>Ga0080006_1164164_pt1 | contig 52419 bp, 37 predicted proteins | sample RS3BMetagenome_FD_69209 | JGI IMG/M metagenome (GOLD analysis project Ga0080006, IMG submission 69209) | Ferric oxide microbial mat and aquatic microbial communities from Rainbow Spring, Yellowstone National Park, USA - RS3B (SPADES... ... | reverse complement strand
CCAGAGCGCTGCGTTTCACAGGAACCGTCATATAAAAAGCATGTTCATACGCAGATCATTATTCGCTGATGCCTCATCATGGCCCAGACGTCCACGGACTGACACACGGAACGCAAGGCGTCTCGTTCGTCCAACAGGCGTATCGAGGCTGGCTCCATAATTCCCGAAAATATCCGTCTGCAGCGTGCTGTCCAGTGCTCGACTCATGGGAATCTTGTTGAATTCCGTCCTTTCAGAGAACCGTACTCGTTCCGTATCACATGAATATCGTACATGAGATACGCAATGTCATTCGAAAGGTCGCAGCGTCCATGCCGGCTGCCGGTACCCTTCGACCTCAAGCGGTGTGCAAACCAGAACACACCGTCATCGGTGCCGCATTCCGGTAACGAGTCTCAGGAAGCATTCTCCACCAGCGGTGTCCGAACAGCGTGAAGCCGCTGCACAGGCGGTTCTCCTGCAGCGTGCCTGTGCTCTGCTCGGAGCTTGAAGCTGCTAGAAGCGGCACGCTACAGCGCGTTTGGAGATACGTACGGGAACGTAGCGCCTGGTTGTTGTTTCTCTGGAACGCTACCCATCATGCTCATTGGACGTCACCGGATGCATAAGCAATGCGGGTTATCGATGCTGCAATTCCAGTAATCCCAAAAGTCATGACAAGCTCGACTCGTGGAGCAGCGCTTGCCCTGAATGCACCCGAGGTTCGATCCAGCGTTGCGGCACGAGGGCAAGGGCGTGGCTTTGGTGACAACCACGTTGCGCTCGCTTGTCCGCAGACGCTGGTACCGGTAAACGCCTGTGGTCCGTCTGCGGAGCATGGAGACCGAGTTGTATCGAGAGAGCGCACTTTTCTCCTGGGATGAGGTTGCGACCTGGACAACGCGTAGTTTGGCTGCAGGGAGGACCGCGGAACCCGAGTCCATCGCTAGCCCTGGTGGGCCGACTGCCTCCCAGGGCGCAACGCAAACAGCGCTCGAAGCTAGCAGCGGGCGGGTTGTGGACGCGGGCGCGGTGTTTGGCGCTCCCGTACGAGACTCAGAGGCAGGTTTCAATGACGAGTACATCGAGGTGCTCATCTGGAGGCTTTTGCGTCACAAGGAGCGGGATCGGGCTGGTGCCTCGCTTTGGCTCGAGATCGCCCGGAAACGTTTCTACGGTTCTATGCAAAAGTTTCCAGATCCAGGGGCTCTGGGAAACCTGTCGACTTCGCAAGCGACGCTTGCTCAAGTCTTACACGGAGAGCGGTGGCGTCTACTGGACGAATCCGTCTCCGCCGTGGTCTTTGGTGCGGACCCGAGCTGGTGCTACCTCCTCGTTGCGGGTACTCGACTTGTCTGCGTTCGACTGAGCGCGCTCAAGTCAGCCCAGACAGAAGTTGTTGCTTACGAGTACAGAAACGGGTTGGGTGTAGGCACAGCGCTTTCGTCCGAACGAGTGATGCGAACACCTGGAAGCATGCGTCGGGAATCTGTTCAGGAAAGCCACCTCGATACCGAGACGGCGGATATGCGTTACTTTTCCATGGAGACCTACGCCCCATTTCCCTCGAACACAGTTCAGACGCTGCCCTTGCCGACCGAAGTTTACGCAATCCAAGCCTTGGAGGATGCGCCGCACGCTTTTATTGCGTTCGCACGAAGTGGGCATCTATTCCGTATCGAAATCATGCAGCCTACGGGAATGGATGTGACAAACGTTTCATACACGCTGACGACGCTCGCATCCCCGAAGAGTTTCCGTAATTTCGGTCCAGCAAAGAGGATACTGCAATCACTGAAAACGCCGGGGCGCCTGGGGGCCACGGCGGGAGCCTCCACACCAACCCGCGTATCTCCGCTGGGAGTGGAGAGGCGGACGCCTTGGCTTGCCAGCAGCAGGTCTGCAGGTCGCGCTTTTGGACACGTTCCGATTGTTGCAACTTGTGCGATGCGTGGCCACGTGTTGATGCTCGACATGGAGGGCATTTTTCGACTGTGGGACCTGGGCAACCCGCAGGTCTTTGTTGAGTCGGTGCCCTGGCGTGCCTCGCTGGCGTCATCGGGGAGTTTCGGCTTGGTGCCGCATACGCATTCTGTGGAGATAGCTGCGCCAAACGGAGTAATGGCCTCATTTTTAGCCGTCGTCTCTGTTTTGGACGCAAGCGGCCTGTTGCGTTTGCAACTCATTCATGTCGTCTTGCGGCGCTCTGCTGAGGAAAACAGCACGCCCACCGGTCTGGAACTCACCACACAGCTCTTGGCTGATGCGGAGGCGCCTGCGGAAGAGCTGACGACGTGCTGCTTCTGGCAATCGCAGCAGGCACTCTGTCTGGGCTGGGCAAACGGCAGTATCACCTTGATACCGGTATCCGCTGATGCTATCTCATCGGCAAGTACCCGGGAAGCCTCGGGAGAGCCCTGGTGGTCATTCTCACTGAAGCCGGTCTACAGTATCGCTGCCGAGGATGAGATAGATGCGGACCTCCATCTGCAAGGCGCCCTGGATCGGACACCGGGACGCGACCCGGTAGAGCGTATTCTAGCGCCGCATCGTTTCCCCTGGGGCACTGTCTACCGGGTACTGCAGCGTTCGCTCCGCAGCGAGCAAGATGCTGCAAATACCTCTGCCGTGACGTCGGAGTACGCACTGGATCAAAGCATGTCACCGTGGACGTTATCGGCGTCGCCGTGCCTCGTTCGGTATCTGCGGGAGCGCCTGGTCGAGCTCGCAACACAGGATCCCTCTACGATGGATCGCTTCCTTCGTCGCGTTCGCATGTTTTACCTCGAAAACGACGCGTCCGTTCTACAGCTGCAACCGATGCCTCTTTTGGATGCATTCAGCCTTGTCGTGCATCCCTGGGGTGCCGCCGTACTCCGCCTCTGTGATGCGTCGGAGTGCCTGTTTTTCCGGAGTCGCGATCATTCGTTCAGCACCAATCAGGGCGATGCGCTGCCCTGGATGACTTTCTTGAGTAGGCTGCTTGTCGAGCGCTTCAATGCTTCACGCTGCGATGCCTCGATTGGTGGATCAACGCCAGTGCTGGAGCCACTTGCATCGCCACCGGCCTTGCTGCAACAGGACGACTCGGCAGCGCTGCTGCATCACCTGTGGGATATCGTGACTGGTCCATGTCTGCTGACCGCGGATGCTCTACAGCGCCTCCAACCGCCACCTGGCCTGCTAGCAGTCGTGCAGGCTACAAGTCTGCCGCAAATTGCCTACGTGCGGCGGACTTTTGCTGGCATTGGCGCGAATCTTGCCGCGCTAGGGCAGCAGCAGCAGCAGCAGCAGCAGCTAAATTTCTGGAATCACCAGGAACGGCTGTGGGACTTGGCACTGCGCATCAGCACCAGCGCCGAGCTAAGCGACCAGTACGGACACCATTTCGTCGAACGAATGCTCGGGAACGGCGAGTGGCTCGTTTGGCTGAAAATGCAGCACGCGCTCAGCACAGACTCTGTTAACGCCAACGCAAGCGCGTCTGCCGGCTCTGCCACCTGGTTGACGCTGGTACCGCTGCTGATACGGCCGAGTCCTTCGATGGTACGTCTTCTGGTAGAGAAGGCGCCGTTGCACTGGGCGCTGCTCCTGATCGATTCTTTCTATGAGAATGAGATGCCTGCGGTTCGTGCTCATGTGGCAGGCCTCATCGCACTGCAGCGCTGGCGTGAGGAGCGGCAAACGGATCCAGTGTCGCCTTTTGTTGAGGCGTGGACGGAGCTCCAGCAGAAGCAGCGGCCACTTGATCTGGAACTCTTACCACAACTCGTTGGAAGTATGAGCGGTGCACTGGATTACGCAGAACGCATGGTGGAGTTTCTCGAGGATCAACAGGCGCATGAGGCAGCCTGTCAAATGGCGCGAGTCGCCCTTGCGACCCTAAGGGCAGAGCGCCATGTGCAAGCAGGAGGCGAGCCTCAACCGGGCCTCGTTTCTGTACGTGAACGAACCGAGCGAGAAATCACCCAGACTCAGTTGGGATTCTTTCTATTCATGCGGGCACTGGATACGAACGCGCTCGACGAGGCGCTCTCGGTGCTCGTGAAGGATCTCCGGGAATCGAGTGCGCCTCAGACCCGTGATGCGCTCTATCTCCTGCTACAAAAAGCCATCGAAATGAAAGGAATGCCGTGGTTGCTGGCTCAATCCCTACCACCTCTGTGCTTTCTGCGCTCTGCTGAGGCGCTTTGGCGCCTCGCGACCGCCTGTGATCTGGAGCGTGCGGGTTCACTGTACGAGACGACGTGTGCTGTTTACATGACTCGGAACGAATGGTGGCTGGCAGCGTGCGTCGCCGTTGACTGGGCCGAGCGTACTCGTCAAGCACTGGACGCGGTACCAGCGGCACAGCAAGCGCAGTTGCTGGTCGACGCTTCAGCCGCTGGCGAGTCTGAACGCGTCACATGGCTCCTGGAGCAACGTCAGTGCGCGTTACAGCTCGCGCTCTACCTGCTCAAGCAAGCCGGGGACAAAGCCGTTCCCGTCACTCCGTCCTGGGTGATGGTCCAAGAGGCTGACATTCGTCGGGCCTGGTTGCTCGTTCGCTATCAACGTGCACTGCGACGTCAGCTGAATGCATCGGGGCACAGCAGCGGAAACTTGCGTTTCCTATTCGAGACCAGCGATGCGGCAGCTCGATCCGTGGCGTATCAGCTCGTCGCTAGTCCACATCGTTTCGATGGTGAGAGCGGTATCATGGCAGCTCTGAGGCTCACGTGTTTATGGTGGAACGAAGCTACTGCTGCTACTGCTGCATCTTCTGATGCGGCGGCTCCCAGCATGGCGCTCGCTGATGTTCGTCGCGAGACTGCTCGTATTATTCGCCTTGCTGTCGAGCGTGTGCAACTTTTATATGATGAACATGCAGCGGCTGATGCTGCGCTCGTCCAGATCGACAAGGAACTCGAAGCGGCCCTCAATTACGCTGCTTTGACCGCGCGAACTGGGTACGTTTTCACTCCTGCTCTGGAGGCCTGGATTCAGTGCACTGGCAAGCCCATGCAGACCGCTAGCTCCGAGCGCAGAACGAATTCCCAGGGAATAGCTACAGAGCGCTTGCCGAACAGGGACCTGGACCCTGCTGCGATACCAACGTCAACTGCGGAAGCGAGGATACCCAGTCGCAAACAAAGCGATGACGCGAGCGAGTCCAAACCGGCGCCGTCCACCTTCAAAACGAAAGTGACAGTGGGCATCGCTTCGGCACCGCGTTGGCTAGTTGATGCCGTGGCCCTGCGCGAGAACCACCTCGAGTCTATGCTGAAGCTGCTGATACAAAAGCAGCTCTACGCTGACGCTGCTCAACTCGTTGTCTTGCGCTTGGAGTGCAGCAGCCCTCGGCGACACCCTATCTATCTCTCACAACATGTTCTGCTTCAGCTGCGAGAACTCCTGAACGCTGCCCCGGACACCAGTGCACCCACGTCCTGAACCTAGACCGCGCTGTGCTCGCGCCTGTACCAGCAGCGGCAACCGATAGCCCGTACCGCCCGAGCGCGATTCTACCGCCATACGCGCACTGATTCGGAGACCTTACGAGCCGGGACGCTTCTGATTAGCGCGATGCGCTTCAATGCGTTGCGTAAGTTCCACCTCCAGGTCGCCCAGTTTGTGACCCACAAACGCGCCGCCCGCTGCGAAGAGCACGTGCTCCCAGGGTCGCCGCATCAACGGCAGCTTTTGGAGTGCGTTTGACATAAGTTGCACTGCTAAACCAAACAGCGCCCCAGACCAAGCACTTACCATCGCCAGCACTAGGTGTCTAAGGAACCAGCTCGACGGGTCTCGTGACGCTTCTTCAACGATGACGCGAGCGTTTGTTCCGATCCTACACTGAGCAATGGGTGTTGCAGCGGCGCCAGCGGATGCGATCGGCCAATCCGTGGACCTTGTCCTTAAATTATAAATATGTACAGTTTACTACAATTACGATCGAAGCGACCATGCAGGGTCGCATGCGCAACGCGGATACGATGGCACCTATCTAGCCACCTTGATCCATACGTTTCCGAGCCTTATACGACCCGCTGCCTACTATCGGTTTCTGCTTCTCTTTATTCACTTCGAGTATCGAAGGTTACCTCAGAGAATTCGATCGCGACAGTTCCGCGGGTCACGTCTTCGGTACCACATATCGTCTGATATGGATGGCGGTGTTGAAGTCGCGGCTCAAGCACTTCATACACATCTATTGCCGCAGCTTGAATGCACCATTGCAAGAATTGCCAGACTTTGTGCCCACTGTGCTATCTGGTGCTGTGCCAGCTCTCCGCGCTTTTCTACCGCTCAAGCGTACCGCTGCGCTCTCTCCATCGCCCAGCGTTTTCGGGACCATTCGAACAAGCTGTTGAGCAGAAGAGGCACCTGTGGCGACTATGATCGTTGCTTTTGCTTTCCATACGGTGGTGAACGGGTCGTTTGCTACTATCTATCGTTACCACACTGTTACAATACGAGCTCTGGGCGCAGAGCGCATCCTCTTCGTGCTTGCAGTGTTCCTTAACCGTCTGCATACTGTGTTATGACTGACCTGATGGAGGAATGCTGCACTCCATGCGCTGTTCAGCAAAGAATAGATTCTCTACGCAATTCGACTCCGATCCATAGCATACATTGTAACGTGATATTGATCTTCTGCAGTACAAGGCTGCGAGTACGAAACAGAAATGAGTTGGTAGACTCTCCGACTGTGCGGCAGCAATCAACCAATATATACAGTTACATACCACACTATGTAGACTGGGGCTGCTTCTAACGGGCACCTCGGCGGAACCCGTTGCAGAGCGGCGCGCGCCATCAGTGCTCTACCGCCGCCGCCGCCGCCGCCGCCGCCGTCGTCGATGCTGCCTGCCGCCGGTCGTGCCTTCAATCTCAACGAGCGCCGACACGCCTCGTTTGGCAGCGTGTGGAAACCAACGGTGCGAGGTAGTCTCTGCGTTTATCCATAACGCTGTTCCGAACTCGTGACGCATGTTCACTATACCGACTAATTGGCACACACTAGTCTGGTCGCATACAGCGTCACGGACCCGGTTTCCGGGTAGTGCGAGCTTCGCGAAGCGACCTGAGCACGGCACTGCGGCCTCGTTACCGGTACAGAAACCGAGGCGTAACGCGCTCTTATCGGCACAATGGCGCGAATCAAAACGCTCCTGGTCTTCAACGGCTATTACTCGGGAAACAATGACCCCACTAGAGCTTCCGTTCTTGCGACTTAGCCGAATGGCGGCTGGCGACGCTCCTAGGTCAGCTGCAGTGACGCCTGACTCAGCGACGCCGGTAGCGGAACTCGTCAACGTGTCGTACCACGTTCGGGAGCACTTTCCTGTCATTGAAGATATCTCGCTAGCCCTGCACCGCTACGAAATTGTATGTCTTGTGGGGCAGTCGGGTTCCGGAAAATCGACCATATTGCGCCTCTTCGCTGGCTTGGTGCAGCCGACGCGCGGTACCGTGTACTTTGCAGGGAAGCCGCTGCGTGGCGTAAACCCCAATGCGGCCATTGTCTTTCAAAACTTTGCGTTATTCCCGTGGCTCACGGTGGTGGAAAACGTGATGCTGGGTCTGGGATCCGAAATCCCTCTAGCCGAACGCCGTCGACAAGCGACTGCGATCGTCGATATGATTGGACTCGATGGCTACGAGAATGCGTATCCGCGCGAATTATCAGGTGGCCAACGCCAACGCGTAGGATTCGCACGAGCGCTGGTAACCCATCCGACGCTGTTGCTGCTGGACGAACCGTTTAGTGCACTGGACGTGCTTACTGCAGAGAACCTGCGCTCTGAGCTCCTGAACCTTTGGACGCATGGCTCGATGCCGACGCAGAGTATCCTCATGGTCACGCATGGCATTGAAGAGGCTGTATCCCTGGCGGATCGCATTGTCGTCTTGGGCAAGGGTCCAGGCCGTATACGGGCTGAAATCCCGGTACGTCTCCGCCATCCACGGGATCGCAAGTCGGATGCATTTCAGGAGCTCGTCGATCGGGTATATAAAATCATCAGCGACGAGGTTACGCTTCCGGTAGATGCTGTGGACCAAGTCACGTCGGTTACAGAGCGTTCAGGAAGAGGCGGTGCAACGGCATCGGATTCTCGCGTGCTCGTGTCGCCACCGGATCGTGCGCAAAGTCAACGAGGCTCTATTGCCAGCACCGAGCAGGAAACCCAGAATCGAGCTGGTGATAACGCTGCCGCCGCAAGCCCAAGCACAACGAATGACGGACAGCCAAGTGATCGTCCGTTGTCGGCAGCTGCGAAGCGCCAGCTGCTGCAAAAGGCCGCGAGGAGTAATGACGAGCGCTTGAACGAGTTCCCGGCATTACCACCGGTTCGGTTGGGATCTGTGGCGGGGCTTCTCCAGCTTCTCGCCTCAGAGAACAGCCCCGTCGTGGACCTCTATCGCTTAGGCCAGGCGCTGCAGCTCGATGTGCACGGCCTGTATCCGATCGTAGAGGCTGCGGAAATTCTGGGTCTCCTCTCTGTATCTGAAGGAGACGTGGCGCTCACTGGGGCTGGGCATGCCTTTGTTGCCGGCAGCGTCGATGATCGAAAGCGAATAGTGCGGGGAGCGCTGCTCGTGGCTCCAGATGCACGTCTCATCCAAACCATTTGTCGATTGTTGCAGCGAGCTAAGCATCGTCGCATTCCAGAGAGCCTGGTGCTCGACAGTTTACTCGATCGATACTTCGAGCCGTCCGAGTCTCGTCGTCAGCTCGACACCGCGATCGAATGGGGTCGCTATGCCGAGCTCTTTGCGTACGATAGCGTCAGCGGCGAACTCTTCCTCGAGGACGAGAACGACGCCAACACGAACGGAATGCTCGCGGATCGCCGCTCCACTGAAACCTATCAGACGGAGACGCCAAACCAACGGCCCCGGGTAACCAACGCGGGTCACTCGGTAGACACAGCGCCGGATCTGGAATAAGTCCCATCAGGGTCGTCATTCCGCACAACAAACGCCTTGTTCTAAAACGGATCCATTAGACGACGCCGCTGCCAGGGACCGCCTGTATGGCGTTGTGCTCGAGAGCGCGCCCCATACGTTTCGTATATCGGGGCGCGTTTTACCTGTTGCCCCTGTCTGGGGAGAACGAATGCATGGATGCGGGAGTAGGCGCAGCTGTGAAATCCGCTATGGCTATCGCCGCTACTATATATCGGTATCGATGGTGAGAGCGTCACTCGACACATGTGTTTCTGCGGACGGGGTGTCGTCAGGGTTACGGTTCGATCCAGCGACATGCAGACGCCTTCTCTACTCGTACGTTTTGCTTAAAAAAGCGCTGACTACGACTGGTTAACATTCTGGGTAAAGCGGAAAGCGGATACATTGGCGATCTGGATTGCTCTCGAACGAACCTGCGAAGACTCACCAGTAACCAGGTATCTCGACAAGAATTTCAGGGATCGCTCACGCATGCATTGAAGCGAGTCGAATCCATTTCTTGAACGTTGTCGGATGAGAATACGCTCCAAGACACTTTACTTATGCAACGGTAACCGCAGACGACAAGCGTTCCCCTGAGACGCGCAGAGCAGGTGCGCACGCCATATCCCGCCTGTTTCGCTCATGAGGGTCCGGGGATTCACGCCGACTCCCGACAAGTGCGCCTCAACGTTCCCACGGAGTGCGGAACTTGTCACCCACATAGACCGCTGACGAACCGAGCTCCTCTTCGATACGCAAAAGCTGGTTGTATTTCGCCAAGCGCTCAGAACGACACGGTGCACCGCTCTTGATCTGGCCGGTACCGAGGCCAACCGTCAAGTCCGCAATGAAACTATCCTCGGTCTCGCCGCTGCGGTGACTCACCATGACCCCCCAGCGCAGGTCTCGGCAGAAGCGATTCGCATCCATGGCCTCGGTGACGGTTCCAATTTGGTTCACTTTGAGCAGAAGGGCGTTGCAGGCGCGTTTCTCCGCCGCGATCTTGATCCGGTCGATATTCGTAACCAGGAGATCGTCACCGACGACTTGGATCTTTTCTCCGATTTGCTCCGTTAGCGCTGCGTATGCATCAAAGTCCTCTTCATGGAACGGATCCTCGACGGAGACCAGCGGGTACGTTCCGCAGAACGACTTGTAGAGCTGCACGAGCTCGTCCTTGCTTACCAGCATGGAACTCGCCCCTTCGGGATGCTTAAAGTCCAGATCGTATTTCTGTTTCTCCTCGTTCCAGAACTGGCTAGCTGCAGCATCCATGGCGATGCGGACCTGTTGCTGGTACCCAGCCGCTTCGATTGCCTGGCCCAACAACTTGAAGGCCTCGTGGGCGTCCTGGATATGCGGCGCAAAACCGCCCTCATCGCCCACTGCAGTTGAGTCGATGCCATAGTGCTTCTTGATGATGGATTTGAGGTTCTGGTACACTTCTGAGCCCATGCGCATGGCCTCTGCAAAGGAGTGCGCCCCCACGGGCATGATCATAAACTCTTGCATCGCGAGTCGGTTGCCAGCGTGCTCGCCGCCGTTGATTACGTTAAAGCTGGGCACAGGTAGTAGCATCGGCGGCTTCCCCGCCAGCTCATTAATATGTTTATACAGCGGTAACTGCTTCGCTGCAGCACCCGCGCGACTGACTGCCATCGAGACGCCCAGAATGGCGTTCGCTCCAAGCCGGCGTTTGAAGCCGCCCGGTGTCCCGTCGAGTGCGATCATGCGCTCGTCGATAGCTCGTTTTTCCGTGGGATCCATACCCTTCAACGCTTTCGCTATTTCTCCGTTCACATTAGCGATCGCTTTCGTTACGCCCTTCCCAAGGAAGCGAGACGGGTCACCGTCGCGAAGCTCGAGCGCCTCGTGTTTGCCAGTGGAGGCCCCGGACGGCACAGCTGCTCGGAAAAGGCCGAGCTCTGTAGTGACGTCCACTTCGATTGTGGGATTGCCACGTGAGTCAAAGATCTCTCGAGCACGCACAGACTGAATAGAAGAAGGCATTTTAATCAGAGCACGTCAGGGTTTCCAGCGGTATACCAATGTACTTTGGAGAATGGAAACTATACAGCGCATTGCGATCAGTTGCTGCCAGCATTCGATGGCTAGCGCGGCGTCGCAGCGCACGACGGCGATGGGCATCCAGAGGCGCAGCGCACGACGGCGATGGGCATCCAGAGGCGCAGCGCACGACGGCGATGGGCATCCAGAGGCGCAGCGCACTGCGCATCGATACCATCGACGGCAGTTGCGCGTATGCAGCTTGTGGTGCTTACGAAGCACGGCAAGCGATACGTTGTTTTCATAGCATGCGATGGATGGATATCGCGAGATATCCTAAGCGGTTTGCGTGCTGCTTGTGACCAGAGAAAGACGCCTGATTTTTCGTATGAGCTTCGATGCATCGCTGACTCCGGATAAGTTTTCCCTTTTGGGAATAGGTGCGTAACGGATAGATGTATGTATGTATGGATGGATGGATAGATAGATAGATAGATGGATGGATGGATGGATCCACTCGGCTGGCGACTGCTGAGCCTCGCTAGCCGGTTACGCTCGGCATGGCGTCGCTATTGAATGCGCTAGCTGCGGACGCTGTTGCGATCCCGAGCGTGAGGAGCTGCAGCGCCAGCGAGGCGCACAGTGCCGGCTCCGCAGATCGACGGGATTGCATCGGAAGCGACGCAGCATTCGTTTGCAGAAGCGCATGCGGTAGCTGTGAGTACGAGCAATGACCGCAAGAAGCAGCCAATCATGAGTGATGCCGAAGCTTCAGGCACATAGACGGCGTCGATGTCGTGGAGTCGAGCTGCGGATGCACACAGCAGCGAGTGCGTTGCCAGCATCGCACGCGTGCCATGTGTGCGTTGCGAGGGATCTGGGCACCACCGGGTCGCGAATGCGCAGGAGCAGCAACCGTGTCGCTCGCTCCGCTCCAGCGTCCCTGCGCACCTGCATCCGTGCAGCTTCATCGGTCAACCGTATCGATCTAGTACGGTATCTCTCTGACCACCACCTGAAATGAACGGTGCCTGTCCAGTTGCGCTGCGCGTCAGGCGCATACAAAGCCAGTGCATTTCGCGAAAACCTTGCATCCTCAAGCGCTCAATGCCAACGGCGTGACACAGGCACGCAGGTGTCCCCAACTGCGCTGTGGATGCGCTCAGATGCCTCGGGCCGGAACGCATGGCCTCGACATGCACCGCACGCGCAGCACGCGTGAACACACGGCATGCGGGTGGATGCGTCGCTGGGTGCCAAAAGTCGCATTTTGCTTGCATGGAGGTATGAACAAATTGATCCCTAAGTGTATATAAAGTACCCTGATCGCTGCCGATCCTTGGAGCCGCTCGGACCTGCAAGGGCAAATCATCCCTAAATGTCCAAACAAGGATTCATCAAACCAGCGTGTTGCTGCCGTCCACGACAGACGCTCCAAATTCTTTCGTGCGCTTTCGCCTGTGGAATCCCTGTAACCTGACGCTGAAGGGTTCATCCAGCCTGCCGTTCAGGTTCATGACAGACGCTGGCAGGTGTATCGACAATGATGACCTGGGTGACTTTATAGCGTCGCTGGAAGACTATCAAACAGCGATCCCGGACCCGCTCGTCCAACACTTTCTCAACAAAGCCGGGTTCCAAACGGACGATCCTCGCGTCATTCGACTGATAGCGCTGGCTGCGCAAAAGTTCGTAGCAGATGTTGCACACGAGGCACTGACACAGCGACGTATTCACCGCGAGTCGCAACACAAGGGCTCGAGCTCCACAGAGGATGACAAAGTTGTGCTCACCAAAGAGGACCTCAAGTGGGCGTTGCAGGAGTTTGGTATTCGACTGGCACGAACAGAGTACTTTGCGGATAATGTGAGCACCACCACTACCACCACTGCCACTGCTAGTGGTACTGGCGGTGGCGGCACTGCTGCTGGCGGTGGTGCCAGTGGCAGCTGAGTCCAGCACACGTGTCGGTTGGTATGGTCGCGGATTCAGTTGAGACGGGTCACCGGCACCAGTCCATGCAGTACATCCTGAATAAGCGTGATAAGACGCGCTACAAACGGACTGGTTCGCATGGTTTGAGCGGAACCCACGAAGACGAGCTTGCAGCGAGCGCGTGTCATGGCAACGTTCAGACGTCGCCAGTCGCGCAACACCTGACCAATACGGGCATTCGAGTTGCTGCGCACAAGCGAAACAAGGAGCACATCCTTATCCCGCCCTTGGAACTGATCTATGGTGCGGCACTCGGGCAGCGTGCCGGCATTGCGGATTCGCTGACCTTGGTGAAACTGATTCTGAATAAGACTAACCTGAGCGCGCAGCGGGGACGTAATGCCAATATGCTGCCGCTCGATGCCCATGTCATCCAGCGCCTCTACGATACGAACGATGATACTGGCTTCGAAATAGTTGCAAATGCTCTCCTGGCCGCAGCGAAACTCGCGGGCCCGGTCCTGTGCGGCGTCCGTATTCAGGAAGAGTACCCGCTTTCGAGGATCCAGCACGTGCACCAACCAGTCCGGCGTCGGCGAGACATAGCGCAAGCCCTGTTGCCGATTGGTCAGGTGTTGCTCGGCGGTTGCTTGATCACCACACACCAAGCTACCATTGTAGACGAGAGCATTGCTCAAGAGCATGATATCAGCAGCCATGCGGTACTGCCGATGGAGTACGACCACTGCTTCTGGATGCGCTGCACACAAACGAGTAAAGAGCGACTCGTCTGCACCCTGGGCTTGCGCGAGCGGATCACGTGCCAAGGGCGGCAGTTGTTTGTCATCACCAACGAGCACAAAAGCTTTCTGAGCGAAACGGAGCGGCCCCAGAACGACAGGCTGTGCGATTTGTGAAGCCTCGTCCACGATCACGTAATCGAACTTGCGCCGGCGATAGAAGACCGGATGACTTGCACCCAAGCAGGTTGTAGCGACAATGGCTGCCTCTTCGAACCGGGCGCTGAAAGCGTCCAAAGACAGTAACAGCGGACTAGGCGCGGGCTCTGCGGACGTATCCGGCATCTGCTCTGTGCATAGCATATATGGCCAGAGCTGTGGATCGACATGGGTGCGATTCCCGAGTCGCACGAACTTGTGGACATTGTGCTCGACAAGTCGACGGAGCACATTGTCTACAGCAGAGTGCGTGTGACTTGCCAGCAGAACGCTGCACCCTGCATCGACAAGCAGCGCAACGAGGCATGCCACCGTGGCGGTCTTACCGGTCCCGGGCATTCCCAGAAGGAGCACGTAATCCTGAGACCGCAAAACGCGCTCGATCGCTCTTTTTTGGTCTTCATTCAAGTCTGCGGCAAAGCGCTCCATGTGCAACAAAGCAGATGATGACGGACACTGCGAATGTTCCGCACCAGGGGACAATGTAAAACGCGGTGCCTCAAGATCGATCACGAGACGTCGGAGTCGCTCCGCTTCGGGATAGAGGAGCGCCTCGAGGTTTCCGTACATAGTGCTGAAGCCCGCCGACAACTCCTCTCGATCTACACGCCAACGAACGGTGCTTGCTGGTATACATTCGACCAGGGGATGACGCTGGAGCCACTTAGAGCAGTCTCGCTCGAGATCGATCTCGATTTCGCCAGTTAATGGTTGCACTTGCGCTACAAAACCACCAGCTATGGCGGTCTCCTGGCGAAGTGGGTCCCAGACGTCCGCCGAGGGCGCCGCGGAAACGTCACCGCCGTCGGGCAGGGCACGCGGTGGTCGCCTCCAGTACAACGAGACAAGCACATAATCGCCGGTGAGCAGATCCCATCGAGCGCCTTGCATCGCCTCGAGGTGGAGGTCGTCAGACTCGGGGCACTGGCGCCACGCGGGCGATGCAGTCGAACCGCCGCACTTGTCCGATGCGCTTTCCACGATGATACGGAAACGATGCCGATAACAGTCTACAAAGCGCCCAGTGCCTAGACCGTTGGTTTTTTCGACCTGGACCAACTCGAGCTCGCCAACACAGCGTCCAAGTTGCGATCGTTCTGTCGGCGACAAGAGCCACACTTCCTCACGGTTGGCGACGGCGGCCTCTTCTTCGAGCCGCGTGATGGCGAGCCAGTGTCGATAGTAGGCAACATGCTGGTTGGAGAGTCCATCGGCCATTTCCCGGAAGACTGCTGGAATCGCACTCGAATGTGCTTCTCCAGAATCGATCACTCGGTGGTAGAGCGCGCAAGCATCGCGAACATAACAGAACGAACAGAGATTCTCTTGATGCTGCAGAGGAGGCGGCAGATGCAGCCAACTGCGTCCAACCGCGTCCAGTGGGTCCTCCTGCTCTGCAGCACTCGCAGAAGCTCTTCGGAATCTCAAATAATGAGCGAGTTTGTTTCTCGTCATGAGGATACCTATAAGCTCCGCTCGTACCATGGGTATCAAATGAAGAGACATGGTAAGTTGGCCATGCTCCCGATGCGCGAGTCGACTGCCAGCTCCGCAGTTGGATCCTGTTTGGTTGTTTTGCAGGTACAGCAGTATCGTCGCCTGCACAGAGGTTCCGTAACGCTCACTCAACAATAGCGCATATAGAATGAGTTGAGCTCTGTGAGCGATTCCACTGAAACCCTCCTGGCGTCCGGTTTTCAATTCCAGGCAGGTAATCGGCAGCGTCTGACCCGAGCGATCACGATCCAGCAACTCAGCAGCGACGGTGACGTCGATGCTGCCCTTGAGGCCGAAAATGGGACTCCAGATGCTCTCTTCGATGTCATAGAGCTTCTGAATGCGCATACTGTCGACGCCGCTCAAGTTGCATTGTCCTCTGACCTGGAGATGCACCCCGTGCTGCTCGCAGCAAAGGTGCTGTACATGGAGCGCGAGATCGGGCACGCTTTCGCGCAGATAGGAGAGCAGCTCGTCTTCGGACTCACCGAGTGCGTACAGTTCCGCATAGTAGCGACGAACTAACTGACACAAGTCTTCTTCGGACACTGTTGGCTTCGTCTCAGCGGAATGAATGCAGCACCAGAGGAGCTGCTGAAAAAGCTGATGGAGCAACGTTCCCCGCAGCGCTGCGCGAGTTGTTCTTGGCTGATGGATGCTGTAACGATTACGTTCGCCCAGGACGACCCTACGGAGGCACGAGAAGGCGTTCGCTACACTCGTTCCGCTCACAAGAACGTCTGGGTGGAGAATGCAAAGATTCTCCTCGGCGCTCACGATGAACGGATGCCCTGGAACATCGTTTTGAGCAGCCGCTCCCGAACAGCGTGCTTGAAATGGAGCGTACTCGCCAGCTGCGGTACAGCGCACGAGCCGAATCGTATCGCCTTGTTGAACATTCAGTTCGGACCATGAATCCTGCAGGACGACAATAAAGGACGCTGAGGGATGCGTTCTTGGTTCGGGATCCGAAACTGACGTGCCAAAGTGATCGCCCGCCCCGCAGGGTCGCACCAAAAGCGTCCGACTCGGTTTGCCATTAGCAGCACAGCTACGATCCACCGAGACGACCGTCAATCGCGGACTTGCTGCTTCCCGTGGACCAACCTTGCTCCGTAGCTGCCCCGTGCTCTCTGTAGAGCGCTCAGTATATAACTGGAAAAGATCCAGCATCGCCTCATCCTCTACTTCTAGATTATATGCATGCGCAGCATCCAGCGTATCTATACAAGTCAAACGGGTTTCCGTCGGAGCGTTCACTCCAGGTTGATTGCCTTCGAGCAGCACCGTCACCGCTCGAGATGCGCGTTGTACAAGACGGCGCCGCACTTCCGTAAAGGGCGTCTTCGGCGATATTGTTGTTGCCACTGGTGTGTTTTCCAGACCCGAAGAACGACGCCGAGAACGTAGTCGACGCCAAATCTCGAACGTCTGACTGTCCGGGGAGAAGCCCTCAGCCGAGACCGGCGTACCGTCCGCGTTAGTGCCACGGCCTTGTCCCGAGACTTCGGGACATTCGGAGCTCGCACGCCGTCTGAGATTCTCATGTGGTGTCTTTTCGGTCTCCAGAGTTGTACGGGTCAGCGTTCGGGAACCAACGCCGGGAGACACGCGGCAAACACGTCGGGAGGCGCTGTTCCAGACGATGCACTGGCTTGCTTGTTCAACGGATGCACCATCGTCCACTTCTTCCTGAGGATCCTGCTCGATCGGCAGCAAACTTCTCACGCGAGTGGCTGCCGGCGTCTTCAGTGGAAGCGCTTCCGGGTCTCCCGTGCAGCTCCCCTGAGTTGCAACGTCCGGCTGCTTGTTCAGGGGACCCTGTTCTTCACGCCCATCGTTGATGGCGTATTCTTGCATAAACAAATTGCCTGGATACTTTGTCGCTTGAGTTTCAGGATCTTTTGGTTTGCACGATGTGGAGTCGTCGATCTCCGCCGTTCGTGAATAGCAGTGATTCCGAGGTTCACCGCAAGCGATCACTGCATCTTCCCGGGCGTTTCGCTCAGACGCTTTCTCAACAGTCTCACGGAGTTGCACTGTCCGTGACGTATCCGATCGTGGATCTGTGGAAAACTTTCGAGGCAACGCAATCCGTGTAGCGCTTGGGCGAGATGCAGCGCACGCCTCTTCGATGCTGTGTCTTCTGCCGCCTACAGCGACTTTCTGGTGATCTCGTTGTAAACTGCGTCCGACTTGATAATCAACGGTACCGCTTGTATGATCAATGGATTCGGGTTCACGGGAACGTTTCCGTTGCCGCTGAATAAAGCGCTCCATAGGCAGGCAGCGGTCTGAAGTGCCCGCTGCGAGGCGGGAACGACAGCTTCCCGCACATTGCCTCGTAGACGGGCAAGCATCGGCTGCATTCGCGTGGGCGATTCAAATCACCATATGCGAAAATGATGCAATTTCTAGTACAAGATTGCCATTTCCTTCGGTGAGCGTTCGCTGCAGCTGCTGTGCACAAAAATCACGTAGCCTGTCAGGAGTGCGGGTTACGCTTTTGCTGTACCATCGATGCACCTAGACGGACGCTCTTGGATGGACGAATACTGAGGGTATTGAAGCTGGAACTGAGACGCTTTTGATGATCTGCACATGTTCCACTATCTCGAGCGCAGACACCGCCCAAACAACATCGATGTATCAAAGCGAGAGGCGCTCATGTGGCTGATCAATCCTTTCTCCGATACCTCCTGAGCATTTTCCTGAGATGCAAGAACGATGTACTGGAGCGGGCTCAATGGGTGTCAACCAGCTGCACAACAGAAGCGAGAAGAGCAACGTTATCCTGGGTGCTTCAACGGACCACGAGCAAGGTACCGGAGTCGCTTCGGGCTAACGCGGGATGTTCGGGCGACGGAGGCAAGGAGGTCCTTCGATCGTGTCATTGACCAAAATGAATAGAGGTGCGCAGGCCGTGACAGAATATGATGCGGGATTTCTGAGCAGTCATCCGCCCGTTCCGAAACAACTCGGCGGGATGTGGCAGGGATCCTGGAACCGGCCTCGAACTCGGGCTCGTTTTTACCTCCTACTTCGGTTTCCACCTCAACTTTGGAAACATTCTCGGTCGAAGTTTCGCACGACATCTAGAAGGATGTTCGCGGTTGCATTTGGAACAAGCGACTTACCCTCCTATATGTTTAGGGAGCGGATACGAAGCTGTTGAAAGAGTGGTTCGTGGATTACATACCCAGGTGTTGGGGGTAGCTTCACGCGTCCAACAGCGTAACCGTCGCTTTCGAATCGATATCAACTGTTCTACTGCTGATACTAGTGGATGGTGCGCGTGAGTCGACGAAGCATCTCTGGAGTACCGCAGCGCTATTCTCATTCCCTTACGCGCTACGACTCGATAGGTTTCGCATCATGGAATATTTGCGGGATAGCCGCGGTGTTGAACGACGAGATATCGAATTACCAGTACAGTAATGAAGAACTGATACAAGTCGAGGACGCTACATTAGCGAAAGAGACCCAACCAGATACGGAGAAGGAGGCACAGAAGCCTCATGATTCACCTAGAAGCAAAATAATCAGAGAAAGTAGCTCATGAAACAGCCCGAAGAAGAAGACCAGCAAGAAAAAACAGAAGAATAGAAAGAAGAACTCGCAATCGAGCCCATCACGAGTGATCCCCCGAAGGAGCACCCAAGCGGGAACTCAAGAAAGCTGTCACCAAACGCAGTTACCTACTCACAGCGCTGTAGATCCGACAAGCCGTGCATCCAAGTCTTTAGACCATTTCGGACGCGTGTTTGTGGATGGGAATCAGAAGATTGGTAGAGAACTGGGACTGCTTGCACCAGAACGCAACAGTAGCAAACCGCAGTACCCGAAACGACGTAAAAAAGCACAGATTGATGAATGCCATCAATTCGACAACGTCGTCACCCGCACCGCCATGCGATCCAAAGCCGGAGACAAGAAAGCAAGTGCAGCCCTACCGGCGCTAACGGCGCAACATGAAGAAGCTATCAAAAGAAGCAAGAATCCCTGTAGGGAAGACAAACGAACGGATACAAGCCGCAGAGACGCATATCTGGCCAAATCTGTGCTAGAGAGCACCAACCAAGATGAGACCTGGCGCTACGTCCGAACAAGACCTCATCCACCAAATCAGTGCGTGTCCATCACACCAATCTACCATAAAGGAGAGCTGAAGATAGAAAGTCCCTCAGTGAATGGGGCCTGGACGGACCATTACACAGAGCTGTGTGCGGACCTCTCTTGATACTGTCAAGACCCAAACTAAGACAACTTGACTCGCTACAGAGAAAGGACGACCCAATCTTTTGGCCCGAAATATGTGAGATTGTACGAAGCTTAAGCAACCGCAAAACACCTGGCATTGACGGTATCCCTGCGCAGTGGATCAAACTGGTGATCCCAAAAGACGGGACAACAGGGACAACATCGATACCAGATGAACCTGACACAGTCTTAGGCAAACACTTTTTGGAGCGCATCCAACGCATCTTCGAAGAAGCGTACATCCCAGATGTACGGAGGGCTGCCGAGGTCGTAACCATCATGAAACTGGATCCTCAAACATACATGAACAACTACCGGCCTATTAGCCTCATCCCGTCAATCATGAAGCTACTTTGCGCTATCCTCACGAACCGGATCCAGAGGGACCTCCAGGAGCGCAAGTTCTTCGCCCCAGAACAGGCTGGATTTCTATGCTGCGAACCGGATGAGCGCACGGGTCCAGCGCTTCGTCCATCTACCCACTGGTGGATACCGAGCAAAAGCCCGCGTCGCGAACCGACAACGCATGACATACACCATCACGAAGGAGAGGGGCGGCCCCCAGGATTCATCCTGACTCCCAATATTCCCCAGCGCGTCGTGCATCAAGGGCAAGTCGGCATACGCTGACTCGCTACCCACAAAGCGACGACGACACCGGACTCTACATTGCGTGAACAACGCCTCGAGCCGACGCCCTTTGTGATATAGCAAAGCCGTTCTGTCTCGGTGCTACACTCGCACCGGCGCTACGTGCGCTATCTCTGACGCTCGATAGAACATACGAAACGACTAGTACATACGAGAAGAAGTACGCGGTATGGGACTTGGGCGTGGAACGATAGATGCTTCATCGAGCGCTGGTATCAAGCGCCTAGTCTCTGGGAACGCAGGCCTACGAAGGCGTTTCGCCAAATTAAAAATCGGATTCCAGCACCTGAGCGGGTTCCGAGATGGAGGCTGCGCTGCAGCTCGAGTTTCTTGTCGCTTTTTGAGTAACGGAAACGAGTTTCACTTTTGTGACGTAGATGAGAAATGCAAGAAACGTCCAGTGAAGACATCGGTGCCCTTGGAAAGCTACTGGAGAACCCGAGCCCAGAGAGAGGCGGTGAAACAGGTGTCAGCGCTCTTCGGGCCAACGCGAAGCAGCACGTTTCCGTAGGCTCTACAGCGGAGTTTGACCGAGCGGGTACGAGCGCCAACAGTACACATGTATCGAAAGAAGAATCTTCAAGTCGAGTTTTAGGCGGATTTTTTGATATACACCAGAGAGAGCCACCACCCGTTTCGCGTTGGCCGTGGTCAGCGACACACGGGAGCGCAAGCGGTTCTCAGTCGACGTGCCCCGGCAGTGATGAAACCAAAAACGGGGGAGAAGTAGCGCGTGACGCTAAAGAGGCCATGCAGTCGCGTACCTATACGTCTCTTGGTGGAACTACTCGCGAGGTATTGCGTGGTTCTGGTTACGGGGCGCCTGTGAAGGACCCACTGGCTCATGATGACAACGACAGAAGCACCCAAGGCATTGGCTATGTAAGTAGCACGAAATGGAGAGGTTTATCAAATCAGGATACACCTCTGTCAATGGACTACGGTGCCAGGGAAACGAGCAGCGTGCAGCGCATCACGAGCGACTTCAAACACCTAGCATTGTCGGCACTGAATGGATCACCGCTTGGCTTTGCGGATTCCCCGGAAGGCAACACCATGTCCAGTATGGACGTGAGCGATCTGCTTTCAGTCTGCAAGCACGAGTCTTTCCAGCCGCGATCAATGGTCATCGAGCAGCAAGTCGCGCAAACGCCGCAGCGACGTGAGTCGGTGAGCTACCACATGGACCTCGCTGTGGATGAAAGCTCTGGTTTGCAACGTGACAGGTTCGTGCAGGCACTGGGTTCGGGACACAGCACCGCACCGGGCAAGGAACTGGACCCTGTTGTGGTTCAAAGCTTCGGAGCGGAGCCAGGGACGCACGACGCCACCGAGCGACTTGGGAAAGGCACTAGGTCCGAGCGCATTTCCACAGCTTTCGCAGAATCTTTGCCAATGCCCGCGTCTCGCCCAGAGACGGACACTCTCTTGCACCGGTATGATCGTACTGATGAGAAGGCCGCCGATGCACGAGAATGGATCAGAGCAAACCGATCACCGATTACAGACCAGGGCTCGCTCTCAGTTTCTCAGTCTGTCTATCAGCATGGAAACATTCCCCGTGGTACGCGTTCAGAGGCGGCAGACGACGCTTTGAATGGGTCAGCAGCGACGCAACTGCGCAGCGATGCATTTCATTCGAGTTCCCGTGTATGGGGATCTGCGCAACCCGAATATCCCGGTGTCGAGCAGCGTGTCCACGAGGTGGTCCATATATCCCGGCGACTTTCAGCGCTCGACAAGACGCGCAGTACTTGGAGTGAAGAGACGTCCCGCGGTCCACGTGTGCCCGCCGGCGATCCCGATTCATTTCGTCAGGAGGCCGCGAGACTTGTTGAAAGAATTCGCCAGCTCGAAGGTGATTTACATCGTTCATCAAAGGAGCATCCGCGAGCAAATCCAGTGCGGGGCTCGGTCGCGCCTCCAGAGCGCCGCCGCTGCACCCCCGAAACGCTTCCCGTTGGAGCTATAGAGTCGAGAGCGCCTGATGTGCCAGCATCAAGTTCAGCGCATGTGGACGACGGTTTGGCCGTCGACCACCGTAGCACCGGAGCAGAGCACGTCGCATCTGGTGGCGTCTTTCGGGAGACTGGAATCGGAGCCCGACGAGATCTAGATTCTACGGCACGTGAGCGTTTCCGAGAAACGCCTTCGCATGTACCTAATGCATTGCTCTCTGGGGAACGTCCACTGGACGAGCAGGGGCTGCTCGAAGCGCATGAGCTGCGGCGCTCACCGACGCTGTCAACAGTAGATTCGACCCCAGTCAGCGTATCGCCGCTTCAGACGCCGGTTGCGCGGCAAAGCTCCATAGAGCGCCGATCGCTAGCAGCCTCGGACCATGCAAGTTGGTCGCAACCCGCACCTGACCACTCGGAACGGCACCATACACATGTTCAGACGAGTGGTCAAGAAGCTTTTAGCGAATTGCCACGAGCAACACTACGTCAACGGCTAGAAATCACCCTACGGCAACTTGGTGAACTGCAGGCTGTCGTAGACCAGCAGTTTGAAGTAATCGCTCGACTAGACGAAGAAAGGAGCGCCTTACAAGAGCGGCTCGCAGACACCACCGCGCCCTCAACGCCCATGCGCACGGCGAGTACGCAAACCGAATACTCCAAGCTCACAGCGTCATCGGATGATGATGATGATGAACAACCACCAACAGCCGTGTACTGGCAACGCAAGTACGAGCAAGCCTGTCGCGAATACCGCTTCTATGCTTCCCAAAAATCACAGGCGCTTCGTATTGCACAGCTCCGAAACGCGAAACTCGAACGCCTCGTCGAACGCCTCCAAAAGCAGCTTCACGAGGCCGAAGCCGACATCACTGTCGCCAGGGAACGCTTGACGAGGCTGCGGCGAGAGCACCAGCGTTTGCGGACCTGGGTCCTGGAGAACGGCCTCACTTTGAGTCCCCTGCAAAAGCTAGAGCGTGAAAGCCCTAGTCCGTGATCACCGAGCACACCTCCCGTCGTTGACAGTACCCGGACGCGGCCAGGTGCCGGCCGCAGCAACGAAGCCGCGTTCCGCAGCACTATGAGCGCAGTACAGCGCTCGCGATGGAGAACTGCCTCACCGTTTCATCCAGTATCGTAAATATCGCCGAGGGGAGTTTAAGCACCCCGGGGGCACTCGAGCTCACTTGCCAACGCGCTCCGCTTCCAGTCGCCGGTCTCGCTCGTACAAGAGTCGATCCCAGCGATCCTGACCGACTCGTCGACGCTCACCGGTCGCAAGCCGGTGAAAAACACCTTGCAACAAACCCATGGACGCCACGGCAACGGTGACGATAACTAGAGAAGGCACGACTTCTGCCCACGCCATGCTTGCGAGTCGAATACGCCGTAACGTGCAGAGAGGCATCGGGCTCGCCTCGCCTCGCCTCGCTTTCATGGGTGGCGGCACACGCGTGAGCAATCGCGCACTCGTGCAAACACTCGCCGAATAGTCTTATTTCTGGACTTTATGGACAAGGATGCGGCGGGCGATGCGTCGATTGCGGAAGCGATCGACCGTTCTCGTGTATTGTTGATGCCGGGGGCGCTGCTCGACGCCTAGGTCCGTTCTTTGAACACGAATCCCAGGAGATTCTCGATGAAGCAATTGCTACTCGCTTCCGGGAGCGAATCCAGCATGCCACAAGATGCCTTCGTGTTCCACATCATATCCACCTCCAGTCATCCGCGCCCTCGGGGATTTGCGTCCGTTCACACACACGCGATCCCTCCTATGCCTAGTACCTGGTGTGCGCGCCCTCTACGACGCTTTTCGCGCTTCTGCGGACGCAGTACCAATACAGAACAGCTTCCCGTACCTGGATTCATGTCCAAACAAGAGATCATATGCGTTCCGTGCTGGAGCAACAGCAGCACGTGCCGTACACGCACACACACACAGACGCACTAGTGCTGGGACACGCACATTTTTTTAACTGACAAGACGTATACTCAGGCCAGCGTTCTCCGTTGTGCTTTTTTTCTTTTGCACATTTTTTTAACTGACAGGACGTATACTCAGGACAGCGTTCTCCGTTGTGCTTTTTTTCTTTTGCACATTTTTTAACTGACAAGACGTATACTCAGGCCAGCGTTCTCCGTTATACGCTTTTTCTTTTCTTACTTTTGTTTTTCAGTGCGCGTTGAAGTACCTCCATCCATGGGACACGCACAGGCTGGCGCATCGCCCGCGCCAGCGCTCGCAGACACGCCGATCGCTCGCCACTCGACGGTGCAGATCGATGCCGCGGCACGCGCACAGCGCCATCCATGGAACGAACGCTGCGCACATTGCGCTAAGCAGCGCTGGTACAGGTGCGTCTCTCCGTGGTCGGCGAAACAGGTGCCCGCCAGGGACGGTGGCACTTAGACTTGCTGGGATCGACTAAGGGTGTATTTTGTAGCTACATTTGGACTCGTCTGCACCGGAAGGGTGTCCAGGTAAACGGAAAAATATGCCAGGAGAAGCGACCTCTACAAGGCAACCTGGACGAGAGCTGCGAATGAATCACGTGAACAACTTGACCATGTACGAACGCCGGAACTGGCCGCGGATAGTTCAGGACATTGAGGAAACGCTGCGTCAGTGTCCGTCTCTGCTTCCGGCTATCGCTGTGCGTCGCTTTGAGGACGGACGGGAACAGCGATTGGTGGTTTTGCGAGGGACGGTACCCATATTCTATCGTGGTGTCCAGTATAATATTCCGATGGACTTTTGGTTGCCGGCGGCGTATCCAGCAGAGCCACCTGTGCTCTATGTAGTTCCGACGAGGCACATGCAGATTGTGCCCATGCATCCGCACGTTGGTAGCACGGGTCGGGTGTACTTGCCTGGCCTAGTGACATGGAATGCGAGCGAAAGTCGCTTGCACTTTATTGTTGCGGAAGTGAGTTCAAACTTTAGTAGGCGTCCGCCGGTTTACTCCATTCATCCGCGCAACACGCATGCGACGCAACAGAGTCGTCCTGCGGGAACTGGCGAGGCAGCGACTCCTGGGCATGATCCGACTGCTGCGACTGATGCAGCGACGGGGGCAACACAGCATCCCGGCCGCACCGTCCTTCGTCAGCGAATACTCGAGCGAGCGCGACGGCGTTTCAGGGACGAATTCAGGCGAATAGCGGAGCTACAGCAAGCTTTAGAACAGGAGGTGGCAGCTGCGGCGCAACTTCACGACGACCAGGGAGCGATGAGAAGCACAACGCCCCCCGAAGATATGGCAATCATTCAGGAGCATGCACGTGTATCCCAAGAGCTCCAGGCGGTTCGAGAAGAAGTCGAAGCGCAGGAGGAATGGATAGATGCTCACCGGGAATTAGAAAGCGACCCGGATCTCGAGACAATCCTTGCATCAACGGACGCTCACACCAATATGGTGACTGAGGCGCGAGCATCGGAACTCGCCATCCAAGATACACTGCAGCTTCTAGAAGATGCACTGCGCCGGGGGCAAATCGATATTGATAATTTTCTGCGACTCGTTCGGGAGCTTGCCTATCGACGCTTTTTCATCTGTCGTCATCTGCGAACGCTGGATGGCAACACGTGATCCTCGTCGGTATCGGAGGCTGCACTGGAAACAGGTGGCTAGCCCCATCGATGCAGATCGCAACTTGCAGCGGTTCTTGTCGGGGAGAGTGTTCGCTCGGTGCAGGTGCCCCGATCAATGCACACCGCCAGTCACCCGGACGAAGGCCTGATACCACGACATGTATCCATGGTGCATCGCATTTGTACCTGACGTGGACCGTCCTGCCGCCGTGGCGACATGAAAAGCATAACGGAGAAGGATGTCGTGCATGAACATCGCTGCAGCGGATGACGATGTATCTATGGCAACATGAAAAGCATAACGGAGAAGGATGTCGTGCATGAACATCGCTGCAGCGGATAACGATTCGTTTGGCGCTCTGGGAAAGAGATCTCGCTCGCCGGTCGTTCGGGTTCAGAGAATGGACGGTACCCTCGTTCAGGGTCTTCCGTCCGATGCAAGTCGCTTCTGTGGCATCTTGTCGAAACGCACTCGCAGCGTACCCGACGGAGGCGTCATTGGTCAACGGCAACAATGCGCACCACACATTCGAGAACGTCAATGCATCGGGGTCCCGTACCAGCAGTATCTCAGCGCCGCAGACTGCCTGGGTACACTTTGTCGCTCCAGTGCCATGGATCTGCAGCACAATGACATTATCCGAGAGACAGGGCCGCTTCGTCTGCCTATCAAGGATCTGGATGCTGCCGTTTTCATGGTGAACACGATCGCATATTGTGATCTGTCACCGAAGCGGTAGTAGAGTCCAACGCCTCCAGCGCATGTTCGCCTGTGTGCGAGGTTAGCATCTCGATGCTGAGGACGCCACATATTGCGCTGGTGGTTATCATGCTTATGCATTGATGCACAGTAAACATTCTCTCTGTGAACTCGTGTTCAATGATGCGGTGATTGGCGTTTCCCCCATCTATCGAGTTAGTTAGCTGCACTGCGCTGTCCAGTGCACCACCATCCTCTCGGATCAACGCTTAGAGTCGTCTTTCGAAGGACACCGCTGCTCGCCCAACGGTCGGTTTTCAAGTCAACTTGCGCAGAGTATTCACTTTAAACTGTTTGCATCAACCAGAGATGACGTTATGGGCAGCGCGCGACCGTGCCAATGCAACAGCAAGCGTCACCAGCGATGTGGCCTGCGCACCACTGCGTCCACAGAAGAGACGCAATCAACTGGTTTCGAAACGATCCGAACCGACTCGGTGCTGGAACGCATCGTCTTTACTTTGATCTGGATACCCCGACGACGAGAACGTATGTCTGTGCAGCATGGTACAGTGTTCGCCTACAATTTCAAACCAGACGGTACAGTGAATGCTAGAGAATGATCGGACACCAGGAGTGTTTAAAAATAACGCAGAAGACTCGTTCTTGGTATGTATGGACGGCTATCCAGCATCTCTGGATCCCTCAGCCACACCCTGCAAGTGCACTGCTTCAGGTGAGCAAGCCGTGGCCTCTCTCTCTGTCTCTCTGCTGGCCACTGAGCGATTCCCCATCACAAGTCCGCAGCGATTCAGCATATCACGCCCGTACACGGCACTAAAGTACTCACTGAACGATTCGTTCGATGCATAACCGTTGCACGATTTGGAAGCAAACGACCCATTTGCGAATGTTGATCGAGGTGTTCTGATATCGGTGCAGAAACTGCCTGCGTGTATGGACGGTGGCGAGAATCACACGATATCACGCCGATTCCTGTCGTTTTCCTCGTTATCCAGCGTTCGTTCACCTTACTCTACACCATCCCGTGCATTCAGCTCTATTTCACACGTTCATTCACTACCTACTTCAACGTGCACTTGTACTCATTCTGCGTCCATGTCGTCCTGAACACATCTACGCTCGTAAAGCAGCGTCGATACCAGCACTCTATGTGTGCCGAGGTCGAGGGCGCACGAGTGCAGCATTTGCGCACCACGGCGTGTCCAGCGTCATAGGATACCACCGGCAGACGACGCGATGTATCAGTCATTTCCTTTTGCGGCTCATTGAACAAGCTGGAGAGTCCCCAGCGCACGCTCATGGAAGCCTGCACAAAGTCGTCCGCTTGGTCCATATGGACGTTCATAGGTACGCTCAGTGAACGAGGCTCAGAACAAACCAGCTCATCACTGGAGACGATCCCGCACGACTCGTTTGTGCATTCGTAAGCGCGAAACTGGCGTTCGATATCCAAAAGCACACCTCCGACGGCACTGAACCAGGAAAAAAGTACTCTGAAACGAAGATTTGCTCAAGACTCATATCAGCTGCATGCACTTGACCACATTTGCGTTGCATAAAGCGACGTTGGCTTCGATCAAGACAAAAGAATATGAAGAAGAAGAAGAAGAAGCAACGAAACATGCCCCAGCGAAGCATGAGGTATGTCGAACGACCCAATCCCAACGGTGCGTCGTCGACGTTCACGCAACTGAATCCCCGCTGGGTCTCAAGTTGTCATTCTCCCCGCTTGAAAGCTTTATATGGACTTGTGGCGGTATCGCGTACAAGCGTAGTTGCTTGGTTCTCTATCCATCCTTGTGTCTTCGTCATTGCTGGTACCAGCACGACGGACACGTCATAGCATGTGCCGTCCATGGTCCTATTTTTTAGATCACTTGTCGAGAGTAATCGATTGACAGCGTCGCATACAGAGCGTTTGGTAAGGTCTGTTTTGCGTCCAAGACGTTCGGCATTCGAAATACGCGTCATGAACTTCATCCGCCTGCTGACCCTACAATGCCTGAACTTGAAAAGAACAGTTATTTTCTACAAGCGACCAGTAACGCCACAAAACCCGTCCGCGACGTTTCTCCATCATCCAGGATACCTTCCTTTTATGGAATACCTGCGACAGAAACAAACGAAGACAAAAATTGCGTACGGGAACCGCTATGCCAGGGTTCACCGCTCTGATCATATGATAAACGACTCGCGTCGCGTTCTCGACGAGTACATCCATTCCGCATCACCAGAGGGAATGAGCGAGTGCCAATTCGCTTGCTATTCCAGGTACCGTAGCTGGAGCGCTGCACCCTATGCTCTCATGATTCGGAGCATATGCTCGTACGGGTCATCGCCCACAGCCTTGATGCGGAGTGTGCAGGAAGCCGTTGGAAACGTGCAATTACTGCTGCTGCTGCTGTGGATACCAAGTGAGCCTTCAGAACATATTTCTTTGTATCGAGTTGGCGAATGCAACAGCAACGAGATCAGCGTCAACAGGAGACACGCTTTGTTCGGGTTCGCTGCATACATCCAGCCTGTATCCCAACGACAGCACCATGCTCGTTACTCGAAAGGAAACGAGCACTCCACCGCGTCGAATGAGACCGGTGAGCGTCGAACGCTGTACAAAGCGTGGTACCGGTGGATAGCGGGAAACAGAAATAGGGCAGCGGCTACTTTAGCGTTAGCGGTTGGCTCGCTTCTCACACGGTTTCCCGACCCGATCACGCACGTCCAAGTACAGGCGCAGTGACAGGTACACGAAGCGTTCGGTGAACTTTTTGCTGCTTCTGGTGCTGCTGTTGCTGTCGCTGGGAGCAGCTCGTAGAGGTTTCCTAGACGCCGTCAGGCAGCGCAGTACGCCCCGGCGACAAGGTTAGCGCTTATACGCTCGTTCGCCGGTATCGGGAAGGAGCAGCGCTCAACGTTGCCCGCGCTGTACGTTGACGCTCGACGACAGCGTCATCCGAGCGCTTGGGAGTGCGCTCTTGTCGCACCGCCATGAGCAACCAGGCGTAGCTGCGTGCTCGCTCACAGATGCGTTTCCAGTGAGCGGAACAGACCGGCTCAATGAACCTTTCCTGAATCAAGCTGCAGAGGGATACGCTCTCAGAGGAGCTTCGTGACGGGCAGCCAGCCAAAGCCCCAACAACAGGCTCAATCCAGGCGGTGACACCATCCGATGGGGGCAGTTCATTGCAGCTCCTGCTTTCGAGGTAGCGCACTAGATCAGTCTGATTCATGGGAGCGAGCCGGGCTGGCGGCCCCTGGTGCCCCAACAGCTGCCACAACGTAGAGCCAACCGCAGCCAGGTCCACATCAAACGCCCACGGCTGCTGTGGTTGCTCCATCGCCAAGCAGCGAAAAGCCCTGGGCACCCAGCCACCGCGACACTTGGCTTCAGCGGCAAGCGCTTCTGCTTCCGGGCCTCGCTGTAAGAGCGTGAGCACTCGCAGATCCAAAGCGTGTTGCCAGTCAGAGAGTAGAATACGCGGAGCGAGAGCGCTATCGCCAGGAACCAGCCATAAACTTTCGGGTCGGATATGCCAGTGCATAATCAACTGACGGTGCACGAAAAGGAGCAACTGGAGCAGCTCAGACGCAACAAATGCGACAAAAGCTGGATCAAGGCCTCCGTGGCGATAGTTGTAGTTGTAGTCGTAAAAGCTGTTGTTGTTGTTGTTGTTGTTGTTGTCGAGAGGTCCAGTCATCGCGACGTCATGTGGATGGGGTCGCTCCACGTATCCTGGGGTTCGTACGAGGTCGAGGAGATCGCCCAGCGTGCCCCAGGGCGGTACTTGCCCCAGAATGGTGTAGGCGCTCTGCGTATCCGGTGCTTCATAAAGCGTCTCTACCCGTGGCAAACGAGTGAGGATCGGGTCCTCGCAGCATCCGTCTGAAGCTGCAGAGGCCTCGTGGAGCCGCTGTAACACCACACATTCCCAGCGCGCTGCGCCTATGGGCTGTTCCTTGAGCACAAGTAGCATACGGTTGGTTGCTTTTGCCCTGCGCATTGGCTGAAACAGCAGCGAGGCCTTGCTGCTGCTGCTGCTGCTGCGCGGACCACACTCGAAGAACACACGTTCCAGTGCGGTACGCGCTGCAGACCTCGTGGACTTTTCAGAACAAGCCGGCAGCGAGATGCGGCGTCTTCGACGTTTGGTGTCTTCTTCATTGGTGCCAAGGATACGCTCGACTAGATAATAGACAGCGGGCGACGACTTGCCAGCGGAACTGCTCTGCATGTGTCCTTGAGTCCAGTCGTTTGAGACGCTCAAGACGCTCCGAACGTACCAGCATTCGCTGCGGCTTTGGGGTTTCGTTATCCGCACATTACACGAAGTATGCTCTTCCAGTTCGAGCGTATTCGCGAGCACGAACTGGTCGCAAGGCTTCGTTCGCTGTAAATGTTCAGAGAGCCACGCTTCTTCCTGCTCCCTGAACGTCAAAGCGAAAGGACGCAAGACGAGGGTATCGCTGTGCTGCTCGTGAAGGGCGTCTACGCTAGGTGACTCTGTGTTGCTGGTCGAGTTCCCAGAAGCGGCCTTGGGCGTACCCCATATAGTACCGTTTGCTTGCCGCTGCCTAGCGGTGCTCTGGGCAGAGCAGGCGGACCCTGTCGACGAGCGAGCGGCGAGCGGGGACAACCCCGGGGAGGCAGCACAGCTTGCAGTCCCTTCTTGGACAGCAGCTGCATGCTGGCACGGCGAGCTCAGCGACGACGACAACGTCGAGGACGCTTCCTCATGCCCTTCGGGAATAGGGCTCAGGGGTGCCGAACAGAGCAGCTGGTCGGTACCGGCAAGAGCCCACAGCGGGTGCCTGAGCGGTACTTCATGTGTTTGAGCAGCGCTTCTCAAGGTATCCGTCGAATATGCCGCCTGTGCAGCATCCGCTTCCGAGTCGCTGCGTGCGGACGCAGCAGCGCTAGACGCTGTCTCATCCTCACAGAGGGATGCAGAGGCCGCACGCTCTCTGCTTGACGGCGTCGTGTTGGCGGTGTTGTCTTCGTTGACGGTATCGCTGGTGCCAGTACCAGTAGCAGTAGCAGTACCATTGACTGCAGCATCGGCTTGCAGGGATTCAGCGGACATGTTATCCAGTGCTCCAGTGGCGTCGGCGTTGGACGACTCCACTTGAGCGCGTGCAGGAGGTTGGGGCACTGCTTGGCTTCCAGAAGGCATGCTGCCAATCCCGTCGAGAAGGGCGACGGTCATGTCTTTCGCAAGAAACGGTATACAGTCACTGGATGGCGACCCAGGCGAGCGCTCCTGGCTCTGCGTACCCTTCCCGTGGCTCGCACATGTTGCGTTGCACGTCTCCTTGGGTGTCGCCGCAGTCCCCGGGGGTGAATCTGTCGTCAGATCCAGGTACCAAGCATCGCTCGGTACATGGGCATTACAAAGATCAGCGGGGTTCATGAGAGATGCATTCGAAGACGTACTCTCTTCCATTTCGCACAAAAAGGCCTCTCGTTCGGGCGTGCGGAGCACAGGCTGGAACAACTGGTGCATCGCGCTGCACGATAATGATGACGATGTTGATGGTAACGGTGGTGTTGGTGGTTGTAAAGCTGCCATATGCTGCTCTGGCGAGCGAGAGTCCGGCAAGGGCATACTCTCAGCAGCAGGGCTTGCGGGCGCGGTCGTGCTTGTCAGCAGGGCACCTGGACTGCCCGTACGGCTGCGGGCGACTTGTTCTCGGTTTTGGGCATCGAGCTGCTGGTGCGTCGAGGCAGGCGAACGCTGCAACACGTCTGGTGAATGTGACGCGCCTTGCGCAGCGGTTTCCGTGGCGGGGTCCTCCAAACGCGCCGCTTGTGGCGACTGGCCATGTCCTGGAGGCAGCACAGAGCGGTGTGGCGCGGTATCCGCGTCCAGCAAACATTGCCCTATAACCAAGGCTTCCTTCGGACGCATCGACGAGGGCGACTTTGGTGCAGCCTCAAACGATCGGTTATCTGGTATCGAAAGCTCCTGTCGACAAGACGCATTGTCATTATCCAGAGCATCTGATGTCGGGAAGCATTGGGGTCGCTCTTCGCTGCTCTTGGCGCCCCGCATGGTCTCTGCGTGAAGCGAACAGGCTGCTGATTCCGCCACTTCACGTAGCATACCAGGCGAAGGGCGTGTAGCCAGGGAGCACTGGAACTGCATCGCAGGTACGAGCGCTTGGTCAACTGCAGCAACTGCTTCTGCGGTGCTCTCGAGGACGCTGCGATTCGGGTCTGCCGTCTCCCAGGCGCGCTCATTGTCGACAGTAAAGTCTTCTTCAACGTCGATAAAATCAGCATCTGTTGGTGAAGGCAGACACCTTTCCACCAACACACCACCAGTAGCAAGAGAGCTTCTCGGGTAAACGGGACGCTGCGATCTTGACTCTGTTTTCCGGGCACTATCGAGGCAGTTTTCCTTGTCGGAGTCGCTCGCATCTGCATCGAAGCTTGAGTCTAGCATTCGACTTTGGGCACCCGAACTGCCGTGGACACGCGCTTCAGCTTCTCGTGTGGGAGCCGACGTGGCAAGACAGGGTGTATTTTCATCGGCCTCCACAATAAGCGGCGAGCGCAAACTGTCGTTGACTTGTTGCCAAGCTCCGGCTGTCGGGGTCGCTTTTGCAGGATCACTCTTTGTCATTTCGCGGAGCACGCGGGTCTCCTCGAACTCAAAATGCAAGGGTTCGTTGAACATCGATTCGATATCAGCCATTGCTTGTCGCGTGTGCAGCGTAGGTGAGCATACTTGGAGTTGTTCGGAATTGAGGCGCTGGCCAGAACTTGCTGATGAAGACGGTGGTGACGGTGACGGCGAGAATGGCGGTGACAACGACATTGCACGAGTCTCTCCGGTACGCTGGGCACCTGGTTGGCTGGAAATCGGCGTGTTTCGTAGCGCAACAGAGCATTCAGGCTCTTGTACCGAATCGCTTCGAGCGACAACGTGCCTGCTCGTGGCAAGATTCTCAGTCCGCAAAGGCGTATGGAGCTGTGCGCCGGAGCGGCTACTTCCGGAGACGAACGGGCTCTCTGTGTGCTCAGCGCGCTCCGACGCGTGTTTCATCCCGGTGCTGCTTCTTCCCGAGGATGAGCGACGCTCAGCAGATCTAGTTGGATCTGTAGACGGTGCCGCCACGTCGAAGGTGTGCGGCAGGGAACGAGCATCTGATGCGGTATGTAGCTGTTGCTGCTCCTCCTGCTCCTCCTCGTCTTCATCGACATAAACTGTGAATGCAAGTGTGCGTCGCTGATCATGAGGCACGAGCGCTGCATTCATCGCACGTTGGTGCTGAGAGCGAGCCTCATTGTCTTGAATGAGATGCACACCGTTCCATGGCTGGATGCGCCCCTGGTTCTCTCGTTTTCCAGCAGCGACGGAAGGAAAGCGCAGCCCATCGGTGGGCATGCCGCTCTCACCGGGTCGCTCTGGCAGCTGCGCTGACGCAGCACTCGTCGACTGCTCTGTGAGCTGGGAGCTGTCAGCATGAACGACAAAGGACCGCCCTGGTCGTTCGCTCATCGAGGCTGCGTTCACGTGGGATCCTCGAGGCTCCCACGCCCCAGTCTGTGAGTCGTGTCGACGGAGGCCTTGCGCCTCGTTCCAGGCGGAGGTGTTCGCATGCGCTTCCGCACTTGCGCTTCGACGACTGTATGGCTGACCGCCCCGGGTAGAAGCATCTGGCTCACGAAGCGATGAAAGCGCGCTGCGTGGAAGATCCGTACTCTGCGCAGTATTTCCACCCAATCCTGTTGGCTGCTGCCCGCCTCTTATGGTATGTCGAACTGGAACGGTGCCCCCTGCGTCGGAATCACCATGCCGCAGGGGTCCCGCATGTTGTTGTGCTCGTCGCTGACGCTCTAGGCGCCTCATCATTCGCGCTTGAAACTCCTCATGGCGTCGATGTAAACGGTCCAAAGGGGCGGCTCCGCGTTCAATCCCTTCTGCATAGCAGCGGTCCGCCATAGCGAACTGATGTTTCGCTTCCAGGACCGAAGCGAAAGCCTCGTAAAAAAGAGCCAAACACTGCCCAATGTTTTGTGCTCGCATGTAGAGAAAAATCTCGGTTGGATCCGGACACAAATCGGCGTACTGCACCCAGAGACGAACGTATCGTGAATCGTTTCGGTATTGCTCGATATACTGCTCAAGATAAGGGTCGCTGGTGGCTGGACCAAATTTTCTTAAAGCTGTTTCCATCACAGTAGCGAGCTGTGATCGAGGACCCTCGCTCGGAAAAGCCTCCTGCCGCCATCTGATGTACGCGATCCAGATTGCTAGCGGGTCAGCAGGTGATTCTTCCACGGCTCTCGACGTTCGCTGCTCCCACCATTCGATCGTCGTTTCTAAATCGCTTCCAGCCGAGCTAGTGTAGCACTGCGTTCCTGGCGAACGCGCATGAGCAACGCCTCCTTTTTCCACAGTCGCGGTTTGTGGTGCACGTTGCTGTCTATCAGTTGTATTGCTGCCTTCGTTCAAGCCTCCCGAGATAGCCTTTGCTTGCCTTTTCACTTTTGCTGATAAGGAATCTTCTACTTTCGAGCGTGTACTCGGGAAATCACGTCCGAGATGAACGTGAACGCCGTCCAGATCGTGGCCGGGTACCCGAGCATCGAGACCCTCTGGCGCTCGCTGCTCCGAAGCGGCAGCGCCTAGTGCGGCTTCAAGCCTCCGCAAGGACCTACCTGGCTTTATGGGCTGTACGTTCTCCTTGGACGTCTCCCAAACAGGCTGCATCGAGAGAGAGAGAGAAAGAGAGCGCAGGAGAAGACACCGCTACGCCTGTTTCGTTGCAACCAGCGTTCCTGGAAGCAGCACGGCAATTCAAAAATAATGAATACGGCTAAAATGGCGCCTTGGGCGATTCGCCACGAGCGAACAGTAAATCAGTATAGAGATAGATAAAACTGTATTAATGGGACGTAGCGTGGGTGCGCGCTGCTGGACCCTGCCTACGATGCACCGGGTGCAGTCTTGAACTCATCTCGACTGCCGACAGCCAGCTAAGGCGACCCCTGCATCACTAGAGACGCTTCCGTGACGCAGAAGCTGCAGACCCGCGACACACACGGGCGTCGCTGTAAGATGGATCGACTCAGTTTCTGGATAACGAACGTAGGCTACGTGTGTTGCGACTTTATTGGGTGCACTGGGGCAGTCGCGGTACGGAGTGAGGGCGCCTTCTCGATACCGTCTGTACCCTGTGCGTGCGGCGGGCGTCTGTGGACGTCGCACTCGTTCAGGGGCGTTTCACCACACCATGACAAACTCGAGCTCAAAGCATCACCGTTCAGGACGGCCTCGTGCGGATGTTATCTCCAAGCATGCTCGATAGTTCCGGAGGCAGCGCTCTGGCCTCGCCCACTGCGGTGTCGACGACACCAGAGCATTCTCCTCGGACTCTATAGGATGCTCAGCGCAGCAAAGCGGTTATGTGCGAATGGATATATTGACTCTATTTATATCATATGGTTTAGTTTCAGTCTGTAATTTTTGTGACGCCGCCGTCTTGACGCGCCTCGGCGCGGCTCCGACAACTCGGTGCCGTCTTGTTCGAGCTGACTCGTATTCACCAATGAGGCTTCGGACGTGGTTAGTTGACGGAATTAGAAGAAACGCTGCGGCATGTTGTGCGATCTGCCGAGCGGGGCTTTTTTTGGGTGAAGGACCTCTGTGTCGTTTAAACGATCCTTTTCCCAAAGGAAAGTCTACGCGGATCCGCAACCAGCCCGTGGCAGTCGCCTTGTCCGTGGACGTATTCACCACGAGAACATTGGCTACCGACGCCAGCACATACTCAATACGCTAATGTTGCTTTTTTCGCGCCCAACAGAACGTAAGTAAACTGGAATTGCTCCGGACGCAACGGATCAACTCGGGGAAGACTCTGCTAAGCGTTCCTCGTTATCAGAGCGCTACGTACGGTTTACGGGAGGGTCCTGGATCAGCCCCTAAACCAGGCTCGGTGCGAACAGGTGCGCCCTGATTCGATGCCAGCCGTTTGGCTCTGGGTGAAAGTCCCCGGACAGTAGGTCAGAGAGTGTCGGTGGTAAGCAAAGCTGGGCGTTTCAGGTCGCGCACACTTCTGCTCGCGGGACTGCAACCACAGAACCCCAATAAGAGCGGGAGTGCTGCGCGACAGTGAACGTCGCTTGTCGATGGTGCAGCGCTGGAACCTGCTGCCGCGTTGGGGTGCTTGCGCCCCATGTTTGGCAGCGGCAGCCTGCACTGAAGCAGCAATGGAACGAGCGAGAGCGACCGTCCTTCATGGACGGCGACTCGTGAACACAATGGGGCTTACTCTGGCAGTGTGCTCCCTATGTTGGCCATTCGAGACGGAACCGGTTATGTCGCTACCAGCAACTGTCTCAGTGTCGTGAGACGCGCCCCGGTCGATGGGCGTATTCTTCGAGCAGCGGCCAGCTGTAGTGCCTGGACCTGCCAGTTGCTTGCAACTGGTCGCCAGCGTACGCTCATCAAAACGGTGGCGTCCCCGCGACCTGCTTCAGTTCCTTGGACCAGATTACTAACCTTTTTTTAGCACTGATTTGACCAGATTCAGGATCGCAGTTTCCACGCCTAGTCGTGGAGGCAGCAGAATTTCCCGTCCAGCTTGACGCCGCGCATAGCGATGAGGCATGTTATCCACGCAAATCGAACTCGTGACTGAAGCGAAGATGCTGTAGGAAGCAGAGGCTGTAGCACGAGCTGCCAAGACCGTGCCTGTTGTGGCAACAGCCAGTGTGGACATTCATACACCTTTGGAAGAGAACTCCGTCGTCTGTGTTTCTCTCGTGGAACAGGCGATCACGGATTTCAAGCTCACAGGCAAAACAGCCCCCAAGATATCCTGTTTAGAGCGTCCGCGAATGCGCACGTATGCCATAGCCGCTATGCACTAGCAACAAATTGTGAAAGCTATTCAAGCCTAGAAGGCTATGGTCACAGGAAACACCCGGATTCGAATCGCAACGCGAGTCCCCGGACCCACGAGCAAAGCACCCGCACTGAGATCCATCACATACCATTGTGAAGATTCTCTGGATGACTCGAGTTGTGCCTCTGCATCCCTGCTGACACCTCGGCAGTCTGCATGCAAAGCAGTCTTCGACTCCGCGAAGCAATCGTCATTGGCTGTACTTCAGAGCGCATGGACTTGCGCTACGCACAGGCGCTCATCTGCAGCTTGGAGCACTCTATACGTCGTGCCTCAAGGAACGAGCTCCGAGTGCGGGTTCAGTCGAGTTGGCGAGCGGGTTTCATCGATACCAACGCGCAATTCCCGCGACAAGTTTCCAGTAAGAGGCGGGCCGCCATACAAATCACCTAAATACGCCTTGTACGCTGGCATAAACTTATCGACAAACGCGTAGACCTGCTCATCGGTCATGGCTGGTCGCCCTGCAGCCCGCATCTGCTGTTCAGCCTCGAGGCGCCACTGGTACACAATCCGTAAGGATTCACTTAATTTCGGACCATCCAATGCAATGACAATAAATGCATCCAAGAGCGGGTAGAGCCGACTAAAGTCTTCCGCGAGGAATCGATCGACTTGCATCAAATGCCGCAAGGTAATCGGGTCCATTGTAGCAGGTCGCTCGTGTAGCGCCAGCGGTCGGAATCCGAGGCACCAGCCCTCCAGGAAGACGACATCAACAGGCCGGCTCACAAGGGGCCACTGCTCTGGCGGAGCACGATCGCCCAGTCCTTGAAAGGCGGACTTGTCGTAACGCGGCACCGCAACCTCTGCACGTTCCCCTGGATACGGTGCAGCTACCACCTCGTTCAAAACTTGCAGCGCAAGCGAGATATCGTGCGTCCCCGGGTTGCCTCTTGAGCCCAGCAGCGGATTCTCGGGAAACGCTCTGGCTAGTGCCTCCTGCTCGCGACGAGTTAGATAAAAATCATCGATGCTGAGAGATACACACCGACGTTGCTCGAGATCGAATAATTTCTGGAGTGCAGCTGTCAGTGTGGTCTTTCCGCCTCCTTGAGGGCATTGCAGTCCGATAATGACGCCGTGCTGCTTCCGTCTCTCGTCTCGTTGCAGTCGGTTGACAACATGTAGGGACCAGGCAAAAACAGGTAAATAGAAACGAAAAATGCGATTTTGATCGCGCTCAAGGGTCCCGTCCAAGCCGAGTTCTTTAAATAGGTACGAGCCCCATGCCTGCCAGCGCGAGAGCGAGCGACTTGGCGCATACTGCGGGGGAATCGCCGCCGCCAGCGGACCCTGCTCGATGTAGCTTTGCAGCCAAGTTCCAGAGCCGCTCCAATCATTGGCCTTCTCAGTCACGTGATGTGTGAATTCATGGGAACTGGTGGCTGCAGTGTCTCGCGGTGGCTCTAAGCTCGCGTGCAAGCGCGCTCGCAACGCCTTTCGACCGAGGGGTCTGAGCGGGCACCTCGCGAAAGCGCTTCTCCGAGGCGATATGGAAGCAGCATTCAACGTGCATCGGCGAAAAGGCGAAGGCGACGCCGTCCAAGCGAGCATACTAGGTGAGCTTGGAACCACCTCTGTGGCACAAGGCTCGGCAAACGCGCGTCTACAGAAACGCTCGTCAACGCCACGCCCTCCTGAGAAGACGAATTCACCAGTGTTCCTTGGATGACGGTTCCCTTGAACCTTCCTCGCCTTAGTATTCATCGAGTTAGCGCAGTTATGAATATAAGATGCCAAGCGATGGTGCAAACCCGTGGAAATCCGGGCACTCGAGGGTCTAGCAAACCCCCCCAGCGCTTCGCAACGCAGCCAAGCGATAATGATCATGGAGCGATACGGGCGCTGCACTGCTGCTCGGCTACTGTACCGAACTCGTCCCATGGCGAACTTGTAGCCTAGATCCACCTAGATTTGCATAAGATTCTTTGTAGGACTGTGATTAAAACCGTGCAAAGTGGTTTCTTATCAGCGTATCAAACGCCGTCACCGGGTCTTAGAATGTTGAAAGGGTTCTGGAACGCCGCAACATAGCCCAGGTGCCTCTGCACAGAGAGCAGCGACGTGTTGCAGACCGCTTAGCCGTCTGCGGCCTACGATTCGCCCAGTGGCGTTGGTCGTTTTGGAGCAAGTCGAGGTGCTCTCTTAGGGTCTTGATCATACACCAGCTTCGAGTAGAGGACGGATTCCGGCTACGACTCGCAGAGTGCTGGCCGCCGGAATTCTTTTGCCCTGGGCTGCGGGTACGCCCGGTGCTTGATCCCTTGTTCTTCTTGAGCGACATTAGCTTCCAACGCGATCAGCAAGTATTCATTTTCGAATCGAGAAACTTTGTATCCTGAAACCTCGTTCCTTGGAAGTGAACCGGCGCCATCTGTGGCTCAGGTGAGTAGAAACGAGGATCGGTCACTCGATGAGCAACACATGAACAAGCAGGACAAGTTTCTCATGCAACCTGCAGATGTGTGCGTGAGCGCTTGGGAGCTTCTGTGATGGAACTGGCCGTTTTCTTTCTGCCGCTGAAACCGCGGCGGTAATCTGTAGCGGTTAGCGCCGACAGCGCGATATTCGCTTGGCTAGGGCGCCGCTGCACTGTGTTTCCCCTTGCGAAACAGCGGGATTCGACGGACGCATACCCCGTTCATACCAAGGATCGTACGGACGACGCCGAGGCCCTGATGCACGGGAGCCGTTCGCTAGCGATCCCTTCACTGACGCTTGGAGGTTGCGTCTTCGGCCAGCATACAGTGCATCTTGCCCTGAACCGCGTTCAGCGCGAGGTTATCGCCCCGAAAGCGGACCCTGTTTGGATCGCATCCATCAACTCGTCGAGGCAATACGTCTTATGCAGTGGTGCGCGCAACTTTATAGACCTGTATGTGGAGCAGCTGCGGGCACCGCGTTGATTACTGGGAGAGACTGCAGACACCTGAAGGTATGGTCCCGCTCGATGTGGACCTTGTTGACGCGGCCCGACGTCGACGTCTTGGAGTCCTTCGTTCTGTGATCCGGACTAGTCGAGGGTGGCAACGCTTGTTCGGGTTGCGGTACGATGCGTGAAATGATCCTTCTATTTGTCGACCGTGCTTGATCCTCGGCGTGCCGAGCAGCGAGTAAACCTTTCAACGGGGGCTTCGCATGCATCCAAGTACACCTGTAGGCTGCCAGTTGCTCGCAGTTCTACCCAGGCGAAGCCCAGACAGCAGCCGCTAGGGGCAGAATCCATCGCACTCGTTGGATTCATTGCGCCTCTGGAGCTCGATACTAAGCATCCAAGTACACGAGGATTTCCTCATCCACGCTGTGCAGCAGTGCTCAGCTTTCTGAATCACTGCCGGCTCGCTACTAGAGATGGTGCTGCTCTCTCTGTTTCTAGCAACGCCAACGCTGCTCGTTTCGCTGCCAACTGAATGCAGTGGAAGCGCCGCTCGTGGAGCAAAACCCCGCCAAACCAGCGACAGACGCAGATAAAGATATTATGCTGGTTCATACTCCGCAACAGCTCCAAAACGACCCGGCCGGCTCGCTGCTCACCATCGTCGCAGTAGTCTTCGTGAATGTGCTGGTCGTCGCCCATGATCCGAAATGCCCAGCTCAGGTGCGTTGCTTGTCGGCCTTTGCGGTGCTGTCGCAGCGATTGTAGACACAGCACTGCAGCGGAGCTCGACATGATCCGAGCGGCGTGGCCCTGAAATGTCGACTTGCGTTCCGTGATTGGTTCCGACGACACAAGTCGTACGACCTCGCTCGGGCCCGGAGATGTAACGTCCTGCTCACAGGCGGTTGCACGCTGCGAATCAGGTATGGAAGCGGTTATTCCAGTGACCAACTCGGACGCTGGGACGTTGCTTGATGTCCTTTTCTGCCTGTTTTCAGGCTTGTTCCGCTCCGGCGACTCCGACTGTGGCCTGTCAAGTGGTGCGCTTTCCGTATACCCCGGATCCGAAACGACGCCCTGGGTGCTGGTGTCCCAGTGCTGAGTACACTGCAACTGCTCATCGTGAAGCACGCTTTGACGCGATTCATAGAGCACAGAGGCTATCGAACAGATGACCCCAGCTTGCTGTTCAAGTGCATCTGCTCTACGACTACCATGAAGGTCAAGGTCTGTGCACACGGATCGCAACATCGACTCCAGTTTGGGTGCTGGGAGCCAGTCTGCTGTTAGACGCAAGTCAGAACAGGAGAGAGAAACCTTTTCTGGATATCCATCTGGCACGTGACAAGTAAGCGTTAACCCAAAAGGACTCGAGCTGCTCGGCAAGTGCACCCGCAACGTCCTCGTTTCTGCGGAGAACTCCACCGACTCGCTTCCGTAGACCAGCTCCAGAGCGCTTAGCTCGTCAGCGAATGTGCCAGCGTTCATCTAGCGCCACACTCCAAACTCCTACCCAGCGACGACTCCAGAAAACCCAGTTCAACGCCCTCTACTGGTGCCTCGGAGCTGTCCATCGCCTGAGCGTCCCCAAAAGACGCTATATCCGTGTTATGCCAACGCAACTGTGTCTCCTTGCGGTACTCGAGGCAGAGCGGATTGTGTCGAGGTGTCGCATCGATAACGCGATCCAGCGGAATGCCGAGCCCATTCCAGCCTACTCCATACCATTCCGTTCCGAGGCTTCCGCTCCCGAGTGCGCAGGGTACGCGACTAGCCCTGTGCACGACGTCTGGTGGAACGGTGTGCACTAGGAACCTGGGTGCAGCGCTGGGAGCCTTGGTCTATGCGCTCTTTCGTCACAGGCAAGAGCAGGTTGTTATTGCAGCGGCTGCTGCTGCTGTCAAGCAGTCCAGTCGTGGGGGGTTGTACGGCGAGAGCTTCACGTCAGTGCCGGTGCTTCTCCGCCGCTCCCGGTGACTACAGCAACTTGCAGGTAGAGGTTCGGGGTAACGTTGGCCTTGTGGCGATTCATCGACCAGCGGCTTTGAACGCGCTCAATGATGAGACGACGGCAGAGCTGTTGGACGCACTTCAACGGTACGATCGTGACTCAACCATAGGCGCTATTGTGTTAACGGGAACTGACCGGGCCTTCGCTGCCGGAGCGGATATCAAGGAGATGGCGAATAGGAGCTTTTCTCAAGCGCGCCGACGTGACGCGGGTTCCTTCATGGACTTGTTCTTCGCGCTGCGCTCACCGACCATTGCGGCGGTGCGCGGGTATGCGTTGGGCGGGGGCTGCGAACTTGCACTCGCTTGCGATATCGTGTATGCTGCGGAGGATGCTCAGTTCGGTCTTCCCGAAGTGCAGATCGGCACAATCCCTGGCTGGGGTGGCACGCAACGACTTGTGCGAGCTATAGGAAAGGCCAGAGCGATGGAGATGATTCTCTCAGGGAGACGTATATCATCGCGCGAGGCGGAAGCCTGGGGGCTCGTTGCCGCTGTGCACCCCGAGGACAAGCTCCTGACGGCGGCCTTGGATACCGCCACAAAAATTGCCTCGTTGTCGCAGCCGATCGTACAAATGGCGAAAGCTGCGGTCAATGCCGCTTATGAAATGCCACTGAGGAGCGGAGTCCTGTATGAGCGCGCACTCTTCCAGTCGACGTTTGCAACCCAGGACCAGAAGGAGGGCATGACGGCCTTCTTGGACAAGCGCGAGCCGAAATGGACCAACGCATGATGGGAGCAGGCATCGCCACCAGGCAAGGAATCCGTCGGGCGCAGAGACCGATGCTGCCTTTGGTTCACGGACAGTACCGCTTTTGTTCTGCAGTCGTGACGTCGTTGATATGTGTGTGCGTTCCCGAGTTGCACAGATGAGCGCTGGATGTACATGCGTCCGGCCGCTGCGCGTATGAATGTTTGGGGAAACCACGCCTCGCAACCCTGGCACTCATGTAAGCGTTTCGGGGGATCCGTTGCGTACGTTTGCATGGTTGCTGTTATCTCCATGATACTGGGTAGCTGGTGTTGCTACGTACGTTGCTGTAGACGGCGGATTCCGTTCCATTTACACTCGTAGCAGTGCAAGAATAGCGTATCCCGCTTATCTGGTAACTACGTGATAATGGGTAGCTTGTGTTGCCACGTACGTTGCTGTAGACGGCGGATTCCGTTCCATTTACAGTCTTATCAGAGCAAGAGTAAAATATCCTGCTTTTTAAATTCCAGTTTCGCGAGTCTGTGCGTCGAATCTGTTCCAATCGTTTCTATATACGGGTGCAGTCTCCTTGCCAGCGGATTCGCTGTAAAGCTGCTGCGAATGATTCCTCTCGCACACAAATGCGACAACGATCCCCTGAACGTGTCGGTTTCACCATCATCTTTGAAGAACACTGTCGCAGCAACCTAGTCTTTGGCATCCACAAGGTAGCGAACACACCAGCGGCTCACCGGTCTGCACTGCTTGAGCTAGTGAAGGTACGAGGCATCCACGTGACGTCAAAACGCAGCGCCTACTCGACATTCGAGCATTCGCTGCGACGCTAATCATCACACGAGCTACTGGAAGACACCTTCAGGGCGCCGAGAGGTCGCATTAGGGTGTTTCTTCAACGTCACGGATTATTAGGAGGTCACAGCGGTGGCAAGTACGGCGCGCATTGTACCAAGACGAGATTCGCCATGAGGGTTTCTCCGAACAAGTCCATTGGTGATCGTAGAGGAAAACACTCTGGAATCAGTATGCTTATCTGATATGGAGCCATTCAAATGGGTGCTGAGAAGACGCTGCCTCACCGCCGACAGGTGCATGTCAGTAGAGTCGGAGAGGAAGACTGCGAAACGCGACACATGGCACCAGCGAAATACTTATGCAGACAGCAGCGGTCTACCAGAGCTAGAGGGAACGAGCCTTGACGCGACTGCTGTATCAACTAGAGCAGACCGCTCCAGTGGAACAGACGCAGGCGCTGACGAGTAGACGGACCCTTCGAGACCCCGGCACTCAAGGCTGCTGTACTGCACTTTTGATGTACACACAGGCGGGCAATCGCTAGAGTTCAGAAGGATACCACCCACAACGTGAACCTCTTGTGACACGTTCCCCGGATCCAAACAAGTTGTGCAACTAGAGTACCAGTGCCGCGCCCACTGTTTCACCCGTCCCCTAAAACCGTGTAACGCTGACAAGTCCAGGACTTGCTTGGCGTCGACACAAACCCGATAACATCTATGACATCGACGGTATCGCGAACACTCCACCCGGACATCAACTTCAGGATGTTCTCGTATGCACCCGCGAACGCGACCTCAACTAGTCGGACACGGTACAGTGAGCATCCCGTACAGACTGGGTGAGTCCAGCGGCGGAAACTTGTCACCGAGAAGTGCGCTGAGACCGAGAAGGTGCGCTCGATGCATCGTGTCGCTGGAGGTGTTTTCTGCAGCAGGCGCCGGTGCCTCTAGCATTCTACGCACCAAACAGTGAATTCGACGAAGCTCATACGCAACAGCGGAGACTGCACCTTGGCCCTTTGACGTCGTGCTCATATTCAGAAACGAGGTTCGGAGCGCAAGCACATAGTCCACTTGGGCGTCCCGCACCAGAGGGAATTTTTCTGGACTCGTTTCTACATTCTTCGGATCGAAAAACATGTTCGTCAATAACTCCAGATATGTATGCAGTGGAAGCGTAGACGCTGTCCCCCATAAAGCGTTCTCTTGCAACCAGACGAGTCGTTGTGGATGCAGGGCCAAACTGAGTACCTGACTTCGCGTCTGCTGCAGCAGCGTCAGAGCCGAAACCGGTCTCGAACCCAGACAGTAAGTAACCACACCGTCACACTTGCCAGCAGGCTCGACAAGGTCCAGCGCCCACGTTGGGTAGCCACCACCCAGGATCGCCTCGTGGTCCAGTGGCGACAGCAGGCGCCGCAAGAGTCCAAGTGCCCGCTGCATCGTCTCCGTATCGACGGGTTTGCGCGGCACCTGGACGGTGCGAGCTGCTCTGCCTGGGGCAATATCCGCGGGGTGACCCCGACGTAGCTCAATGCTCCCGAGAAACTTGGTTGCATAGAGCGCACTGCGACTCCCAAAGAAGAGCGCGTACCGGACAAGTTCAGAGTAATCGCTCCATGAAAGGTCGCGCTCATGCACAAGGGCGCGCAGACTCGACAGCGCTCGCCCAACAACCAGTCGAACGTTTTCATGATACGCGAGCGGATCGTCGGAGAGATCCCACTGCGAAACATAGACATCCACACCATTCGGACTGGGGTCATCTTCGTCGGTACCAAAATGGAGACCTGCCTCCACGGCCTGCTCGGCAAGCGGTGCGAGCTCCACACGGTGCTCCGTCAATGCTTCGTCGACTGCTTGGCGCAGTGACAGACTGCTGGAATGCAACTGCTCCAACAGCTGCGGGGAGCGCTCGCTCCCTCCATATCCATATCGAATAGCCAAGATATCGTATGCTCCAATAACGTGCTGAAAATAGCGCGTTTGCTTCTGACTATTGGCAAAAATCAAAATCGGAAGGTAATCCATCACCGATGAGCTGATCCCGTTGCGTTCAACGTACTCGGGATCGCTCAGATCCTGCCAGCGTACGTTCGCGCTCGCCCTAAAGTTATGCCGCAAGCCGAGTGCATGACCAACCTCATGCATTGTGGTATCGATGAGCGCATCGCAGATGAATCTCTCGGGTACATCGCCGACATCCGACACCAGTGCCATAACCTCGAGTATCGCAAACGCTGCTGTATCCAGGCGCGCAGCATCCACGAGCTGAACACGACGCAGCGCTGGCGACTCGCGCACGGTGGAGACGCTCGCCATGGGATAGGCTTCGCTACTCCGACGTTGTCCACTGAGACGACTGCTGTCGTTCGGTGCAGTCTGGCGCTGCTGCGCAGCGACCAGATTTGTGTATTGTCGCATCAGACTGCGAATCCATCCGTGCGTAAAGATAATATTCGAGTTGAGAATTTCCCCAGTACGTGGATCGATATTGCTCGGTCCTAGCGCGAAGACACTGTTAAGTGAAGGCGACCAGCTGATGGTGCTGAAACGAATATCACCGATATCGTAGTCCGAGGGCCAGTCGCTGTCCTCGGGGAGGACGGCTCGAATCGCTGGCTCTACCCTAGCCGCAGATTTATTCCAACCGGCCTGAGCAAAGGCGAGGTTCCAGTTCTCCACGCCACGTTTGAGACAAAGTCTCCAGCGACTCGGAACTGTCGGATCGATATAGAATACGGTGGGTAAGCGTCGACGATTGATGACATCGATGCGTTCGTGGATTCCCTCGTCGTGATCCAACAACAGAAACGACGTCGTAAAGTAGCCGATTCGCTCGTCTGCGAGTCTGAGTGGAAGCGAATCCGATGGGAGCCGCACCAGCTGGAAGGAGATCTCTGCTGCAGAGACACCCGAAGGGTTCCAGCCGCTGGCAGCCTCTTTCTGTGGAAACATAGCCTCCACTCGGATCTCGACATTACCTGGATACGCTTTCGCTGCAATGACCCGATAAGACCAGGGCGCTTTCGCGGGCGAGCTCGTCTGCGCGGTGAGCTTTGCGGGTGCATCTTCCGAGAGCACCGCGAATCCGTCACTGACCCAGGGAGTGACGTCCAGGATCAAGCGAAGGTTTTTCGTTTCGTCTGTTACATTTTCAAACGACGCTGTTTTGTTCACGGACAGCGCATCCTGGTACGTCACCGCCACGATCCGCAGGATCTTGCTCCATCCGGTCCATGTGCCTGCCGCATAGGACGCAGCCAGCTCAGAGTCGTTATGCTGAATGCGCACCCCGAGCTGGGGTCCATACAGATCAACTGCCCATGATGGACGTGGTTTCCCTAAACGCAAGGCAAACCAGTTCTCTTGTGCACGGTTAGAGGGAGCATGAAGCATGAATGCCTCAGCATCGCCGCGGGTAATCAGACTATCGATGACGAACGGCTGCTCGAGTTCGGAGATCGGTACTTCAAGCCATACTTTGTTCAGGGTACTGTTGGAGGCACCGCTTCCGATGTAGACGCCAAAGAAGCCTCGCTGTCCTGTGTAAGTGAGCGTTGCATTCCATACACGTCGCCAGCGCTTCTCGCTATAAAGAGGTACAGTTGCGGCAATACCCCAGTGCGATAGGCGCTTTCGAACGAGACTCTCCGTACCGTGCTCGGTTATGTATTGACGGAGGCTTGCAACGATGCCGATCATGACGATAACGGGGACCAGAACCAACAAAATGCAAACAAGTCGACGGCTTGCTGCTTTCCACTGCACATGCTGTGCCTGCCGTGGTGTCGCTGAGGACACCTCAGCAAAGTATCCTAAGAAAGGGGCAGCCGCTCGGTTCAGATTTCCACTCTGAGCCTGGGGTGAGCCCGATTGCCCGGTAAAGCGCACTGCTATCTCTTCATCATCGTTCAGCGAGTCACTCAGTTGGGCGTCCTGCGTTCTCGAGAGACCTTCAACGCGCAGGCTTTCGGGCTGTAGCAGTCGCCTGCGGAGCGCATCGTCCACTGGCTCAGGCATCGAAGCCGGTGACTTGTGTGCAACGCTCAAGCTCGCGAACAAGCAGACGAGCACTTCCGAACTGACGATTCGCTCAGCGTCCGCGAAGGCAGTGGCGAGGGTCAAACCGTGAGCGTCCCTGCGCGACGCTAGTACTTGCGTAACGACGAGGCTCAGAGTATCGCGCTTAATGCATGAAGGCAGTACGCTTTGCTTTTGCTTGCGTCGTTGCCCAGGACCAATGAGAAAAACTGTTGCACGTATGATGCACACGCTGAATGGTAGACAGAGCAGATATGTTCGTACAGCATGGCTACACACAGGAAGCTGTAGCGACACCAGCGGGGTGGCGGCAGCATGAACAGTCTCGCAGGGAGCGCGCTGCTGCGAGGAGTACGCTGTCCCCGTCTATGTTGCTGGCTTTCCTGGGGAATGATGCACAAGAGAAATTCGCGTAATGTTTAAAGATACCGAGCATTGGTCTCATTTAGAGAGCTGCCCCAGCAAACAGTCCTTCGCGTACCGCCGTATACGACACGACATGCAATATCTAGTTCATGACGATCGGTAGCAAGCGTATTCCAAAAGTTTATATTGAATGGCATCCTCGAACACTTTCCAAGTGCCGGGTTTATAGAGATTGTCGGCTCGGATTCAGCACAATGTGGGTATCCATGTTGATCGGAGTTCATCGTCGTGCCGAGGCGCTACGATGACGCTTTCGTTCACGGGATACGCGCTTGTTCCGGGCCCACAGTCATGGACATCTGTGGTGTACCGGTAGCAGGCTCAGTCAAACGTCCGCTCAGATGCTTTCCAAGTATCTCTCTCGTACTCCAAGAGGGTGTTCAGTCCGGCGTAACCTCGGTATCCGTGGCTCATCAAGAGTGAAACCAGTCAGTGCAGGTTCACGGTATCCGAGTTATTCGCGTGGTAGCCTTGTGAACCTCCTTGGAACAAGGAGAAAACGCAAATATTCCAGTGTAATCTAGTACAAGGCTCGTTCGCTCTGAGCAGCTTTCCGAGCGGAGCGAAGCAGGTTCACTAAAACAAACTGACTCGCTGTACGGATGTGAGGTGCGGCGCTTGCCACCTGGCCTGCCGCGCTCCCTGCAAAACGGTCTCCAGAACTAGAGGACGAGAGCACAGTTTACCTTTTCATCCCTAGCTCAATACAGTTCAAGCAACGGTATGTAACCCTGGCGCTTGCATTGCTAGTCAACCTGGCCCCAGGTGCTTGCGCTCCGAAAAACAGTTTCCAAAGCCGCTCATGCGCATTGCTTCCGAAGCCATAGACTTCTCAGTTTCAGCACAGGACAATCACTCGTGCGTTATTTTCTTGCTCCTTGTTGTCTAGCTGTTGCACCATCACGGACACGAGCCGAACACTGAGCATCACACGAGTCGAAGCGGTGAAACACGTTCAAGAGCTGGAGTGCGTATCGCTGTAAGCATGGCGCGACCATTGTTGTGCGCGCTGCACCAGTACGTAGCTACGACTGCTGTCGTGACTAGTGAACCAAAGAACCTCATGCCTGAGGAACCGAACAATACCCACACCAACGGGCAAGCCGCACAGAGCGCGAGACAAGGGGGAGAACAGGGAAAGCGGTCTCCTGCTGCGGTGGAAGGCGAGCAAACGAGGGCGGATCGACTCGAGGACGATTTGGACTTTTTTGAAGAAGATGACGACTTTGATGAGTTTGAACTTCACAACTGGGAACCAGATCTAGCTGCTGTTGAAGAGGATGAACTCGAATGGCAAGATGACTGGGAAATGATCGATCAGGACGAGGACTTTGCTGCAAAGCTTGCAGCGGAGTTGGCGCAGAACGGCTTCACGCGTAGTGACCAGCCGGCTGCCATGGACGCTTGAGTCTGACTGCTTTGGCGACACTTGCTAGCTTCAGCAGCGTTCTTCAGTAGTTCGCGGTTTTGCTTGTTTTCGTTGTTGAACCTACTTGGCGGACACTGCACGTTCTGTGCAGTGCAAACCGTCCAAGAAGCTGCAAACTGCGCTCCATCGCCTCTGGGATATTTGCCTTGCGCGTGCAGTCAACAGGTTTGAACCAAACTGCACCCTTTACACTCTACATCGAGTATTCTTCAACTCCTGCAGGCGACGCTGTAGAGTATGTCTCACAAGTTGCAGAGTTGTGTATGTTGCATTGCGTTCGAGCGTTTGCGTCGCCTTCTAGGGTCATGGGAGAGGTATTTGGTTCCGCTTTCCCGCTCTGGTCACGTGAGTGTGCAATTAGCGTTGCAAAACGGGCAACGAGTAGGATAAACAGCAGATAGATCATTCGATTGATCAACTGACAAATCATGACCGAAGCAGTCCGGCTTGCACAAAAAGAATGTGATTCTAGACACACTCCGCAGACGATCATGGTCCGCGATTGTTTTGGAGATTGCTTGGATGCCGGTTGCCGCGGTTTCTCTGTGCCGATAATCTAGTATGAACGAAAGAGCAGCGATGGAGCTTGCGGGTCCGCAACAGTACATGTTTTGTATTGGACGTAAAACCTTCTGGCCGTTGTGCAAAACGTTGCCGTTTTAGGTACCCGGGTCGCGAGTAACAGTCTCGTGATGGACGCGTATTCGCGCTGACGGGAGCACGATTCCATGGAGCGAAGGAAGCGGAAGAGGAGCAGGCTTTCCAGTGAACGCGCACTGGCTTGGAGTTCTGTCTCGATCACGTGCGGAAGGCGTTTCCGGTCTGGGGTAGACGCCTGTTTCCGAGTCATAATTCGAATACGACTGTGTTTCCTGAGCTCCTCATACAACGCAATCTGCGCTGTACCCAGTGCAGTGAATTCTCAAACACATGGAGCAACATGCAATGAATGTTTTATTTGTTTTTCTCGAAGGTATTCGAAAACTGGAATCTATCCAGTAGGCTGGAGAACACTCGCTTACAGACGTTATGATATTATTGCTAGCTTACGGAACACGGCCTAATAGGTACCAGGCATTTTACAGTTAGTCAGTATGTGGATGAGCTTTCCTTCTCGCAGTCCTCATCCTGAATAGGGCGCGTCCATACCAGGACTAACGAAATTCCATCTACACCATCATCTGTTATTCAATCCATTCCACTCAATAGGTTCTCCAAGAAATACTGCCAACAACGCCACAGAATTTGAACTTTTCCGCACCGACGCTACGAACGCTTATGAAGAGATACTGATGGAAAAATAAGAAAGCTCGCTTTTGTACGGAAGCGTCGCTCGCAAAAGAAAAACAAACGATCGATTTTGCACGAAAACGCGATCGCTTCTTACAATAGGGACGGATATTCGTCTCATTCGTTGAAACTTGATTCGGGAGAAAGATTGGACCTGTACACGGGTACCCGAAGCTGGATAAAGTACCGGTTCTTTTGAACAGAAAATGGAACATTCCGACAATATCCATTCAAGATGCGACGCTGATGTGGCGTCGCCTACAAATCGTCAAACGGACAGGATCGTTCTACCCTCCATTCGGTGTCGAAGCACATTTCGTGGCTTGTTCTTCCCACACTCCTCTGTCATGCTCTTGGATAATGTCGCTCTCCATCACTCAAAAGCGGTTAACGAATAACCAAGTGAAATTTGCATAGAGCTGCTCTTCATCCCAGTCTATTCTCCCTGGATGAATCCTGTGGGAGGCTTCTTCGCTGTTGCGAAATGCCCTGTCGACGCTCACGTATCGATGGATGAGTCTTCGCATCTATGACAGCTTGCATCGACGAATCATCCTCTACTACCTCCACCATCCCTGAAGTGAGCTTTCGCTCTTCTGCTCCTGTGCTCGTGCGCAGGAGGGAACGGGAACCTCCAATTCGCGCAGTGGGCGGCCTCGGTACGGAAAAGCTGCCTAAAAGATACATGAGAAATAGTAAATAAATAAATAGAAGAGGCGAGATTCAGTGTCGCCGTCTACCCACTTCATCTGAATCCGAATGATAGGAAATAGATATAATGTATGGTTACCACGTCTACTGCATCACGCAACGGACCGGAGAAGGTGAAGAAGAAGCTGGTCACCGCGAGCAACCCGGAGGCATTCGAAAAGCTTTGCGTAATGTATCCGTTGAGCTCGCTCAAGCTTTCTAGTGTACAGGAAAGAAATAAAAATAAATTTTCAGGAACAATGGAGACCGACGGAATATCAATCTGCATGTCTTATTTTGAAACCTTGGTCTGCATCGAGCGACGAGATGCATGTTCAATGCTCAAGTATGTGAAGAACAAAACTTCGTGGTGAGCCTAGATCATGGGTTGGCGAACAATGCAGCTGTTTCTGCATATGGAAGCTAAGAGGACGGAGCCAAAAACCTGAACGGAAAGCAAGTGAAGCTCCCCAACTTTTCCGGGACATGGTTATCGAACGCTAGGCATCATGGACGCCACGAGGCACACCAACAAAAGGGAATGATGGCGCTCGGACCAATTTGACACGCTCAGGAAAGTGCCCAGCAGAGCCGCATGCTTTGTTCTGAGCCTCGTTCATTGAGCGTATCTATGAACGTCCATATGGACCAAGCGGACGACTTTGTGCAGGCTTCCATGAGCGTGCGCTGGGGACTCTCCAGCTTGTTCAATGAGCCG
>Ga0080006_1131131_pt1 | contig 52495 bp, 53 predicted proteins | sample RS3BMetagenome_FD_69209 | JGI IMG/M metagenome (GOLD analysis project Ga0080006, IMG submission 69209) | Ferric oxide microbial mat and aquatic microbial communities from Rainbow Spring, Yellowstone National Park, USA - RS3B (SPADES... ... | reverse complement strand
GTTCCGTGCCGCTTGTACTCATAGTCGCGGCCCACCGCCGGATGTTGGCCCGGAACCGGCGGCAAATCCGGAGCGGTGTTCCCAATCGCCTGCACCCCCGGCTTTTCATCAATGGATACCGCAGCACTGGCCCTTAGCGGCACCGTAACTGGAACTTCGACGTATTCGACCACTGTATCTGCGGTGGTGCCGGCGGGTGCGACTTGGGCCGCCGACGCTTACTGCATTGTCAACGAATGGTCGGGAACCTATCAACAGTGGGGGACAAGCGGCATGACCGATCATGGAACTTGGACTTACTCCACGCCGGAAAGTGCAGCGTCCATCAATGGCGGTGGGTTTGGAACCGATGTCTTACCATAGTAATTTCATTGATTGCCCTTTCGGAGATTTAATGTGAAGGATATCCTATGTCGCGTCAATTGAATACCGCAAGCCGAGGCCTGGCTCGTCGCGGTCGTGTTTGCCTCGCGAATATATTCATTTGGGTTGCCGTTATTTTCATTTCGCACCTACATGGGGTAACCTGGGCTGGATCACCCACGTCCTCGCTCTCTAAGGATATAACTGCCAGCTTTGCGGGGTCGCTGGAACGAGCCTTATCAGCAAGCGATCGAGCTGAAATGGATCAGGTTTTGGCGCCTTCCGACCATGCCGCATCGCATCGGTTTTCTGGGGAAGTGGCTGCGGCGCGGAGGCAGTGGCTGAAGGTGGCATTAATCATTCAGCGATGCCGGCAGCAAGGCGTTGCGCTGCCGCGGGCGTTGAGGCTAAAAGCTCGGGTGGCCCGTTTAATATTCCTCGCGCGCTACGGACTGTCCCCTGCCGAGGCGGCTGACCGATTGCGCCATGTTCTTCATGGAGGACCTGAACTCAAGTACAATTGGGAGGTCCGAGTGGCCCTGTTGGCGGGGGTGGCGTCGGGGATGCTTGGGCCGGGGGTCTCCATGCACAGGCTCCCCAATGGAAAATGGTCGAAACCGGTGCGACAAATGCCTACTCCGGCGGAGGCGAAGCGGAGTTGGCTTGACCGACGGCTGAGTCTTCGCTATGCCCTCCGGGCCGCATCCCGTTCCCCGACGGATCCCGTAACGGGCTACATGCTTTCCAGAGTGCCTTTACCACGTTCCTATAATAACCTTCAATTCTGGGGTGGATGCCTGTTTCTCGATCGCTGGCGAAGCGTAAAAGCGTGGTATAAATACAGCGGCTCGCCCGTCAGTATCGTGGTGAGCGACCTCACTTGGAACATAAGGCGTAATGCACCTGATGTTTTGGCGGCTATCCAGCGGGGTGTTTGGAATGCTGTTCCACCGGTAATCCCGTCGTGGGCGCAAATGAGAAAATCCATCGTAGAAACGAAAAAGCGACAATGATTATTGTTAGCGGGAATGGGTTCAAAAGCGACGACTTTGCCTGATGCCACGACGGCTGCGGCTGGCATGGATGCGGTCGGCCGGATTTGACCCGTGCTATTTGGCAAAGCGATTGGCACGTGGTTGGTTCAGCGGCTTCTTTTAGGGGCTTAAATAGAGTGAGGCAGGTATGGTCAGAAATGAGTTATCTTCAGATTTGTCCTTGGCCGAAGCGGAGAATGCAAGCGGCAATGCGTTGGCGCACCCGGACTCCACCAATCCCACGAATCCGGTGACGCCATGGTGAAAGCAAAAATATCTCGTGTGGTCTATGCCTTAGTTTTTGCGTTGGTTAACATACGCCAGACAGAAATCATACAGCAACACCTTTAGTCTTTCCGGTGGTGGCAGCCTTTCAGCTGACGACATAGGCGAGTTGAAGGCGCTGATCGGCTACACCGTTGGAAGCACGGACACCACGACAGTAACCGACACGGCAGGGCCGTTCATGGTCGCCGAAGGGAATACGGACGAGTTCTTTTATGGCCCGACATACGACGTATATATCTACATATACGATAAGCATTACCCATCTGGCACATCAACCCCGGTTTACCCGGAAAAGGAGGTTTATGATTCCTTTGGAATGGATAATTACAACCCGTGGAATTGAGGGAGCTGCCCCGAAGCCCCGGCCCGGCAAACCCGCCCCTACGTGCGGCGCTGAGGGGACCGGAGCCGGGACACCGGCCAAGCCCTGGGACCGACGGCGGAATGGGGCGTCTCGGCACAGGGTTTGCCAAGCATGCTTTATCGCAGGCTCGCTTCTGCTCTGCACCGCCGGGTGGTTGAGGTCGGCAGCCGCCAATCCGCCCCCTGATGCCAACTCCGTGGGGTCGCGCGGCACCACGACCATTCTGGCGAGCTTGGTTGCCGAGGCGCGGCGCAGTGTGTTCTTATCGCCCGGTCTCAGGTCCTGCTTACCCTTCGCCCTGAGTATTAACGGCAAAAGCAAGAGAGCAAACTCCGCGCCCCCAGCGCGCGCTTCCCGGCCATTGGACGCCGCTGCCGAGCACGCGGAGAATCTGTTCCGTCGCGCGCTTGTGTTGGGCCGTGCGGCGAAATCCGGAAGCGTGCTCGAAAGAAACGCAGCGTCGCGCGCAACTGCGGAGGCTGCGTGGTTCTTCTGCGTCTATCGGGGCAACGGCAATCTCCGGAACCCACGCCGGTTTGTCCGCCGAGTAAACCGAGCCTTGCGACTCGATCCGCGGAATCCCGAAGCGCTTTTCATGAAGGCGATGTGGATTTGGTGGGGAAGGAAGGCGCTGAGGCCTGGACTTAACGATGGCCTCGTTCGAATTCCACCGCAAAGCCGCCGCGCCGCCATGACTGACCTGCGGTTGGCGGTCAAGGTTAAGCCGAAATTTCCAGAGGCATGGTTCGCGCTCTTCCTGATTGGCATGGAGCGCGGTGCGACCGCGGCCCAACTCGTTAATACGGTCCGCTACGCAAAATCAGCCGACCCATTCCTCGACGGCGGCCTGCCCCAAAACCGCAGGCTTATGGTATCTGATGCACGAGCCTTCTTGATAGCCGTATATCCAGCGACGTATAGGAAGGACTTCGGTCATCAACCCGCGCCGTCTCACATGACCTTATGGTAGTCCGGCAAGGCACGAGGGGGCACCGATCCGGTGCGTGGCCACGCGAAAAGCGTGGCACCCCTCGCGACGGGGAAGCTGACTGTTGAATCGGATGTTCCACCAAAATGTGCCGGGCTGCGCCGCGATAATGCGCAATAAAATCAACGTGTTTTGCGTCTTGCCTGCAGCTTCTTTCTCGTGGCTACTTGGACGCCACGGCGCGGAAGCGCTTCAGGCATGGCGACTTGGGCCTTTTCCCAAAACCTTTGCACCGAGTCCCGCGCCGGGATTGCAAAGAGCCGATCCTCGATGTGCTGCTGGTGCTCATCGAGCCAATCCAGATTGGCGTACAGGTCGTCCTCGTTGAAGCTCTCCAACCCCGTCGCACCGGGTGTCTCATTATTGTTTTATCCCCACCCGCTCCCCCCTATAACGTAAGACTGCACCGGAACCACGAATGATTGTTCCGACGCCGCACAAAGAACGTTGTTCGATGCTCGTTGTTCGTTGAATGATTGATCCGCGATCACCAACAAGCCCACCGGTACGCTTGGCTGTGTTACCAGCTTTGATCTGGAATTAAGCAGCATGTTGGCTTGCAAGTTCTCCGACCAGCAGCACATTGGCAAACGGCGTGCCTTGACTCATCGGTACGCTTTTTACGTTAAATCCCAGGGATTGCAGAGACCGTTTCCATTGATCCAGCGTTCGGCAATGCAGCTTTCCCAGCCGATGGCCACGAGCGGTGGCGGCCATAAAGTCCACCCAATTGCTGATGCGAAACGGCCAGCCACCCGCAGCATTTCCGATACGCAATAACAATGTGCCATCGGTCCCAAGTGCCGCGCGCACGCGCCTTAAAACATCATCCTGTGCGGGTATATCCATGTAATGCAGCACATCGAGAATCACCACCACATCGGCCTGCCCAAATGCCGCCGTGCGAATGTCCCCCTGCTCCACCAGCACGCCATCGCTCAATATGACGCCGGCGCGCTGCACATCCCGCGGCATAAGTTCGATGCCGCGAAAGGTCGTTGCCTTCGGAGCAGTAGGCCAATCGCTTGGCCACCTGCCGGCGGAATACAAAGTTCCCGCAGCCCGCAACCACGCGGCCAGCAATCCCTGCCCGCAGCCCAAATCCAGTATCCGTGATCGGCTTGGAATTAATCCATGTTGTAATAACCCGGAAAATACCGGATCACCGCCCAGTTTTCCCTTCGCAAAATGCCACGCAAAGCGCCCGGCCGCCTGATACGGCTTGGCCGCAGTTGTCACCATTTCTCTTTTCCACTCCGTGATTTGCTTTAATTGTTCCATCACGCCGGGCATTGTATCCGCGGGTGATGCAATTGATAATACAAATGACAGATGGCGCTCGATGGCGGTTCAGCGGAATAAATTTGAGTGTCGAACCAAACGTTCGGCCGTGAAATATTGCAGGCGCGGGAAGAGAAGTCCAACTGCGGCCCGCTTTCGGTTTTCCGCTCTCATGCGGTACGCTTGGCACGAAGTATCCGCCCTTGAGAAGTACATTCCGCTGGTCAGGATTTGACACTTGGTTTTACCAGGCGGAGCCAGTTTTGAATTTTGTTCAGGGCCTCTTGCGTGTCGCTGTGAATTCGGAAAAGCGTGTCCAGGCGGGTTGTGGAAAATACTTCGCGGATTTCCGGGCGGATGGAGGCCAGGCGAATTTGCCCTTGTCTGGCGATGATTTCCTGCCGCAGGTTCAATAACGTTCGCAACGCCATCGACGAGAGGTGTTGCACCTGCGAAAAACAAATAACCACAAGCGGCGGCTTCTTTTCCTTAATTGCTTCCAGGATATCCCGCTCGATCCGGTCCAGAAGTGCTCCGTCCAAAAGCTGTTCGCAGAGTAATTCGATAACGACTACGGGGTCATGTTCAACAACCTTGATTGGCGGAAAACTATCAATGATTGCACCTCCGGCCAAGAAATATACCCTGTCCCGAAATAAGAAAGGACTTCGGGTCACCATCGGTAAGATAACCGCTGGCGGTTTTGGAGTAAATTGCAAGTCAGAAATACTCATGCCGCCTGCCTCAAGTGCCTCAGACTCCGCTCTGTCTTGCCGCCCGGTACCCTTCGGAAGTATCGCCAATCACCGGTATAGAGACCATAGTTGCGAGAAAATGTCGGTAATAAAATCACATTTGACACAAATCATGGAATGGGTATACTACCCAATCTTGGCTTTGGCGGAAAGGTCGATACTTTCAACAAAGACAAGCAAAATAGCATGGCTGGTGTGAGTTTGCCGGTCAGATTTGAAAAGAAAAAGACGCGGGTAAAGCGGATACAACGGACAGGATAAGTATGTCAGCAGCAGCGCCACATGAAAGAATTCGCATCCGTATGGAAGCCTACGATCACCGGGCGTTGGACTCTTCGGCCAAGGAAATCGTAGACCATGCAAAACGGACCAGCGCCAAGGTGTTTGGGCCGATTCCGTTGCCCACCCGCATTGAGAAATTTACTGTTTTGCGGTCTCCCCACATTGATAAAAAGAGCCGCGAACAGTTTGAAATCCGCACGCATAAGCGGATTATTGAAATTATGGAACCCACCCCTCGCACGATCGAAGCTTTGAACCGCTTGGTAGTGCCCGCGGGTGTGTTCGTGAAGATCAAAGCGTAAACAAATCCCTGTTTAGGGTTTTGTTTCACGCGGCATGAACGGTTAAATTCCGTCGTTCATCGCCACCTGAGTGATCTCGGGCAAGCCGGTTGCAATGTTCTTGTGGAACGTTCGCGGGTCTTGCCTCGCAGAGCCGGTGTTATCGGGACGTATTAAAGCGTTTCGGTGCGACTGGACGGGATATCCGGGAGAACCTGACACCACATTCGCATGTGGAAAACGGGTTCCCAGATGAGCGTAACGACGGCAGAGGTATGCCATGAGCGATAATGGTAACAATAATCTATTGGCTGCACTACTTGGCCGCAAGGTCGGTATGACGCAGGTCTATGACGCCGCTGGAACCATCATTCCGGTTACGGTGGTACAGGCTGGCCCATGCGTGGTAACACAGGTCAAAACCGAAGAAGGCAAGGATGGCTACAACGCCATTCAGCTTGGCTTTGAAGACATCAAGGACCGCCGAAGCACCAAGCCCATCGTCGGCCACTGCAAAAAGACGGGTCAGACAACCGCCAAGCGGTTTTTCCGCGAAGTGCGTTTGACTGAAAAGCCCACCGTTGCAGCCGGTGCGACTTTGGACGTTTCCACATTTGACGCCATCAAATGGGTGGATGTGGTGGGAACCAGCAAAGGTAAAGGTTTCCAGGGTGTAATGAAACGCTGGAACTTCGGTGGTCAGCCGGCCTCGCACGGTACGGAGCGTAAGCACCGGTCGCCGGGCGGTATCGGCGGTGGTCAGGCTCCCCGAGGCCATGGCCGCGGTATCAAAAAAGGTAAGAAGATGGCAGGTCATCTGGGCGTGGAGCAGGTCACGGCCCGCAATCTCGCCCTGGTGGGTGTGGATAAAGAAAAGAATCTGCTTTTGATTAAAGGCGCTGTACCGGGTGCCAATGGCGGCTTGGTGTTTGTACGCAAGGCAAAGACCAAAAAGATTCCGGTGGCTGGTTAAGAACGTGTGATAAATACGGGCCCGCTGGAAAGCCATGGCCCGGTAGAATCAGGTGATGGCTCATGATTGAATTGCCCATATATAACCAAACAGGCCAGGAAGTGGCGAAGTTCTCGTTGGACGAAGCACTCTTGGGTGGCGAAGTTCGCCCGGCATTGCTGAAACAGGCAGTGGTGATGTACCACGCCAACCAGCGTCAGGGAACCGTTGCGACTAAAGGCCGTGGCGAAGTTGAAGGCTCAACGAAAAAGTTGTACGCCCAGAAGCATACCGGCAACGCCCGGCGTGGTAATCTGCGAACCAACGTGATGAAGGGCGGCGGTATGGCGTTTGGCAAAAAGCCACGCGAATTCCGTCAGTCCATGCCAATTCAACAACGTCGGCTGGCCCGCAACAATGCGATTCTCGCCAAAATTCAATCCAACACCCTCAAAATTCTCGATCAACTCAGTGTTCCAAGCTGCAAAACCAAAGAAATGACCAAAGTCCTCAAGGCCATGCAGGTGGATCGTACGGTTTTGATCGCGCCGGTGGGGGTGGATCAGAATCTGCTGAAATCAACACGGAATATTCCGACTGCCACCATTAAGCCGGCGGCGGAACTTAATGCGTATGACATTCTCCAGTCGCGCACGCTGCTGATGACACGCGACGCGCTTGAGGGTGTTCTTAATGCCGCGAAACCGGCAAAGAAAAGTGGTTAACACCGGCCTGGCGATGGTCCGAAGTAAGGTAAAAGAAACGGGACGTGAATCATGGAACTTGAACTAACAGAAGTCATCCGCAGGCCGGTGGTAACGGAAAAGTCCGCCCACTTGGGTAATGCCCGCAACAGTTATACTTTTGAAGTAGATGACCGTGCGGACAAAGGCATTATCAAGAAGGCCATTGAATCGCTTTATCATGTGCATGTTGAAGCGGTGCGGACGGTGGTGGTGGCTGGCAAACCCAAGCGCACCCGGACCGGGCACAAAATTACGCCTTCCTGGAAAAAGGCGATTGTTAAAGTACACGCGGATGAAAAGATCGAAGTGTATTGAAATATACCAGGATGGATTAGGAACTTATGCCGCCGATGATGGTGGCTTGGATCAGCGAGTGAATCATGCCAATTAAAACATACAAACCGACTTCCGCAGGGCGGCGTTTCAGCTCGGTCAATGCGTTTACCGAGATAACCCGCAATGAACCGGAAAAATCGCTTACCGAACCCAAGGTAAAAACCGGCGGGCGGAACCACCGCGGCTGGATTACCTGTCGTCACATCGGTGGCGGCCACAAGCAGCTTTATCGCCGGATCGACTTCAAACGCAACAAAGACGGTATTGCGGCAAAAGTTGAATCTATTGAATATGATCCGAATCGCAGTTCATTTATTGCTCTTTTGCAATATGCCGATGGTGAAAAACGCTATATTCTTGCACCGCAGGGAGTAAAAGTCGGCGACGCCATTGAAAGTGGCACCCGGCCCGATATTGAAAAAACTCCCGGCAACGCGATGCCGCTTGAAATTGTCCCAGTGGGTATTGAAATTCATAACATTGAAATGAAGCCTGGCCAGGGTGGACAGATTGTCCGCAGCGCCGGCGGTGTGGCACGACTGATTGGTAAAGATGCCGGTCATGCAACCATTCAATTGCCTTCCGGTGAAGTGCGGCAGATCAATTGGAAATGCCGGGCTACGATCGGTCAGATCGGCAATGCGGATTGGTTTAATATTCGTTGGGGCAAAGCAGGCCGCATGCGGTATCGGGGTATTCGCCCAACCGTTCGCGGCGTGGCTCAAAACCCGGTCAGCCACCCGCTCGGTGGTGGCGAAGGTCGTTCGGGTGGTGGTCGCCACCCGGTGAGCAAATGGGGCGTTCCAGCCAAGGGCGGAAAGACCCGCAATCCGCGGAAGAATTCTTCCAGCAAGATTATGCGTCGCCGCATGACGGTTCGGTATGGCGAATCGGTGTTGCGTAGACGTTAAGGTTTGAGAAGTTATAAGGTACCGGGTGTGCTGATGCGGCCCGGATAGATGAAAGTTGCTCGATAGAGCGAGGAATTCATGAGTCGAAGCTCGAAAAAAGGCCCGTTTGTTGCGTATCACCTTCTGGAGAAGGTCAACCGGCTCAATGAGCGCAACGCCAAGGACGCAATCAAAACCTGGTCGCGAGCCAGCACGATTGTTCCGGATTTTGTCGGACACACCTTCATGGTGCATAACGGCAAAACGCATGTGCGCGTGTTTGTGACCGAGGACATGGTTGGCCATAAACTTGGTGAATTTGCCCCGACGCGTACATTCAAAGGGCACACGATGGTCAAGAAGGAAGAAGCGGCCTGATACGGGCTTGATCGCTAAACTGCCCGGACGCAGCAGGAAAAGAGTCTCCGGGCTTTTCGGCAACGCAAAGAGGATTTGGATATGGCTAACTTTATATCAACATGGCGATTCGCCAAGATCGCGCCGCGGAAGGCTCGACTGGTGGCGGATCTTATTCGCGGTAAGTCCGTGGATGACGCTTTTGATCTCCTGAAGTTTTCAAAAAAGCGTGCGGCAGTCATGATCGTGAAAGTCTTGAAGGCAGCTGTGGCCAGCGCTGATGCCCAGCAGGTTAATGTCAGCGATTTGTATGTCGCGGAGTCTTTCTGTGATGCCGGACCGATTGTCAAACGCATGATGCCCAAGGATCGCGGCAAGAGCTATCGCATTCTGAAGCGCACGTGTCATATTACTGTTGGCGTGGCCGAAGGTGCCGAAGAGCGGGCCAGTGCCGCTGAAGATCGAAAAAAGAATAGAAGGAAGCCGCGCGTGGCGAAAGCCAAGGCAGCGTAATAACTTAATGTGAGTCTGGCCGAGGTATGGTCAGGCGGAAATACTGAATCCGGCCTTTGCGTGAAGCATGGTCTGGCAGTGAAGAGGTAAACATGGGTCAGAAGATCAATCCAATTGGGTTTCGTACCGGGATCACCGAAGGCTGGTCGAGCCGTTGGTTTGCACCGAAGAAACTCTTCGGCGAGCTGCTGGTGGAAGACCAGAAGATTCGTGAATTCGTGGATGACAGGCTGAATCGCAAGCCGCCTTACGCGGCTGTTGCGCGAATTGAAATTGAGCGAACGCGCGAAGAGTTGAAAGTGATCCTTCATACGGCCCGTCCAGGCGTGGTGATTGGTCCCAAGGGCGCGGAAGTCGATAAACTTCGCGATGCACTTGAGGAACTCACACGTCGCAAGGTGAAGGTCGAAATCGCCGAGATCGGCAATCCGGACCGGGATGCCAAACTCGTTGCGGAAGGTATCGCCGAGCAGTTAAAGAAGCGAGCCTCCTTCCGCCGTGTGCTGAAGCAGAAGGCCGAAGGTGCCATGAACGCCGGTGCCCTGGGTATCAAAATTCAGGTTTCCGGTCGAATCGGCGGGGCGGAAATTGCCCGTGTGGAAAAGCACATTTCCGGAAGCATTCCTCTGCACACGTTGCAGGCGAGTATTTCTTACGGACTGGTGCATTGCGAAACACCCTATGGTGTCATTGGCATTAAGGTCTGGATTTATCGCGGGTTATATGCCGACTTGGATGCCGCGGCTGAAGCCGCCGGAACAGGTCGCGCTCCGCGGCGGCCACGGCGCAGATAATCCGGGAAGTTGGTAGTGTTAGGCCCATTTTCTGACGGAAATGGGTATTAGGAGAAATAAGCATGGCGATGATGCCGGCACGAGTAAAATGGCGCAAACAGCAGCGCGGAATCATGAAGGGCAATGCTACGCGCGGCAACAAGGTAAGCTTCGGCGAATATGCGTTGCAATCTCTGGAGCCGGGCCGCATCACCGGACGGCAGATTGAAGCTGGCCGTATGGCTTGCAGCCATTACCTGGCGCGTGAGGGACGGGTTTATATCCGGATTTTCCCGCACAAGAGTTTCTCGAAAAAGCCTCTTGAAACGCGAATGGGAACCGGAAAGGGTGAACCGGAGTTCTGGGCAGCCGAAGTGAAGCCCGGTACGGTGATGTTTGAAATCGCCGGTGTTGATGAGACTGTGGCGCGGCGGGCGTTTTCCCGTGTGGCGTGCAAAATGCCGGTTCGTACCCGGTTTGTGCAACGCCGCCACACAATGTAAGAGTACAGCGGACAGGCAAAGGTGACGCATGGCAACAAAAAAGAAACAGATGTTGGACGAGCTGCGAAAGCTCGATGAAACGCAGATGAAGGCCCGTGAGGCCGAACTGCGGAGAAGTGTATACGATTTGCGTGTTCAGCGCGTCAATGGCGGGCTGAAAGATACGTCGCTGTTTCGGAAAAATCGAAAAGAAATAGCCCGTATCCGCACCCTGGTACATCAGCGGAACCTTCAGGGACAGGCGAGTTAAGTTGTGATTTTGTCAGCAGGATATGATATGACCATTGAAAGCAATACAACCCAGAAATCGGCTCGCGTGCTGCGATCGCGCATTGTCGGCGTGGTAACCGGGGATAAGGTAAATAAAACCCGCAAGGTGGTTTTTGAATATCTCTCCCGGCATTCCAAGTACAACAAGTACATTAAGCGCAAGACCGTTTTGCATGTGCATGATGAAAACAATGAAAGTCATATCGGCGATCATGTTGAAGTTATGCAGTGTCGGCCATACAGCAAAACCAAGTCTTATCGCTTGGTGCGCATCGTGACCCGCGGCCCGCAGATTGATCTGTCGGCAATTACCGGGGAAGCGTCTCAGATGTTTGAGCGGCGCAAGCAAGAGGCGGCCGCATCCGCTCCGGTTGGTCAGGTTTAACAGGTTTTTTGGAATTGGTTTCCGTTGTTAAAAACAATCGGAACTTAACAGACTGGTGTAAGAATGATTCAACAACAAACAAGGCTTGATGTCGCGGATAACACAGGGGCCAAACAGGTCATGTGTATTAAAGTCCTCGGCGGGTCAACGGCGCGTGGAAAATTTACCCGCAAAACCGCCAACGTCGGTGACTTAATTGTGGTTGCGGTTAAAAAAGCAATGCCGAATGGCGATGTGAAAAAAGGCGAGGTAGCCAAGGCGGTTATTGTCCGCACCAGCCAGCCGATCCGTCGGGCGGACGGAAGTTATGTCCGCTTTGATCGCAACGCGGCGGTTCTGGTGGATAACGAAAGTGCCCCGCGCGGCACGCGCATTTTCGGGGCGGTCGCCCGAGAACTGCGTGAAAAGAATTTTATGAAAATTGTATCGCTGGCCAGCGAAGTTGTTTGAAGCGGCGCAATAAGCCGTTGAAGGATGGTCTGAATTATGGCAGCACGTATACGCAAAGATGATATGGTGATGATTCGCTCCGGTGCGGATCGCGGCAAGACCGGTAAGGTTCTCGCGGTGTATCCGGATAAAGAACAGGTGCTCGTTGAGGGCATCAACGTCAAATGGAAACACATCCGCCCATCGGAACGCAACCGTCGTGGCGGACGTATCCAAAAGCCGGCACCGCTGCCACTGGGCAAGGTTCAGCCAATTGATCCGGCCACCAATAAAGGCTGCCGCGTAAAGTTTGTCGTGCGCGATGGACAGAAGCATCGGGTGGCGGCTAAGACCGGCAGTGATCTGGGCGTGGTAGGCCGGGCATAAGCCAATCGCCGGATAAACAAAAAACTACAGAGGTATTGAAATTATGGCAAAAGAAGAAAAAGAAAAGAAAGTAAAATCTGCTCCGACCGCGGAACAGATTGAAGCTGCCAAGGCCGCAAAAGCCGCAAAAAAAGCGGAAAAAGCCGGCATGGCCAAAGAAACAACGCAGGAAGTTGTGGAATCCGGTAAGGCCCAGGCATTCCCGGAAGGTTACAGCCCGCGCTTGTTCAAACGGTATAACGAGGAAATCGCCCCGGCACTGGCCAAGGAGCTGGGAATCACAAATCGTATGGCCATTCCCCGGATAACCAAAGTTGTCATCAGCGCGGGTTTGGGCAAGGCGATTACCGAAAAACCGCGGCTCGAAGCCGCGATCAAGGAATTAACGCAGATTGCCGGCCAAAAAGCGGTGGTATGTCAGGCGCGCAAGAGTGTGTCAAACTTTAAGCTGCGGCAAGGCATGGAAATCGGCGCCAAAGTCACGTTGCGTGGGCAGCGGATGTGGGAATTCATGGATCGGCTCATTACCCTGGCCATTCCCCGTGTGAAGGATTTTCGCGGGTTGCGAACCAACGCATTTGATGGTCGCGGTAACTATAATCTCGGGTTGACGGAACAGACTGTGTTTCCGGAAGTTCAAACCGACCGCATCACCTTCCATCAGGGCCTGGCGATCACCATTGTCACCACAGCCAAAGATGATAAGGCGGGTTTTGCTTTGTTGAAGTTCCTTGGAATGCCGTTCCAGCACGATCAGGCGGAGCCTAAGGCGCGTAAAGCCGGATAATCCGGTTATTTTGGATTGTTGATCAAACCGCCGATGTTGGTGGTTTTGAAAAAATGGATAAGTATTAAGAGTTTTTGAGTCAGGCATAGATTATGGCAACAACAGCGTGGAAAAACCGGTTCAAAAAGCGGCAAGCTTTGGTCGAGCAGTATGCGGAGTTGCGGCGCAAGCTCAAAAAGGAAAAAAATTACGTGGCTTTAGCGAAGCTGCCGCGTGATTCCAGTGCGTCGCGTTTGGCGCGCCGATGCGAGCTGACGGGGCGGCGTCGTGGATATTACCGGAAGTTTCGGGTATCACGTATTGTGCTGCGTCAATTGGCGTCAGACGGCAAGATTCCGGGAATGAGAAAGAGTTCCTGGTAACGTAAAGTGTTACATTGAAGTGTTGGATTTGAACGGCGAAAGCAGAATCAAGAGGACATCATGACCGATACGATTGCGGACATGCTCACACGGTTGCGAAATGGCGCTCATGCCAGGCATAAGACAGTGGATGTAAAAAATTCACGCATCTGTGAGGGTATCGCGCGAGTACTGAAGGAAGAAGGTTTTATTGTCGATTACAGTATTCTCGACGATGGAACCAAGCAGGGCTTGATCCGTTTAACGGTTAAGTATAATACCGACGGACAATCTCTGATTCGCCATGTGCAGCGGGTCAGCAAACCCGGCTGCCGGGTGTATCGCGGCGTTAATGAATTCCCGCGCGTATTGGATTCAATGGGCATTGTGGTACTTTCCACAAGCCGTGGAGTACTAAGTGATCGTCAGGCCCGCCAGCAAAATATTGGTGGCGAACTCCTGGCGACTGTTTATTGATATTGCAGCAGCGGCTGTTGGCCGGATTTTTGGCAGGCGATTGCCTGACTAAAACCCGCAACAACCTAACGCTGAAATTGGCGAGGTTAATATGAGCCGAATTGGAAAATTGCCCGTAACCGTACCGGCCAACGTCAAAGTTGCCGTGCAGGGTCATGATATTCGCGTGGAAGGCCCCAAAGGTAAGTTGTCATTGAAGCACCACCCCCGGGTGTCGGTTAAAATGGATGCCGGTAAAGTGCTGGTGCAGCGTTTGGATGATGAAAAAATCAGCCGCAGCGTGCACGGTCTGACGCGCGTATTGATCGCTAATATGATCAAGGGCGTATCCGATGGATTTACCGCGGATCTGGAAATTCAGGGCGTTGGTTATAAGGCTGAATTACAGGGAAAAGTGGTGGCGCTATCCGTTGGTTACGCCAATCAGATAAAAATTGCCGTGCCGGATGGTGTCGCGGTTAAGATTGAAGGTCAGGGAACCCGTATCAATATCGCCGGTGCGGATAAGCAGGCGGTGGGGCAGTTGGCGGCGGATATTCGGCGGGTACGCAAGCCCGAGCCATATCTAGGCAAGGGTATTCGCTATGTAGGCGAAGTGGTCAAGCGCAAGGCGGGCAAACAGTTCGCCGGTGCGGGTGCCAAGTAATCGCCAGAGCTTGGCGTTGGATCGCCGATGTAATGGACATCGGTATGTGTTGAATGGAATTCAGGCCCGGCGGGCCGCGTAAATTAAATCGTAAGGTGCAGTCATGAGTTCAATCAGTGCCATTAAATTAAAACGCCAGGATCGGCGTAAGGCTCGTATCCGCGGTGTGGTTCGCGGAACCACCGAGCGTCCGCGGTTGTCGGTATTTCGCAGTTTGAAGAATATCTCGGTACAGATTGTCGATGATACCACGGGAAGAACGCTGGCCTCGGCCAACACGTTGGAAAAGAATCTTCGTGGTACGACGGGCAGCGGCGGTAATGTAAAGGCGGCTGTATTGATCGGCAAGCAGATTGCCGAGCGGGCCAAGGAGAAGGGTATTAATAAAGTCGCATTTGATCGCGGTGGTTATCGTTACCATGGTCGTGTAAAGGCCCTGGCGGACGCCGCTCGCGAAGGCGGTTTGCAGTTTTAAGTTTCTCGCCCGTGTGGCGAGCTGGCCGGTGTGGCGATAATAATCGTCGTCTGGCTTGAGTGTTGAGTTCATTGGTTCACGGAAACAGGTATAGACGGGTTCGATTATGGCAGAACGCAATTTTGATGAAGATCGTGGCTTTGAGTCCAGCACGGTTGGCGTATTCCGAAGCGCCAAAGTGGTCAAGGGCGGAAAGAATTTTTCGTTTGAGGCTCTGGTGGCCGCGGGAGACCGCAACGGCAATCTCGGGTTGGGTTATGCCAAAGCCAAGGAAGTACCGGCGGCTGTTGAAAAAGCCACGAAAGACGCCCGCAAGAACATGGTGCAGATTTCACTTAATGGCGGCACGATTCCGCACGAAGTGCTCGGTCGCTTTGGTGCCAGCCGAATTAAACTTGTACCGGCCCGTCCGGGAACCGGTGTTAAAGCCGGGCGTTTTGTGCGGCCATTGTTGGAGTTGGTAGGCATTCGTGATGTATTAACGAAGGCCTATGGCTCAACAAATAAGAAGAATCTTTGCCGGGCCACTTTGGCGGCATTGGAATCGCTTCGCACGAAGGAAGTTATTGAACAGAACCGCGGCGTTACCGTTGGCTGATGCCGATAGTGTTCTCATATTTGCGGCTCGGTTTACGCCGACACCCGCAGCAGGAGATTTTTAAGATGATGATTCACGAAATTACGGCTCTGGCAGGTGCTCATAAGAAGCGTAAGCGCATTGGCCGCGGCGAAAGCAGCGGACATGGTAAAACCTCCGGGCGCGGCACCAAGGGTAGCGGCGCGCGTGCGGGCGGTGGCCCGGCATTCGGGTCTGAAGGTGGCAATTTGCCGCTGTTTCGCCGGTTGCCCAAGCGCGGGTTTAATAACAATTATTTCGCCCAGAAATTCAGCGTGGTCAATGTCAACGATTTGAACCGTTTCTTCCAGGATGGCCAGACGGTAGATTCGGCGGCCTTGATTTCCGCCCATCTGATTCGCGATGAAAAACTGCCGGTAAAGATTCTCGGTGACGGGCAATTGTCCCGCAAGCTGCATGTTGTGGCCGGGAAATTCAGCAAGCAGGCGGAAAAGAAGATCACCGATGCCGGCGGCAGCACCAAAACGCTGGAACTGGATCGCAACAAGGACAAAGTGAATCCGAAGAATGGTCGCTTTCGTCCGCGCCACGCCGAATCCGAAAAGAAGGCCTGATACGTTGGAAAATTCCATTTTCTAATCAGGCGGTTGGTTTATTGAGCCTCAAGCGGGTAAAATAACCTGCTTGTTGGCTCGTTTTTGCCAAGGCAAAAAGTTTGTAAGTGTTCCGTGCCGATGAGGGCATTTTTTGCAGCGAGGTTGTTTTGTTTCGGACCATCCTGAACATCTTCAAAATACCCGAGTTGCGAACCAAGCTTCTATTTACCATCGGGCTTTTGTGCGTATATCGTATCGGATTTTATATACCGCTGCCCGGTGTTGATACCCATGCCTTAAGTTCTTTCGTCAGCAGTTCAAGCTCTTCGCCTTTGGGGCAGATCAGCAGCTATTTGAGCTTGTTTTCCGGCGGAAATCTAGGTTTAAGCACTATTTTCGGCTTGGGCATCATGCCCTATATCAGCGCTGCCATTATTTTCCAATTGCTCGGCACCGTCATTCCTTCTCTGGAAAAACTTCAGAAAGAAGGCGAACCGGGTATGCGGAAAATCAATGAATGGACGCGCTACGCCACGGTCGTATTGTGTCTGATCCAGTCGTTCGTCTGGATGGGATATCTCACACGCTCATCGGCAAGCAGCCCGCATGGATTTTTATACGCTGATACATTTTATCACCATTACACGCTTTTCTGGATTTCCGGCCTTGTTGCGCTGACCGCCGGCAGCGTGTTTTTAATGTGGCTTGGCGAACAAATTGACGCCTATGGCATTGGTAATGGCGTATCGCTGATTATCATGGCGGGTATTGTCGCCCGAATGCCCGCAGCCATTCAAGATGTATGGGATCAATCCTCTTTCCGCGTTTCCTCGGCCGGTTCGCATCCTTATGGGATCGGTACAGTCCTGTTTTTAATCGCCGCCTTTGTTGGTGTATCCGCAGCTGCAATTACGCTTGAAATGGGGCAGCGGCGCATCGGGATTCAACAAGCTAAACAGATGCGCGGCCGGCGGATGTACGGCGGCATGAGCAACCAATACCTGCCGCTGCGGGTTAACCATGGCGGCGTGATGCCGATTATTTTTGCCAGTTCTCTGATTCTAATTCCCAATGTGCTGCTGGGCTGGCTGGCTCCGCGCTTTGGGCAGTTCTACGCATTTCAGGTGATTCAAGAATCGCTTGAGCCGGGGCACTATATTTACATTGTGCTGTATGTCATCATGATTTTCTTCTTTTCGTATTTTTGGAACACCGTCCAATTCCAGCCCAAGGAAATGGCCGATCAATTGCGGGATTATGGCAGCTTTATTCGCAATCTCCGCCCCGGTCCGCGCACGGCCGAGTATCTGGAGCAGGTCATGACCCGCATTACCTATTGTGGGGCGGCGTTTCTGGCGGTTATCGCCTTAATGCCGACGATTGTGGCTCGCTACATGGGCGTGAGCTTTATGATCACGCAGTTTCTCGGTGGAACGGGTCTACTGATTGTGGTAAGCGTATTGCTGGACTTTATTTATCGGGTTGAAGCCAATTTGGTCATGCGCAATTATGGCGGTCTGCTGGAGAGCGACAATTCAGTGGCGGCCCGCAAGAAGCCATCAGCCGCACAAGGTGGCGCAAAAACATTGCCCGGTCGTGACAACATAAAAGGGTCAGCCGCATGAGACTGGCCTTGCTGGGACCCCCTGGGGCGGGCAAGGGCACGCAAGCGATTCGCATTGCGCATCGACTGAAATTAGCCCATTTGTCCAGTGGTGATATTCTCCGCTCGGAAAAATCCGCCGGTACGCCATTGGGACTGAAAATCCGCGATTTTATAGATCACGGCAAACTGGTTCCGGACGAGCTGATGATCCGGGTTATGGAAGACCGGGTGGCCAAAATTCATGGCGGTTTTGTCCTGGATGGTTTTCCGCGCACGCTGGTGCAGGCGGCAGATTTAGCGGGCTTTTTGGATACCATTAATAAACCGCTGGACCTGGTGGTAAATTTTGTGCTTGATGAACAGGTATTAAGCCGCCGCTTCGAAGGCCGTCGCGTTTGCCCGGTGTGCGGTTCGGTCTACCATTTGGACACCATGCCGCCGGAAGTTCCAGGATTATGTGATCAGGATGGACAGGCGCTTGTAACCCGCCCGGATGATCAACCGCAGGTGGTGCGGGAAAGAATCAAGACGTATCGGCTTAGTGTTGAGCCGCTGGTTGATTTTTATACCAGCCGCGGAATTTTAGTAACGCTGGATGCCGCTGGTGCCCCCAATGACGTCACCGCCGCGGTGCTTAAGCTCATTCGTGAGCATGGTGTTAAAAAGCGCCATAACGGGAATTAATGCAATGGATCGCCCGGTGGCATCCACAGGAAATCGGTAATGAAGATAGCATTAAAATCACGCAGTGAAATCGACCAGATGCGCGCTGCTGGCCGCGTAGTGCGGCAAACACTTTTGCGCTGTAAACAGGCCGTGCGACCGGGCGTAACCACCGAAGAGATCGATCAGATTGCTTACCAGACATTCACCGCCGCCGGGGCTGAAGGACTTTTTAAGTACTATCCGACGTATGAACCTGGAAAAGGCTTTCCCGGCAATACCTGCATTAGCGTCAATGAGGAAGTGGTGCATGGAATTCCGGGTTCGCGGGCCTTGGTGCCGGGCGATGTGGTAAGTGTGGATTGCGGCATTCGTCTGCATGGCTGGTGCGGGGATTCAGCAATTACCGTTGGTGCCGGTACCCTGTCTGCCGAGAATCAAAAGCTTATTCGCGTTGCGGAAGAGACGTTGCAAATTGCCATCGACTCCATCAGGCCCGGTGCACCCTGGTCGGCCGTGGCCCGGAAGATGCAGGCCCATGTGGAATCAAACGGTTTTTCATGTGTGCGTGAATTTGTCGGCCATGGCATTGGTCGCCGCATGCATGAAGATCCCAAGGTGCCAAATTTTACCTCGCGCGAATTTGAACGCCATGGCGATTTTTATTTGCAGGTCGGAATGGTCCTGGCGGTTGAACCGATGGTCATCGCCGGTGGGGCGGAAGTGGTGGTTTTGGATGACGGCTGGACGGTAATCAGTAAGGATGGAAGTCCGGCGGCCCATGTTGAACATACCCTGGCGGTAATACCGGGCGGGTGTGAAGTCTTGACAGATGGGCAATAATCGTGGAAACTATAAGGTTTGCTGAGGAAACGAATGCCTAAGGAAGACGCCATACGCTTGGAGGCCTTGGTAACAGAGGCCCTGCCGAACGCGATGTTTCGCGTGAAGCTCGAAAACGGACATGTGCTGCTGGCGCACATATCCGGAAAAATGCGGGTTAATTACATCCGTATTCTGCCAGGGGATAAAGTGACGGTTGAAATGTCGCCCTATGATTTGAATCGGGGGCGTATTATCACGCGGAATTGATCTGTTTTGCCATTTCACCGGGTGTTGCCGGGGGCTGGCTGCGGAACTTCGGAAGGAACCGAAGGAAAGTCGTTCCGGCGGTAAGATAGGTTATTGAGAGCACTGGATTAATTTTATATTTTTGGTATAGTAAAGAGTTTGCCCCTCGGCTGGTAAGTTCCACCGGGTGGAAGCGAGTTTGGAGCACGCGATGAAAGTGCGATCTAGCGTTAAGAGAATTTGTGAACATTGCGTCGTGGTGCGCCGAAATGGTGTATTACGCGTCATTTGTAAGGCTGACCCGCGGCATAAGCAGCGGCAGGGTTAAGTGTGCATGTTCACCGGGCAGTGTCGCTTGTGTTGACTTGCAGTGACCGTCAACAAATATAGACATTCGCCTGTGTCGGAAACCAATAAGCCCTTTGAGGAGTTTGTATGCCCCGTATTTCCGGTGTGGATATTCCGTTGGACAAGCCAGTTCGCATTAGCTTGCGCTATGTTTATGGTATTGGACCGGTCAATGCCATGGGAATTCTGAAGGAAGCCAATATTGATCCGCAAAAGCGGGCCAAAGAGCTTACTGAAGATGAAGTCGCCCGTATCAGCAATATTATTGATCGCAGCTTTGTGGTGGAGGGTTCGTTGCGCCGGCAGGTGCAGCAGAACATCGCCCGGCTCAAAGATGTTCAATGCTATCGCGGATCGCGCCATCGGCGCAGTTTGCCTACACGCGGCCAGCGCACCCGCTCCAATGCCCGAACCCGCAAAGGTCCGCGTAAGACGGTCGCCGGTAAGAAGGGCGTTAAGGAACTCCACGGCTAATATCCGCTGATCTTCCACTGTGGTACGGTGGAATGTTGGACGGAATTTTTAAAACATTGAGGTTATATCATGGCAAAAACGGGTAAGAAAAAAGTACGCAAAAATGTGGGCCGGGGGATTGCCCACGTCAAAGCCAGCTTTAATAACACGCAGGTGACCATCACGGATGTGAATGGCGAAACGCTGGCTTGGGATTCCGCCGGCACCGTGGGCTTCAAAGGCGCTCGCAAAAGCACGCCATTTGCCGCCACGCGCGCCGCGGAAAATTGTGCCACCAAGGCGAAGAAATTTGGTGTACAGGAAATTGAAGTCCGGGTCAAGGGGCCGGGGTCTGGTCGTGAATCGGCAATCACGGCCCTGCAGAACAGCGGATTGAAAATTACATCCATTGAGGACAACACTCCGCTGCCGCACAATGGTTGCCGCCCGCCGAAAAAGCGGCGCGTATAATACCCTGTGCTTCAGCAGATGGGATGCCAGATTTTTCAGGTATCCATGGGGCGGTGATGTCGTAATCACCTTCCGCCATAATAAATCCCCGATGCGTCGGGGTTTCTCGGCGGAAAAAGTTTTGAATCGTTGATTTGTTCCGCTGTGACAGATGCCTTGTGGCGATAATCCGGCGGAATATCACTTAGGAGATTTTTATGCGAATGCGTTGGCGTGGTCTGGAACTCCCGACCAAAGTTGAAATTGATAATTCCATTGTCTCAAATACCTACGGAAAATTCGTGGTTGAGCCGTTTGAACGCGGTTTCGGAACCACCGTTGGTAATTCCCTGCGGCGTATTCTGCTAAGCTCGTTGGAAGGTGCTGCTGCGGTTTCCGTGCGCATCGCCGGGGCAGAGCATGAATTTGCTCAGATTTCTGGCGTGGTGGAAGACGTTACCGATATTATTCTCAATGTCAAAGGCTTGGTAGTATCACTGGAAGGGGATATTCCCAAGACATTAAGCGTACAGAAAAAAGGTCCCGGCACGGTTACCGCCGGGGATCTAAAGGGCGATCCGGCCTTGACTGTTCATAACAAAGACCTGGTGCTTGCAACGCTCAATGCCGATACCAGTTTTGATATGGAGCTGGAAATCCGCAAAGGCCGCGGCTTTGTCACGGCTTCGGAAAATACGCCGGAAGAGCAAATCATCGGAGTGATTCCGATTGATTCGATCTACTCCCCGGTTACCCGCGTGCGTTATAAAACGGAAGATACCCGCGTGGGCCAGAAAACCAATTACGACCGTCTGCTGCTGGAAATATGGACCAATGGGACCATTTCTCCGGAATTAGCACTGGTTGAAGCCGCGAAGATTCTTCGTAAGCATCTCAATGCGTTCCTGCTGCATCTGGACTTGGGTGACGAAATTGACGCTCCGATGGAAGTTGATGAGCCGACAACCCCGGTTGAGCTTAATGACGAACTCAAAGGCAAGCTCGATCAGCCTCTGTCCATGATGGAATTGTCTGTGCGGGCCAGCAATTGCCTGGAATCGGCAAAAATTCATACCATCGGAGACTTGGTAAGCCTGACCGAAGGCGAATTGATGAAAGTCCGCAGTTTTGGCAAAACCAGCCTGCGGGAAATCAAACGTAAGCTCCAGGAAATGGGCTTCTCGCTGGGCATGCAGGTGCCCGATGAGGAAGAAGAGGTACCGGAAACTGAAGCTGCCGCTGAAAAGGCATCTTGAAGTTACGGTTAAATGTGTTTGTTGGTCTGCGGCTCTAAAAAAATTCAGGCCGCCTTATCCGCGAGGATATTTCCATGCGTCATCGTGTTGTTGGTCGAAGACTTTCCCGTACTGCTGCGCATCGCAAGGCTATGCTGCGTAATTTGGCTCAATCCTTGTTTGAGCATGGGCAGGTTGAAACAACCTTGCCCAAAGCCAAGGAATTGGTTCGTTTCATTGAACCGATTATCACACTGGCAAAGAAGAACACCTTGGCGGCTCGCCGGCTGGTGATCTCGCGCCTGCGTGATCGGCTCATGGCCGATCCAAAGGATCTGGACATGTTGCTTGATGACAGCGTGGTACAGAAGCTTTTCAAGGATATCGCGCCGGTATATGCCGACCGTCATGGCGGCTATACCCGCATTATCAAAACCGCCAAATGGCGCATCGGTGATGCCGGCGATATTGCCGTGGTGCAACTTGTGGATATCGCTAAAACCAAAACGCGATCGTCCGCCCGGCCCGTGGCCGCAGCGGCAACGTGATATGCCGCACGCCCGATATATACAACTATCAATGAAAAAGCCGCCGGAATCCCCGGCGGCTTTTTTGTTTGTAAGCACTTCGGCCTCATTGGTTATCAGCGATTCTGGTACCAGCATACCGAGTGGAAAATGTGCAGTCGAGAAAAAAATTATAAACTATTGCTCAAGTCCTGCAAATAAGCTTCCGATAAGTAATTTGTATTATTTGTCTTCTCTGTCGGAAGCGAGATGGTCTTAATCGCGGGTCGCAGGCTTATCCTGTCGGAAGAAGCGGCATGGTCCATTGGTGCGTGCGACGCACGGTACATGGACGGTGGTAGCTCTTTTTGGCTCTCGATGGACATCGCATTGCGGGGGGGGCTCAGGCGTGGCCTCGCAGCGATGCGTCGAAGAAATCTGAGGCGTGAGTACCGAATCTTTTCACGGCCCCGAAACAGGGTTGTAAAAATCGGGTGCCTGGTGATTTTATTGGCGGAAATTTAATAGAAGGAGCGCTTTACATGTTGCACCTTGGGAATCAAAAGCGTAACGCGATCGGTCAAGCTCGCAAGGCTAAACTCAACCACATGCCGCTGGCGCTAGCGGCAGCGCTCGCTGTGGCAGGATTGGGAACGCCTTCCGGATCGCTGCGTGCAGATGCAACCGCAACATTTATCACGACTGGCCAGGGAACCCTTTGGTCCGATTCAACAAATTGGAGTGGCGGCGTTGTTCCCAACAATGGAACTCCGTCAGCCGGCATTGTCTATGATGTGACGGATAATGTCAGCGGAGCCAGCGGCAACCATCCTCTCGATATCAGCAGCATTTCTCCCACAATCGGGCAGTTTACCCTGGGTTCCACCGCCATTATGTACAATTCGTCCGGAACCGTGGAAACAGTGACGATCGACCCCTCGACGATGTCCTCCCCAGCAGGTTCCTCCATCAGTGGGGAGATCTATGGCGGTGTTCTGTCTTATGAAGGTGGCACCGGTGGCGGAATTACTCTCGATATCGGTGCCGGTAATACTTCCACCGCGGCCACAACGATCTCCGGGCTTCTGACGCAAGATGTGCAGCTTATTATTAACCAGCCCACCGGCATTGTGACACTTTCCAACACGTCCAACAATTACACCGGCGGCACGGTTCTGGACGCCGGCACTTTGGCGATCACCGGCAATAGCCTTGGGACGGGAAATGTGGCCCTCACCGGCGGAAACTTGCAAACTACGAGTGCCTCAGCGGTCGGCAATAACATTGTGTTAAACGCCGCCGGAACCATCGATCTCGATGGACAGACCGACTCGCTCACCGGCGTTATATCCGGTTTGGGGGCGTTGACGGTCGAAAGCAGCTCCGGCAGCGGCACGCTTACACTCTCCGGTGCCAACACCTACGCTGGCGGAACGACCGTCAACGCGGGCACGCTGAGATTGGGCAATGCCGCCGCTCTGGGTACGGGTGCCGTTGATCTGTATGGCGGGACGCTTGACCAAGGGGCCAATCCTGGGACGATTTCCAATGCGCTGGTTGTAGAAAGCGGTGCCACAACCACCTTACAGGCGACCGGGGCCGGAAGCGGCGGGATAACGTTTGCCGGAAATATCACCGGCACAGGCACGGTACAGATCGCCGGCGGAGGAAGTACGCAGGTGGGCTGGTCTGGCGCAAATAGCGGCTTTACCGGCACTGCGTCGGTGCTCAACGGCAGTGGCTTACTTCTAAGAAATACGAACTCCGGAAGCGCCAGCGCGGTGTTCACTTTCGGATCGCTTACGCTCGCCACCTATATTGAGGGGGACGCGGGGGCTGGAGTCTACAATCTTGGATCCCTAAGCAGCAGCAGCTCGAGCGCAATACTTGATGCCACCGGCCCCGGCGGAGCTGTGACGTTCGACATCGGGGCGCTCAACAGCAGCACGATTTTTGCCGGAATTATTAGAAATGGTGATGGAGCTATTTCCATCGATAAGGTCGGCACTGGTACGCTGACTCTGACCAATGCCAACATCTACAGCGGCCCAACCACGATCTCCTCCGGCACGCTGGAATTTACCGGTAGCACCTCTGGCTTAAGCGGGCCGATGACAGACAATGCTGCACTGGTCTTTAATCAGATCGCCAATAGCAGCGTATCAGGTGTTATTTCCGGCACCGGCAGCGTGACCCAGCAGGGCGCTGCTGTGCTGACACTCTCCGGTGCCAACACGTATTCCGGTAATACAACTGTCAATTCCGGCGGAACACTGGACGTCACGGGTTCGCTTTATCAAGGCACCGGCCATGGCAATGTGCTGGCTAATGGCGGATTGGATATCTCCAATGGCTTTACTGTGGGTTCTCTTACCGGCACTGGGGTGCTGGATTTAACCAATACCGCCGCACCTCTAATTGTTACGCTTACCAGCATCTTTGGAGGTACTGTTACGGGTAATGGCCTCTTGGAGGCTTCCGGTACAGGCACTTTTCTAGCCTTAAACGGCAGTTTGACCGGCTTTACCGGTAATCTCCTGGCGGCCAATGGCGGCAATATTGTCTTGGGCACGGGCACCGGGCAACTGAACAGCTCTGTGGCCCTGGATATCACCAATAATCTTTCAACCAGCCTGTCTTACGGCACCCTTAATGGCAATACTGTGAACTTCAGCGGCGGCACCGGCGGCACGCTGTATCTCACAGGCTCCAATGGTACAGGAACTCTGGGGGCCATCAGCATGGCCAATACCGGCTCGGCCACAACGAACACCCTCGATGCTGGTGGAGCGAGTAATACACTGACATTGGCTGGTGCTATCTCCGGCAGTGGTTCAGCTGTTAATACCCTGGTGCTGCAAGATGGCAACTTTATCCTGACAGGAACCAATACCGGCTTTGCTAGCGGAGGCCTGCAAGTGGGCAGCGGTTCGGGGACAAGCGTTGCGCAGCTCATTTCCTCAAGTAATCTCCCCGCATCGGGGGTCGGCGTGACACTTGATCAGGGCCAACTCAATTACACCGGCACAGGCAATGTGACAGTCACAAATTCGATTAACACCAGTGGGGTCGGCACCACTAATATTCTCGATGGCGGCAGTGTAGCTAATGTCATAACCGTCAACGGATCGCTAACCAATTTCGACAGCACCAATACTCTGATTCTGCAGGATGGTGTATTCCAACTCGGCGGCAACAACAGCGGATTTACAGCCGGCACCCTGAAGATAGCCACCACCGCCCAATTCACATCCACGTCCGGCGGCCTGGGAAGCGGTGCGTCAATCGAGTTGGCCGGTGGGACGATTCAGGATGCCGCCGGCGCGGCGATGATATTTGCCAACGGCGTGGTAGTGGACAGCAACGGTGGCACCGTGGATACCAATGGACAAAGCGTAAGCATATCCGGTGCGATCTCCGGCAGCGGTAGTCTGACCGTAGAGAGTTCAGTTGGCGGCGGTTCGCTGTTGCTCTTCGGTGATACCAGCGGCCTTACCGGCAATGTTGTGGATAATTCCGCACTGACTTTCAAACAGGCATCCAATAGCAGCTTATCGGGTATTATCTCCGGAATCGGCACCGTGACGGAAGCTGGATCGTCAGGTACGGTACTGACACTTTCCAATGCGAACACGTACAGCGGCCCGACTGCCATCGTCAGTGGCACGCTGGAATTGACGGGTGATACCAGCGGCCTTACCGGCAATGTTGTGGATAATTCCGCACTGACTTTCAGCCAGGCATCCAATAGCAGCTTATCGGGTATTATCTCCGGAATCGGCACCGTGACGCAACAGGGTACGGCGATGTTGATGTTATCGGGAGCCAACACCTACAGCGGCCCGACTGCCATCGTCAGCGGCACACTGGAATTCACCGGTGATACTTCGGGCTTGGGTGGCGGAATTATAGACAACGCCGCGCTTGTATTCAGCCAGGCCGCCAACAGCAGCTTGGGGCAGGCAGTCTCCGGCAGCGGTTCTCTAACCCAGGCTGGCACAGCCACGCTTACACTTTCCGGCACCAACACCTATTCCGGAAATACCACCGTTAATTCCGGTGGCACGCTTAATGTTACCGGTTCACTGTATCAAGGTTCCGGCCACGGCAATGTGCTGGTTAATGGCAGCATGAATGTTGCCAACGGCTTTACCGTCGGATCTCTGACCGGCGGTGGTACACTGGATTTGACCAACACCGCCGCACCGCTAATTGTTACGCTTACAAGTATCTTTGGAGGTACTGTTAATGGTAATGGCCTTTTGGAGGCGTCCGGTACCGGCACTTCTCTAACCTTAAACGGCAGTCTGGCCGGCTTTACCGGTAATCTCCTGGCCGCCAACGGCGGCAATATCGTCTTGGGCACCGGTGCCGGGCAGCTCAACAGTTCTGTGGCACTGGATATCACCAATAATCTTTCAACCAGCCTGTCTTATGGAACACTCAATGGCAATGCCGCTAACTTCAGCGGCGGCACCGGCGGGACGTTATATCTTGCAGGTTCCAATGGTACCGGAACTTTGGGGGCCATCAGCATGGCCAATACCGGCACGGCCACAACCAACACCATAGATGCGGGTGGCGCCAGTAACACCTTGACACTCAGTGGTGCTATCTCCGGCACGGGTACAGCGTCCAATACGCTGGCATTGCAAGATGGTACATTTGTTCTCTCGGCGTCTAATACCGGCTTTACCACCGGTGGGATACAAATTGGTGATGGCACCGGCACAAGCATTACCCAATTCAGTTCTGCCAGCAATCTGCCAGGATCCGGTGCGGGCGTTACGCTCGACCAGGGCCAACTCAATTACACCGGCACAAGTGCCGTGACAATCGCCAATGCAATAAGCACCAGCGGCAGCGGCACTACCAGTGTTCTGACCAATTCCGGTACCGGTACCGAAACGCTTACCGGTTCGATCTCCAACAGTACTGCCGGCAATATTCTGGCCTTCAGCGGCGGCACATTTAATCTTAATGAAGCCGGTTCGGGTTCCGGCACATTTGAAATTGGGGATGCACCTTCAACGGTTATTGTCTCCAATGCCAATGCCTTTGGCTCCGGTGCCATTATCGTTAATTCTGGCTCCACATTGGAAACCAATGACGCCGTTGCCGGTTCCGGCAGTGTGCTGGCGATTACCGGTTCAACTTATACCCAGAATGCCAATACCACACTGAAACTATTGGCCACCGGCAATGGGGTCAATGATTCGATTCAACTCGGCAGCGGGACTGCTTCGCTCAATGGTGAATTGAATTTAATATTCTCCGGCTTCACACCGGCAGCCGGACAGCATTACACGGTCATTGGTACCACTGGTACGGTTACTGGCACATTCAGTTCGCTGGTTCTCACCGGTGCTCCGAGCTTGTTGCAGGGTACCGCTAATTACATCTCCGGCACCGGTGAAGTCATTGACTTGTCCAATTTGGCTTACTTCGCCAATCTCGCAAGCTTCAATCCCAATCAGGCATCCGTTGCAAATTACCTGAATACCAATGCCGTATCTTCCAGCACGCCGACGGCTATTCAGAACGCCATGATCGCCTTAAGCTCGTTATCCCCATCACAACAAGCCAATTACCTCAATGAACTAACACCGCAAGCGTATTATGATCTGCCGCAGCAGTCCATCCAGAACAACACGTTCATGGCGCAGCAGGTATTTAATCAGGTGCAGAATTCATTTGATGGCGGAGGCTTTAACACCTCCGGCTTGACGATGCTGAAAACCAATGATCAGGATCCCTTTGCTGTATCGATGGATGCGGCCATGCAGTCGGCCCAACAACAGGCAAAAAATGCCACAACCTATATGGATAACAGCTCACCGCTTGTCGGTATGCCCGGCGTCGGCCCTGTTGTACCCAACCAGGAAAGTCCGTTAAGCAACTTATCAGGATTTGTGCTTGGCACCATTACGGTCGATCAATTGCAGCAGAACAATACCCCCACCGAACACTTTACCACCGGCAGTGTCATGGCGGGGCTGGATTATCGCCTGAATCGCAACCTGGTAGTTGGAGCCTTGTTTAACTGGGGCTACACCGGCGGCACCATGGATAATGTGGGCAGTCGCCAACGCTCCAGCAGTTATACCCCCGGTGTATTTGTAGGCTATAAGCAGGGCGGCTTCTATGCCGATGGCTTAATGTCCTATACCTACAACAGCTATCAGATTAACCGCAGCGTTAATATGCCCGGCTCCAGCAGCATTGCTACCGGTGAACCGTACAGCAATGAATATGATGCCAATGCCTTAGTAGGTTATTACCTGCCAATAGCCCGAGGCTTCCAAGCCGGCCCGGCCGCGGGAGCGGGCTTCACGCAGGTAAATATCGGCGGCTTCCATGAAACCGGCAGCCCCTTTGATCTGACGGTAGCCAAGCAACATGCGGATTCATTAAGGTCTTTACTGGGTATGCAGGCATTGTACAGCTTTGCACCGGAAAACAATCCCCTGCCGATCAGCATTAACTTCAACGCGTTCTGGCAGCATGAATTCCTGGATTCATCCCGGGATATCAATGCCAGCTTCACGCAATTGGGCGGTGGCAACTTTATCTACAACACCGCCGGGCCATCACGTGATTCGGCCCTGCTGGGCTTGGGTGCCAGCGGATACATCAATAAGCAGATATCACTATTTGTAAACTACGAAACCCAAGTCGGCGATCACCGCCAATTCGCCCAAACCGTCATGGCGGGCGTGGCGGTGAGCTTTTAAGCCAACCCGAACCACCGGGTTGGGTGAGGTTACAGGTCACAGGTTACGGGTTACAGGAGACAGGGTCGGGTCGACTTGGGACGTGAATAATGAATGAGTGATGCATAAAAATCGGGGAACAATAGGGATCTCACCGGCACCGGATGGTAATCCGGTGGTTGATCCAGTGCGGCGAACCAACCGCCGGATTATCACCGCAGTGTTCTAATGCTCGCTTGCCACGGGCCGTGGTTTGCGTATCCTTGCGGGGGTTTAGAGGAGTGTTTTGTGGCTGATCCGCAGACGACGTTGTTAAAAACCTGTTTTTATGACTTCCATATTCGTCAGGGTGCGAAAATGGTGGACTTTGGCGGATGGGCCATGCCGTTGTCCTATCGCGGCATTATTGCCGAGCATGAGCAGACGCGAAAATCCGCATCAGTATTTGACGTTTCGCACATGGGACGTCTGCATTTCAGCGGTCCGGATGCGTTACGGTTTTTGCAGCATATCTGCACGCGCGACTTATCCAAGGCCGCCGTGGGGCAGTCGTTGTACAGCCTGGTATGTAAACCCGATGGCGGCGTATTGGATGATGTGATTGTTTCCCGGTTTGATAAACACTGGCTGATGGTGTGCAATGCGTCCAACCGCCTTAAGCTACTTGAGTGGTTCAAATCCAACAGCACGGGCTTTGCTTACCAGATTAAAGATGAAACCATGCAATCGGCCATGATCGCCATTCAAGGTCCCAAAGTCATGGCGTTGCTGGATGATCTGCTGCCCGAGCCGGTATCTTCAATCAAACGCTATCATTTCATGACGCAAAGCTATCTGATCGCGAAGTTCACGGTTTTTCGCAGCGGATACACCGGTGAAGATGGCGTTGAAATTATCTGCGGATCAACGATTGCCCAGATGGCTTTGAATATGCTTTTCAAGCAGGGGCGGGATATCAGCGAAGCTCCGCTGCAACCCGCCGGGCTGGGCGCACGCGATACATTGCGGATGGAAGCGGGAATGCCGTTGTATGGCCATGAACTCAATGAAAATATAGACCCCATCTCAGCGGGATTGCAATGGGCGGTGGCGGGGGAAAAGCAGTTTATTGGCTCATCAGCGCTGGCGGAAATTCGGCGCAACGGCCCGGAGCGTCGGTTGGTGGGTTTGGCGGTAGATGGTCCGCGAACCGCGCGGCAGGGGATGACCGTATGGGCCGGTGGGCAGGAAGTTGGTGCGGTCACCAGCGGTGCCAGCAGTCCGACGCTGGGACGTGTGATTGCCATGGCCTATGTGCAAGCGCCATGTGCCGCGGAAGGCGCCACGCTGGAAATTGATCTGCGTGGCACGCGTACTGCGGCCACCGTGGTGAAATTGCCATTTTATAAGCTGGTAAAACCTGGGGAAAGTTTTATGTTATGATTCAATGCCGCCGATAATTCGGTTACACTGGTGCCCGAATAGAGCCGGTTAACGGCAGATGATGATTTCAGGAGTTACCATGCCATCGCCCGCGGATTATTTGTACGCGCAAACCCATGAGTGGATGAAAAAAGAAGGTGATATCCTCACCATTGGCATTACCCGTTTTGCCGTGGATGAGCTTTCGGATGTCACGTTTGTTGATTTGCCGGCTATTGGCCGGAAAGTGGCGGCGGGCGGGACATTCGGTGAAATTGAATCCGTCAAAGCCACCAGTGAGTTATATGCTCCGGTAGAGGGGGAAGTTGTCGCCGTCAACGACGAATTAAAAAAAGATCCATCACTGGTGAATCAGGACCCCTACAGCAAGGGGTGGCTGGTAAAGCTGAAAACAACGGTTGAACCGCATGGCTTTATGACCGCGCAGCAGTATGACAAAGTACATAACATTGCGTGATGCATTAAGGCTCCGTGACAAAATAACATGAACAATTATGGCGCAGGAGTTTTGCCAGATGGCAAGGCGCTCGCGAGGCACATATCCGCAGGGATACGTAACGAGCGAGCAACGTCGCCAGCGGGCAAAAGAACCAGCCAGAATGTTCAAGTTATTTTGTCGCGGAGCCTAAGTCTTGACCATATCCAGCATGACAATGGCCAGGGGGCCGAACAGGACAACCGGCAGCCAGGCGCCGGCGAAAGGCGACAAGCCTGATCCGGCAAGCTGGAAGAATACAAATGTCGTAATAAAACATCCGGCACTGATGGCGCTGCACCAGAGCATATTGGTAATGAGCTTGTTGGGTTCCCGCGCCAGGAGAAACGGAATGCCGATTAAAAGCATAATCATGTTCATAATTAACTGTGTGATGCGGGTGTACATGATTTTTTCCAGTGCCACACGCGTGGCGGGCGTGCTGTAGAGAATCAGTTTATTAATTTGCGCGGTGGACAGATATTCCACCGCTTTCTTTTGAAATATCAGATTTAACTGCCCCGGTGTAACGGGGGTTTGATAGGTCATTTCTTTAATAGGCTCGGGGCGCTCATTGGGATTGGCGGCTTTGGCCGAGTTCACCTGCACCACGTCATACATACGCCAGCCACCGGATACCGGGCCTTCGCCAATGTCTTTTTTCCAGACGGCTTTTTTGGCCAGGATCATGGCTTTGGCTTCTCCCTGGCGGTTCCGCTGGATAATGCGGACATCCCGCATGGTCTTGGTTTTGGCATTATAGTTGGAAGCCAGAACCAGGGAATTATCGCTTTCAGGAATGAAGTAAATCGGCACATGATCGACAAAAGAGGTTGAAACATGCCCGTGTTTGCGCAGAAGTTTGTTGATGTTGGCCGGCATGAGCACTTCCTGATCCACCACCACGAGAATGTTAAAGCCCACAGCGCAAAGGATGATCGGTGCCGCCACTCGATACAGCGATACGCCACTGGCCAGCAGCGCAATGAGTTCCCGGTTGCGCGTCATTCGCACCATGGTAAACCCGGCGGCCAGCAGCGGAATAATGCCGGAGATCATGGCGAAAATCACCAGTGTGCGATAGACGTAAAATGTTGTTATTTCACGCAGCAATCCCCAGAAGGCCTGAAAGGCGGTGGCGTGTTGATACGTGTGGCCCTTGGTGAAAAGATTGAAATTGACAATCACGTCGAGCAAAATATACATCCCGATCATCACACCCAGTGCCAGCACGCAGTTGATGAGGTAATTGCGGATGATGTATCGATCAAGTATTTTCATGTCTCTTCCAGTTTATCGCTTTAAGAGCCGGGAATAAATCACGACATTCAATATAAGAATAATGGCGTTGCCCGCCCAGATCACCACCGTTCCGGGTATGTCGGAATTCGGTGTTCGCGCGATCATTTCACGGCCCGTGTTGATCAACAGTACCAGGACCATCGCCGGCACCACTCCGATGACGAACACCGCCAGAGGATTGCGGCCCTGCAGGATAATTCCCAGCGCCGTTCCCAGAATAACCAGCACGATGCAGGAGAAGGCGAATGACGCGCGGCTCTGAAATTCGGACAGGATTTGTCGCCGCAGGCGATTTTCCTGCTTATGAATTGTGGCAATGAGCTGCGCAACAATGGGCGAAGCTTTGCGTGCAGGTGGAATGGCGGGTATGCCGGCGTCCGGCACTACGGGATGGATCGATGAAATGACAATTAATGGCGGCCCGGCATGAAATCTGCTGTCCAATCCAATATTTTTTTCACGGACATCGCCCGTGAGTTTCAGGGCTGCGACATAAGTAGCCTTGGCGGCGGTTGTACCGGTGGATTCCTGGTTTAATTCCCGCCGGGATACGAGAAGTGCTCCCTGATTGGCGAGATAGATTTGTGTTACCCGCCCGTGGTGCATAATTTGTACCTCTACCGGGATGCCCTTGGCTGCCGTGAGCAGTAAATTGTTGTGCATGCCGGTAAGCGTCGCCCCCGGACTCTGCACGATGGCCACGCCATGACGGCGCGTTAACCGCACCGGCTTGCCGGGCTGAAATTGGCGCAGATACCACTTGGAAATGCTCTGCACCCGTAATTCGCCCAACAAAGTGCTGAAATTTTTAGCGATGCGGGGCAAAAGCAGCGGATTGCGATCAAGCTGGGCCAGGCGGAATAAATCGAGAAATTTTGGCTTACTGTCCAGCAGTGAACCGATGGGTTCCGGTTTGCCATCCGGTGGTAAATAGCGAACGGTGCCACGAATCTGTTGCAGGCTGTTGGGATTAAACGCGGTGCCGTTAGCCAACTGCACGCCGACACTGACCTCATTGAGTGCTCGATTGGTATCAATGATCACATTGGCCGCTCGGGCGATAATAATTGATGAAGGTTGTCCATTCTGCAGCGGCATGGCCGCAAGGCCGCGCAACTGAATGATCTTGCGGGTCACGCCCGGCGGCGGCTGCTGATTTTGGGGAATTGGCACGCGGTAGGCGCGGTTGGCATAGATAACGAATTTGTTTTGTAAATTGAACGGTTGCCGCTGATCCACTTTGTGCAGCAACATCGATGCCGCATCCATCTGAACAACCTGCGATGTTTTTTGCAAAAATCGGGGCACGACGTATCCCACAAACGCCATGTCCACCAACCCCACCGTCAATCCCAGCACCACCGCCGGCATCACCAATGACACATAACTTACGCCGCTGGCCCGGGCACCGGTTAATTCGTTATCTGTTGCCAGTCGCCAGTACACGATCACAGCGGCAAACAGCGCCGCCAGTGGAATGGAATAAGCGAGCATCGCCGGCATAAGGTCCGTCAAGACGCGCAGCAGTTGCAGCAGCGTCAAGCCCTGCTTGGTCAGCGAGCGAAACGTTCCGCCAAACGCCAGAATGGTCGTAAGCACCGAACTTGTGAGCATGAACATTCGCAGCAGTTCGCGAAGAATATACCAATGCAGCGTTTTACCCATGGCCTATCAGCCCTCCCCGCTGACAGCTTCAGGTTTTCCGCTTCGTGCGGATGTATCTATGGCGTGCAATACATGAATCACGCGCCCCGCCTTCTGTGCTGTGATTTCCAGCGGATCATCCAATCCCAGATGATCGGCAATATTTTCATAATATCGATAAGCCTGGCTGGGGCGGTATTTGATGCGCTGCGGTTCGCTGGTTATGTCACGATCATGCAAGGCCAGTTGAAATGCGTTGTCATCCCATTGATCCAATATCGCACCGCGTGTGCCCAGAATTCTCCAGCGCGGGCGCGGCAGGCCCGCCATACTGGACATCTCAAAATCAAGCGTGGCACCATTCTTGAAGCGGATATGGGCTTCAACATGATCTTCATTGCTGACATGGTACCATAGCCGCTTCTGCGTTGTGGCCATCACGGATTCAATTGGGCCGTCCATCAGTGCCAAGGCCCAGAAGAGCAAATGAGCGCCCCAGTCATAATGCAGGCCCCCGGAAATTTCCTTGCTGGACCGCCACCAGCTTCCCGGCGGTGTAAAATGGCTCAATCCGGTTTCAATTTTAAATATGTCACCCAGAAGTTTACGATGCCGGATCATTTCTTCAATGACCAGAAAATCACCGTCCCACCGCCGATTATGATATACGCTCAATAGCCGCTGATTTTTTTCCGCAGCGCCGATCATCGCATGAACCTCATCGGAACTGATGGCCATGGGCTTTTCCACAATGCAATGTCGGCCGCTGTTAAGCACCTGCACCGCCGCTTTGGCATGGGTATTATGCGGCAGAATAACTGTCAGCAGTTCCGCGTCGGTCTGCTTGAGCATGGTATCAATGGATATATAGCTTTGGATTCCCGGAAATTCTCTCTCCGCAGCCGCGGATCGTGCCGGGTCGATGTCACATGCCGCCACGGGAATAAATCCCGCATTTTTCATTTCATTGAGATGATTGCGGCTCATGTTAAATGCGGCGCCATACCCGATAACGCCCACCTTTAAGGCCTGACGTTCTTGAAATCCCATGCTCCATCGCAGGCCGCGCAACATCACCGTTTGCCAATATTCATTCTGCATATCTCCCACATCATGGCCGATGGAGAAATAAAACACATGGCCATTGCCGTAGGGGCGAACGTAGGCGACAGGTTCAAACTTTCCCTGCCATTGAGCGTGCAACAAGGTGGTAAAAGTGGCGGCGTTTGCGGCCAGTTGATACAGTTCTGTGTCAGCCTTAAAAGCGGGTATGTGGCGGACAATAGTGTGCTTTGCACCGGCGGGTTCAACGTCGAATTCCACTTCGGGGCCATGCTGAATGAATTTGCAGCCCAGCATGTCAATATAACCGGTGTTTTGTTTCCAACTGGCGCTGGCGCCATGCAGACCGACAAACCCGCGGCCAGATTTTACAAACTTCAGCAGGCCCGCTTCCTGCTTTTCGGTTAATTGCCCCCCCTGGGTACAGACCACAATGGCGGCATAGTGACTTTCCGGCAGGCTGATTAACATATCACGATCTTCCGTGCTATGCGCCTGAAAGCCGTGCTGCGTCAACAATGATTTTAAGAATGTCGCGATCGCCGGAAAATCGTGATATAGTCCGCCGGTGATAATCAAAACGTGCTGCTGGGGCATTGCTGTTTATACTCCGCCTTTGGCCCGCTGCAGACCAGTACCACAGCGTGTCGGTATTTTACTGTTTTACGTCGCGGCACGCACTAGACCATTTACCAGTCAAAACTCTCGCTGGATTGCCGCACCGCCTCTTGCAGCAGTTCCTTAAGCTTTTCTCCGGAGAAATCCCTGTTTTCAATGAAAGCAAGACGCATTGCGGGATCGTGCGTTTTGGTTATTGCGGGATCCGTGCTAGTGCCAAGCACTAATTCCGCATCCCGCCCGATGGCCGCAAGCAACTTGTTATGTGCAGGCTTGGCGGCCTGGATCGCTAATACGTCACTGCGGCTGCAAATAATTACATAAGGCACGCCCGTGATTTCGCGCAAACGCCATGCGACATAGCCGCTAAATTGGAAGTCATCGGCGACCAGAATGTCATGGTGCTGTAAATGTAAAATGTCTACCAGACTCGAACATACAAAAGGAAACGCAAAGCCCGCGCTGGGCCAGAATTTCTCCGGCTTTTCCAAATTGCCGCGTGCCACTACTGGCCACTTTACACAATGCGTATCTAAGCCCGCATAATCCGACCGTGCCAATTTTGGGCTTTCGGCGTTCGCGGAATTACGCGAATGTCGCCACCCGAACTGGAATGGCTGTAACTCCACCACGGTTACGCCAACATCCTGTGCCGCCAGTAGCTCTGCTGAATGTTGCGTCAGGCCAGTAGATGGAATTTCCAACGGCTTGGGCCGGACGGGGCAGTGGGTGATAAACATCGCCCGCAAATTGTAATCCTTTTTCTCGTTGTCCATTGTGAAATCAGTGCTATTATTGAGACAAGGATGGTTTTGTAAACTGTCACGCGACTTTACTATCGGTTGTTCGGGACTTCGTATGACGTATCATATAGCGCAAATGTTTAGAAAACTGAATCTGGCTTTGGTTTTAGCACTGTTTTTCTTTCTTGGGGTAACCTTATGCCCCGGCGTGCGCGATTCGTCCATCGCTGCTGGAGCAGCCAGACCAGAACCGACTTATAAGGTGATCCATCACGTTTCTTATGTGCACCCTGCGGACTTCATGCGTAACGGACAACTTTATTTGCCTGATTCTAACGGATTGCATCCAGCCATTCTTTTAATTCATGGCGGCGGCTGGTCGGACGGCAGTAACCATGACGGCGGCGTGAGTTTTCTGGCGCCACGCCTGGCGGCGCACGGATGGGTGGTTTTTAACATCAATTATCGTCTGGTTCGGCAGGGGGGAGCATTTCCCAAGGACGTTGAGGATGTGAAAGATGCTCTGGCCTGGATGATTTTGAACGCGAAAAAATATAAGATTAATTCCAGCGAGATTATTCCCGTGGGGCTGTCAGCCGGAGCGCATCTGGCCCTGATGGCTGCTTATACCATCAAAGCCGACCGCTTTCCTGCCACGCAATACCCCCATGTGCCATTACACGTAAAAGCTGTGGTTGGTTTTTATACACCCACCGATTCGTCGTTTATTAATCTGCTGCCGAAAAAGTCATGGGCCTACAAAATTGTATTCAAATATGTGGGGGCGTGGGTAAAACGTCACCCTCATGACGGTTTGCTGACCGCCTCACCGGTATTTTACGCCCATGATGGCGTGCCGACACTGCTGGTACAAGGATTGGCGGATCGTCTTGTTCCGGCCTTTCAAGCCACGGAAATGGCGGCGGCATTAAAGAAAAATGGCGTTCCGGTGCGGGTGGTTTTGATCCCCAAATTTGGCCACGCATTTATGAGCTTTGCGGATAAGGCACGGCCAGTTGGTTTCGCCGCGCTGTTGAAATTTCTCGATCAGCAATGCTCTTCGGGTGGAAATCCAGCGGCCAGAGTGGCGGCGGTTCATTAGCTCTGTGCGGCCTGATGTGGACGTATCACGGCTGGAATGCTGCGCTGCTCTCGACGCATCGGGATATGAGCTTTGAATGCGACACGCTGCCGGGAGTATTGGATGGCCCGGAGGGAATCCGTCATGCGCCCGTTGGTGAGCCTGCATTCGTCTGTTGTCTTGGCGTAAAGGATTCCGGCGTTACAATGGTTGTTAATTCATTTCCCGCTGGCGCGGGCGGGCCATTATAATTTTCGGAGTCGTTATGATTCTTGCGGTCATTCGTATTTTATTTATTTCGCTGGTGGCAGCGGTGGCGCTGGCGTTTTTATCTTCTACCGTCGCCGCCGGTAATGCAGCCTATATCATGATGGTGGCGGCAGTGGTCATCGCCATCGCGGTTATTATGCTGGATTTTCTAATTAAGCGGAAAAATCTGGCCGCGATGTCCGGGTTGTTTTTTGGAATTCTCGTCGGAATTCTCGTGGCTCTGGCTCTGGATTATCTGATCAGCGAAGTGTTACAGATTTTCTTTATTCCCGCGCAATTACGCAGCGAGCAACCTCTGATTACGGGCATTAAACTGCTGCTGGGACTTATTACGTGCTATCTGTCGGTATCGCTGATTCTCCAGACGCGCGATGATTTCCGCTTTGTAATTCCCTATGTGGAGTTTACCCGCGGCAAGCGTGGCACCCGTCCTTTTGTGCTTGACACCAGCGTTATTATTGACGGGCGCATCGCCGATATTGCCGCGACGGGAATTTTTGAAAGCCGAATTATTGTGCCGCGCTTTGTGGTCAATGAACTCCAGGCGGTTGCCGACTCGCAGGATAAACTCAAAAGAGGGCGTGGTCGGCGCGGGCTGGATGTTCTGCATCGCCTGCAAACGCTGCCAAAAGTGGAGGTGCATATCTGGGATGGCACGCTGGTAGATGTCAATTTGGTCGGTGTGGATCAGAAGCTGGTATCTTTGGCCAAGCAGGAAAATGGCCGCATTGTCACCAATGATTTTAATCTCAATAAAGTCGCGGCGGTGCACGGCGTTCAGGTGCTGAATCTCCATGAGCTCGCCAACGCCATTAAACCTACGGCACTGCCCGGTGAAACCATGCGCCTTCGGATTATCAAACCCGGTGAGGCGGCCCAACAGGGCGTGGGATACCTGGATGATGGCACCATGGTGGTGGTGGAAGGGGCAAGGGATTATCTGGGACAGGAAGTCGCGGTGATGATTAACAACACCGTGCAGACATCAGCGGGGCGCATGATATTTGGCCGGGTGGAACCCACGGCTCCTTCAAAGGGTGCGGAAAATCCAGTGTCGCAGGCTGCGGTAAAGGCTGGATAATCCATTATTTAATTTAGAGCAATAGATCGCTGGCCGCTGAAAGCCCACCACTTAAAGCTGTCGCCCTCATGCCCCGCCCGGGCGCACGCCGCGGAATAAGGCGCCAAGTGTAAAGCGGCCTGGCCCCATGATGAACATTGCTACAACAATTACCAGCAGGCACAACGGGTATTCGCAGCCGTTATTCATGACATTAAACCCGTGGCCATGCGTCACCCATGTCGCCACCATCATGTTAATCGCCAATGGAATGGCGATAATGCGTAACCCCGTGCCGACAAGGAATATCAACCCACCGAAAAATTCGGCGCACGCGCTGAGAATAGCGCTAACCCATGGCATGGGCATTCCCATCGTGACAATAAAAGCATGCCAGCCCTTAAGACCCGGCCCGCCAAAGGCTCCAAAGAGTTTTTGCGAACCATGATATAGAAAGATCGTTGCAATGATCAGCCGGATCAGCAGCAGTGCCACATCCTGGCCGGGGGTGGTGGATCGGTTGGAACTTGTCATGTGGTCTCCTTATTTAATTTTACGATCATTGGTTTAATTGTGTACCAATATTGCGATGAAGTCAAATTGTCGTTCTGCTCGCGTTCCGAATAATGCCGAGCGTAATGAATGACACTTGTCGCCCATCCATAATGCCATCTTCCACGATATTACACGGCTTCGCCCGTCAGCAGCCCACCCTGGACCAAAGCCTTTTTCAGCAACTCGCGATTCGCGTCGGCCATTTCGCACAACGGCAACCGCATATCTCCCGTGTCCCGGCCCAGCATCGCCATGGCTGTTTTAACCGGAATTGGATTGGTTTCAATAAACAGCGCTTTGCACAGCGTAAAGAGTTTATGGTGAATGGCTCGCGCGCCGGCGAAATCGCCCGCCGCCGCCGCATCCACCAGACTGCGAACCTGCCCCGGCACGATGTTGCTGGCCACACTGATTACGCCCTTGGCGCCAACGGCCATCATGGGCAAGGTCATGGAATCATCTCCGGAAAGCAGGGTCAGGCCCGCACCGGCGGCCTCGGTTGTCATGTCGATATTACCCGCCGCATCTTTTACCGCGACGATATTTTTAAAATCCTTGATCAGCCGCAGCATGGTAGCCACCGTCATGGTTATGCCCGTGCGACCGGGAATGTTGTACAGCACGATTGGGATATCTGTCGCTTCCGCCACCGCTTTGAAGTGGCGATACAGGCCTTCCTGAGTGGGTTTGTTGTAATACGGATTGACCATCAGCGCTGCGTCCGCCCCGGCGGATTTGGCGAATGCAGTGAGTTCAATGGCTTCATCGGTGCTGTTGGAACCGGTTCCGGCAATCACTTTTAATCCTGTGCCGCGCGCCGCACGCACCGCCGTTTCAATAACCTGCTTGTGCTCAGTATGGGAAAGCGTGGGCGATTCACCGGTGGTTCCCACCGGAACAATGCCCTGTAATTTATGCTGGGCTTGAATCCCAATTTGCTTTTCATACGCACTGACATCAAAGGCATTATTCCGAAAGGGCGTGATTAATGCGGTAAATGTTCCATGAAGCATGTTCAAACTCCAAAACTATTTAAATATTAGTCCACGTTGCTGATGGCGATTTTCATGCGTGCCACCGCGTCACGCAGGCCGGTGAATATCGCCCGGCTTACAATGGCGTGGCCGATATGCAGTTCGCTTAAGTGTGGCAGGCGGGCGATGGCCTGCACATTGGTGTAATTCAGGCCATGCCCGGCGTTAAGCTGCATGCCGCAATTTAAAATCTCTTCTCCCGCGGCCCTTACGCGTTCGAGTTCTCTATCATAGGCACTTCCTGCCACCGCCAGCGCATAGGGGCCGGTGTGCAATTCACAGATGGCAAAGCCAGCCTGTTTTGCCGCATGAACCTGCCGCAGATCAGCATCAATAAAGGCGCTGCATTTTATACCGGCATCGGTGAGCTTCCCCACCACCGCGGTGATGGACGGAGCGTTTGCCGCCACGTCCAACCCGCCCTCGGTGGTCACTTCCGTGCGCTTTTCCGGGACCAGCGTTGCCATGGCCGGTTTGATGCGCAGGGCAATGGCAACCATTTCATCCAGTGCCGCCATTTCCAGATTCAGCGGTACCTGAACAGTGTGCCGCAGCAGCTCCACATCCCGATCCTGAATATGCCGCCGATCTTCCCGCAGGTGCACGGTAATTAAATCCGCACCTCCCAGTTCAGCTTCCACCGCCGCCCACACCGGGTCCGGCTCGGTCCCCTGCCGAGCCTGCCGCAGGGTTGCCACATGATCAATATTGACGCCAAGTTTGGCCATCGGTCGTTCCATTCCTCATTAAGGCCACGCGGATATATTCGCCATCGGCCAAGCCCATCATTTTATCCTCTTGAAGGCTCCTTGGCATCCCAGGGTATTTTTTTTTGGGGATCATCGGTCTATATTCGTTGAAGCGATTGAAAAGGGATATATTTCGTGCGATCTAATTGTGCAGGGTTTACACGATCCTTGCAGTGGGGGACAATACCCTTTGATTTTAGAATGCGAGGAATTCATTATGGCTGATATCCAACCCCAAGACCCGGAATTGAAATTTGCAATTGATCTGGCCCGTCTGGCCGATCAGACGCGCTGTCATAACGTCGTGCTGCTGGATGTGCGACAAAAATCACCGGTGACGAAATACTATCTTATTGCCACGGGAACATCTGATCGGCAGCGGCGCACGGTCGGCGATGAACTCATTGCGCATGGAAAACAAAACGGCTTTCCGGCGTGGCGATCCAATGGTTATGAAACCGCCAAATGGATCGTCGTGGATTTTGTTGATGTTGTGGCCCATGTTTTTGAAGAGGCCAGTCGAAATTTCTATGATCTGGAAATGCTGTGGGGAGATTGCCCGCGTATACAGTGGAAGCTTCCCGGTCAGGAAGTCTCGGCACCTGCCATTTCGCCGCCGGCGGTGTCCGAATCCCCGTTGGAAATCGCGGATGATCTTCAGGAAGCCATGCTGGCTGCCGACGCCATTGTCGACGCAGTTAGTGAGCCGGAAGTGGAAGAATTTGTCGATGAAGAATTATTCGTCACGCACGTAACGGATAACAGCGGGCGTGTGGAAACAACATCCGTTGAAATCATTGCGGTTGAACCGGCTAAGCCCCGTGCGCCAACGCCGAAGAAAAAGCCAAGAGCCGCAGTGCGTAAGCCGGCGGCAAAAATCGCCGGCAAGGTAACTGCGCCCGCGAAAGTTAATGCCAAAGCTAAGGCAAAAGTCAAAGCTCCGACGAAAGCGTCCGCCAAGCTCGCGGGCGGCGCCAAGCGCTCCGGGGCCAAAGGTGCCAAGGCCAAGCCTGCCGCGGGTAAACCGCCCAAGGCAAAAAAGCCGCTCAAGGCCCAAGCCACCAAGCCCGCCTCCAAAAAGACTGCTGATAAAAGAGTCCCGACAAAAAAAATCGCGGTCAGTAAACCGGTGACCAAAAAAGTTGCGGCGAAAGCGGCGGCTGTGAAAAGTCGCGCCGCAGTGAAAAAAGCACCCAAAAAGGCGGCGGTAAAAGCTAAAAAAAGGTAACTTCTGATGTCCATTGAAAGTCTTTTACGGGAGAGGTTTTCGCGCGCTATCGGTCTGGCATTCGGTTCAGAATTTGCCGGTGAACCGATGGTTAAAGCCGGAGATCCAAAATTTGCGGATTACCAGTGCAACGCTGCCATGGCGCTATCGAGGCAGTTGGGCCGCCCGCCACGCGAAGTCGCGACTGAAATTCTCCGCCATGTTCAACTTACCGATGTTTGCGAACCCGCGCAGATCGCCGGTCCGGGGTTTATTAATGTCCGAATCAGTACCACCTGGCTGGCCGAGCGGCTTGCGGAACTGTTTACGGATTCTGCATCCAAGGCGCGGGGCGGTGTGGCCCGCGCCGCACAAAGTGACACGGTCGTGGTGGATTATGCCGGCCCGAATATTGCCAAGGAAATGCACGTCGGACATTTGCGCAGCAGCATTCTTGGAGACGCCCTCGCGCGTACGCTGGCATTTGTCGGACATCGTGTGGTAAGGCAAAATCATGTCGGAGATTTTGGCACGCAGTTTGGCATGTTGATTCGTCATGCGAAGGACTTAAAACTTGATACCGGCGAAATGCCGCAGATTTCCGATCTGGATTCCTATTATAAGCAGGCGGCGCAACGGGATAAATCCGATCCGCAATTTGCCGTTGAAGCCCGGCAGGCAGTAGTGGCGTTACAAAGTGGTGATCCGGAAGCATTGCGGCTTTGGCACTGGATACGCGACGAAAGCAGCCGCCATTGTCGGGAAATTTTTGCGTTTCTGGGAATTACGCTTTCAGAAGCGGATCAACGCGGTGAGAGCTTTTATGCCGGACGTTTGTCAACGCTCGTGCAGAAATTATCCGAAGCTCTGCCGCTGGGTGGCGATGGGCCCTATGCGGGCATATCCGAAGTTTTTGATCCGCAACGCAAAGCCACGGTGGATACCAGTTCGCTTAAGTCTTCTGAAGCCGCCGAAGTTCAGCAGGCGATGCTGGGGCATGAGGCTGTTGAGCGGGTGGAGGAAGCCTCCGAACCGCAAATTGTAACCAAGGCTTTTGTGGCCGAATCCCAGGGAGCACTGTGTGTATTTCTGCCGGGGTTTGTGGATAAGGATAAAAAGCCGCTGCCCCTGATTATCCGTAAGGGCGATGGGGCATATTTGTATGCCACAACAGATTTGGCCGCGTTGTATTTCAGAATTATCGAGGAAAAAACCACCCCTGATCAGACCGCCCCGCTGGATCAGAATTGGCATGCCGAACGGGTCATCTACACCACCGATGCCCGGCAGGCGCAGCATTTCGCCATGGTCTTTGACACCATCCGCGCCGCACATTGGGATATTAATCCGGTGACACAACTTCCAGTGGTTCTGCAGCATGCGGCTTTCGGGTCGATTCTCGGTGAAGACGGCAAACCGTTTAAGACGCGTTCCGGTGAATCGGTAAAGTTGCGGGAATTATTGCATGAAGCGGTGCAGCGTGCCGATGCTGTGGTTGAGAAAAAAAATCCTGAATTGCCGGTTGCGGCACGGCAACTCGTGGCGCGGGCGGTGGGCATTGGCGCGGTAAAATATGCCGATCTCCGGCAGGACCGCATAACAGATTATCAGTTTGTCTGGGATAGGCTCCTGGCGCTGGATGGGAATACCGGTCCGTATCTGCAATATACTTTTGCGCGTATCCGCAGCATTTTCCGCAAGGCTGGGGAAGTGCCCGCGACGGCTGTAACGATGATGCTGGAAACGCCGCAGGAACGGGATTTGGCGCGGCGTATTTTACAGTTCAGCGATGTGGTGCTGGCGGTATTGCAGGACCTTAAACCGCATTATCTATGTACCTATCTGTACGATTTATGCGGCTCATTTTCCGCCTTTTATGAAAACTGTCCGGTGCTCAAGGCCGCTTCTTCGGAACTGCGGCAAAGCCGCCTGGCATTATGTGATTTAACCGCGGCGGTGCTCAAGGTGGGCCTGAGCGATTTACTGGGCATGGAACTGTTGGAGGAAATGTGATCCTGCCGTCACCGCTTCCACGCCGTTGTGCCGCACTGGTCTGTTCCCGGAACCGGTCAGGCGGCATGACATGAAACACGTTAACCTTGCGCTGGTGGGGTGCGGCGATTTTATGGTTCATGCCCATGTACCGCAGTTGCTGCAGGTACCGGAAATCCGTGTTGTTGCGCTTTGCGATTCCCGGCCCGGAGTCGCGGAGAAATTACGGGTACAGCAATTTCATGATGATCCGAAAGTCCGGATATATGCCAAGTGGGAGCAGTTGCTGAAAAATAAGCCACAGGGGCTTTGCGGTGTATTGTTTGCCACGCCACACCATCAGCATTTTGAGCAGTGTTCGGCGGCACTGCAGCAGGGGTGGAATGTGCTGGTGGAAAAGCCCATGGTAACCAATTCGACCCACGCACGGGCATTGGCTGAACTTGTGCAGAAAAGCGGATTGCAGTTACAGATTGCCTTTCAGGCTCCATTCAGTGCGGAATATGGCTTTATTAAGGAATTGCTCAATCGCGGTGCATTGGGTGAATTACAGACGGTTGCCGGCATGTGCCATCAGGCTTGGAAATCATCTACCTGGGATACCTGGCGGCAGAAGCCGGAATTATCCGGTGGCGGATTTATTTACGACACGGCTTCGCATCTGCTTAATGCGATCACTTGGCTGGTGGATCGGCCCGCACTGGAAGTATTCGCTTGGCTGGATAATAAACTTACCAGCGTGGAGATTAACGGCACGATTTCCATTCGCTGGGAAAAATATCTCATTGGATCTGTGACCGCATCAGGAAATTCTCCCGGCTGGCAGGAAGGAATTTGGCTGGCTGGAGATAAGGGGCGGGTGGTAACAGGAATTCATGGCGGGCGGCTGGAATATTTTGACAGCGACGGCGGCCTGGTTTCGCATATGCGGCCCAAAGACCATCACCAAACGCCCGTGCAGAATTTTGCCCTAAGTCTGCTGGGACTCCAAGAGCCGCGATGTCCAGTACGCTTCGGCGTATTAAACAGCCAACTCATGGACAGCATCTATCAAAGTGCCCGCGAAGGTCGCCCGGTAAAAGTGGGGCCATAAGTTGGAGGTCGTTTTAAAGTAATTACAGTATTGGTCAGTATCTGTCGGTAGGTATAGTAACGGTGGTGAACCATCCCGGCGCGCACGGGATAAACTTCTTGCTCGGATGGCACGGATACCGGGGGGAAGTTTGCACAAGGAGGCAGTCCCGGCGCACCGGGATAAACTCCGGTAAACGGAGGATAACTCGTCGTTTTCGTCCACAGATTTCACGGATTTTCACAGATTTTTACCGACTCACTACGAGGAAATGTTTACCATCCAGATCACGAGTATTTAAGCCGGGGTCATCGGGATGAACTCTGACACAAAGACACAACGGATAATTTGGCGGGGGGTCACGGTTGTTCACACGGAGGTAAGGGAGGAGATCGGAGGTCGCAGGGAGCCGGAGCGGGCAGGGATGCGGGGCGAAAGGGGAAATTATTAAGGCCGAAATAAATTTAACATTCCTGTAATTTTTTACTTGATTTTTTTCGGGCGGGAGGTAAGGTAGGTTTCCGCTCAATGGTCGCCGTGGCGCATTTTTTTGGCGCGTTTGGAGAAAATGAAGTGTTATTTGGCTTTGCCCATGGCATGGTACAATACGCTTAAAGCAGAGGGCGATTGGCTTCTCCAATGAGCAATGATCACTGGCCAAATTACGGATGGCTTGATGGTAATGGCAAATAAAAGAACGCAGGGGAGAAGAGGATGGCCGGATTCCATCACCGGCGGCGGCAGCATCACCGCAGCGAATGCTCTGCCCGGCACCAACACACAGGAAAACTGGAATCTCGACGGTCTGGGTAACTGGCGAGCCACTGGGTTTATCCCAGTGGGTGGCAGCCAGACCAGCGATCAGAGAAACCACAATTACATCAATGAAATCACCCAGTCTGTAACCAATAACCTGTCACCTGTAACCTTCGTGTATGACGGTGCAACCGGAGCCAGCAACGGTAATCTCAAGAATGATGGCGCATTGATTTGTTCCTACTTTGCCACGGTGGCGGATTATCAGGCGTACATCGCCAATCCCACCGGCATCACGCAGCCCAATGAAACGATCATCTACGCCTATTACACCGCCGCGGATGTGCAAAACGCCGTAACCGGTGCGTTTGCGGGCAGCGTTAAGTCCATCACGGACAATCTGATCACACCCGCCGCAGGCGATCCCAGAAGCCCGTACACCAACGTGACCACGTTCCAGTACGACAGCAACGGCAACGTTGTACAGGAGTCCGGGCCGTCGGGTACAATTAATTACGTGTACAACACTGCCACACAACGTCACACCGAAACTTGGACCGGCACGGACTACGCCAACGCCGTAACGGATATTGTCTATGGCTACAACAATATGGGTGAACTCGCCAGCGTAACGGTTCTCAAAGAAAATGGCCAAACCCCGGCGGCGGTGGCCAGCAGCACAATCTATGACGCGCTAGGCAACACCAGCACGACCACACTGCCCAACACCGTCTACACCTACGACGCCGGCGGCAGGCTGGAAACAACCCTTGATTCCGCCACGGGCATTACGATAAGGTACACCTACAAGCCCGATACCAATTACGTCAGCACGGAAACGGTCTCTGATCCCTCGGTGTCCTCTGTGAACTCTGTGGCTATTTATTCGTATACGTATCGCGCCGACGGCTTAAAGACCGGCGAAACAGACCAAACGCTGAATTCAGATGGAACCACGTATGACACACGCACCTTGGCCTGGACTTACGACGGATTGGATCGCTTGACGCAGGAAACGTCCACCGATACCGCCGGTGCAGCGGCGCTCAACTATATTGATGCGTATTCGTATGATCTTGACTCCAACCGAGTGCAGGAGACCATCGAAAACGGCAGCGGCACTGTCACAGACACTATCAATAGCACATATAACGCGGATAATGAACTCACGCAGAGTGTGGACGCCAACAACGGCACAACCACGTATCAATATGACAACAACGGTTCGCAGATCGGAACCGCTTCACCCATCGGCACGAGCGCCAGTGAATACACACTTCAAGGCAAACTCGCAGGCATTCAAAACAAGAATGGTGCCGGGACGGTTACCAGCAGCGCCACCTACATTTATGACGATCAGGGAAATAGAATTGAGGTAACAACCATCACCGGCACCAATTCTCCGGTCACGACGTATTATCTCGTGGATGGCAACAACCCCACCGGCTACGCGCAGGTGATCGAGCAAAGCTCCACACCGGGAACACCGACAATCACTTATATCTGGGGCGGCAGCCTGATTGAACAGGATAACGCGGCGGGAACGGCCAATGCGGGCACCTATTATCTTATCGCCGACGCCCAAGGCAGCACGCAGATGCTGGTCAACTCCGGCGGCGATGTGGTGCAAACCTATAATTACGATTCATCGGGAAATGCGTTGGGCTTCACACCATCCAGTGCGATCACAGAGTATCTGTATAACCAGCAATACTACGATGTGATTTCCGGCCAATATTATTTCCGGGCCCGCGATTACGATCCCGCCACGGGGACATTCACCCAGCAGGATTCCTACACAGTCAACCCCGGGGACATGGCCAATGCGAATTTGTATCTGTACGCCGGTGCGGACCCGATCAACATGTTCGATCCCAGCGGCCGGATGGAACTCGCCGACGTGCTCACAAGCATCTCGATAATGACCGCGATAGTCGGCATCGCGCCAGTCGCCGCCGCCGGAGTTGTTTCCTTGAAGGATGGCCTTCCCGACGCTTGGAGCCTAGGTGCATTCTTCGAGATTGACTTTGCGGGGTTAGCGGGCGGCGCTGTCATGAGCCGCCTTCTCGTCGGGGCTGAGATCACACTCTTTCCGCGTGTGGGCGAGGCCCAGGTAAGCCTCTTTGGCCCCACTGAATTTGAGCTAGATGCGCATCCAAACACGAACACCGTTCTCGATTGGTTGCAGGGCTCGACCGGGCAGATACCAATCGAGGCTGGGTTTTTCCAAGCGTGGTATTGGGGTGCGCGGCCCTCGGCAGCAGGCCCGAGCTTCGGGTTGGGATTCTTGGGCTACGAGCTTGGGAACGGCACTCTTGCAGGGGCGGAACGTGGCCCCGGCGGCGAGCACGGAATGTTTAGTGGGTTCACAGTCACAAAACCGAATGCTGGTGGTTTCTTGGCCGGCGGCGGTGAATTTAATTTCTCGCCCTTTCACATGTCTGAGGCCGCCATGGTTGCCGCTGCCTCCATCGGCGAGGGTATCTTTACGTTCGGGCTGGGGAGTAGGCTTGCGAGCGAGTGGAATCTTGGCGGGCTTGCGGCAGCCGTGGTTGACGGGGGCGCCACCGCCGCCTGGGTTGGCTGGACATACGGGTGAGTCGTTGCGTGGTCTCGGGGGCTACGCGCCGGGTACCACCCAGCTTGGCCCGCATCGCTTCGGCATTGGAGAGGTACATGGGAACACCACTGCTCCGCGATTATCTTCTTGACGAATTCGCCGTCCGACTCGAGGCGGCGATTAGCAAATGTCTGCCAGCGTTTTTGCCTCGCGCCACCAAGCCTTGGCAAACACGAATCTGGCAGTGTGAGATGGGCGAGTCTCTCACACTTTTTGTTTGTGTCGTCTGGTGGCGTCAACGCGACGGCTTCGCCCTGGAACTGGCGTGGTCGGACAATGGGGAGCTGCCTTCGCATCGCGTGCCCAAATTCAGCGCCGCACCCAATGACCGCCAGCAACTGATCGACCTCTCCGATCTTTGGTCGGCGGGTGGATCCGAATCCGGTTGGCCCTTCATCCCCCACCTTGGATCCGTCGGTACTCAGCAGCGGCCCGTTTGGATGTTCAACGCACGGCGCGGTATGGAGCGCGAGTTCGAGGTTTTTTATGCGGCACTGCGGTGCGCAGACACTGTTGTTGCGGATGCGGCGGGCAGGTTGGCACAATACGGCATTCCGTACCTGCGTGGCGTCGCGGCAGCCCACGGCGTGCCCGCCGTCCGAGTGGATCAAGACCTGCCTGTAGCTTGCCCCCAATTGATCGGGCCTCAAGGTAGAGCAGGGGACATCACACCCGCCTGCGTGGCACCGCGTTTTCGCGAAGACGTACCAGATGTGGTATCCGCCACAGGGAAAAGCCTGTGCGCAGCGACGAGGCGCGGCCTTCGCCATCACGCGGCGGTCTGGCACCGCGAGCTACCGCGGTTTTGGAGCACGGCGTGGAGGTTCACTCCGGTAGAGGCCATCGCAGTGGCCATAGGAGTGGGGCTGCTATACGCGTTCTTCGCACCACGCATCGCATGGCCGGCGTTCCTAGGGGGCGGGAACATTCCGTTCCGACGTTGGTTTGTTTTCGCCGTCGGCTTTGCTTTAATGGTGGCCGGCGTTATGAACCCTTGGGCCCGCTACCAGCGCCGCCTTCGTCGTCTTTCTAAGCGTAGCTGCTCGGACGATGTATTCATTGGTCAACTCGCTGAGCGCAAGCCGGGCATTGTAGGCAATCCAGAATTGGTGCTGGCCGTTCGCCGGGCATACGCGCGGGCGCTGGATCTTCCGGCCGAGGTTGTCCTCGCGGATAATGCTCGCCCATCCTTCCACACGTTCGATTGGCCGCCAACGCTGCACGAGTTTGCAATCTACCTCTCGGAATTGTTGCCGTCGAAGCCCGACCCGTTTATTCTGGGGAACCTGCTGGCGCGGAAAAAACGGAGGGCGGGAATCCTCGACTTTATTGAGGCGACGGATGAGGCGCTGCGAGAAATCGACAAAGCCGAACCTCACGGGAGGGTTTATAAATGATTTGCGCGAGTAGCGTCCTGGATTACACAGACAATTACACGTATGACCTGAATTCCAACCGCATCGGCGAAACCGAGGATCAGGGTAACACCGGCAGTACGACGGATACCGTTACATCCACCTATAACGGCAACGATGAATTAACGCAGAGTGTGGATGCCAATACGGGTACAACGGTTTACGGCTATGACGCCAACGGTTCGCAAACCAGCGTCACGCACACGCCCAACGGCACAACCACACCGGACACCACCACGACCAATGAATATGATTTGCAGGGGCAGCTTGCCGGTTCGCAGGTAACGACTTCCGCCGGCACGGCAAAGACAACTTATTATTACGATGATTCCGGAAACAGGATTGAGGAAACAACCACCGCAGCGGGCAGCACGACACCGGTGGTGACTTACTATCTCGTCGATACGAATAATCCAACCGGTTATTCACAACCGATCGAACAAGCCGCCACGCCCGGCTCGCCGCAGATTACATACATCTGGGGCGCACAGCTTATCAGCGAAACCTACGCGACCGGGGCCACGATCCCCGGCGTGGGCACAGCGACTTCGCCCACGACATATTACATTCTCACCGATGCGCATGGCAACACGCGTCTAATAACCGATGCCACCGGCAAGGTCGTTGAGGACATGAACTACGACGCGTTTGGAAATGCGTTGGGCTTCAACGCCGCGACAGCATTAACCACATATCTCTATAGTTCCATGCCGATCGACGCCGCCAGCGGGAACTATTACGATCATGCAAGATATTTCGATACGGGCACCGGCAGTTTCACGCAATCGGACTACGGATACAGCGGCTCGCTGGCTGATCCGATGAGCGGCGTGCCCTATATGTTCGCTGGCGGTGATCCGATCAACATGCTGGATTTAAGCGGGCATGATTTCAGCCTTTCCGACACGATAGCCAGCATCGCCATCAACACGGTGCTTTCGAGTGCCATCAGCGAGGCCGCCACGCCGTTCGTCGGATATGTGGCTGCAGCATTAATTCCTCCTGGTGTATTGGCTGCTTTAGAGACGGCCGGTTCCCCAGACGCAATCGAGTTTGGCGTCGCTGGGAGCGCATCCGCAAGGCTTGGAGCGTCGCCATTTTCCCTCGGCGGCACCGCCGGGCTTGAGTTGCTTGTCTCTCCACATAATGGCAACGCTGCCCTTTACGGCTACGCTGGGGGCGTATTCGGAGCCGGTGGCAGTACGGGGAAAGGCTCCGCCGGGGCTGCGGTATCCGCTGGTGTGGTGTGGAACTCGCCATCGTCCAAAGATTACCAGAAATGGTTTGGTTCGCTGACCTTGCCGTTCATCGATTTACCCGCGACCGTTCGTTCAAAACTCGCAAAGCAGTTGGCGGTAGCATTCGCCTCGTCGGAACTGCTTGCCATGCCAAGTGTGGATTCGGGCTATTTTATACGATATGGGCTATACAATGCGAACTATGCTCGTGAGGCCGCCCAAGAGGCAGCGCGACTGGTAAACGGTCTCTCGACCTCAGTTAATATATTCGTTTCCCCCTCTGCTCCTTACGCATTCGGCGTGTCTATTGGTCTTGGCCTGCAGTTCTCAGGCAGTTGGAATTCGCCAGTATCTACCTCTGGTACGTACTATTTCCAACTATTCCCAAGCAGCGGTTATGCCGCGTTCGAATGAGGAACAGGGTATGGGAAAGCACGCAACTTCGAAAGCACAACAGGGCTGGCATATTCTCGTGGTATGCGCCATAATAGTCGCGTTGGAACTTGGCGTGCATTCATATATGGGGTCGGGTTTGCCAGGTGCCATTTGGCTCCTGAAAGTGTACAACTTCGGCGGCCAGCGACCGCCACGAAAATCAGCCTTTTGGATATTCGATTTCGCTTTGCCGGCAGGGATTCTCGTGTGGGTATTCGTGTGTCGGGCCTCGCGGTGGTCCGCAATCTTGTGGTGGGCGGCCCTGCTAATGGCATTTGCGGGACTGTTTTTGTTATTTGTGGCCGATGCGAGGCTTTTGCCACCGGATCAGACGTGGTGGCTCCCCACGCGCGGCGCGGCACTACTGCGGTTCTACGGGGTGCAGGCAGTAATCGTTTTCGGCTTCTTCGGACTTGTTGCGTATGTAGGGCGTCGAACGATGGATCGCCAACAGAAGACTAAAGGCTGAATCGGACCAGAAGAAGTGAAACGGGGACGTGACGAGTATTGACAGATGATGGCGTTGGGCGTAGAATGCTCCAATGGCTCGAAAACCACGATATTGTCCTGGTGGGTATGTATACCACGTCTTGAATCGATCAGTGGGGCGCATCGCCTTATTTC
>Ga0080006_1160249_pt1 | contig 52512 bp, 49 predicted proteins | sample RS3BMetagenome_FD_69209 | JGI IMG/M metagenome (GOLD analysis project Ga0080006, IMG submission 69209) | Ferric oxide microbial mat and aquatic microbial communities from Rainbow Spring, Yellowstone National Park, USA - RS3B (SPADES... ... | reverse complement strand
CATCGCCACCCGCTACGACCGACTCGCCCGCAACTACCTCGCCAGCCTCGCTCTCGTCGCAACCGCGAGCGAGTGGACCTGAATGAGTCCTCTACCTAGGACACGGTGGAAACTCAATCCTAGCTTTGCTGGATTACCTGCATACGATAGGAGTTCCTGCCATGATCCAGGCCGGGTACGTTTCTTCCAGCCTGATCGCGCTCGCGATTCTCCTCCTCGGCGTTCGCTTCTGGCTGGCACCCGCGAGCGCCTCGGCGCCTTCGGCATCACCGGTACACCGACGCCGTCGACCGGGCTGAACGCCTAGCTCGCCGACTTCATGCTCCTCGCCAGCCTCATCGCCTTTGCCGACCTGCTGGCCGTTCTTCGCTCGGGCGGCAGCACAGGCGCGGCCCTTGGCATCCATGGTGTGACGGGGTTGGTGATCGTCGCGACCGGCGCGTGTCTCATCCTCAGCGTCGGGTGAAAGCTGGCTCCTTGCAAGGGAACTGGGGAACAGGAGCACGCCGAAAGCGACTTGCCTGCCCCCGGCTGGCCCCATCAAGCCAGCCTGTTCTCGCCCGGGTGGGGGGGATTTTGCCAATCCCCCGGCGCAAGGTTCCCGCCCGGGGGGCGATCTCTGCTGCTACCGCAAGGGACCGCACGACAGGGATCTTCCCCCGCAGTCCTCCTGGCGCCCGAAGCTGCGCGCCTGGTGCGGATCTGCACAACCGTTGTCGACGATTGGGCAGTCCCGGCTGGCCGGGCTCGGGCCCAGATGGTGCGCAGGCGAGACACTGACCCCGCGTCAGGTCTGGCCAGTCACACGGACGGAACAGCAACCATGAGCTATGCGATCATCGGATTCGGCGCGGTCGGCCAGGCACTGGCCCACGCCTTTGCCCGCAGGGACATCGAGGTGGCGGTCGCCGGCCGGCGGCCGGCCGAGGCGCTGGCGTCACAGGCGCGGGCGATCGGACGCACGGTCGTCCCGAAGGCACTGGGCGATGCGATCAAGGCCGACACGATCATCCTGGCGGTGCCGTTCGGCTCGCACCAGGAAGTCGGCAAGGCGCAGGCCCGATGGGACGGCAAGACGATCATCGACGCGATGAACGCGTTCGGCGTGCCGCCCGCGGAGCTGGACGGCCTGCCATCCTCGGCCGCCGTCGCCCGCGCCTTTCCTGGCGGCCGCCTGGTGAAGGGGTTCAACCACCTGGCCGCCGGCGTTCTGCGCGGCGATCCGGCCATAGGCGACCTGCGGCGGGTGGTCTTCCTGTCGAGCGACGACGCCGGCGGCGCCGCCACGGTGGCAGCGCTGGCCGAGCGCCTCGGCTTCGCGCCGGTCGAGCTGGGCAGGCTTGCAGAGGGCGGCGCGCTCGTGCAGGCGCGCGGCAGCACGTGGGCGCCGCTCATCTTCCAGGACCTGTTCAAGAGGCAGGTGTGAGCCCGGCCGGCAGGTATGAGCCCGGCAACGAGGCCGGGCTGCCGGCCGGAGGTGATGGGGAGGTCGGAGTGGAGAGAGTTTCTTTGTCGTGACGGCGCCGACCCGATAGCCTTGGGTTTCGGCCGCGATGGCCGGCTTAGGCGACGACGGAGAGGTTTGGCGTGGCCGATCTTCAGGCCGACAGCGCGGCTGACAGGTTCATGGACAGCCTGCGGGCCCGGGGGGGTGCGACCGGTCGGTTGATTGCCGACAGGGACTGGTCGGCGGGGCCGCTCGGGCCGACCGGGAGCTGGTCGCAGGCGCTGCGCACAGCACTCGGCCTGGTGCTCTCCTCGGCCGTGCCGATCGTCATGCTGTGGGGCGAGGACGGCGTGATGTTGTACAACGACGCCTACTCCGTCTTCGCGGCGGCCCGGCATCCGGCGCTGCTCGGCTCCAAGGTGCGCGAGGGCTGGCCCGAGATCGCCGATTTCAACGATAATGTCATGCGTGTCGGGCTGAGCGGCGGCACGCTGGCCTACAAGGATCAGGAGCTGACGCTCCACCGGCACGGCTTTCCCGAACAGGTCTGGATGAACCTGGATTATTCGCCGGTGCTCGACGAGGACGGCAGGCCCGCGGGCGTGATCGCCATCGTCATCGAGACGACGGCGCGCGTGCTTGCCGAGCGGGCCCGGGACGCGGCCGAGCTGAGAGCCGGCGAGGTGCTCGAAGGCATGGCGGAAGGGTTCGTCCTGCTCGACGGCGCTTATCGGGTGGTGGCCATCAATGCCGAGGGCATGCGCGTCGACCGGCGTCCGCGCGCGGCGGTCCTCGGCCGCAGCCAGTGGGAGGCCTGGCCGGGATCGGAGGACAGCGAGGTCGGCCGGCTCTACAAGCAGGCGATGGCCGATCGACGGCCGGCTAGCCTCGAGCACCGCTACCAGTGGCCGGACGGCCGTGAGACGTGGCTGGACACGCGCATCTATCCTTCGGGCGACGGGCTTGCGGTCTTCTACCGCGACGTGACCGAGCGCAAGCGCGCGGAAGCGCTCGCCCGCGAGGAAAGCCGCATCCTCGAGACGCTGAACCGGACGGGTGCGGCGTTGTCGCGCGAGCTGGACCTCGAGCGGCTTATCCAGATGGTGACGGACGCCGGCCTCGAGCTCGCCGGTGCCAGGTTCGGCGCCTATTTCCACAATGAGATGGACGAGACGGGGGAGCGGCTCAACCTCTTCACCCTGTCGGGCGCCGAGCGCGCCGCGTTCGAGCGACTGGGACGGCCGCGAGCCACGGCGGTGCTCGGGCCGACCTTCAGGAACGAGGGCGTGGTCCGCTCCGACGACATCCCGGCTGACCCCCGCTACGCGCAGAACGCGCCACACCGCGGCATGCCGAAGGGGCATCTTCCGGTGCGCAGCTATCTCGCCGTGCCGGTCGTCTCGCACTCGGGCGAGGTGCTGGGCGGGCTCCTGTTCGGCCATCCCGAGCCCGGCCGGTTCACGCAACGCCACGAGCGGCTGATGGTCGGGCTGGCCGCGCAGGCGGCGATCGCCATCGACAACGCACGCCTGTTTCGCGAGGTGCAAGGCTCCAAAGCCACGCTGGAAGACCGCATCGCCGAGCGGACGGCCGAACTGACCACCGCCCACGAGGCGCTGCGCCAGGCCCAGAAGATGGAAGCGGTGGGCCAACTCACCGGCGGCATCGCGCATGATTTCAACAACCTGTTGACCGGAGTCACCGGCAGCCTGGAGCTGATCCGCGCGCGCATGGCGCAGGGCCGGTTCGACGCCGTCGAGCGCTACATGCATGCCGCCGAGGGTGCCGCGAAGCGGGCGGCCGCCCTCACCCAGCGACTGCTCGCCTTCTCCCGCCGGCAGACGCTCGATCCTCGTCCGACCGACCTCAACCGGCTGGTGGCGGGAATGGAGGAGATCCTGCGGCGCACGGTCGGGCCGTCGGTGTAGATCTCGGTGGTCGCCGCATCATTAATCAGGCCCACCCTGGTCGATCCCAGCCAGCTCGACAACGCGCTGCTCAACCTGTGCATCAACGGGCGCGACGCCATGCCCAATGGCGGGCGCCTGACGATCGAGACCGCGAACAAGTGGCTCGACGACCGCGCGGCCGCCGAACGCGACCTGCCGCCCGGGCAGTATGTCAGCCTGTGCGTCACCGACACCGGGATCGGCATGACCCCGGAGGTGATGGCGCGTGCCTTCGATCCGTTCTTCACCACCAAGCCGCTCGGCTCGGGCACGGGGCTGGGCCTGTCGATGATCTACGGGTTCGTGCGCCAATCCGGCGGGCAGGTCCGCATCTACTCGGAGCTGGGCCGGGGCACGACCATGTGTCTGTATTTCCCGCGCCACCTTGGCGACGTCGAGGGACCGGCGGCGGACTGGACCGGCCCCGCAGCCAGTGCCGCCCCTTCGGGCGAGGTCGTCCTGGTCGTCGACGACGAGCCCACGGTGCGGATGCTGCTCGGCGAGATCCTGGAGGATGCCGGCTGCAGCACCGTAGAAGCGGGCGATGGGCCGGCCGCCCTGAAGATCCTGGAGAGCGCTATGCGCCTGGACCTGCTGATCACCGATGTTGGGCTGCCGGGCGGCCTGAACGGGCGCCAGGTCGCCGACGCGGCGCGTGCGCTGCGTCCGGAGCTGAAGGTGCTGTTCATCACCGGCTACGCGGAGAACGCGGTGTTGGGACATGAGCAGCTCGGTCCGGGCATGCAGGTCCTGACCAAGCCGTTCGCCATGGACGTGATGGCCGCCAAGATCCGCGACATCATCCGCGCGCGCTAGCCGTCACCGCCCGGATGCTCCGGAGGTCGGCTCGCGGCGCGCGGTGCCGGGGGTCTGCACCGGGCACGCCGGACCTCCGCCGCCCGCGCATTGTCTGCCGGCGCTTTATCGACCACGATCGGCAGGATGGTTCCCGCAAGGGAGGAAGAGGGAACGCGGTGCAAGGCCGCGGCTGCCCCCGCAACTGTAGGCGGCGACCGGGCCACCACGATGCCACTGGGCCAACTCCCGGGAAGGCGGTGCCAGGGAGGACCCGCGAGCCAGGAGACCTGCCATCGAGGCGCCGGCATGAGCCCTCGCCAGGATTTCTGCGCGGCCGTTCCAGGCGGGGTGCCCTGGGTTGGTTGCGTCGGCAGAGGATGGTCCGGAGGGTGCAGCAGGTGCCAGGTTCCGACGAGCGACAGTTGCAGCAGCGCCTGGGGACTCGAGCGATCGCCATCTTCGCCGGGCTCGCCGCGTTCAACCTTGCCGCCTGGTTTTGGGCGGTCATCGCGTTCAGCGGCCGGCCGCTGCTGCTCAGCACAGGCCTGCTCGCCTGGGGCTTCGGCCTGCGCCATGCGGTCGACGCCGATCACATCGCCGCCATCGACAACGTCACCCGCAAGCTGATGCAGGACGGCAGGCGGCCGGTCACGCTCGGCTTCTTCTTTGCCCTGGGGCATTCCACCGTCGTGCTGATCGTCGCCGCACTGCTTGCCGCCGGCTCCGGTGCGCTGAAGGCGCATTTCGACGGCATCAAGGCGTTCGGCAGCCTGTTCGGCACGATCGTGTCGGCGTCCTTCCTGTTCATCCTGGCCGCGATCAACATCGTCATCTTGCGCGGCGTCTGGCGCTCGTTCCGGCAGTTGCGCCAGCATGGACGGTTCGACGCGGAGGATCTGGACCTGCTGCTGAGCAGTCGCGGGTTCCTCAACCGGATCTTCAAGCCCGTCTTCCGGCTGGTGTCGCGGAGCTGGCACATGCTGCCGGTCGGCTTCCTGTTCGGGCTGGGCTTCGATACGGCAACCGAGGTCAGCCTGCTCGCCATCTCGGCCGCCGAGGCCGCCAAGGGCCTGTCGATCTGGTCGGTTCTCGTGTTCCCGGCCCTGTTCGCGGCTGGCATGACGCTGGTCGACACGGCGGACGGCGTGCTCATGCTGGGTGCCTACGAGTGGGCGTTCCTCCGGCCGGTGAGGAAGGTCTATTACAACCTGACCATCACGCTGGTCTCGGTCATCGTCGCCGTGCTGATCGGCGGCATCGAGGCATTCGGCCTGCTTGGCGACGAGCTGGCGCTCAAGGGACCGCTCTGGCGCACGCTCGACATGCTGAACGGCAATTTCAACCTGCTGGGCTTCATCGTCATCGGCGTGTTCGTGGCAAGCTGGGCGGTGTCGATCGCGATCTACCGGCTGAAAGGCTATGACCGGCTGAGGGTCGGAACACCGGCCCGCTAGCGCGGCATCCGACCCGGCCGGGTCGGACCCCGCTGCCGGGCGTGTCGGCGGGCGGGCCGCCGCCCGCTGGCATCCAGGGATCACAGGTGCGTGCGGCAGCCGGCGGCCGGGAGGGGGTGGCCTGCCGGGCTGACACAGATCAAGGCGACGATCGCTCCGGCAGCTTGACTGGCGCGGAAGATCCGCAGGCCGGAAAACACGCATGACAAAGATCCTGTTCCACCGCGGCATCAAGCTCCTGGTTTATCCGTCGTATGACGGGGTGCGGAATTGGGCGGCGTTCCCCGATGGCGGCACGACGCTGGGCGGCTGCTCGGCGCCGGCGGCCGACGCGGACACGTTCGCAAACGCCGTCGTCGATGCCGAACAGGCGATCGATGCCTGGCTCGCCCGCCATGCCACGCCAGACCGACGAACGCAGCCGAACTGACCAGCCGAACCATCCGGCGTGCGGGCTGCCGCAGCGGGTGGTCCCGGCAGTCCTGCTGGGGGCATGGTTCCGCCGTGCGTGAGTCCAGCCGGCGTGCCGCACGCGCAGCGCAGCGGCCGTTCGCGAGCCCCCCGCTCCGCCTGTATCCCCGCCTGCATCATGCACCGCAAGCACATCGGGCCGAGCGACAGGAGGACCGAGCCGGGTGCGGCATTGATTGCAGCGGTGCGGCCGGCAACATGCCGATCGAGGCGCCTCAGACCTCCAGCTGGCCTTGCGCATTGCCGCGACCGTCATACCCGGCCCAGCGTACTCCGCCTGGCGCCTGGCTCGTCCGATCGCTGCAGGCCCGGCTTACATCTCCCCGCCACGCGGGCCTCATGAAGGGTCGAGACGATCACGGCCGGACGCAGGCGATCGACCCACAAGAAGCCGAGCATCTTGATCCATCGCCGAGCCGAAAGTGGAGCGGGTCCGTTACGGTCTAGTTGTGTAGCGGTTCGGATCAGTGTGCCGCGGAGGGCGGCAATCGAAATCGGGGCGCACGGACCGTGAGCTACAACCTTGAACTGTGGTCCGTCCGACGCGTCGAGAGGTCCAGCCTCCCAGAGCCAGACGAATGGCAGCCGAAGGGCGACGGCTGGTCTTTCCAGGGTCGGGCTCAGCTCAATATCTGGCCGACGGACGAGGTTCTGGCCGAGGATATTCCCGAAGAGGTCGCCGCAGCCCTGCCCGGCATCGGCTTTCTGACGCGTATCACCCTGTCGGCTGCATCCTCGAGGGCGCTGCTGTCGCGCGCGAGCAGAACGGCGAAGGCGCTGGGTTCCTCATGCCACGGCGTCGTCCTCAACCCTCAGGACGAAACGCTTCATCTGCCGCGCGGCCTGAAACGATTTGTGCCGGCGCGGCAGCAGAGTGAGACCAGGGTCTCAGTCACAGCCCTCACATGGTGGAGCCTTCATGCGCCGGCCTTCACCACTGAAGGGATGGCGCAGTTCGCCGCGATGCTCAAGGACCTCTTGCCTGAGGCGCTCCCACGACGGTACGGCCCGACCGAACCACCGCAATACCGATATGAGGCGACGGGCCATGAGCACTTCGTGGAGTATCTCTAGGCCGAGAAGGGGCATATCGTTTGGTATCCAAGCCGACCCGTCGCGTGGGTTTTCGTGCAAGCCGCCGACCCGGCCGGCCCGATTACGCTTGGCTTCCGGTCGCATTGGACACAGATCGTGGTGGAGACGTCTGTCCTCGATCAACCCGGTTGGGGCACGCAACTGCGTCTGCTATGGCGCTCGGTCTCGAAGCTCCTCCAGCCGTTCTACGGTGATGTTCGAACGCTGCATAGCTGGACTTGGCACGGGGCGCGATTAGGTGGCAACCGGGAGGCGCAGAGCCACCCGGTGACGGGCTGGTGGTGGAGGGGTCTCCCTACGACACCCGCCAGTGCGGTTGTCATCGGCCCCCACTACCAGCGGATCTGGCCCGACCTGGTCGCAAACGGGGCACACGAGGATGGTCTCGTCTTCGTTGACCAGTCCGATTGGAGGAACCCGGCCACGTATGTCGTGCCAGCCGAATTGACACAACAGAAGCAGGAAGGATTGCTTTTCATCGACCGGCAACAAGATCGCAGCCACTTCGCGGTTGTATGGCCATTTGACGGCCCCTACCTCGCCAAGTGACGCGGACGAAGCTGACGTCCGCGGGCAGCACTCGTGGCCGCATCCTGTCAGCTGTTCGAACAAAGCACGGTTGGCAGGGGAACCGCGCGCCGACCTCGATGACCGCGGAGCCTGTACCTGCTCTGATACTCCTGTCTCTGCTTCGTCACCTCATAGAGGACGATGCCGGAACTGGTTCCCAGGTTGAGGCTCTCGATCATGCCGAACATCGGCACGCTGACGCACAGCTCGCTGCGCTCCACGGCAAGGTCACTGATCCCCTGGGACTCGCTTCCAAACCAGACGGCAAGCTTGTGGTGGACCGTGTAGTTCCCCTCGTGCAGGAAGGTGTTCACCTTGCCCTTGACATGAGGCGACGTGACGATCGACCTGAAGCCGAGCTTCTCAAGATGGTCGAAGCAGTTAGCGGTGCTGTCGAAGCGCTTCACGAAGGTCCATTTGACGGCAGACACCGACAGTTTGGAGAGCGACCTGTGTTCGCGCAGGACCTGCCAATCGTCCGGCAGTGACCGGCGTGAATCCACGACATAGACTTTCTCGACGCCCAGGGCGTTTGCGTTCCTGATCACCGTGCCGGGATTCTTCACGTCCGTAGGGTTTTCCAGCACGGCAATCAGGTTCTTGCAGCGGAACGGCTTGACCTCGTCCGCGCGCCGGCGGACCGAGGGTTTCGAGCCAGCCTTCTCTTCACCGCGCTTGGTCGTCAGGGGCTCCATCCAGTCCCACCATGAACATCTGTCTGGACATCTTCCAGTCGATCTGCTCGATCTGCTGAGACAAACTCGCCGCCTCGCTCCCTGTCAGGCTGCCCGGGAGGCGGCGTGCAGGACGGCGCGGCAGTGTGTTCAGGCTCAGGAAGAAAAAGCAGGCAGCCGGTCCTCACCGTGGCAAGCTCGCGCTCACCCTTCGAGCGCGCGGGCGGCCTGGGTGGTCTCCTGCACCGCCCTCGACACGTCGCGGGTGACGTCGATGATGCTGCTGATGTTGTCGTTGATCGCCACCACCCCGGTGGCCGTCGCCTGCATGCGCGCGGACATCTCGGCCGTGACCGCGCTTTGTTCCTCGACCGCGCCGGATGCGCCGGCGACGCACTCGTTGATGGCGGTGATCGACTGGCCGATCACGCCGAGCGCCTGGACGACGTTGTCGGACACCGACTGCAACTCGCCAATCTCGCCGGTGATGCGGTCGGTGGCGGCGCGCGCCTGGCTGGCCAGGTTCTTGACCTCGCTGGCCACGACGGCGAAGCCGCGCCCGGCCTCGCCGGCGCGCGCCGCCTCGATGGTCGCGTTCAGTGCCAGCAGGTTGATCTGCGCGGCGATGCTGCGGATCAGCTCCACGATCCCGCCCATGGACGTGGAGGTCGCGGCCAGCCGCAGGGTGGCGTCTTCCGCGGCGGCGGCCTGCTGATGGGCCGAACTGGTGAGCTCGTTCGAGCGGACCATCATGGCGGCGATCTCGCGCACGGAACAGGCGAGCTGCTCTGTGCTTGCGGCCATCGTCTGCATGTTGGCGGTGGCTTCGGCCGAAATGTCGCTGGCATGTTGCGCAAGCGCTGTCGAGCGCGAAGCGGCGGTGTTCATGTCGGCGATCACCCTGGTCATCGCCACTCTGAGACCGACGGGGGCGGTGATGTCGGTCGCGTATTTGACCATCTTGAAGGGCCTGCCATTGAGGTCGAGGATCGGGTTGTAGGAGCCCTCGATCCAGACCTCGCGGCCGCCCTGGCCGATGCGCCTGAACCGTCCGGTCTGGAACTCGCCGCGTTTGAGCCGATCCCAGAACTGCCGGTAGGCAGGCGCGGTGCGCTCGTCAGCCGGCACGAACATCGAGTGGTGCTTTCCCTGCACGTCGGCCAGCGTGTAGCCCATCAGGGCCAGGAACTTCTCGTTGGCGGTCTGGATGGTGCCGTCCAGGGCGAACTCGATCACCGCCTGGGACTTGTTGATGGCCGCGACCTGGCCGGCAAGATCGGCATACTCCATCTTCTGGCGGGTCACGTCGGTGGCGAACTTGACTACCTTGAAGGGCTTGCCCGCGCGGTCGAGAACCGGATTGTACGAGGCCTCGATCCAGACCTCACGGCCGTTCTTGCCGATCCGCTTGAACTGCGCGGCGCGGAACTTGCCGCCTTGCAGGTCGTCCCAGAAGTCGCGATAGCTGGCGCTTTCGCGATCAGCCGGCGTGACGAACATGCTGTGATGCTTGCCGACGATTTCGGGCAGGGTATAGCCGAGCGCATCGAGGAAATTGTCGTTCGCCCGCAGGATGACGCCGTCCAGGCTGAACTCGATCACCGCCTGCGAGCGCTCGATGGCAGCCAGGGTGGCCTTGGCCTTGACGGCTTCTTGTTTGCTGTGTCTGCGGAACATTGCGTGATCCAGGTCTGGTTGCCGGTTTCGCAGTCGACGAGATTGCAGCTGCAGCCTTAAGAACGGCTTAAGGGCGGCAGGTGGCTCCGGTCACGCAAGCACGTACGGGTAGCGCCGGCCGGACCAGGATCGTGTCGGGCGCGAGCGGCACGCTGCCGCCCGATCGACAGCGCGAGACCCTGGCGTGCAGTCGTCGGTGCCGATCGCGGACCTCCGTATCGGCTCCCGAAGTGCCCGCCAACGCGATCTTCTGGCTGGCGGGCTGCATCTGCGTCGACTGCTTGTTTGTCACGGCGCCTGCCAGGATGGGACCGTCCAGGCCGGGCGCGATCAGGCTGGGCGCGATCAGGCCGGGCGCGATCAGGCTGGGCGCGATCAGGCTGGGCGCGATCAGGCTGGGCGCGTGCTAGACTGGCGCCGGGCGATGCTGCGCGGGGAGCGGGATGAGCGGAGCGGACACGGGCGAGAAGCTGCTCGGGGTGTTCCTCAAGGACCGCCGGGCCAGGCTCGACCCGCGCGTGCTCGGCCTGGCCCCGACGCGCAGGCGCACACCCGGGCTGCGGCGCGAGGAGGTGGCGCAGCGCGCCAACATCAGCCCGACCTGGTACACCTGGCTCGAACAGGGCCGTGGCGGAGCGCCCTCGGCAGACGTCCTCGACCGGATCGCACGCGCGCTGATCCTCACCGAGGTCGAGCGCGAGCACCTGTTCCTGCTCGGCCTCGGCCGGCCGCCCGGCATGCGCTATCTCGCCCACGGCGGCGTCACCCCTCGCCTGCAGCGCGTGCTCGATGCGCTGGAATGGAGCCCCGCGGTGGTCAAGACCGCGACGTGGGACGTCGTGGCATGGAACCGCGCGGCGCGCCTCGTGCTCACCGACTACGCGCTGCTGCCGCCGGAAGGGCGCAACGTCCTGCGCATGATGTTCTGCGATCCCCGGGTCCAGGCGGCGCAGGATGACTGGGAGGCAGTGGCACGCACCGTGGTCGGCGCTTTCAGGGCGGATGCGGCGCGCGCCGGAGCGACGGCGCAGGTCGCGGGTCTCATCGCCGAACTGTGCGCCCTCAGCCCCCAGTTCGCGGCCTTCTGGGCCGACAATGACGTGCGCAGCCATGTCGAGGGCCTGAAGCATCTGCGTCATCCGCTGCTCGGACGCATCGGCTTCGAGTTCTCCACACTGAGCGTCGATGGCAGGCCCGATCTCGGCGTGTTGATCTACAACCCGGCGACCCCAGAGGACGCGGCTCGCGTCAGGTCGCTGCTCGCGGCAAAACCGGCAACGGCGGGGTCGGCCGCGGCGGATTGAGGCCAGCTCCGGTCAGGAGGCCGCGCGGCCGATCATCGTGCGCACGCGCTCGGACAGCACCTCCATGGCGAACGGCTTCTCGATCACCTGTGTCGCCGCATCGCCGAAGCCCTCACCGAAGACCTGCCGCTCGTTGTAGCCGGTGATGAACAGCACCTTGAGGGTGGGATTCGCTTGGCGCGCGGCGTGGGCCATCTGCGGCCCGGTCATGCCGCCGGGCAGGCCCACGTCGGTGATCAGCAGGTCCAGGCGCGACGCCTCGCGCGCTGTGCGCAGGCCGACGGCAGAATTCTCCGCCTGCAGGATCTCGCAACCGAGTTCGCCGAGCACCTCGGCGACCAGCATGCGCACCATCGGCTCGTCCTCGACGAGCAGCACGCAGGGACGCAGCGCGGCCGTGCCCGGTGGCGGGGCGGCCAGCACGCCCGGCAGCGCGCCCTGGAGCACGCCTTGCAGCAGGCCCTCGAGAGCGGGCCTGGCGGCGGCTGCGGGCGGCATGTAGCGCGGCAGGTAGATCGTCACCCGCGCCCCTTCCCCCGGCTGGCTGGCGATCTGGGTGAAGCCGCCGGACTGGCGGGCGAAGCCGTAGACCATCGACAAGCCGAGTCCGGTGCCGCGCCCGATCGGCTTGGTGGTGAAGAACGGCTCGAAGGCCCGCTGCATCACCTCGGGCGACATGCCGATGCCGGTGTCGCTGACCGAGATGGCGACGAACTGCCCCGCCAGGCGCTCGGCGGTGGCTTCCTCGTCGGCCCAGGTGGCGCACGCGACCTCGAGGCGCAGGCTACCGCCCTGCGGCATCGCATCGTTGCCGTTGCTGGCCAGGCTGAGCAGGGCGGCCTCGAGCTGGGCGGGGTCGCAGTTGATCATCCACGGCTCAGCCTCGCAGACGATGGCGAGCTCGACCAGCGGCGACAGGAGCCGGCGCAGCGGCTTGTCGAGCTGTGCCACCAGACCCTCCGGCGCGAGCGGCCGCGGGCTGAGCGTCTGCCGCCGGGAGAAGGCGAGCAGATGGTGCGTCAGCGCCGCCGCGCGCTCCGCCGCGCCCGACGCCGCATCCATGTAGCGCCGCATGTCGCCCGACCGTCCCTGACGCATCCGGTTGCGCATCATCTCGATGCTGCCGATCACGCCGGTGAGCAGGTTGTTGAAATCATGCGCGATGCCGCCGGTGAGCTGACCGACCGCCTCCATCTTCTGCGATTCGCGCAGCTCCTCCTCGACCCGCTGCAGTTTCGCCGCCGCCTCCTTCTCGGCCGTCACGTCGCGGCCGGTGCCGTAGATCAGCCCGTCGGCCAGCACCGCGTTCCACGACAGCCAGCGATACCCGCCGTCCTGGCAGCGCCAGCGGTTCTCGAGATTGGTCATCACGCCGCTCTGGGCGATCCGGGCGAGTGCGGCCCGGCTGCGCGACAGGTCGTCCTCGTGCAGCAGGTCGGTGAAGTGCAGGCCGACCAGATCCGTCTCGCTCCAGCCGAGAATGGCGGCCCAGGCCGGGTTGATGCTGCGCAGCCTGCCGTCGGCGGGCGAGACGAACAGCAGGTCGCGCGCCATGTGCCAGACCTGCTCGCGTTCCTGCTGCACCATGGAGAGCGTGTGCTCGAGGCTCAGGTTGGAGCGGCTGAGGGCCCGTTCCTCCTCCTTGCGGCTGGTGATGTCGATGCCGATCACGTAGCAGCCGTCGATCTGCCCGTCGCCGCGCCGGCGGGGCATGTAGTTGATGTCGAGGTCGCGCATCGAGCCGTCGCGATGCTGCACGTGCTGGTCGAAGCGGATCGTCTCGCCGGCGAGCGCGCGGGCGAGCAGCTCGCGCTGCTCCTCCTCGACCGCGATGCCCATCAGCCGGCGCACCGGCGCGCCGCCGAGACGCTCGACGGACTTGCCGAACCAGTGGCCGTAGGCGCGATTGGCGAAGCCGTAGGTCAGGTCGGGCTGGACGAAGACGATCAGGATCGGCAACGACTCCGCGATTCGCCGCAGCATCTGTTCGTTCTGCACCAGCTCGAGCTCGGCGCGCTTGCGGGCGTCGATGTCGGTCAGGACGGCGGTCAGCCGGGTGAGCCTGCCGTCCTCGTCGACGCTGAGCAGTCCACGCGCCTCGATCCAGCGCCACGCGCCGCCGGCCGGCGAACGGCGCATCCGGAACGACAGGCGCAGCTCGCCGCGCAGCGACGCGGGCGGCCGGTCGAGGGCGGCGAGGCCCGCCTGGTCGTCGGGATGGACGCGGTCCAGCACATGGTCGCAGGGTACCTCCTGCCAGGCGGGACCGACGGCCAGGCCGAGCGCATCGGCGAAGCGGCTGTCGACCGACAAGGTGCCGCCGTCCCAGACGCTGATGCCGACGATCGAGCCGGCCTCGAGGGTCAGCTCGGCGCGGGCCGCCGCCTCGCGCGCGCTGGTGACGTCCTCGGACAAGGCGAGCAGGCGCGGGCCGGCCGCCCCCTCCTGCGGCACAGGCAGGAGCGAGACGGTCCACCAGCGCCACTGGCCGCGGCCGTGGCCCGTGACCCGGTTGGCGCTGCGTGCCTGGAAGCGGCCGACGCGGCCGGCGCGGGCCTGGGCCAGGGCGGAGGCGATCGCCGGGGCGCTGTCCTCGTGCCAGCAGGCGCGCCAGTCCAGGCCGCGCGCCGCCTCCTCGTCGGGCAGTCCGAGTTCATCGAGCGCCCGCCGGCTGGCGGCCAGCAGCCGGCCGTCGGCGCCGAGCAGTTCGATCCGCTGTTCGTCATCGGCCAGCAGCCGTTCCAGTGCGACCGACCGGGCGTGATCCGAACGCCCAGCCGCCTGCGCCCCGGATAGGGAGCCGGGCGACGCTGCCACGCCACGGGCCGCAGCTCCGGCCGCCGCTACCTCCTGGGCTGCCGCGGCCAGTGCGGCGGATGCCGGCGACGGGGTGAGCCAGGCTTGCAAAACCGTGGCGAGAAGCTGGCCGACCAGCAGCTCGTCCTCGCCCAGCGCCTGGTCGGCGACCGAGGCGATGATCAGCAGGCCGCCGCAGCGACCCAGCAGGGGCAGCGGCAGCAGCAGCAGCGACCGGGCGCCGATATGGCTCCACGGGCGCGGCGCCGGGCGTTGGCCGAGGTCGCCGAGCAGCACCGGCGCGCCGCGATCGAGCCGCGCCAGCACGTCCGGCTCGGGCGGCGGCATGCGCTGGCCATCGAGCAGGGCGCTGCTGGACGCGCGTACGACGAGCTGGTGGGGCTCCTCGTCGGGGGAATAGGCGCCGATCACCGCGTGGCGCGCCGCCGGCACGAGGGCCAGGGCCGCCTCGACCACACGGCGCAGCGCGGCGGTCTCGTTGCGGCAGGAGGTAAGGGCGCCTTGCAGCCCCTGCAGGGCGAGCAGACGCGCGGCGGCGTCGACCGGGATTGCCGGCTGGCTAGTCGAGGACGTCACGGGGCCGAGCGCCAGCCAGGGCGAGGCGGACTCGCTCAGGCCGGGCAACCCGGCCACTCTGGCTGTTCGGTTCGGTCAAGACCAGAGCCCACGCCCCACACTCCGTCGGTGGCAGCGACATTATCGACCGACCCTAAAAAACGTCAATAACTCGTTATTTGCCACCGTCAGCCACGTGCCCGTAAGAGTCTCGCCTTGTCGCGCTGCCAGTCGCGGGCCGCGATCGCCTGTCGCTTGTCGCTCTTCTTGCGCCCCTCACCCACGCCGAGCGTCACCTTGGCCACGCCGCGCTCGTTGAAATGGATGTCGAGCGGCACCAGCGTGTGGCCGTCGCGGCTCACGGCACCAAGCATGCGGTCGATCTGCTTGCCGTGCAGCAGCAGCTTGCGGGGCGCCCGCGGCTCGAAACGCGACAGGACGCCGCCTTGATATTCAGGGATGTAGCAGTTGAACAGCCACAGCTCGCCGTTGCGCTCGCCGGCATAGGCCTCGGTCAGTGTGGCGCGGCCGAGGCGCAGGCTCTTCACCTCCGGGCCGCGCAGAACGATCCCCGCCTCGAGTGTTTCCTTGATCGTGTAGTCGAAGCGGGCCTTGCGGTTCTGGGCCGCAAGCCCGTGCGTGATCATGCCGCTGCGACGCTTCTCAGCCACCCGAAGACTCCCCGCCCGGCAGTTCCACGGCCTCGAGCGCTGCCCGGACAACAGTTCGTGAGGAACCGGCCAGCGGTGCAAGCGGCAGCCGGCAAGTGTCGCCGCACAGCCCGAGCAGGCTTGCGGCATACTTGACCGGGGTGGGGTTGCTCTCGACGAACAGCGCCGTGTGCAGCGGCAGCAGTCGGTCCTGGATGGCCATCGCCCGGCGGAACTCGCCGGCACGCCAGGCGGCGTGCATCTCGGCGCTGAGCCGGGGCGCGACGTTCGCGGTGACGCTGATGCAGCCCACGCCGCCAGAGGCCAGGAACGCGATGGCGGTGCCGTCCTCGCCGGAAAGCTGGATGAAATCCGGGCCGATCTCCGCCCGGATCTGCAGCGGGCGCACCAGATTGGCGGTGGCATCCTTGACGCCGATGATGTTCGGATGACGCGCGAGGCGGACCATGGTCTCGACACTCATGTCGATGACGGAACGTCCCGGGATGTTGTAGATGACGATCGGCAGATCAACCGCATCGGCAATGGCCATGAAATGACGATACAGACCTTCCTGGGTGGGCTTGTTGTAGTACGGCGTGACCACCAGCGCCGCCGCCGCTCCGGCCTCGCGCGCATGCCGCGTGGCCTCGACCGCCTCGTGGGTGCTGTTCGAGCCGGTGCCGGCCAGGATCTTCACCCTGCCGGCGGCAGCCTCGATGACCTGTTCGACGACCTGGCGGTGCTCGGCATGGCTCAGCGTGGCGCTCTCGCCGGTGGTGCCGGTCGGCACCAGGGCGGTCGTTCCTTGGCGGATCTGCCAATCGACAAGACGGGCGAGCGCCGGCTCGTCGAGGCTGCCATCCGTGTGCATCGGCGTGATCAGAGCCGTGATCGACCCTTCGAACATGGTGGCGCTCCCGAACGTGGCGTGTCGTCCGAATATAAGAGCTTGCCCAGCGCGGCTAGCAGCATGGGGCCGCAAAAGGCGCGGGCCTGCCGCGTGCAAGGGCTGCCGACCGGCCCGTCGCGGCCATCGCCGGGCCGCCCACCGCCAACAGGCCTGCCGCCCGGCGGCGCCCCGGTGCGGTGCCTGCCGTGCCGCCGGCCATCGGCCTGGCGTACGCGGCTGGCAGCCGTGCTGGGCGCCTGCCTGCTCCAGGCGGCCTGCGCCGCGCATGGCCAGCCGGCCCGCTCGCAGGCCGGCGCGGGGCTGAGCGGGCCGGCGCTGCGCGCCGCGCAACAGGCGACGCTATCGCCCGATCCGGTCGCTGCCCGGCTCGCCTTGTGGCTGCGCGCCCAGGTGCCGGGGGCTGCCTCGGCGCGCGAGATCGACGAGGTGCTGCGTGACGATGCCGCCTGGCCGGGGCGCAGCACCCTGCTGGCGCAGATGCAGCAGGCACTGGCCCGCGAGCCGGACGACCAGGTCGCCGCCCGGCTGTGCGCCGCATGGCAGCCGCGCAGCCTGGACGCGCTGGTCCGCTGTGCCGCGGCGGAAGCGCCGGCGCAAGGAGCGCCCGGCCAGATGACCAGCCAGCCGCCCGGGCCGCCGGGCGCCGCGGCGGCCTTCGCTGCGGACTCGCTTCCGCCTGCGTTCGTTGCGGCAGCTCTTGCCGCCTGGACGGACGGGCTCGAGACGGCCGGCGACGAGAGCCGCTTCCTGCTCCTGTTCGGCCAGTTCGTGACGCCGCAGGCCCAGCGCGAGCGGTTCGAGCGGCTGCTGAGCCAGGGCGCGCTGCCCGCCGCCCGGCGGCAGCTTGCGCGCTTGTCCGCGAACGAGCGGCCGCTGGCCCAGGCGCGCCTTGCCCTGGTCGCAGGCGCCCCGGACGCGCTCGATCTCGCCCGCCGCGTGGCCCCGCCCGACCGCTCGGATCCGCGCCTGCTGCTCGACGAGGCACGCTGGCTTGATCGGCACGGGCGCCTCGACGAGGCACTCGCCTTGTGGCGTGGGCCGGCCGGGCGTGCCGAGCCCGCCGCCCCGCCGGCGCTGCAGGACCGCTTCGCGCGCGAGCGGATCACGCTCGCCCGCGACATGCTGGCCGCCGGGCGCAACGCGGACGCGCTCGCCCTCGCCGGCGACGACGTGCCGCAGGACCTCACGGTGCGGCTCGACATCGATTTCCTGGCCGGCTGGATCGAGCTGCGCCGGCTGCACGACCCTGCCGATGCGGCCGCACGCTTCGCCCGGCTGACCCGCAACTCACACGCGCCCATCACTCTGGGCCGCGGCTTCTACTGGCTTGGCCGGGCGCTCGCCGCCCAGGGCGACGCTGCGGCGGCACGTCAGGCGTTCACGCAGGCGGCCGCATACCCGACCACCTTCTATGGCCAGCTCGCCTGGCAGCACTTGCCAGGCGCCCAGGAGGGCAGCGGCCAGGTAGGCAGCGGCCAGGCGGACGGGCTGGACCGCGCCCTGCAGGCTCTGCGCGATCCCCTCTGGAGCCGGCAGGAGGCGATCGGCCTCGTCGGCAGCGAGCTGGCGCGCGCCGCCGCACTGCTCGTCGCCTGGGGCGATCCGCGCGACGCGAGCGCCTTCCTCCTGCGCCTCGACTCGACGTTGTCCGACCCTGCCGCGCACTCGATGGCCGCCCGTTTCGCCGACCGTCTCGGCCTGCCGCAGGCGGCGGTCGCGATCGCCCGCCGGGCGTCGCTGTCCGGCGTCGTTCTGGCCCAGTCCGGGTGGCCCGCCCCCTACGCGCCACCTGGACAGCCAGCCTTGCCGGCGGGGCTGGCACTGGCCGTGATGCGACAGGAGAGCAGCTTCGACCCGGCGGTGGTCAGCCCAGCCGGCGCGCACGGCCTGATGCAGCTCATGCCGGCAACCGCGAGCCGGGTCGCGGGGACGGCCATGACAGGCCAGGCGCTGGCCGATCCGCAAACCAACATGCGCCTCGGCACGCTCTATCTCGCCAGCCTGCTGACCCGCTTCGGCAACACCGTGCCGCTCGCCGTCGCCGCGTACAACGCCGGTCCCAACCGTGTGCAGCAATGGCTGCAGGGAGCAGCCATGCCGGTGGCGGCCGGACGTCCCGGCGCGGCCGGCACGGCGGCAGCCGGCGGGGTGACGCCGCAGCCCGATGACGCCATGATCGACTGGATCGAGCTGATCCCGTTCGGGGAGACGCGCAACTACGTGCAGCGGGTGATGGAAAGCCAGACCCTCTACCGGATCCGGGCCCGCGACATCGACCTGGCCCAGCTCGCCTGGGTGCAACCCCCAGCAGGCAAGCCGCCGGGGCGGCCGACGCTGGCCTACGCGGCCTCGGCGCAGCCCGCAGCGGACCGGTGAACGCCACCCGGTCCTCCCGGCCGCTCCTGCCGCTGCTGCTGGCCAGCGGGCTGGGCTGCGGCTTCAGCCCGGCAGCACCCGGAACGGTCGCATCCGCCGCCGCCCTGCTGGCAGTCCCGGCCACCGGGTTGCGGGCCAGGCGGCTGCTGGCACTGATCGCGCTGGCCGCCGGCGGCGGGCTCTGGGCCAGCGGCAAGGCCGGCGGCGGCGCGGATCACGGCTGGATCGTGATCGACGAGGTGGCCGGCCAGTGGATCACCCTGCTCGGTCTGGCCGGCCTGCCACCTGCGATCGGCGGCCGAACCCGGCTCGCCTGGATCGCCGCCGCGTTCGCGCTGTTCCGCACCCTCGACATCGCCAAGCCGGGGCCGGTCGGCAGGCTTGACCGGCGCCACGACGCGGTCGGCGTGATGGGCGATGACATCGTGGCCGGGTTGATCGGCGCCGCGCTGCTCGCCGCGGCGCGCCTGCTGCTCGGCCTGCGGCGACGGCACCGGCGATGAGTGCGGAGGACGGACCGGTGGAGCAAACGGTAGCGGCGCGGCAGGCGGGTGCCCGGGCGGAGGGCGGAGGACTGGTCGAGAGCACCACGCTGGACCTGGCGGCCACGGTGCTGGACGCGTTCCGCATCAAGGGTCTCCGCGCGGCGACCGCCGAAAGCTGCACGGGGGGGCTGGTTGCCGCCTGCCTCACTCATCACCCCGGCAGCTCGGACGTGGTGCTGGGCGGCTTCGTGACCTATTCGAACGCGATGAAGCAGTCGGTACTGGGCGTGCCGGCGCAAGCGCTCGAACAGGCCGGGGCGGTCAGCGAGATCGTGGCCCGGGCCATGGCCGAGGGCGCTTGCCGCGCGTCCGGAGCGGATTGCGCCGTGTCGATCACCGGCATTGCCGGTCCGGGCGGCGGCAGCCCGGACAAGCCCGTGGGCTTGGTCTGGTTCGCCACCGCGCGACGCGGCGGCGAAACCCGGTCGTGGCGCGAGGTCCTCGCCGGTGACCGCAGGGAGGTGCGCGCCCGTGCCGCGGCGCGTGCCCTCGCCCTGCTGCTGGCGCGCGCCGGCGGTTGAAGCGCTGCGCGTGGTCCGGTCGGGCCGGCAAAGCGGGCCCGCTCGGCGGGCGTGGGCCGCCGGATCAGCCCCGGACCGGACCGGATCAGCCGCGGTGCCGGACGTGCCGGTGCGAGACCGTGTAGGTCTGCACCTCGTCGAGCGTGACATAGCCGCGGCCGGTCGGGTCGATCTGGGCGAAATGACGGACCACGCTCGTCCAGCCATCGAGCTGCGCCTGGGACAAGGTCAGGCGACCGTCATGGGTGCTGTTGGCGGTGTTGAAGTGGCTGAGGGTGAGGACCGCCTGCCGGGCCAGCGCGGGCTGGTGGGTGAGCGGCTGCGGTGCCCCGCGGGCGTCCGCGGGCTGGCGGGGAATGTCGGCGAAGGGTGCGGCGAGCGTCAGGATCGTTGTGATCGAAACGGCGGCACTAGCGCTCCAGGCGAGACGCACAGCTTGCAATCCTTGCAAAAATGACGACAGGCACCGGGCTTGTTCCCGGTGCCTTCATTTATGCGTGAAAAACTTTGCCGAATCGTTAAGGACCCGCCGGTCAAGGCAAGACCTTCGTCTCATCTTTGCGATCTGCCGCACCGTGCGGCCCTGTTGCTCAGCAACCGGGGCCGGTCGCACGAAGCAGCGCGATCCGTGCCGAATGGCACGGATCCCGGATCGCCATCGATCAGTGGGTCTGGGGGGCGTTGCCGGACGCATCATCGGTGCCGGACGGCTGCGTGCCGCCGGCGCCATTCATCGGTGCCTGGTTGGCTGCCGGCATGTTAGGGTTCGGTGTTGCAGCGCTCGGGCTGCCAGCCCCGGAAGGCTGGGTTCCGGTGGTGCCCGGGCTGGTCGGGCCGGACATCGGCGAATTCGCCAGGGTCGACGAACCGGAGGTGGCCTGGTTGGACGCCGGCATGTCCGGGTTGGGGGTCCCGGCGCTGCCGCTCCCCGCGCTGCTGCTCGGCCCGGTCATGCCGTGGTTCATCCCGGGACCACCGTGACCCATGTTGCCCATCGAACCGCTACCCATGCCGCTCACACCCGAGCCGCCACTGCCCACGCCGGTATGGCTTGCCACACCGCCGCTGATGTTGGTGCCTGGCCGGGCGCCCGCCTTCATGCTGGAGTCCGTGCTCGATCCTGAACTGGATCCGGAGCCGCCCGAGGACATGTCACTGCCCGGGCTGCTGGCCGGAGTGCGGCCGGAGCGCGCATTCTCGAGGCTCTGCTCGTTCAGCCGGTCCGTTGCCTCGTCACCGCCGCCGGAGCCGCTGCCGCCCATCGCATGCTTGCCTTGCATGTGGTGGTGGTGATGATGGTGATGCATCGGGGCGTCCTGGCTGGCGTCCTGGGCCAGCGCTGCGGCGGGCAGCGACAAGCCAAGCGCCACCGTGCAGACTGTCGCCGTCAACAAAGCCTTCATCTGATCTTCCTTCTCTGCCTGGTTAACAGGACAGGCTTGTCCGTAACCAACAGGGTAGCGATCACTGGTGGACCGCGAGTCCCGACACGTGTGGAAAACGGCCGGCGGCTTTGGCGGTTGCGCAACAAGGCCATTTAATGCTCGAACCGCGGCCTCGAGGCGCGATCGTGGCCTTGCGGGAGGTCAGGCCCCGGCAGGCTCGGCGGCGACGGGTGGCGGTCCGTAGACCTCACGGGCGCGGCGCATGAAGGCGCCGACCATCAGGCGGACCGCCTCGTTGAACACCACGCCGATCGCGGCCTGCAGGATCCGCGAGCGGAACTCGAACTCGACGTAGAAATCGACGATGCAGCCCTTCGGGTGCTGCAGGAAGATCCATTTGTTGTTGAGATAACGGAACGGTCCACGCTCGTAGCGCACATGGGCGCTGCGCGGCCGATCGAGCGCCACCCGGCTGGTAAAGCTTTCGCGGAACGGGCCGAAGCCGATGGTGAGTTCCGCCACCAGCCCATCGGCGGTGCGGCTGATCACGTTGGCCCCGACGCACCACGGCAGGAACTCGGGATAGCGCCTGACATCGGCCACCAGGTCGAACAACTGCTCCGGGGTGTAGGGCACCACACGCCGTTCGGCGTGCGTCGGCATCAGGCCGCACCCCGGGAGACGTGCAATCCCGCACGTGACGCCTGGGCGTCGAGACGCAGCTCACGCGCCGCGCGCAGGGCCGCGAAATCGGCATCGGCGTGGTAGGAGGACCGGGTGAGCGGTGTCGCGCTGACCTGCAGGAAGCCCTTGGCCCGGGCCATGGTCGCATAGTCGGCGAACTCGTCGGGGGTCACGAAGCGGTCGACCGCCGCGTGCTTGACGGAGGGCTGCAGGTACTGGCCGAGGGTGACGAAATCGACATCGGCCACGCGCAGATCATCCATAACCTGCAGGATCTCGAGCCGCTGCTCGCCGAGACCGACCATGAGGCCCGACTTGGTGAAGATCCGCCCGTCGAGCCGCTTGACATCGTCAAGGAGGCGCAGCGACTGGAAATAGCGCGCACCCGGGCGGATGGTGGGATACAGGCGCGGCACCGTCTCGAGATTGTGGTTGAACACGTCCGGACGGGCGGCGACCACCACCTCCAGTGCCCCGGGCTTGCGCAGGAAATCGGGGGTCAGGATCTCGATGGTCGTGGATGGGGCGGCGTCGCGCAGCGCGGCGATGACGGCTGCGAAGTGCGCCGCCCCGCCATCGGCGAGATCGTCGCGATCGACGGAGGTGATCACCACATGACGCAGGCCGAGCCTAGCCACAGCGTCGGCGACGCGCTTCGGCTCGCCGGCATCGAGCGCCTCCGGCTGGCCGGTGCGCACGTTGCAGAACGAGCAGGCACGCGTGCAGATCTCGCCCATGATCATCATGGTCGCGTGCCGCTGCGACCAGCATTCACCGATGTTCGGGCAGGACGCCTCCTCGCAGACCGTGACCAGCTTCTGCTCGCGCATCAGGGCCCGGGTCTCGTGATAGACCGGGTGGGTCGGCGCCTTGACACGGATCCAGTCCGGCTTGCGCTGGATCGGGTTGTCAGGCCGCGACGCCTTCTCGGGGTGACGCAGCGCGCGCGGGTCGGTGCGGTGATCGACGAGGATACGGGTGGACATCGTCACCTCAATATGGAGGCCACTCGCAGCCCTGCAACCGGGATCCAATCGCTGCGGCGGCCGGGCCAAGCCGGGCCCGTGCCCGGCTAGTAGTGGATCACGCGCCCGTAGGCGTCGAGCACCGACTCGTGCATCGTCTCGCTTACCGTGGGATGCGGGAAGACGGTGTGCATCAGCTCCTGCTCGGTGGTCTCCAGCGTGCGGGCGATGGTGTAGCCCTGGATCATCTCGGTGACCTCCGCACCCACCATGTGCGCGCCGAGCAGCTCGCCGGTCGTGGCATCGAACACGGTCTTCACCATGCCCTCCGGCTCGCCCATGGCGATCGCCTTGCCGTTGCCGATGAACGGGAAGCGGCCGACCCGCACCTCGTGCCCCGCTTCCTTGGCGCGCGCCTCGGTCAGGCCGACGGAGGCCACCTGCGGGCGGGAGTAGGTGCAGCCGGGGATGTTGGTCCAGTCGATCGGATGGACGTCGAGGCCGGCCAGCTTCTCGACGCAGACCACCCCCTCATGGCTCGCCTTGTGGGCCAGCCATGGCGGCCCGGCGAGGTCGCCGATCGCGTAGACGCCCGGCTCGCCGGTGGCGCAGAACGGATCGATGGCCACGTGCGTGCGGTCCACCTTGACCTTCGTGCCCTCGAGCCCGAGCGCCTCGACGTTGCCGACGATGCCGACCGCCGAGATCAGCCGGTCGGCCTCGATCGTCTCGGTCTTGCCGCCCGCCTCGAGGCTGACCGCGATCGTCTCGCCCGTCTTCCTCACCTCGCCCACCTTGGCGCCGGTGAGGATGCGGATCCCCTGCTTCTCGAAGGATTTGCGGGCGAAGGCGCTGATCTCGGCATCCTCGACGGGCAGGATGCGGTCGACCATCTCAACCACGGTGACCTCCGCGCCCATGTTGCGGAAGAACGACGCGAACTCGATGCCGATCGCCCCGGATCCCACCACCAGCAGGCGCTTGGGCATGATGTCGGGCACCATCGCCTCGCGATAGGACCAGATCAGCTTGCCGTCCGGCTCCATGCCGGGGATCACGCGCGCCCGGGCGCCGGTGGCGAGGATCACGTTCTTGGCTGTCAGGCCGGCGACCGGCTTGCCGTCCTTCTCGACCGCGATCTTGCGCATTCCGTCTGCCGTGCCGTCGAGCCGTCCCTGGCCGCTGAACACGGCGATCTTGTTCTTCTTCAGCAGGTGGCCGACGCCGGAGGCGAGCTGGTTGGCGACCGCGCGCGAACGCTTCACAACTTTCGCCAGGTCGAAGCGGATGTTGTCGGCGGCGAAGCCGAACTCGTCGAGATGGCGCAGCAGGTGGCTGATCTCGGAGGAGCGCAGCAGCGCCTTGGTCGGGATGCAGCCCCAGTTGAGGCAGATGCCGCCGAGATGCTCGCGCTCGACGACCGCCACCTTCATCTTGAGCTGCGCGGCACGGATGGCCGCGACATAGCCACCCGGACCGCCACCGATGACGATCAGGTCGAATTGCGTGTCTGCCATGGGATCCTGGACCACGAGGCTGATGAAACGACCGGGCCTGGTCGGGATGACCAGGCCCGGCTTAGGTAAGCGAGGCGGGCTAGACCACCAGGCTGAGGGGCGATTCCACCACCGACTTGAAGACGGAGATCCACTCGGCGGCGAGCGCGCCGTCGATGACGCGGTGGTCGACGGACAGCGTACAGGTCATCACGGTGGCAACCTCGATCCGGTCGCCGCCGCGGACCACGGCACGCTTGTCGCCCGCCCCGATCGCCAGGATCCCGCCCTGCGGCGGATTGATGATGGCGGCGAAGTCTCGCACGCCGAACATGCCCATGTTGGAGATCGAGAAGGTACCGCCCTGGAACTCCTCGGGCTTGAGCTTGCCGTCGCGGGCGCGCTTGATCAGCTCCTTGGCCTCGTTGCTGATCTGCGACAGGCTCTTGGTGTCGGCCCGCTTGACGATCGGCGTGATCAGCCCGTCGGGGATGGACACCGCGACCGAGACGTCGACATCCTCGTAGAGCAGGATCGCCTCGTCCGTGTAGGAGGCGTTGACCTTCGGCACCCGGCGCAGGGTGACGGCGGCGGCCTTGATCAGCATGTCGTTGACCGACAGCTTGTAGGCGCCCGGCCCTTCCTTCGGGGCAGCCGCGTTCAGCTCGCCGCGCAGGGCGAGGAGCTTGTCAAGCTCGATGTCGATCGAGACATAGAAATGCGGCGTGAACTGCTTGGATTCCGTCAGCCGCCGGGCGATCACCTTGCGCACGCCGCTGTTGGGGATCTTCTGGTGCGGCACCGTGATCAACGGCGCGGGGGGCGCCTTCAGCCCCGGGGCAGTCCCTGGCGCGGCGCCTGGCGCCGCGGCGGCAGCCGCCGGAGCAGCAAGCGGTTGCGCCTTGCCGGACTGCGCCGCGGTCGATTTTGCCGCCTCGATGTCGGCGCGCACGATGCGCCCGTTCGGGCCACTGCCCGTGACGACCTTCGGGTCGATGCCCGCCTCAGCTGCGAGCCGGCGCGCCAGTGGCGAGATGAACACGCGCTCGCCGGTGCCGCTGGCCGGAGACGGCGCTGGCCCTGGCTCCGGCCCTGGCCCTGGCCCTGAAGGATGCATGGCCGGGCCCGGCTGCGAGGGCTGCGACGCCTCGGCGGGTGCTGCCGGCGCGGCCGCTGCCGGTGCCTCCGCTGGAGCCTTGTCCGGTACCGCCTCGCCGTCGGCGACCAGGATGCCGATCGGCTGGTTGACCTTCACCCCCTCGGTGCCGTCGGCGACCAGGATGCGGCCGAGGATGCCCTCGTCGACCGCCTCGACCTCCATGGTCGCCTTGTCGGTCTCGATCTCGGCGATCACGTCGCCGGCGGCAACCGGCTCGCCTTCCTTCTTCAGCCAGCGGGCAAGCGTGCCTTCCGTCATGGTCGGCGACAATGCCGGCATCAGGATATTCACGGACATCGGAGCCTTATCCCTCAGACCAGCTTGCGCACGGCATCGACCACCCAGCCGGGCTGCGGCAGGGCGAGCTTCTCGAGATTGGCCGCATAGGGCAGCGGCACGTCGAGGCCGGCCACGCGCACCGGCGGCGCGTCGAGCCAGTCGAAGGCGTGCTCGATCACCTGCATCGCCACCTCGGCACCGATGCCGGCGAACGGCCAGCCTTCCTCCACGCTGACCAGCCGGCTGGTCTTCTTCACGCTCTCGACGATCGTCGCGGTGTCGAGCGGGCGCAGCGTGCGCAGGTTGATCACCTCCGCCTCGATGCCCTGCTCGGCGAGCTGTTCGGCTGCCTTCAGCGCCACGCCGACCATGATCGAGAAGGCGACGATGGTCACATGGCGGCCCTCGCGCTCGATCTTGGCGCGGCCGAGCGGCAGGACGAAGTCCGGATCGGTCGGGCACTCGAAGCTCTGCCCGTAGAGGATCTCGTTCTCCAGCACGATCACCGGATTCGGATCGCGGATCGCGGCGCGCAGCAGGCCCTTGGCGTCGGCCGCCGAATAGGGCGCGACCACCTTCAGGCCGGGGACATGCGCATACCACGAGGCGTAGCACTGGCTGTGCTGGGCGGCGACGCGCGAGGCCGCACCGTTCGGGCCGCGGAAGACGATCGGGCAGCCCATCTGGCCGCCGGACATGTAGAGCGTCTTGGCCGCCGAGTTGATGATCTGGTCGACCGCCTGCATGGCGAAGTTGAAGGTCATGAACTCGACGATCGGCTTGAGCCCGGTCAGTGCCGCACCCACCGCCATGCCGGTGAAGCCGTGCTCGGTGATCGGCGTGTCGATCACCCGTCGGGCGCCGAACTCGTCGAGCAGGCCCTGGCTCACCTTGTAGGCGCCCTGGTACTCGGCAACCTCCTCGCCCATCAGGAACACGTCGTCGTCGGCGCGCATCTCGGCCGCCATCGCGTCGCGCAGCGCCTCGCGCACCGAGACCGGCTTCGTCTCCCCCCAGTCCCGCTCGGGCGACGGACGGGCCAGTTCCGGCGTCTTGGCCTCCGACGCGCGGTCGGCAATCTCCTTGAGCCCGGCACCCTCGGCCGCGACCTTGGGCATCGCCGCCTCCTCATGGGCGGGCGCCGGCGCGCCGCCGGCCGGGCCTTCCGCCGCGGCCGCGTCCTCGCCCTCGCCCTCGCCCTCGCCCTCGCCCTCGGCGAGCAGGATGGCGATCGGCGCGTTCACCGCCACCCCCTCGGTGCCCTCGTCGACCAGGATCCGGCCCAGCCGTCCCTCATCGACCGCCTCGACCTCCATGGTCGCCTTGTCGGTCTCGATCTCGGCGATCACGTCGCCGGCGGCGACCGTGTCGCCGACCTTCTTCAGCCAGCGGGCGAGCTTGCCCTCGGTCATGGTGGGCGAAAGCGCGGGCATCAGCACCTGGGTCGACACGGGTCTCAGGCCTCCACCAGCACGTCGGTCCACAGCTCGGACGGGTCCGGCTCGGGGCTCGACTGGGCGAACTCGGCCGCCTCCTGCACGATCCGCTTGATCTCGTCGTCGATGGCCTTCAGGGCGCCCTCCTCCGTGCCGCGTTCGACCAGCACGTGGCGTGCCCGCTCGATCGCGTCATGCTCCTTGCGCATCCGCTCGACCTCGTCGCGGGTGCGGTATTTCGCCGGATCGGACATCGAGTGGCCGCGATAGCGGTAGGTGGTCATTTCCAGCAGGAACGGACCGTGGCCTTCGCGGCAATGCGTCACCGCCTGGCGCGCCGCATCGAGCACCGCCTCGACATCCATGCCGTCGACCTGCAAGCCCGGAATGGCCCAGGGCTGGCCGTTGCGGAACAGCTCCTTGGAGGCCGAGGAGCGCTCGACACTGGTGCCCATGCCGTAGCGGTTGTTCTCGATGACGAAGATGCAGGGCAGCTTGTTCAGGGCGGCGAGGTTGAACGCCTCGAACACCTGACCCTGGTTGGAGGCACCCTCGCCGAAATAGGTCACCGCCACCTCGTCCGAGCCGCGGTAGCGGTTGGCGAAGGCGAGCCCCACGCCGATCGGCACCTGGGCGCCGACGATGCCGTGGCCGCCGTAGAAATGCTCCTTGCGGGAGAACATGTGCATCGAGCCGCCCTTGCCGCGCGAATAGCCGCCCGAGCGGCCGGTCAGCTCGGCCATCACCCCACGCGGCTCCATGCCGGTGGCCAGCATGTGGCCGTGGTCGCGGTAGGAGGTGACCACCTTGTCGCCCGGCTTGAGCGCCATCTGCACGCCGGTGACCACCGCCTCCTGGCCGATATAGAGATGGCAGAAGCCGCCGATCAGCCCCATGCCGTAGAGCTGGCCGGCGCGTTCCTCGAAGCGGCGGATCAGCACCATGCCGCGATAGGCACGCAGCAGCTCGTCCTGGGTCATCGCCGGGCTGTTGCGGAGCTGGCTCATCAGGCCGTTGCCGGCGGCGTCCTCCGCCGGCTTGTCGTTGCGCGCCTTCGAGGGTTTGTTCATGCGGGCGCCCTTTCGCGCTGAGGGGGAGCGGGGTCGGTGTCTTCGATCAGGGTGCGGCCGCCAGACTTGGCGACCACCCGCACGGCCTCGATGCGCATCGTGCGATCAACGGCCTTGCACATGTCGTACAGGGTCAGCGCCGTCACGCTGACCGCGGTGAGCGCTTCCATCTCAACGCCTGTCGGCCCGGTGGTTCGCGCGAACGCTTCGATCTCGATCGCGTCACCGTCGGCGGCTTCCACCAGCTCGACTCCGACCGAGGACAGGCTGAGCGGATGGCACAGCGGGATCAGCTCGGCGGTACGCTTGGCGGCCATGATGCCGGCGATGCGCGCGGTGGCCAGCACGTCGCCTTTCGGCAGCCGACCATCCACCACCAGCCGCAACGTCTCGGGACGCATGGCGACCCGCCCGCGGGCGCGCGCCTCGCGCCGCGTGTCGGGCTTGTCGCCGACATCGACCATGCTGGCCCGGCCTGCCGCGTCCAGGTGGGTGAGCCGCGTCCCGCTCACGGCAGCGTGCCGAGCAGGCGCGACGCGGCGGCACCGCAATCGGCCTCGCGCAGCAGGCTTTCGCCGACCAGGAAGCCGCTCGCGCCGCAGGCGGCGAGCCGCTCCACATCGGCGCGGCTCCTGATCCCGCTTTCGGCCACGACGATCCGGTCGGGCGGTACCAGCGGGGCGAGTGCCAGCGTGGTGTCGAGGTCGGTGCGCAGCGTGCGCAGGTTGCGGTTGTTGATGCCGATCAGCGAGCAGGGCAGCGCCAGCGCCCGGTCGAGCTCGCAGCGGTCATGCACCTCGACCAGCACATCGAGGTCCAGCGATCGGGCCAGCGCGGTGAAGCCGGCCGCCTCCGCATCGTCGAGGGCTGCCATGATCAGCAGCACGCAATCAGCGCCGGCGAGCCTGCTTTCGAACAACTGCCATTCATCGACGATGAAATCCTTGCGCAGCACCGGCAGCCCGGTCGCCGCACGGGCGGCGCGCAGATGCCCGATCTCGCCCTTGAAGGCGCGTGCCTCGGTGAGCACCGACAGGCAGGCCGCCCCTGCCGCCTCGTAGGCACGGGCGATGGCGGCCGGGTCGAAATCGGGTCGGATCACCCCCGCCGAAGGCGAGGCGCGCTTGATCTCGGCGATCAGCCCGACCTGGCGCTCGGCCGTCTTGCGCTTGAGTGCCGCACCGAAGCCGCGCAGCTCCGGGGTGCCGTCGCGCAGACGCGCCTTGAGCTCGCGCAGCGGCAGCGACGCCTTGCGCTCACCGACCGCCTCGCGGGTCCAGCCGCACAGACGCGCCAGGACATCGGACGATCCAGGATCGGATGCGTCGTCACCCATCAGAGCCCAGCCTCAGCCTCCAGCGTCACGCGGTCCCCCACACCATCATTGCAGACTGCTCAAGCAGGCAGCGGACCCTGCAGGCGTTCCAGGAAGCGCCCCGCCGAGCCATCGTCGAGAGCCCTTGCCGCCTCGCCGGCCGCGGCGCGCAGGGCGCGGGCCAACGGGTCCGGCGCGAAGATGTTGCCTCCCCGGGCGATGCACAAGGCGGCTGCCGCGTTGAGCAACACCGTGTCGCGGTAGGCGCGCAATCCGTTGCTAACATTGCCGGAGAACAGGCTGCGGAGAGCCTCCGCGTTGCGCGCCGGATCGCCGCCGCGGATCGCGGCCAGCGGCGCCGGCGACAGGCCCGCCATCTCGGCGGTGAGCGTGAAGCGGTGCAGCACGCCCGCTTCGAGCGCCACGACCTCGCCCGGCCCGGCCAGGCTCAGCTCGTCGAGCCCCTGCCCCGCGCTGTCCTGCGCCGGTTCATCGATCGTGCCGTGCACCACCCAGGCCCGCTCGGAGCCGAGCCGGCCAAGGGTCGCGGCCACCGGCTCCAGCCAGGCGCGGTCGAAAACCCCGACCAGTTGCAGCCGCACGCAGGCCGGGTTGCAGAGCGGGCCCAACAGGTTGAACAGGGTGCGCGTGCCGAGCTGGCTGCGCACCGGGCCGGCATGGCGCATGGCCGGGTGGTGGGCGGGTGCGACCAGGAAGGCGAGCCCGGTCTCGGCCAGTTGCCGCGACAGCAGAGCGGGCTCGACCGGCAGCGGAACGCCGAGGGCGGCAAGCACGTCGACCGCGCCCGATGGCGAGGATTGCGCGCGGTTGCCGTGCTTGGCGACCGGCACGCCGAGGGCTGCGAGCAGGATCGCCACCGCGGTCGAGATGTTGAACGTCCCGTGCCGGTCGCCGCCGGTGCCGCACACGTCGATCGTGCCGGGCGGCGCCTCGACGGTGATCATGCGCGCGCGCATCGCGCGCGCGGCCCCGGCAAGCTCGCCCGGAGTTTCGCCGCGCACGCGCAGCGCCATCAGCAGGCCGCCGATCTGCGCCTCGCTGGCCGCTCCCGACATGACGATACCGAACGCGGCTTCCGCCTCCGCTTCGCTCAGCACGTCGCCCCGCGCGAGACGCGCGAGCACCGGGCGCAGGTCCTGCGGCTGGGGGTCGCCGCCGGGCGCGCCGGCCGGCTGCAGGACTGGCGCGCCGGACGCGTCCGTGGACGTTGGGCTGGACATCGGAGGGGCAGGGTTTCGGTGTGTGCCGGGACGTCAGGCCGCGCGCGCGGCGGGCTCGCGACCGCGGACGATGGCCAGGAAATTGGCCAGGATGTCGTGGCCGTGTTCTGAGGCGATGCTTTCCGGGTGGAACTGCACGCCGAACACCGGCAGGTCGCGGTGGCGCAGGCCCATGATCACCCCGTCCTCGGTCCAGGCGGTTTCCCGCAGGCAGGATGGCAGGCTGTCGCGACGCACGACCAGGCTGTGGTAGCGCGTGGCGGCGAACGGATCGGGCAGGCCGGCGAACACATCGCTGGCGTGATGGTGGATCGGGCTGACCTTGCCGTGCATCGGCACCGGCGCGCGTCCCACCTGGCCGCCGAACACCTGGCCGATCGCCTGGTGGCCGAGGCAGACGCCGAGCACGGGCACGCGACCGGCGGCGAGCCTGATCAGATCGCAGCAGATCCCGGCCTGGTCCGGCGCGCACGGGCCCGGCGACAGGACGATGGCCTCCGGCCCGAGTGCCAGGGCCTCGGCGGCACTCAGCTGGTCGTTGCGACGCACGTCGCAGACGGCACCCAGATCGCCGAGGAAATGCACGAGGTTGAAGGTGAAGCTGTCGTAATTGTCGATCAGCAGGATCATGAAGGCAGCATCGCGCGCGGGAGGCTGAGCGGTCAAATGCTCAGCCGGAATGGCAGCAGCACGGATAAGCCCAGCACGGATCCGTCCAGCACGGATCCGCCCGCACGGGTCAGGCGCGTGCCACGCGCCCCTCCAGCGGATAGGCCGGATCGTTGTAGCCCGGCGTGGAGGGATGGCCGGGGGTCACGAGCCGGTCGATCAGCGCCTCGTCCTCGGCGCCCAGCCGCACCTCGAGGGCGGCGACGTAATCCTCCCACTGCTCGAGGGTGCGCGGACCGGCGATGGCGCCGGTGACCAGCGCGTTGTTGAGCACCCAGGCGGTGGCGAACTGTCCCGGCGTCATGCCGCGACGCGACGCGTGGGCGGCGATCTCCTGGGCGGCGTGCAGGCTCTCCTCGCGCCACTCGGTTTCCATCATGCGCTTGTCCTGGCGTCCGGCGCGGCTGTCGCTTTCCGGGGCAGCACCCGGCTTGTACTTGCCGGTGAGCACGCCGCGGGCCAGCGGGCTATAGGGGAACACGCCCAGGCCGCAATGCGCGCAGGCCGGCAGGTGCTCGACTTCCGGCATACGGTTGAGCGCGTTGTAGTAGGGCTGGCTGACCACCGGTCGGGCGATGCCGGCCAGGTCGCACAGCCGGGACATCTCGGCCACCCGCCAGCCGCGGAAGTTGGACACGCCGAAATAGCGGATCCGCCCCATGTGCAGCAGGTCGGCCATCGTGCCGACCACCTCCTCCAGCGGCGTGTCGTGATCCTCCTTGTGGAGATAGAGGATGTCGATCACGTCGGTGCCGAGGCGCCTGAGGCTGGCCTCGACCGCCGAGAAGGCGTAGCGGCGCGACAGGCCGCGACCGTTCGGACCCGGCTGGGTCGGGTTGGCGAGCTTGGTCGCCAGCACCCACCAGTCGCGGTCGGCGGCGATCGCGCGGCCGACCACGCGCTCGCTTTCGCCGTTGTTGTAGACGTCCGCCGTGTCGATGAAATTGACCCCCTGCTCGCGGGCGCGGGCGATGATCCGCGCCGCGTCCGGCTCGGGGGTGGCGGCGCCGAACATCATCGTGCCGAGGCACAGGGGCGAAACCTTCAGGCCGCTGCGGCCCAGGGTGCGATAGTCCATCGGAGTTTCCCTTCTCTTCAGCGTGCGGCCGTTCAGCGTGCGGCCGTTCAGCGTCCCGGCCGCTTCCAAGTCACGCCGGGCCGCCGCTATGCGCCGCCCAGCCGTCGCCACCGGCGAAATGCAGTGCCGCTTCGGCGGCGCGCATCACGGCGCGCGCCTTCTGTCGCGTTTCCTCGTACTCGAGTGCCGCCACGCTGTCGGCGACAACGCCGCAGCCGGCCTGGACGTGCATCACCCCGTCCTTCACCACCGCCATGCGCAGGCCGATGCAGGTGTCCATGCTGCCGTCGGCGGCGAGATAGCCGATGCAGCCACCATAGGGGCCACGCCGGGTCGGCTCGATCTCGTCGATGATCTGCATCGCCCGGATCTTCGGCGCACCGGTCAGCGTGCCGGCCGGGAACCCCGCGACCAGCGCATCGAGCGCCTCGAGCCCGGCGCGCAGCCGCCCGCGCACGGTCGAGGAGATGTGCATGACGTGGCTGAAGCGCTCGATGGCGAAGCTCTCGACGACCCGCACGCTGCCGATCTCGCAGACCCTGCCGACATCGTTGCGGCCGAGATCGACCAGCATCAGGTGCTCGGCACGCTCCTTCGGGTCGGCGAGCAGCTCGGCGGCAAGCCTGCGATCCTCCTCGGCATCCTCGCCGCGCGGCCGCGTGCCGGCCAGCGGGCGCACCGTCACCTCGCCGTCGCGCAGCCGGACCAGCACCTCGGGTGAGCTGCCGACCAGGCTGAAGCCCTCGAAGCGCAGGAAGAACAGGAAGGGCGACGGGTTGATCCGGCGCAGCGCGCGATAGAGCGCGATCGGCGGCAGGGCGAAGGGGCGAGAGAAGCGCTGGCTGGGCACCACCTGGAACGCGTCGCCGGCCAGGATGTAGTCCTGGATGCGGCGCACCGCTGCCTCGAAGTCGTCGCGGCTGAAATTGCTGGCCGGCTCGAGCCCGGCCGGCGGCTCGCGCAGCCCGGCGCCGGCCGGCCGGGGCTGCGCATGCAGCTCGACCGGCCGCCCGAGCGCCTGCTGCGCGCGGGCCAGCAGCGCCTCGGCGGCCGCCTCGCCGCCCTCGCCGCGCACCGGAACGGCCAGGGTGAGCTCGTCGCGGACATTGTCGAACACAGCGAACAGGCCGGGGCGCAGCATGACCGCCTCGGGGAGGCCGAGATCGTCGGGCGGAGAGGCCGGCAGGTGCTCCATGCGGCGCACCATGTCGTAGCCGAGATAGCCGAACAGGCCCGCGATCATCGGCGGCAGGCCGGGCGGCAGGGTCATGCGGCTGTCGCGGTGCAGCGCGCGAAGGCTCTCGATCGCCTCGCGCCCGTCCGGCTCGAACGGACCGCCGTCGCGGGAGATCGACACCGCGCCGTTCGCGCAGCGCCACACCAGGTCGGGCAGCAGCCCGATCACCGAATAGCGGCCGCGCGCCGCACCCCCTTCCACGCTCTCGAGCAGCAGGGCGTTGGCGAGCGGCGGACCGTCGGCGGTCTCGAACGCGGCGGTCAGCTTGAGGAAGGTGCCGACCGGCGTGAGCAGATCCGCCGGCACGACACGGAACAGGACGTGACCCACGGCGGCCTCCGGCTGGTTCACGGCCCGACGACGCTGCGGATCGCCTGGGCGTTGAGCGAGGGCTGCACCCGGCCACGCAGCGCCATGGCGTAGCTCGCCTCGATGTCGTCGCCGACCGAGCTGTCCAGGCTGGCCCTGAGACGATCATAGCCCAGACGGTCGCTGGCCGGATCGGGATGCTGCACACCGGTCACCGTGGCCACGACGAAGCCTTGCGGGGTTTCCACCATGGTGCTCTCGCCGACCGCGAGGCTGAAGGCGAGATGGACGAGGTCGGGCGGAATGTCGGGGGTCTGGGCGTTGCGCCGGAACGGCGCGCTGTGGATCACGTCCGGGCTGCCGGACTTGGCCAGGCCGCCCGCGTGGCGGATGCGCGCATAGAGCCCGGAGGCCGCGACATTGGCTTCGCGTCGGATCGCGGCCTGGAGGAAGGCCGCGCGCACCTTGTCCTCGGCCTGGGCGAACGTCAGCGGCCTGGCCGGCGTGACGCTCTCCACCTGGACGGCGTAGTCGGCACCGTCCGGCCCCTGCTTGAGGGCGGAAACGGGGCCCGGCTTCTGGTCGAACGCCTGCTCGATGATGGCGCGGCGCAGCGCGGGCGAGCCGGGCAGCGGCGCCGGTACGCCGGACTGGGTGTCGCCCTGCGCGTCGAGCGTGCCCTCGGCGGCGGCGGCGCCGATGTCGGCCGGGATCTGGTCCAGCCCGCCACCGCCGGCGATCGCATCCTGCAGGCGTCGCACGCGCTCGGCCATGCCGTCGGCCGCGCGCTGGGCGGCGATGCGGTCATGCAGCGCTGCCCGTTCGTCGGCGAAGCTGTGGGTCACCCCAGGGGTGACCGAGACCGGCTTGACCAGCACCCAGCCGGTGTCGAGATGCACCGGGCCTGCGACCGTGCCAACCGGGGTGCGGAAGGCGAGGCTGCCGAGTGCCGGGTCGGGGAAGGTGGCCTGCGACGCGGAGTCGAGGGCCACCGGCACGGTCTGCTGCCCCTTGCCCACGGCCTGGGCCTGCATGGCCGTCCAGCTCGCACCACCCTTCCAGGCGGCGGCCAGCGCGTCGGCCGTGGCCTGGTCCGGCGTGGTGATCACCTGCACGCTGCGTTTCTCTGGCACCGGTGCGAAGTGCGGGTCCTGCGCGTACAGGGCGCGCTCGTCCGCCTCGGAGACCATCGTCGTGCGGGCCACCGTCTCGGGCGACAGCACGACCACCCGAACGCGGCGGTATTCGGGCGAGCGGAACTGGCCGGGATGGTTGTCGAACCAGCGCTGCAGGCCCGCCTGGTCCGGGGCGGCGGGCTGCGGCATGCGGTCGAAATCGAAGCGCACCATGTCGACGGTGCGGGTCTGGGCCTCGTAGTCGAAGGCGCGGCGCACCAGCACATCCGGAGCGCGGGCCGCGGCACTCAGCGGTTCGGTCAGCGCGCTGGCCGCCATGTCCTCGCGGATCAGGCGCAGCAGGTAGGCCTCGTTGAGGCCGTGCTGGCTGAGCCATCCGTCGAAGCGCGCACGGTCGAACCGGCCGTCGGGGCCCTTGAAGGCGGCAAAGTCGAACACCGTGCTGCGCAGCACGTCGTCGGGCACGACGATGCCGAGCCGGGTCGCCTCGGCCAGCGCCTCGGCATGGCTGACCAGGCCCTGCAGCACCTGCAGGCCGATCTGGCCGCGCTCGGCGGCCGGCAGACTGGACGGGTCGCCGCCCGATTGTGCTGCGACCTGGGCGAGCTGCTGGCGGAAGGCGCTGTCGAAATCCTGCACCGTCACCTTCTGGCCGCCCACGCTGGCCACCGTGCCGGCATCGCCATGGCCGAGCTGGTTCACGAAACCGCCGATCCCCCAGAAGACGAAGGCGGCGAACAGCAGCAGGGCGAAGACCCGCCCGGCCCAGGAATCGACAAACAAGCGACGCAGAAAGGAGATCATGAAGCCGACGCGCAAGCGAGGTTGGGGCGCGCACCATAGGCAGCACCCACCCGCTTGACCACACCCGCCCTTCCGCGCCGTCATGGCCACCGTCCCCGACGCGCAGGAGAGCCCCGCCCATGCCCGACAGCTTCGCGACCGAGGAGGGCGTGCACGCGCTCGGAGACCTTCCCCTGCACTCAGGCGCGGTGCTGCGCGGCGCCAGGATGGCCTGGAAAAGCTACGGCCGCCTGTCGCCTTCGCGCGACAATGTCGTGCTCTATCCCTGCAGCTACAGCGCCAAGCACGACGACCAGGAATGGCTGATCGGCGCGGACGGGATCCTCGACCCGGGCCGCTGGTTCATCGTCATCCCTGACATGTTCGGCAATGGCCTGTCCTCGAGCCCGTCCGACACGCCGGACTACCCGGGGCTGGTGACGATCGCCGACAATGTCGAGGCGCAGCGCCGGCTGCTCGCCGAGCGCTGGGGGATCGAGCAGCTGGCGGCGGTCTACGGCTTCTCCATGGGCGGCCAGCAGGCCTACCACTGGGCAGCACTGCATCCCGGCAAGGTCGAGCGTGCGATCGTGGTGTGCAGCTCGGCGCGCACCGCCGAACACAACAAGGTCTTCCTCCAGGGCCTGTTCGCCACCCTCGAGGCGGCGCCGGAGCATCTCGGCGCTGGCCGCTTCTCGGCCGAGCCACACGCCGCATTGCGCGCCTTCGCCCGCATCTATGCCGGCTGGGCGATGAGCCAGGACTGGTATCGCGCCGGGCTGCACCTGCGCTCGGCGGCCAGCCTCGAGGAGTTCCTCGACCGCGAATGGGCGCCCGGCTTCACGACGCTGCATGCGGCCGACCTCTATGCCCAGGCGCGGAGCTGGGAGGCTTCGGACATCAGCGCCAACCCACTCTATGGCGGCGACCTGCCGCGCGCACTGGCCGCCATCGAGGCGCGCGTGCTGCTGCTGCCGGGGGAGACGGACCTTTACTTCCGGGTGGCGGACAGCGAGGCGGAGATGCGGCATCTGCGCCGCGCCGAGTTGCGCCCGATCCCGTCCATCTGGGGGCACCGGGCCGGGGCGCCGCGGCAGAACCCGCCGGACGCGGCCTTCCTGCGCGACGCGGTGCGGGCCTGGCTGGCGAGCTGAACTGCCCCGCACGAGGCCGCTGCGGCGGCGGCGCGCAGGCTCAGACGTAGAAGTCGCGCGCGCCCGCCGCCCCGCCGGCAACAGCGCCCGTCCTGGGGCCGGTGCCGCCGCTGGTCGCGGACCGGCCGGCTCCGGCGCCGCGCGCAGCGGCGGCACCCGGCGTGGATCCGCCGGCCGCCGGCACGCTCCCGGCGCCGCCGGTGGCCGAGGAGGTCACTCCCGCCGACCCTGCTCCAGAGGAACCACCGGGTGCGGAGCCCGTCGGCGGTGACCCCGCCGCTGGGGAACCCGCGGCTGCGGAGCCGCTCACCGGTGAGAGCGCCCCTGGCGAGCCGACTGTGGGGGAGCCGCTCGCCGGTGCGCCCAGACCGGAGGACAGGGTGGCGGCCGAAGGTTTGGCCGAGGATGTGGCGGTGGAGGCTGCACCACCCGTTGTCGCGCCGCTCGCCGCCGGCTCCGGCACGGTCATGTCGAGGGGCGCGAAGCTGAAGCCCACCCCGGCGACTCCGCCGCGCGAGGCCTGGGCGATCGCCGACTGCTCGACCGCCTGGAAGCGGCTGAGCGCGTTCAGCTTGGTCGCCATGATCACGTCGGTCTGCGGGTCGGGCTGCTGCTGCCAGTTGGTGGCGTTGAACGCCTCGATCTGGGCGTTGATGCCGGCGATCACCGCATGGATGCTGGCCTGCTCGAAGGCCGAGCCGCTCGGCACGCCGCCCGATCCGTCGCTCGCCGCACCCGGGCTGGAGGTGGCGCCGAGCGGGCTCTGCGTCTCGGCGAACCCGCGGGCGGCGCCGGTGCGCGGTGGCGCCTGCGCACCGGCGGATGAAGAGCCGCCGCCGAGCGGGCGCGCCACTCCCGCAGCCGGGCCGGTTGCACAGGGCGTGCTTTCGTTGCTGGCACCGGGCGCCGCGGTCGGCTGCAGCGCGTAGCCGCTCCCGAACCCGGTCAGCGCCGCGATCGTCATCGCCTGCTCCTGTTCTCCGACGCGCGCGATGATTCCAGGCAAGGGTTGAAAGTTGGTTAACGTGCCGACCGGTTCCCCAGCACCCTGGAGGCCAGTGCGACCTCCCCCGCGAGGCAGAGGGTTCAGTCCAACCATATGGTGCCCCATGGACTCGCGACTGAACCGTCGCCGTCACGGGCGCCCTCAGCGACGCGACCTGGCCCCATCCGCCGGTTCAACCTGTAGCGCCAACCCGACGCCCCTCGCCGGGAAATGGGCACGGTTGAGCCCCCGGGTGTGCCGGGGCATTCCGGCCGTCCGGATGATCCTTGAGCCCGAGGCGGCGGCCGTGGCGTGTTCGGCTCGGACCGGCGAACACGCGCCCGTGGCACCGAGCGACGCTCGGGCGTTGCGCCATGGCTGGTAATCGCCGCGCGGGCCTTTCGGTCCCGCCTGGCATGATGCGTAGCCTTGGTCTGCCGCGCGAGGCGCGCCTTCCGGCCGCCTGGTGCACCCCATCCCGCCCACCGTCGCACCCGCCGCCGTTGCGGCTCTTGTCATCTTCCCGTGCGGCATGATCTATGCGGCGCCATGCAGGGCTTTGCCGGCAGAGCCTGCGCGGACCTTGGGCGCCCGGGAGAGACGCGATGCGTCAGATGATCGCAGGCAACTGGAAGATGAACGGGCTGATCGCGGACGCCGAGGCCTTGGCCGGCGCGATCCGCGAGGGCCTCGGCGAGTCGGTCGACCAGCCCGCCTGCGACGTCCTGCTGTGCCCGCCATTCACCGCCCTGGCCAGCGTGGGCCGCATCCTCACCGGCAGTGCTGCGTCGCTGGGCGCACAGGATTGCTACATCCACGACAAGGGCCCGCATACCGGCGACATCGCACCGTCGATGCTGCGCGACCTGGGCTGCAGCCATGTCATCCTCGGCCATTCCGAGCGCCGGCAGCGCCATGGCGAGATCGACGAGACAGTGCGCGAGAAGGCGGTGACCGCGATTCGCGCCGGGCTGATCCCGGTGGTCTGCGTGGGCGAGAGCGAGGAGCAGCGCGCGGGCGGCAACCAGGAGGACGTGGTCGGCTGGCAGCTCAAGGGGAGCCTGCCGCACGGGTTCGACGGGCTGGTGGCGTATGAGCCGGTGTGGGCGATCGGCACCGGCCGGGCGGCGACCGAGGCCGATATCGAGGCGATGCACGGCTTCATCCGCGCCGAGCTGATCCGCCAGCTCGGCGCGGATGCCGGCGGCGCGATCCGCATCCTGTACGGCGGCTCGGTGACCGCTGCGAACGCCGCGAGCCTGCTCGCCGTGCCGGAAGTTTGCGGCGCGCTGGTGGGGGGTGCGAGCCTGCGGGCGAGCGAGTTCCTCGCCATCATCCGCGCGGCCCGGCCGACCGCCACCAGGGCCATCCTGCCGGGCGGCGAGGCATGAACACCTTTCTCCTCGTCCTGCACCTCGTGGTCACGCTGGCACTGATCGGCACGGTGCTCATCCAGCGCAGCGAGGGTGGGGGCCTAGGGATCGGCACCAGCCAGGGCATGGGCTCGTTCATGACCGGGCGCGGCACGGCGAACCTGCTGACCCGCACGACCGCGGTGCTGGCCGCGATCTTCATGCTGCTGTCCCTGGCACTCGCGGTGCTCAACCGCGGCGGCTCGGGCGGACGCGACATCCTGGGTGCTGCGCCGCCGGCCGCGACCCGGCCGCTGGCGCGCCTGCCGGCGGCACCGGCAGCACCAGCCACACCGGCCAAGGCGCCGCTCGCCGACACGCCGTCCGCCAGCACGCCGCAGGCGAAGGCACCAGCCGCGACTCCTCCCGCGACCAATCCTTCTGGAGCCACCCCTCTCGGGGCCAAGGCACCGCCGGCCCCCGCCAAGCCGGTCGGTCCGAGCGTTCCCACCCAGTGAGCCTGCGGATCCGGTGACCGGCATCGCGGGTTCAGTAGGCGTTCCAGGCTGTTGAGCGGCGCGGCTCCGGCGTCCGAGATCGACGTGGTGGTCGTCGGCGCGGGAGCAGCGGGCCTCGCCGCCGCCGGCGTGTTGCGCGCCGCCGGGTGCGGTGTCGCGCTGCTCGAAGCGGGCGGCCGCAGCGGCGGCCGCGCGCACACGATCCACCTGCCGGGCGCCGCGGGCGCGCGGTTCGAAGCCGGTGCGATCTGGCTGCACGAGACCGACCGCAATCCGCTGGCCAGGCTGGCCGAACGCCACGGAATCGCCTGCTCGCCCGGCCATCCGGGCGGCCGGCGCTTGTTCGTGGGCGGCAGGACAGCGCACGACGCCGAACGTGACGAGTACGAGCGCGAGTACGCGGCCTGGGAGCGGGCCTGCCTCCGCGCGGCCGACGGACCCGACCGGCCGCTGGCCGAGGCAGCACCGGTGGAGGGCGTCTGGCGCGGTAACATCGAGACCTGGGAGGCGTCGATCATCGCCGCAGCCGATGCCGACCGGCTGGGGCTGCATGACTGGCGGCGCAACCGGCTCGATGACAGCGATCTCACGCCGCCCGAGGGACTAGGCAGCCTGCTGCTGCAACTGGTCGGGCCGCTCGCCGGTCAGGTGCGGCTGGGGACAGCCGTCTCGCATCTCGACTGGAGCGGCACCGACCACGTGATGGTGAGCGGCGCATTCGGCGCCCTCGCCGCCCGGGCGGCGATCGTCACCGTCTCGACCGGCGTGCTGGCCGCGGGCGGGATCGCCTTCGCACCCGCCCTGCCCGGCGGCACGGCGCAGGCGATCGGCGAGCTGCCGATGGGGCTGCTCAGCAGGCTGGCGATCCCCGCCGCGGGCGCCGGACGGCTCGGGCTCGAGCCCGGCACCCTGCTCGAGCCGCGCATCGAGCGGCCGGCCGGGGCGGGGCAGACGCGGATGTTCTTCCAGGCCTGGCCGGACGGCGCTCCCTACGTGGTGGCATTCTACGGCGGCAGCCTGGCCTGGTCGCTGTGCGGCCGGCCGGAGGTGGCGGTCGGTCGGGCGATGGATGAGTTGCGCCACCTGCTCGGCCCGGCGGTGGACGAGGCGCTGCGCCCCGCGCAGGCCTTCGTGACCGGCTGGGGCGAGGACCCGCTGTTCTGCGGCGCGTACAGCTATTGCCCGGCCGGCGGGTCGGCGGCGCGCGGCCGCCTGGCCGAGCCGATCGCCGGCGGCCGGCTGGTGTTCGCCGGCGAGGCCTGCCGCACGGACGGGCTGGCCGGCACGGTCGGCGGGGCGCTGGCGGACGGCGAGCGTGCGGCCCGGATCGTGCTTGCGGCCCGCTTCGGCGTGGAGCGCGCCCCCGACCTGCTCGCGGCGGACCGGCTGTTTCGCGACGCGAGAGGCTTTTCCCCGGCAGGCAGCCCGGTGTAGGACGGAGGCCCATGACGCGGTTCGTATTCATCACCGGCGGCGTGGTCTCCTCGCTCGGCAAGGGCATCGCCTCGGCGGCACTGGCCGCCCTGCTGCAGGCGCGCGGCTACACGGTGCGCCTGCGCAAGCTCGACCCCTATCTCAATGTCGATCCCGGCACGATGAGCCCCTACCAGCACGGCGAGGTGTTCGTCACCGACGACGGGGCGGAGACCGATCTCGATCTCGGCCATTACGAGCGCTTCACCGGCGTGCATGCCACCAAGGCCGACAACGCGACCACCGGGCGGATCTACTCGGAGGTGATCGCGCGCGAGCGGCGGGGCGACTATCTCGGGGCCACCGTGCAGGTCATTCCGCACATCACGGACGCCATCAAGGAGGCGATCCTGCGCGGCACCGACCAGCTCGATTTCGCACTGATCGAGATCGGCGGCACGGTGGGCGACATCGAGAGCCTGCCGTTCCTCGAAGCCATCCGGCAGTTGCGCAACGATCTCGGTCCCGAGCGGACCATGTTCATCCATCTCACCTTGGTCCCCTTCATCGCCTCGGCCGGCGAGCTGAAGACCAAGCCCACCCAGCATTCGGTCAAGGAGCTGCAGAATGTCGGCATCCAGCCGCAGATGCTGCTCTGCCGCTCCGACCGGCCGCTGCCCGACGGCGAGCGGCGCAAGATCGCGAGCTTCTGCAACGTGCGCCCCGAGGCGGTGGTCTCGGCACTCGATGTCGACACGATCTATGCCTGCCCGATTTCCTACCACGAGGGCGGCATGGACACCGAGGTGCTGCGCCATTTCGGGCTGCCCCATGAGGGCGAGCCGGACCTGTCGGGCTGGCAGCGTGTGCTCGACGCCATCCGCCAGCCCGAGGGCGAGGTGCGGATCGCGGTGGTGGGCAAGTACACGAGCCTTCTCGACAGCTACAAATCGCTCGGCGAGGCGCTGATCCATGGCGGCATTGCCAACCGGGTGCGGGTGCGGCTCGACTGGGTGGACAGCCAGATCTTCGAGCAGGACGGGGCGGTGGAGCGCCTGCAGGACGTGGACGGCATCCTGGTGCCGGGCGGCTTCGGCGAGCGCGGCTCGGAGGGCAAGATCGAGGCGGTGCGTTTCGCCCGCGAGCGGCACGTGCCGTTCCTCGGTATCTGCTTCGGCATGCAGATGGCGGTGATCGAGTGCGCCCGCAACCTGGCCGGCCTGCCGGATGCCTCGTCGACCGAGTTCGGCCCGACCCGTGAGCCGGTGGTCGGGCTGATGACCGAATGGGCGCGCGGCAACGATCTCGAGCGGCGCGCGGCCGGCGGCGATCTCGGTGGCACGATGCGCGTCGGCGCCTTCCCCGCGGTGCTGGCACCCGGCTCGCTGGCCGCCGGGACCTACGGTGCCACCCGGATCAGCGAGCGGCACCGGCATCGCTGGGAGGTCAACGTGCACTATCGCGAGCAGCTCGAGGCGACGGGCTTGCTGTTCTCCGGCATGAGTCCGGACGGGGTACTGCCGGAGATCGTCGAGTATCCCGACCATCCCTGGTTCATCGGCGTCCAGTATCATCCCGAGCTGATGTCCAAGCCCTTTGCGCCGCACCCGCTGTTCACCGGGTTCATCGGCGCCTCGCTGAGGAAGGCCAGGCTGGTATGAACGAGGCTGGTATGAACGAGGCTGGTATGAACGAGGCTGGTATGAACAGGGCTGGCGTGAACAGGACGGTGGCGATCGGCGACCTCGCCGTCGGCAACCACCTGCCCCTCACCCTGATCGCCGGGCCCTGCCAGATCGAGTCCGAAAGCCATGCCGACGAGATGGCCCGCGCCCTGGTCGGTCTATGCCGGGCGCGCGGCATCGGGCTGATCTACAAGAGCAGCTTCGACAAGGCGAACCGCACCAGCCTCAGGGGTGCGCGCGGCATCGGGCTCGAGCGGGGGCTTGCGATCCTCCACGGGATACGCAGCCGCCACGGCGTGCCGGTGCTGACCGACGTGCACGCGCCGGACCAGTGCCGGCTCGCCGCCCAGGCAGTCGACGTGCTGCAGATCCCGGCCTTCCTGTGCCGCCAGACCGACCTTCTGCTCGCCGCCGGCGAGACGGGATGTGCGGTCAACGTCAAGAAGGGCCAGTTCCTGGCGCCGTGGGACATGGAGAACGTCGCGGCCAAGCTGGCATCGACCGGCAACGAGCGCATCCTGCTCACCGAGCGTGGTGCCAGCTTCGGCTACAACACGCTGGTCAACGACATGCGCGCCCTGCCGATCATGGCGCGCACCGGCTGGCCGGTGGTGTTCGACGCCACCCATTCGGTGCAGCAGCCGGGCGGCCTCGGCACCGCGTCCGGCGGGCAGCGCGAGTTCGCCCCCGTACTGGCCCGGGCGGCGGTTGCCATCGGTGTCGCGGCGGTCTTTATTGAAACGCACGAAGATCCAGACCGTGCGCCGAGCGACGGGGCGACCATGATCCCGCTGGCGCAGATGGCGGAACTCCTCGACCGGCTGCAGGCTTTCGACCGACTGGCAAAGCTCGGATCCACCGAATAGGGCGAACAGCGATGAGCGGCTTTCTCGGCAATCTTCTCGGCAGTCTCATGGGTGGCGGCCAGGCAGGATCGGGGACGCAAGCCGGAACCCAGGGTGCGGGAGGAGTGGCCGGAATCGCCGGGCTCGTCGGCCAGGCGATCAACGCAGCCGGCGGTCCGGCCGGCATCCTGCAGAAGTTCCAGCAGGCCGGTCTCGGCAATGTTGCCCAATCCTGGGTGGGCAGCGGCGAGAACCAGTCTGTGTCTCCCCAGCAGGTGCAATCGGTGTTCCCGACCCAGCAGATCGATGCCTGGGCCCAGCAGCACGGCATCCCGGCCGGGATGGCCTCGCAGGTGCTGGCCCAGTTCCTGCCGCACGCGGTCGATGCGCAGACCCCCAACGGAGCGGTGCCGCCGAGCGGCACGCCGCAGGCCGACCCGTCCAACATCGATTTCGCCGGACTGATCGGCCGCCTGACCGGGCGCGGCTGAACCCGCACCGCACCCGGGCAGGCGGCCGGTCGCTGCCGATCCGGCCGGCGGCTTCGCGGATGGCCCACGGGCCGGAAAGACGTTCGGCTGCCCGAACCTGTTGGTGGTGCGGACCATCGGCTATCCTGAGCCCGAGCCCAACCCCGAATGCCGCAACCGAAATCCCCGGAGCAATGACGCGATGATCCGAACTTCCAGCCTCGCCGCCACCGCGCTGCTCGCGGCGATCCTGGGCACGGCGCTGCACACGCCGGCACATGCGCTGTCGATGAAGGAGTGCAGCACCAAGTTCAAGGAAGCCAAGCAGGCCGGCACGCTGGGCGGCCAGAGCTGGAAGGAGTTCCGCTCGGCGCAGTGCACCTCCGCCGCCTCGGCCAAGGCGAGCAGCACCGCCACCACCAGCTCGACCACCGCCTCCGCACCCGGCGCCAAGCCCGGCGCTCCGATCGGCGGCGCCACCGGCAGTGCCGTCTTCCCGAACGCGATCGATCCGAAATACGCCAAGGAGGCGGCCGGCAAGGCCCGGATGCACACCTGCCTGGACCAGTATCACGCCAACAAGACGAACAACGGCAATGGCGGGATGAAGTGGATCCAGAAGGGCGGCGGCTATTTCAGCCAGTGCACGAAGCGTCTGAAGGGGGCCGCCTAGCTCCCGGCTAGGCCAGGCGGCTGACCGCGCACGACGCCTGGCCTTGCAGCGGGCTCAGAAGGTCCGCGCCACCAGCACGACCAGCAGGCAGAGCAGCACCACGGCGCTGAGCAGCCAGCGCAGGGGGAGGTAGCCGGGCGGCAGTGCGCCGCGCCGGCCGGCCTCGGCTTCGACCAGCATCGTGCCGAGAAAGCCCATGGCCAGGATGATGATCGCCACCATTGAACTGGCGACCAGCGGCACCAGGAGTGCCGCCCAGCCGACCAGGGCGGGCAGCACGCCAAGTGCCAGTCGCTTGCGGTCGGCGGCAGTGCGGCTTGGCGACAGCATCGTCGGGTCCGGCTCCAGGGCTAGGCCCCAATGCACCGCGCCGAGGAACGACAGGATCACCGCGCCATAGGCGATCAGCGCCTGCACCAGCCGCGGCACCGGCACCTGGTGGGGGACGAAGATGATCCCGGCCGCGCAGGCCAGGAACGGGATGAGGCCGAGCAGGCCGAGCATTATCGCCAGCACCGGAAGTCGCCGCATCGCATCATCCCCGCCGTCCCGCTGCCTCCAACGCGGCGGAGTGCGACGGGATGCGCGGGTCAGCGCCCTCCAGGCGCGGCAGGGACGATCCCAGGATGCGTCGGAGCACCCCGGCGCGCGCCACGGGCCGGCCCTCTTGCGCCGTTCGCGGCCAAGTGCTGCAACGCTGCCACCACGAGACCCACAGCGGAGTGAGCCCAGATGAGCGCGATAACGGAGATCGTCGCCCGCGAGATCCTCGACAGCCGCGGCAACCCCACCATCGAGGTCGATGTCGAGCTGGAAAGCGGTGCCACCGGCCGCGCCGCGGTGCCGTCCGGCGCCTCGACCGGCGCGCACGAGGCGGCCGAGCTGCGCGACGGCGACAAGGCGCGCTATGGCGGCAAGGGCGTGCTCAAGGCGATCGCCCATGTCGAGGGCGAGATCAACGACGCGCTGCTCGGCGCGGAGGCGGCGAGCCAGGTCGAGATTGACAGCACGCTGATCGACCTCGACGGCACGCCGAACAAGGGTCGGCTGGGTGCCAACGCCATCCTGGCCGTCTCGCTTGCGGTGGCCAAGGCCAGTGCCCAGGAGGTCGGGCTGCCGCTCTACCGTTACGTGGGCGGCGTGTTCGCCCGCACCCTGCCGGTGCCGATGATGAACATCGTCAATGGCGGCCAGCATGCCGACAACCCGATCGACATCCAGGAATTCATGATCCAGCCGGTCGGCGCGCCGACGGTGGCCGAGGCGGTGCGGATCGGCTCGGAGATCTTCGCCCAGCTCAAGCGCGGGCTGAAGGAGGCCGCCCACAACACCAATGTCGGCGACGAGGGCGGTTTCGCACCCGGATTGAAATCGGCCGACGAGGCTTTGGGCTTCATCATGACCGCCATCGAGAAGGCGGGCTACCGGCCGGGCGAGGAGGTGGCCCTCGCCCTCGATTGCGCGGCGACCGAGTTCTACAAGGACGGCAAGTACGAGCTCGAGGGCGAAGGCAAGTCGCTCGATGCCGGCGGCATGGTCGCCTACCTCGCCGATCTCGCCGCGCGCTATCCGATCATCTCGATCGAGGATGGCTGCTCGGAGGATGACTGGGAGGGATGGGCACACCTCACCGCCGTACTTGGCGACAAGCTGCAATTGGTCGGCGACGACCTGTTCGTCACCAACCCCGACCGGCTGCGGCGCGGGATCAAGGCCGGCACGGCGAACGCGATCCTGGTCAAGGTCAACCAGATTGGCACGCTGTCCGAGACGCTCGAAGCCGTCGAGCTCGCCCACCATGCCGGCTACCGCGCGGTGATGAGCCACCGCTCGGGCGAGACGGAGGACGCCACCATCGCCGACCTCGCGGTGGCAACAAACTGCGGGCAGATCAAGACCGGCTCGCTGTCGCGTTCCGACCGGACGGCGAAATACAACCAGCTGATCCGAATCGAGCAGGCCCTGGGCTCCGCCGCCCGCTATGCCGGGCGGACGATCCTCAGGGGCTGAGCCGCGCGTAGTCCGAGGCGTCCAAGGCTGGCGTCATACAGGCTGGCGTCACCGGGCCCTGGTCGCCTCGTTGAGCACGAACGGGCGACCACGCCTCAAGCGACACCCCGCCGCTGTCAGGCCGCACCCGGATTCGTGACCAGGTCGAGCCGCAGGGTCATGCAGTATGCACCGCCGCCGGACAGGATGAACGGGGCGAGGTCCACGCCCAGCACCTCGTAGCCTCGCTCGGCGAGGCGGGCGCGCAGGCGGTCGGGCGGGTTGGCCATGACCACCTTCTCGCCAAGGGCCACCGCGTTGACGCAGAACGCGGCCGCATCCTCGTCGGAGGCTTCGAGGCGCTGGTCGGGTTCGACCGCCTCGTGGATCAGCCGCAAGCCGGCCTCGGTGAAGGCGGGCGGGTAGAACAGCACCTCGCCGCGCGGGAGTGCGCAGAAGCAGGTGTCGAGATGGTAAAAACGCGGGGTGGCCAGCTCCAGCCGGCGGATCTCGATGCCGAAATGATCGGCGAGCACGTCCGGGCTGTCCGGCGTGGACCGCGGGCCGAAGCCGGTCCAGGCGAGGCGGCGGGTCCGGTCCCAGAGACAGTCGCCCGCCCCTTCCTGCAGGCAGCCGCCCGGCAGGTGCGCCACCTCGCGCACCACGCCTTGCGCCTGCAGCCGCGCGAAGACCCGCTCGAAGGCCGCCTCCTCGCCCTGGCGCTGCGGGTAGCGGAAGCGGGCGAGCAGGGCCCGCCCGTCGAGCACCACCGCGCCGTTGGCCGGGAAGACCATGTCCGGCAGGCCGGCCGCCCCGTCCGCCACCTCGGGCACCCCGCCCGCTTCGCGCAGCGCCTGGCACAGGGCCTCGAAGGCGCGTCCCGCTTCGGCGCGGTGCAGCGCGGGATCCTCCGCCCACAGCCCCGGCTGCATCCAGGGGTTGATCGCGTAGCTCACGTCGTAATGCGAGGGCTCGACGAGGAGATAGGCGGGGCGGCCGGCGGGGCGGCCGGCGGCCTGGCTCGGGCGCCAGCCGGTGCCCGTATGCGGGGCTGCCGCCGCCGCGGAACCGCCGTCGATGCGCGGCTGGGCGGCCTGATCGGACGCGAACATGGTTCCGACTCCGTTTCGGTCAGATTTCTCTTGCGACAGGCTGCCGGTTCCGGGAGAAGAAGAACAACTGATTCGTGAGCGGGGCGGCATCACCGTAGCCTCGCCCGCGGAGACAGTCCGGTCCGCCCGCCACCGCGCATCTGGTGGGGGCCGCGGATCTGGTGGGGGAGAACGCGATGAGCTTGCTTCGCGCTGCAAAGCGCCGCGTCAAGGCGGCATGCCCGCCGCTGCTCTTCCTGTCGCTGGTGGGTTATTTCGGCTGGAACGCGTTCCAGGGCCCGCACGGCCTGACCAGCTACCATGCCCAGCAGCACCTGCTGTCGCAGGCCGAGACCGACCGGCAGGACGCGGTTCTCGAGCAGGCCGCCTGGATGCAGCGGGTGTCCGGACTGCGCGACCGCGACATCGATCCCGACACGCTCGACGAGCGAGCGCGGGCGATGCTCAATCTGGCCAATCCGAACGACATCGTCGTTCCGTACGGACGCGGCGACCGGCTGTACTGAACTGCGCTGAGCCGGGGCCTGCCCAGCCGCCAGGCCTGAACCGACGTTGCTCCCGGCCGCCGGCATCGCCGGAGCAAGTCCGGCGCCGCGGCTGGGCTTCGCGCGCCGACTCGGCGTGCAGCGCGGGACGCTACTTGATCTTGGCTTCCTTGAACGCGACGTGCTTGCGCGCGACGGGGTCGTATTTGCGCAGCTCCATCTTGCCAGTCTGTGCGCGAGCGTTTTTCTTCGTGACGTAGAAGTAGCCGGTGTCGGCGGTCGACACGAGCTTGATCTGGATGGTGTTCGTCTTGGCCATGATCGGTCCCACACGGGTAGGCTCCGGCCGCAGGCGGCAGGAGCTCGGCAGAGTCGCAAGGGGCGGCAAAATGCGCATCCGGGGCGTGCAGGTCAAGCCTTCCGGCACCGGCCGGGCGCGACGCGCGGCCTGCGCGGCCACCTGATGCTTGCTCTGGAGGAGGCACGGGCGCGAATCCTCGACCGGCTCGCCCCCACGGGCGTGGAGACCGTCGAGCTCGGCGCGGCCCTGGGACGGGTGCTCGCCGAGCCGCTCACCGCCCGGCTGTCCAACCCGCCGGCCGACGTCTCGGCCATGGACGGTTATGCGGTGCGCAGCGCCGACGCGTCGGCGGGTGCGCGGGTGCGGCTGATCGGCGAGGCGCCGGCCGGACATCCGTTCGCAGGGAGGCTGGAGGCAGGCGACTGCGTGCGCCTGTTCACCGGCAGCGTCATGCCCGAGGGCAGCGATGCCGTGCTGATCCAGGAGAACGCGACCCGGGACGTGGACACGGTCGTGGTGCGCGAGGCCGTGGCGCCGGCCCGCCACGTCCGCCCGCACGGGCAGGATTTCACGCGCGGGGCGGTGGTGCTGGCCGCCGGCCGGCGGCTCGGGCCGCGCGAGATCGGGATCGCGGCAGCCGCCAACCAGCCCTGGCTCGCCTGCCACCGCCGGCCGGTCGTGGCACTGCTCTCGACCGGCGACGAGGTCGCATTGCCCGGCGGCGAGATCCCGCCCGGCGGCATCGCCAACTCCAACGGCCCGATGCTGGCCGCCCTGGTCGCGGCCGCCGGCGGCGTGCCGCAGCTGCTCAAGCCCGCACCCGACCAGGCCGCGGCGATCGCCGAGCGGGTGAGCGACCTGCATTGCGACATGCTGGTCACCATCGGCGGCGCCAGCGTCGGCGCCTACGACCTGGTGCAGGCCGGGCTCGGCGAGCTGGCGTTCGCGGTCGATTTCTGGAAGATCGCCATGCGGCCCGGCAAGCCGCTGATGCATGGGCGCCTGCGCGGGCCACGCGGCGAGACGCCGGTGCTCGGCCTGCCAGGCAATCCGGTCTCGGCCTATGTGTGCGCGATCCTGTTCCTGCTGCCGGCCATCGCCGCCCTGTCCGGGAGTGCGACCGGAGCTGGCGGTGCCGCCGGGGCGCTCGCCTACGAGCAGGCGGTGCTCGACGCGCCGCTCGCCGCCAACGACGAGCGGGCCGACCATCTGCGCGCGCGCCTGGTCACCGGCGACAGCGGCGAGCTGCGCGTGGCCCCCTTCCGCCGCCAGGATTCCGGCATGCTCAGCCTGCTGCAGCAGGCGGGCGCGCTGATCCTGCGGCCGCCGCACGCGCCCGCTGCGCCGCGCGGGGCCACCGTTCCGATCCTGCGGCTCGACCGGCTGGGCCTGTAGGGAAATCCGGCGGATCGAACGCGCGCGAAGTCCGCCGGCTCCTCAGGCGGTCCGCAGCATGACGGCCCGGGGCTACGGCTGGCAGCAACGGCTAAGGGCAGCGGCCGGGGGTTGCGTGCTTGACGCGACGACGCGAACCAATATAGAACAACGGCTTAGTTTCCTGTTTGTTCTCGGCTCGCCTCGCGCCCGGTAGATTCGGGGTCGCGTGTGGCGCAGCCTGAAGCCGGAGTCGCGATGCTCACCCGCAAGCAGCATGAGTTGCTCAGCTTCGTCGATCGTCACCTGCGCGACACCGGCTTCTCGCCCTCGTTCGACGAGATGAAGGAGGCGCTCGGCCTCCGGTCCAAGTCGGGCATCCACCGGCTGATCTCGGCGCTGGAGGAGCGCGGCTTCCTCAGCCGTCGCCACCATCGCGCCCGGGCGCTGGAGGTGCTGCGCATGCCGGAGCACGCACCAATGGCAGCGGCCGACCCGGACGAGCTGTCCGGCACGGGGGCTGCGACGGAAGACGTCGAGGACGAACTGCAGCCCTTCAAGCCCAACGTCATCAAGGGCGATTTCAGCCAGCGCCTGCAGGGGGTGCGGGCGGCGGCGGACGCGACCGCGATCCAGCTTCCGCTCTACGGGCGGATCGCCGCCGGCCTGCCGATCGAGGCGCTGCGCGACAGCGGCAACCATGTGCAGGTGCCGATCGCCATGCTGGGCAGCGGCGAGCACTACGCCCTCGAGGTGGCGGGCGATTCGATGATCGAGGCGGGCATCCTCGACGGCGACACGGTGATCATCCGCAAGGAGGAAACCGCCGAGAACGGCCAGATCATCGTCGCCCTGATCAACGACAGCGAGGTGACGCTCAAGCGCCTGCGCCGGCGCGGCAGCGCGGTGGCGCTCGAGCCGGCCAATGCCCGCTATGAGACCCGGATCGTTCCGGCCGACAAGGTGCGCGTCCAGGGCCGACTCGTCGGCCTGCTACGCCGCTACTAGTGTCGGGGCGGGAGAAAGGGGGAAGAGTCGTTCTTTCTTGAAAGAAAGAACCAAAGAACTTCTGTCCGTTTGGCCCCCGGTGGGTGCCACCTTCCCGAGCCCGATCGGAACAGAGTCTTTTTGCTTCTTTTTCTTCAGAAAAAGAAGACTCCTTCCGGTCGGACGCGCCAGGCGCTCAGCGCAGCAGCGACTCAAACGATGGCAGTTCGGCGGCCAGCCGGGTCACGGTCGCCTCGTCGATCTCCGCGCAGTGCGGCAGGCAGGCGACAAGACGCACGCCGCCCAGGCGGGTGATCGCCTCGCGGGTGCTGTCGGGTGACGGGCCGTTCAGCACCACGCCGGCGACCGGGATGCGGCGGTGGCGCAACGCCTCCAGGCTGAGCAGCGTTTGGTTGATGGTGCCGAGCCCGCCGCGCGCGACCAGCACCACCGGCAGGCCGAGCCGGGCGATCAGGTCGATCATCGTCTCGCCGCCGCCGATCGGAACCATCAGCCCCCCTGCCCCTTCCACCACGAGCGGCGCGTCCGACGGCGGCGGCAGGGCGATCGCGCGCGGATCGAGTGTCGCACCCTCCATTGCGGCGGCGGCCTCTGGGGACAGCGGTGCGGCCAGGCTCACGGCGGGGGCCAGTACCCGGCCGGGCGGCAGGGCGGCTAGGCGGGCGACTGTGTCCGTGTCACCCGGCTCGTCGGCCAGCCCGGTCTGCATCGGCTTCCAGTAGTGCGCGCCCCAGGCGCGCACGAGGCAGGCCGAAACCAGCGTCTTGCCAATCCCGGTATCGGTGCCTGTCACGAACACGCCGCGCCGGTTGGGCGGGCGGTATAGCCCATAGCCGATGCGGTATTCGGCGACCGCGCCGCCGGGGGCGGAGTCCAGCCGGCGCAGCGCCCGGCGCAGGACAAGCGGGTCGGCCGGGCGGCTGCCGGGACGCGGCAGGTCCGCGCCGATCGCGCGCAGGCTGCGCGGCAGGTCGATCGCGCGCGCGTGTCGCTCGACGATCGTCTCGACCTGCCAGGGGCCTGCACCAGTGGCGGGCCCGGCCCCACCCAGGGGCGCGGCGGTCGGGAAAAGATGCCACCGAGGGGTGCA
>Ga0080006_1230514_pt1 | contig 52524 bp, 46 predicted proteins | sample RS3BMetagenome_FD_69209 | JGI IMG/M metagenome (GOLD analysis project Ga0080006, IMG submission 69209) | Ferric oxide microbial mat and aquatic microbial communities from Rainbow Spring, Yellowstone National Park, USA - RS3B (SPADES... ... | reverse complement strand
CGAGGGCGGCAGGAAAGGTGCATACAACCGGTTTCCGTGTCTTGGAAAGGCGAGACTTGAGGGCTACGGTTGCATTGCAGTAGGCTATCGATGACCACTGACGACACGAGGCGTCATGCCGCTCTGGCTGGCAGTCGGGAGAGTCGAAAACCGCGCGAGCGACGCCTAGTACGGCATTGTACTGAGCCTGTTGACTAATGTTGAGCGTGAGAGCGAAGCGTTCCCCTCTCCTGGACCAAGACACAGAATCCGTAATGGCTTCACGAGCGGTCTGCATTTACGGGAAGTGCGCACCTCTATGGATGCGGATCACCTGTGTTCACGACAACGAAGCGGGCCACAGCAAGTTTTTCTCACAGCGATGCTTCGATGAGTCTAGCCACTTGTGCGCCTATGCAGAAGCACGAATATCCGAGATATTGGATAAACGAGTCTTTCCAACAGTGGACGATAGATCATCTGAGCTAGTGATGATTTGTTGTTCAGCAGCTGCCAGCCAGATGTATACAAATGCCGGGACTCCAATTTAGCGTTCGTTTGCCCAGAGTCCTGCTCATCGCACAACCCAACTCGCTGAGGATGACGACCACGCAAGATGAGCGCCGACTGACTGGCTTATTCAGATAACTGTACTTCAGCGCCTGGACAGGACTGCAGACCTAAGATTTAGGCGTGCGATGCTGTTTGGTTCCAGACGGAAACCTGTGTCACCATCCGAATAGGGCGGTCCGATCAAGGCTCAACGATGCTCTGACGATGCCACCTGCCCGCACGCACCAACGGAGAACTGCAGCGACACCAATAAGCGGGGCAATACCACCATCGGATACTAGTCGATTGCGAGTCGGGCGCTCATCGTCTGCCGTTTCCATTGCTCCAGCCCGGCGCTGCATAGCGCTATGATCGGTTGTAGCATAGTGCTGGAACGCCAGCGAGTTCACATTAGGAACGGTTGAGACGGAAAGGTGCTATTGAGAGGATGACTGGTCTGGAACGGGTGCTGAACATTAGCTCCATGCGGAAAACTGTACCGCCACCGCCGAGGTCGCTGATCCAGGACGCTGCATGCTGACCGATCTTTTGCATGGAACGATAGGCGTGCACCAGAAGGTACCGTCTCGAGCTTGCATCCTAGCCGAGCAGCAGGATCAGTTCAGCTTCTGGAACGTAGCAGTGCCGCAGGTGTGTTCAAGGAAGCGTCTTGCTCCACTAGTAGACGGCACAATCTACAAAAATGCGTCCGGCTGCGATCGCGATACGTACTAGTTCGGCGACAGGGATAGCGAAACGCACGATTCGATTCGCGCCGCCTCTGTTCCCGGACTCGGCGACGTTGGAGTACCACCGCCCGACACAGATCGCGCGTCGAAAGACGGCGCGCCTGTGCCTGAACGCCAACCGAAAACACGGATTTAAGTGTACGAAGTGGACATAGGTACTCGAGCATCATTCGGTGCGGCGTCGCGCAAGCATTTATATACTGCTTTCTGTGCAACATTGCCTGACTATACTCGCGCAGGATCGATGTGCAGTATCAGTCACTCGTCCGTGATGAATCTTCATCCGGCACATGCTCAGCGATGATGATGGAAATTTATCACCGCGCGCCTCGGTACAAGTGATCCACTCTCACGGGCGTCCAGGCAGGGGTCCCTGCCGAGATCTGCGAGATCTGCGCCTGTGCCGGAGGGCATGAGCCGTCATCAGTGGCGGCGGTGACGTCCGAATCGCTGACTCTTTTGGGGCGCACGACATCCGGTACCTCTGGACATTCAGCTCAATAGTACAGGATCTTCGCTGCATGGAATTGAATGCTGTTTCCACAGTGAGGAACAAGCGATCGACGTCACTATGCGTTGTACAGCATAGATAGTCGGGGAATTGCCTTTTGAATCTATATCCTCTACTGAACAGTGCAACGATGACTGCATTCCTCCTTCAGATCAGTCATACCACAGTACTCTGCTGACTGGCGAGCACTGAAAGAAAGAAAAAGTTGTACGCGCCCCGCGCCAAAAACCGATATACCCAAAGATTCATTGCTGTCATTAGTAGGAAAACAATGCGTCGATCGCAGTCGCCAAGTGCGTCTCTGATTCGTATCAGCTTGCTCGTATGGTTATGAAAACACTGGGATACCGCCGCGAAAAAAGTCATAGTTCACGTGCATCCATCTTCCACCGAAATCGCAAGTACAACAACGTTCCCGGAACTCAGCGATCGGTATGAAGCAGATGGACGTGGGTTTGTTTTTCCCGTCGATGAGAATTCCTTCGGACGAAACGGTCGGAGCGGAAATGTGTACTCGCGGAGCAGGGAGCACGATGTACGTACAATCGAACTCGAAAAAGGGACGACATCATCTATTCTAACTGCAGTGGATTTATTTGGCGGCCTAAGTTTCTCTCGTAGAGAAGGCTCACACAACAACCCCACTTTATCGAGTCCTAGAAGACTTTTCCCTGACGTCTGACGATGTCCTTCTATTGGACTGCGTGGTATTTCACTATTACCCCTACGTTCGAGCATTTGCTGGTTCGATCCAACATGGACCTGCTTTTCATTCCTCCGTACACTCTGTGGTACAATGCCATCGAACGAATGTTTTCTACCGTGAAACATAATGATCGCTCCACTGGGCGAATCGCGCAAGCGTTCACCATACGATGACTCCGACGCCCATGTCGGCTTTCTTCTGCAAGTTCTTCTCGTCCCGGGAAGGTTCTCACCTAAGGGTCTAAAGAATGTATTCAATTGAAGCGATAAAGAATCCAAGGGAAAATTATGGACATAAAAGTCAGTGATCCTGGATGCCCTGTGCGGCCGGCTGCAGGAAAAATCGAAAATAATATTCTTCTGGGCGACCGTCGAGCCAAGAAGAGCAAGTGACGGGAAAGAAGAAGAAGAGGGGAGGATATTGCCGAGAAAATGTGTTTGTCTGACGGAGCGACAATGAGACTGTAGTGGCACAGAGAGGGTACGAGTTCGAGGAATCCTTGGTTTCAAATGGACAACTTCGGGAATCGAAAAACATCAATAAAGACGAACGGAGTCATGCGTGGTTTCAGCATTCTCGGTCGTATTTTCGGGGAGGCTTCTTCGACGCCTTGCCGCTAGAACTCGTACCGTCGTAAGAATCGAGATAACCTGCAACGCTCGTGAACAAGGACTCGCAAAATAACTTGCCTCATTATTTTACCAGAACGCGTTATCCTCCACGCGTCTCCGTCTTCACAGGTGACATGCGCAAATCAAATAGGCTTCAAGTTTTTCATCGCTAAGATCTGGGCAAGTCGCAGGCGCAGCGATTCACGCTCCTATACTGACGAAAAGAAACCTCGGCGTGGTCGCTTGACGACTGCTCCAGAAACTCACATCCAACGTCCGCTGAAATCATCACGTCATATAATAATCGATTCCGTTCGAAAAACGAATCCTTCGTTTTTCTTCGCTATCGATCAAACCGGATTCCACATGAGCATGGTACCGTTTACAGGATACGCCATCCGAGGCTTTTCGGTGCTTCTGCTTCCATGGAAAAGAGTGTCGCGCTCAGAATTCAGTCATCGCAGGGATCATGTCCATTGGAAGTCGCGTATCGCCGCTGAAAGCTCGAAGCGCAGCCGGATCGAATGATCTCGTCACGTTGTCTGACCTCGACTTTCTACCTCGGTCTCGTTCTCGCACGGACGAAATCGCCTTCCGAAACTCTTCTACCGAATCGTACAGCGTGCGCGTGGCTGTGTTGCGAACAAAGTACTCGCCACCGGAACGCCCAGAGGAAGCCCGTGATCGTCGCATGCGGCATATGGCGGGAAAAGCCAGGGAGGTATCAAGGAGGGCCTTCTGGACCCGTCAACGACATGTGCCAAGCGATGAAGTAAGCGTTCACGCGCCACATGCGGCCCGCTGAGCAAGAGGATGTGCAGTGGAAATACGGCAACACCTGACGATTGTCAAGTGTAGCGGCTGCGAACGGCGCACCGAGGCTTTATACGGTGGAGATGAAAAATCGTACGTACTGCATCGATCGCAACTTTTGCCCGTGCATGAAATGCGTCGACAACAGCTGGCAATAGCGTCATCGAGACTCCAACGCCAGTATCCAGAACCTTGAACTGCTGACAACGGTGCTGGCAGCACATGAGAGACCGATGCACTTTAAGCTGGAAATAAAGGAATCGGGAAGAAAGCAGTCGCAGGAAAGAGCCCGCGCAGGCTTATGCTGATCATAGTGGAACTGAACCGAAACTTTAGCATGTTCGCTGGTGTTCGCAAGAAGAACTCCTTCTCTTTTCGTTCTAAGATGGGCATATCCAGCGATGGCCTCGACGCATTCTGGAGCTCCCGGTGTGCCGAGAGCGTACCTACCTGCCTGAATCGTATAGCGTGCTGTCCTTCTCTTTTCGTTCTAAGATGGGCGTATCCAGCAACAGCGTCAAAGCATTCTGGATCTCCCGGTGTGCCAAGAGCGTACCTACCTACCTGAATCGTATAGCGTGCTGTCCTTCTCTTTTCGTACTAAGATGGGCATATCCAGCAACAGCGTCAAAGCATTCTGGATCTCCCGGTGTGCCGAGAGCGTACCTACCTACCTGAATAGTATAGCGTGCTGTCTCCGCAACCACCACCACCACCTCCTCCTCCTGCACGCGAACGGCGACTGCATCTCGCCCAGGTACACGTTGCGGGATACCGAGCGGCGTGCGTCAGGTCGCAGCAAAGATGCCATTTGTGTTCGTATAGGCGATACGCTTTCCTCTATGTTGTGCGGCCTGGTGCCTACAAAAGCTGAAACGTATTTTCTATGCTTGTAGGACCTGCTCCGACGACTGATGGCTCTGCAGAGAACACCCTGAACGAAAAACGCCTCGTCCACGGCAGTATAGCGTTTTGGCTAGGACCGCGAGCGCCCCAGACAAAAACCCACCGCTGGACGGTCTACGTGCGTGGTGCGCGTGACCCGCTCGAGGATCTCTCGCTCTACATCCAAAAAGTGGAGTTCGTGCTGCACGAGTCCTTCGCGGACCCGGTGCGCGTGGTGAAGGAGCCACCGTTCTGCCTCACGGAACACGGCTGGGGTGAGTTTGAGGTTATTATACGGCTCTTTCCTATTTCTGATCCGGATAAACCGGTGGAAATGTATCATCCGCTTCGGCTTTTTCCACCAGTGGGGCAGGAATTAACTGAGAAACCCGTCGTGAGTGAGCATCTCGATGTGCTCGTTTTCTCACAGCCAGCGCCTGAAGTCGAACGCGCACTCCACCGCGCTGATGTAGCGCGGATGCCGTCGGATTGTTGGGGTGATCTTATGCCGCTCTTTGGTGGTGACCTGCATCAGGTCGAGGAAGAGGATCTGCGAAAAGTCCAGCAGGCCCGCGAACGCGTTCGACAACAAATCCAGGCGACAAGACTGCAGTACGAAGCTCTGACAGCGGAGCTGGCGCGTGCTCGAACACATGCCCTGCATAGAGAGCTGTCGTGACCGGCATTTTGGCGGTTGCGGGTGACACGGCAGCGAAGTGAACGCGCGCCGAATGCTCCCTAGTGCTGATGGTGCACACTGCGCTCGTGAGCCAAGGAACCACTCCGCATGATAGCGCTCGTATGTCAGGAAAAATGCAGTGCCTCTTGTGCCCATTGTTCACTGCACACGATTCGAGCTTTGCGTGCGCACCTCCACATGACTGGCCACAGAGCAACATTCGGTTACCCGATAAGCAAGGTGTCTGCATTAGAGTCGACGCACTTCATTCTGTAGATGAACACCAACGCTGCGTACATGCGACGATTTTTGACCACAGTACACACGCGCATGCCCCCGAGATGGGAGGCACAACGCTAGGCTCAAAGAGTGTGAACAACGTTGCAGCGAATCGTCGAAATCGATTGCAATGATCCCAACGGAGCGCTGAAAAGGGATGCATGAATCCAGCCCTTCTCGATATGCAGTGGTGCCGCTTCGGGTGCGGTATTCATGAACGCACCAAAGTTCAATGACCGCACGGCAAGGCGGCTGTGAACGCTTCGACGCACGTAAAGTATCTAGCACTAAGAGCTGGCTATGTGCCGTCGCAAAGCTTGTCGTCTCGCTGGCGACGTTACACACACCCGCACGACGTTATTTCGTTGCACCAATTCATGAACGCTTGCACATACAGGAAACGAAACTTCGCGCAAGAAGCTGCTGCTGCTGCATCTGGCGCCTCAGGGACGGCACAAGATCCCACCGAAAGTCTCCAGGGGGCAGTTCATCGAGAATCAGACCCTTCATTGCACCTTGGGACAGGATGTTTGAAGCGGGGGTATTCCATAGACCTTGTTTGGCTTGGAAAAAGGCGAACATTCCGAGATCGCGGATGACCCGCTACACGAACAGTGAAATACCGTGTCGAGAACAACGGGAACCGTGAACAATGCAGATTCCGTCGTACTGGAGTCAGAAGCAAATGGATTCCGAGCAAAGCACATCTGGAACCTCCCGTGCCGTCATCCGCGTATACGCTGAAGAGATACGAGCGCTCTGCTGGCGCAACCAGGAGAAACACGCGCAGCGACCGAGACTCGAGCTGAAGGCTCCTATCGATGTCGGTAAACTTGTCGGCAGCGATAAGGCGCCGATCACACTGGGTCCCTTTCGAAAGACCAATTCCATCCAGAGACGCATCCGAATCACGCATCCTTTATGGACTATGCTCGAAAACATCCCAGCTTTATGATCGTATCCTGAGGCGAAAGAACATGCACTTGGCTGAGCCCTTCGCAGAGCAGGCCTCCAGGGGTTGATGTCCAACTCAGTCTCCACGAGCGATCGTGCGAGACTCGATCACCGGGACACAAGTCGCAGATGGATAACTTCCCGCGAGCAGTTCTAAAAGTGCGAAGCAGACCCTCGGTTGCACCGATTTGGCGCTCTACGCAGTGAGCGTCTCATATCCTGTGCAGAGAAACAGAGCATCTGGGAAACGCGTAATCGTTGTCCAGTTCACGAGACACGACTTCAACCGAACAGCCCTAGAACCGCGAAGCAGAACATTGGTAGCACCAGATTATCGTTCTGTGCGGTAAGTGCCTCAAATACTGTGCAGAGAAACACAGCACCGGAGAAACGCGCAAGTGCTGTCCAGTTGACGTGAAATACATTCGGTGCGTGCCACTGCTGCAGCAACAACTGACATAGCCAGGTAGCTATAAAGCCACCCAAGCTGCCTTCGATTGTCTTGCGACTATGAGGCCAGTGGTGTCTCCCAAAGCGACTGCCCAGAATGCACGCGGCAGTATCGAAGACACCCAGCGAAAGCAGACCACTGCTCCAGTCTGTCAGTAAAGTCGTCCAGGAGCCATTTGATGCCGAAAATCGTTCGAGGAGCCCCAGGAGAAGCCATCCAGGTGCAGCACATCCCAGAAGCAGATAGAGGTGGCTGACGATGACGCTCCCCTGGTCACGTTCGTCGACCAGCGCCGTCATGAATTGATGAACAGATTCGTAAAAGGAGCGCCCTCGAGTTACGTCGCAACTGGGGCGACTCTGCGTGCCACCAGACGCACCCAGAGATGCATCCATGGAGGGAGTTGTTCGATCACCGCTGGCTGCAGCAGAAACACCATCATCATGACCACCGTCGAATACCTGGTGCATTGAAGTTCCAGCGACCAAATAAGCAGCTTTTGACGGCGAGTGCCTCTCCAAGGGAAACGCAGCGTTCGTACCCGATATTCGGGCTAGCTCCAGGGCAATGAGCACCGCCAAGGCTACTGTCTGAGCAAAGGAAAGAAACTGCCATAATAGCGGATCCTGCCGCAAGATAACCGGCATAAAAAGCAAGAGCGCCAGCAAATGGTAGTACTTGCGGGCAACGATGCGTCGCCATTTCCAACGATGCGGACCTAGAGCGAAGATGCCTACCGCAAGCGTCACAGCCCAGTAGAGAACGAGCACCATAATCGACACGTCTCGGGTCATCCAGCTGCATAGCAAGCGGAACGGCTCCGCAGCATCTGCGTCTGTGCAGTCGCTAAAAGAGCCCGAGTTCATGCTCGATAAACGCTTCAATGTCCGACGCGCCATCAAGTAGTTCAATGGCAGGATCAGTGCCAGAGGCAAGGCCAGACCAAGCGGACGAGCGAACCGCCGAAGCAGGTTGCGAACAGCGCTCACTTGCTGGCTCCTTAAAGCAGTGCCCACTGCACCGCAACTTGATGCGCGTGCGCGATGACCCTGGTTCCAGCCCGCTAACCATCGGTGCCAGTGATTCACAAACAAAATACCTGCGGTGGCAAGCTCTACCGAGGTCTTCAACAGATACCTTTGCATGAGGCGACGATACGGACAAGCATGCGATATGTGACGCGACTGTTGCAGCGTGCCGGGGCTCCCGTGCTGCCTTGGTGGCTGTGCGTCGCAACCGCAAGCCTCAGTACATGACGCTGCCGAGATGCGCCTCGCTTTGAACAAGTGAAACAGCGGGATCGCTTCAACGCCGCTGCGCTTGACATCGGCGGCTAACTCGGAGTGCATTGCCGGCACAAGGCGCTTCTCAACTGAAAAGCAGCTGTGCTCCTGCCACACCGCTGGGTGTGATTGATGTACTCCTACTACATGCCAAGACCCGAGTGCCGTCGGGAACATGTGAAAAGGCGAAAACCAAGCCACTGTCACCAGGAACGATACCAGGAGTGCTTCGCCGTACGTAAACGTGCCAGCAAAGGCATCGCTTGCGAGCGTCTTGCGGACGATCAGCGTCGCTACGGTCGCTGTACAGATGGGCATCCAAGACGTACCGCTGAGCCGCCTCAGAATGACCAGAGGTACCAAATGCAGCCAGAGTAGCTCCAGCAGGAAAGCCCAGCAGAGCCCGGCGCCTTCTTTATCCGAGTTCAGCTCCAGAGGCGGCACTTTTGACAAGAGCGCGGTACCAACAGGGCGGCGTTTTCGACAAAAAGCGCGGTCTCCCGAGGCGGCTGGTGCCGGTGTTTCCTCTGGAACCAGGTGCCAGGTCCAGGCTGCGCACCACGCCTGACAGAAAGCGAGGCTCAGCGAGTGCACCGCTTGGGCTGGAGTCAGCAGGTTAGCGCGCAACGCCCCAAGGATACAGAGAAAAGGCAAGAAAAGTCCAACTAGGAGCCCTTGGTCTCGTGCTCGACGAAAGCGCTGCCGTGCTCGCACCGCAGTCTGTCCAGTACCGCTGGTCTTATGCTCGCTTGCCGTTGCGTCCAGAGAACTTGATGCGCTGTCCAATGTACGTCGTGTAGCGGCCTTGCGGTGGTAGGGCTCACAAGCAGCGCGCCTGAATGCGGAAACGAGCACCGCACCAGCAGTGACGAGGCTCAGTAGCTCGACTTGTTTCGCAAACTCGTCCTTGGACCGGTCTGCTTCGCAACGCAGAATGAACTGGACCACAAGTGTACCGATTACGATAAAACCGTCCCACGAGCTCCCCAGGTCGAGTGCATAGGTCATCAGCCCAGCGCGGAGTTCGCAAGCCGCTCAGCGCAGCGGAAGAACAGCAGCGCATCGGATCGCACTGGATCGCTGCGCACCTACTAGCGCGAGCACGCGCTGGCTAGTCGGAAACGCCTGCGACTCGACGACTGCGAGGCCTCAAACAGGTCCGGGATGGGACTCTGCGTCGAAGGGTGTCTGACTCACGGAAACTCTGAGTAGGGCCATGTAAGCAGCCGAGCGTGTGGTCCTTTCGTATGCAGAGAAACGTGAGTTGCATGGCCTGGTACCGAACGCTGTTCGGCTCGGTGGAGAGCGTACCGACGACAGCTCTTTTCTTATAAAAAACGATACCGACGCAAAGAATTTCCGAAAGGTGCTTGCTATGCGAAAGAACGTTTTACCGGTGGTAGCATCCGACCAGACTGGGGGAAAGTTGTGGCTCCGTTCTGCTCAACTCGTTTCTCGTCTGCCGAGTTCGGATCCGTTCATGGAGAGGCGCACCAATGCCCTCATCTGGAAAAGACGCTGGCACGTTCTCAGACAAGCCACATGAGTGTTCGTTTTCGACGTCTTGACGCCGCATAGCGTTCTCGGGTCGCTCCTTGCGAGGCGGATGGATACTGTCGTATCTGCTCTCGTCGATGAGCATGTCCCGCCTTGCATATCAGTGTTTGTGAAATCGAGAATGCCTCACGCATCGTTTGCAGTAAAAAGAAATGCGCACATCTTCACCTGAACACCATGATAATGCCGCTTGCCGCAGCGTTTGTGGCACCGAAAACCTCGATGCTCGGCACAGACCTGCACAACTGCATGGCATGCAGTGCACGCGTCAGGTGCGGATACTGCGCGCCAACGGCGATACCACTGCTCCAGTAGCGTTTGTTCGAATACGGAGCAGGTGTCGACGTATCCAGCACCCTTGGGTGCTACCGCTGTTTCTCATGTCCGGCGATCTTGTTCAAGAGCTGAAACGTGCCGGTGGAGAGCGCTTTCCTGAAGTAACCTTTGAGTGGGACTCGCAATGGCCCCTCTACGCCGTCGGCTGGTGTGCGTCGTCGTCGGCTCAGGGCGTCGCACGACTCGCCGTAGGAAGCTTCATCGAAGAAGGACCCAACAACTACATTGAGATCCTTGACTTTGTTCCAGGCAGTAGGGGTACGATCCGACGCTTCCAATCGCGACATAAGTGCTCAATCGTCTTTCCCTGCACGAAGCTTCTCTGGGAGCCTGCGTATGAACACTCGCTAGCACGCACCCAGAACGTTGTACTCGCCTCTGCAAGTGATATGCTTCGCCTCTGGGCTGTAACAGAGGAGCATATGCTTCTTCTGCGAACCCTGGCCCCCAACGAGCGTGCCGAGCAGATTGCACCCTTGACCTCCATGGACTGGAACGAAGTTGATCGGAGCGCGCTGGCGACAGCTTCGGTGGACACCACCGTAGCTGTATGGGACCCCGAGCTCGGTCGTATGCGTACGCGACTCATAGCCCACGACAATGCAGTCTACGATGTCTCTTTCGACCAGAATACTGCCCATCATTTCGTTACCTGTGGCGCGGATGGTTCCGTTCGTCTGTTCGATTTACGCTCGCTGGACCATTCGACGGTGCTGTATGAGTCGCCAACGGGCAACCCACTCTTGCGAGTCACGTGGAGCAAACAGAACAGTCACTACTTGCTGACGCTGCCCAGTCGAAGCCGGTACGCCGTCGCTATTGATATCCGCATGCCAGCAGTGCCTATGGCGTATGTTGGTGGCAACACTGGCTCTGTCAACGCCATCAGCTGGTCACCGAGTTCAGCGAACTACCTGGCAACCGCCGATATGGATGGGCGGTTAGCGTTATGGGAGCTTGCTCAGGCAGTGCCAAAGACCGAGGTGCGCGCCTTTGCAGCGTGTAAGTTACGAGGGCCCATAGACAACGTGGCTTGGTCCACTGCGCTTCCGCAGTGGATCGCCGCAGTAACAGCGCCTTCCTCGTTGACGGTTCTTCAGATTTGAGCTGGAAGCATGGCGTTGCAGCTACCAGTGAGCAGCATATGGCGACGTTCATCATGGCTGTAGATACCGAATGGCGACATAGTGCGTGGCTTGTGCAACGGAACGCTATCCGATTGCCTTCCTGGTGCGGAACGAGAGATTTTCGATGAATGCTTCAAATGTAGCGTTGAACATGATACAGCGCCAATGCAGCAGTTGCTTCTGGATGACTCGGAAGGATTGCAGGCAGATCGTTGCCCACAGGGCGACAGGCAGCTATCCGCAACCGGCTACATCCCCAGAACCCGTGAAATCATAGCGAGCAACTCAATTGTTTGAGCTGGGCGGCACTGGTGCACACTGAGCACCCTCTCGAAGATGTGACTCGTGCTGGTGAGCCCAGCAGAAGCATTGCGAAGCAGACCGTGCTCCTCTGCATCCACAGCATCCTGATGAAGAAAATTCAGTGGGAACATCGCCCGTTCCCTCTGAGGCAGGCTCCCAGGTCGCATACACCGTTTCACCAGAGCCACGCATGATCAGCGTCGAGAGTGCATTGTCCAGCGACCTACCGCTCCTGGAAGAGAAGCTAGACTCGCTGTAGACTCGGATCGATACGCCTATGCGGAAACGAATTCAGGCCCTCGTAGGATGCGCCGCATTTCAGTCGAAAGCGTCCACTGCGAGCACCGACGATAGGCATTGCGCTGCTCGAGAGCGTCATACCCCGCGGAGGTATTGTATGCGTTGCGGCATGCGCACACTGGCGACGGCGGCGGTGCCTAGCACGTAGAACATAATAGTTCCTAAACATACACGATTGTACAGTTGTGCGACTCATGCACGGGTGTTGCGCCCAGCGCCCTCTATGCAACCTGTTCACGTCTTTCACCTCGAATGTGTTTTACTTCCTGGTGCTTGTCATTCAATGCTCTTTCGTGGTTCATAGCAGATGCGTTCGACGTGCACTCATTCGAAGAAGAAAAAATGTAAGGGAAAAATTTCAATACGCAAATTGGGGATCCTAGAGAGCTAGCATCGTCGGCTGCCGGAAAAAAAAGGAAAAACTCCTCGCCGATTCTTCGCGCGAAGAAGAGCAAGTGATACGAGGAACAAGAAGAGGCGAGATGATCAGGAAAAGATGTTTGCCCGACGGGCGATACCGAGACTGTAGTGGCACACAGGGCACGCCGTCGAGGAATCCTTGCACTGATGAATTCAACCAGCGGTGATGTATGCATGGAGTTTGTGCATCGAGGCCTTCACGTTGCTATCAATAGAAGGAGATATGCGGTGATGCAGAAGAGACCCGCAGAGCTGACGCGAACTTACCCTGTGAGGGAACCTCTCAAGGTCGAATAATACCGGAAGAAGTTGAACCCATTCATAGGTGGCCGGTCTAGAAAGACTAGGAGGCGTCTGCACGTTGTTGGGCAGACGCAGAGTCAGTTGCGGGCGGCGCACCGCTCGCCACTCCTAAACACCGCCTATACAGCGTTTGGCGCTTGGAAGGCATTCGCTGTGTCGGTGTAGTGAGTTCTGTTTGTGTGTCACTAGTACGCTGTCGAAAAAGGACGCTGCTCCAGTACAGCAAACCGCACGCTAACTGGCCCATGGGATCACTGTATACCAGCGAGCTCTCTCGAGCGGTTTCTGAAAGTGTCGCTGCAGCGTTGCAGCGAAGCTTCCAGGGCGAACTTCGCAGCGCAAGTGCACTGGGTAGCGGCTGGTCGACGAGCGCGGAGCTTTTGAATCGGAACGACTCTACCGAGCGCTACTTTGTGAAACTTAGTGAGCCACAGGCGGTATCCATGTTCAGTGCTGAGTTTGAAGGCATTCAGGCTATGGCGGAGTCCGAGACGGTTCGGGTACCAGCGCCGATCTGCTATGGAAACACCGCAGAACGGTCGTTCATCGTTCTCGAATACCTCGAGCTAGGCGGAATCGGTAACGAGGCTGTCTATCGAGACTTTGGCGAGAAGCTTGCGGCGATGCATCGTTGCTCTTCCGGTGGCCGCGGGTACGGGTGGCACCGCGGAAACACTATTGGTTCGACGCCCCAGCTCAATACCTGGATGCACAGCTGGGCCGACTTTTTCGTGGAGAATCGCCTTCGCTATCAGCTCAAGCTGGCACGGTCTCGCCAAGGCGGACGTTTGCGTAACGAAGATGCGCTTCTGCAACGAGTGCACTCGATCCTACAGGAGCATGAAATTCAGCACCAGGTGACGCCTTCCCTGGTGCATGGCGATCTGTGGACCGGCAACGTAGCGACGTTGCGGAACCAGAATGAGGTCGTCATCTTTGATCCCGCAACTTACTATGGGGACCGCGAAGTGGATCTCGCCATGACTGAGCTCTTTGGCCGCCTGCCTCGTGCATTTTACCAGGCCTATGACGCTAGCTGGCCCTTGCCAAAAGGTTACCGCGAGAAACGTCGTGTGATTTATAACCTTTACCATATTCTGAATCATGGCGCCCTGTTTGGTGGCGGATACTATGACCAAGCGCAGTCCATGATCGAAACGATCCTACGGTGATGCTGGAGACACACCAGCGGACCTGTTTCCTGGCTCGAATCTGGAGTGTGTAGCGTTCATCGGCACTGGAGTGCGTCGCCGTGGCGCTCGCTGGTCCACCAGACACCTGCTCAATGCCACAGATGACTCGAGACGCCTCGAGCTGGGCATTCGTGGACAAAGAAGGCCTTGCTCGTTTGTATAGGCAGCGCAACACGATGAGGGCGATGCAGGCCTCGCACGCTGCATCGTACGGGTGTTCAAGAATGGCTTTACGACTTGCGAGTTGGTCACTGTTGAGACTGGCTCGAATGTCGACCGCAGCAGACGCCCTGCTGATCAGCAAACCCCTACCCAGGATAGCTCGCGTGCCAGCTCGATCGCTCTGTAGCAGCGGGACCTGAGCGTGCACTGTGATGCATTTCGCGTTCAGCGATTGGGCTCGTTACCTCTAAGGTGCCGGGGGGTATCATCACGGGCTACCGCCACGTCCGCCACTGCCAAGGGCACCGCCGAACCGTGTTCTGGATGCCAGGTGCTTCCGCGTGCACCAGCATCCGTCGAGTGGCAGTGCTTTCCACCGAAGGGCCTCGATTAACAGCGACCGGCGGCAGCGCTGCGCTGCGCAAATTCCAGCTGGACGCATGCGTCTAGCGAAATCAGCGGCGAGTAGATGCGCCCGTGAAGCGCAGAGCCTGCAGAAGCTTGACTCTTGCGGCTACTGGTTAGTGCTCTGATAGCCACCAGCAGACTGAATACACCTGCCTTGTGCGAGAATGTCGTAAGTGTTCGCCCTTTGGCCAAAGGTAAGGGAACACGGCACGCAAGTCATTGCAAAGTTGGGCGCATCAGCTCGGGTCTCTTAGAACAAAACCTGCGATGCTATCTCATAGCGTCGGCGAGGCGCGTCTGCTTCGATGCCAAGCGTCGAGCTGATCATCCCAGCAGCGTTCTTGGGTTCAGGACGCACGCCAACAGCCACCCTGCAGTGCGCTTGCGTAGCAGGCTTCCTCGCTACCCAAGAAGACACGTAACATCGCAGTTCTGTCACAGGAAAGGCTACCGGTCTGCCAGCGTCACGAACAGTTCAGCAAAGACGCGCTGCGTGCATTTGCCATGTCCTTCACAACGTATGCGCGGTTGCTTTTGGTCGCCAGCTTCATCGAGCTATCCTATTGGACGATCATCGGTGAAACGTCGGTAACGGACATGAGCACATACACACGCGCTCGAGCTCCACCACTGGACCCAAGCGAGCGAAGCGGTCATCGCAAACCTGGATTTCGAAACTAGTCGTACGTCCGAGGGATTCTGGTTCAAGGCGTAGATCTCAGGTCGGACGAAAGATCGGGCCGGGGACTGCCCAGACGGTGCGAGCGGCACCGCATGCTGAAGCCGCCACACCGCCCGACAGCGCAGCCTTTCTTCCGCGTTAAAGATAGCCACGGGGTACATCTGAAGCCAAAGCTTCGTCTTGAACGAGGCGGCGGTGCGTCCATGGGCCGTCACGCGTCTCCGGAAGGTTTGTCTGCTCACGCCGTCGCAGTCGGGGCTGAAGACGAATTCCGGCTTCGCAGCACGACTTGCACGCCTCTAGCTGGTGCTTGTCCAGGCAACGAAGAGCCGATCATTCCCTGAACTTTCCCCAAAAGACTAGGAATTGCTGCTCCTCTTCTACAAGTAAACACTACTCTACACGTATCACTATAGTGCAGCGTCTGCGTAGGCACCATTCCTTGAGCCCAGATAAGCGACAGCTCTCGTGCATCCGAAGCGTCTGCTTCAACGTCTCAGGCGTTCAGCGATCCCGAGGCATCCCAATGAGAAACTGTATCCAGCGAAGCGCGCTCCCCTGTGGCTGCCCAGGTTGCTGCCCCAGTTGAATTTTGAATCGCAGCGCACCACACGGTGGCGCTCGCTACGCACGAACGTCCGTTCGAGCCTCGCGTGCAGTTCGTTTACAGACGGCGGTACGTACTGTGCGCGTTGCGCGCTTCACTCAAGAGCTTCACACCCTCCGGAATGGCGAAAACTCCAGGAAAATCTATCATGTCTCGGTCTGCAAGAGCAGGGTTACAGTTCCCTGTTGGTCGTGTGCACCGCTACTTAAAGGAGCGCGTTCATAAACAGGAACGCGTCGGGGCTACTGCTTCCGTGTACCTAGCCGCCGTCATGGAGTACCTAACAGCAGAAATTCTGGAACTCAGCGGAAACGCGTCGAAGGACTTGAAGCAAAAGCGGATTGCGCCAAGGCACTTGCAGCTGGCTATTCGGGGCGACGAAGAGCTGGACCAACTGGTGAAGGCAACAATCGCTGGCGGTGGCGTGATTCCCCATATTCACAAGGCCTTACTGAAGAAGGGTACCAAAAAGTTTCAGCAGGAATAAATTCTCTGTATCTTTCGATAAACTTTTCGAGTAAATGAAACCAACAAGAGTCTGGCACTTGTGCTGCTCGCGGATGATAGCGTCGCTGCGGACCCTCGACGTGACTCGGCGTTGCTCAGACAGCCTCGGATGATGTTTGCTCCAGGAGGCGGCGTCTTTTCTCCCGGGCTTGGGCCATTTGTTCGTGAGAGGGCGCATCCCAAACCTTGGCCCGCTCTTTCCGACGCTCTAGTGCTACCGCTTCCGACTTTCGTTCCCGCTCCGTTTTCCGCTTTTGGTCTCTCTGTTGCTCTGTCAAAAAGTATTCACCGCTTTCGATCATGAGGTCAATCTTGCGCGGTCGTTGCGGAGGCGGGAACGGCTCATAAGCCTTACTCCCGCCCTCTTGTTGATCAGTTTGATGCTTTCCTCTGCGCCGTTTCTGGTTTCGTTTCTTGAACTGCGGCAAAAAGCGTTCCCAGTTTTCTTTCGCAAGCTCTGGGTCCTTCGCAAGCTCGCGTTTGATCATCAGTCTCTTAATATTATATATGGGATGGACGTTCTGCATGCATTCTTCGACGATGCGGCGCACCTGTTTCAGACCCTTGTGGTCGCCCATCGCTGCAACCGTGTTCCCCTGAACGAGCACGTAACAGTTCGTTAACAGCTCGATCGCTTTCAGCGTGCTGCCGTTCGGACCGATTAGTCGCTCCCGACGTCTAAGAAAACGATCCCGACTCCGAACGTAGCCACTGATTTTGATGATATCGCAGTACAGCTTTTCGTCGTACAGGATGCGCGCTGCTTGCTGTACTGGCACAGAGCGCGCAAGCAGCTTGATAAAGTCTCGCGCTCTGAAAACTGCAAAAGGATCGTAGGTCTTGCGCGTTGTTCGGACGGTCATAGTGCCTTCGATGAGGTTCAGTTCACAGGCGATACCTGTTTTCTGCAGATGCTGTGTCACGAGTGGCCATATTTGACGCAGATACTGCTCCCGGTATGCCGGGAAAAGCGTCGCGAAAGAAGATTCTTCAAGAAAAGGCCCTGAGGAATCCTTTTCACTAAAAGGATCTTCTTTCCAGTGATCTATATCGTCCGAGTCCCATGGCTTTGGTTTCCGATAACGGTTCTTCTTCGAGGGTACCTGCTCCTCGGATAGTTGCGCGGTGCCAGTAGTCTGCTCTTCTCGCATGTGACCCGACGGCTTCCGACAGTGCGAACTCGCCGTTCACACTTTGGTCAGTCTTCTGCGCAGCGGTGCTTCCTATGACGGATAGAACGAGTTCGCTGCCAAACGCTCTTCCAACTGAAAACAGACCGCACAAGGCTTGCAAAGATAAGCGCTCTAGCGAAATGGGTCGGCGCTTGCGTCGCTTGCGATTCCGAATCAGCGACGGCAAGACGACCTCAATTGTTTTGTTTGACAAAACGTTTCCGTTGATACGGGATTCCAGTTTGCGGGATGGATAATGGTAAACGAGAAAGCGTCAGTGATGTTGCACCTTACCTTCAAGTTTATTTCCCTAGACTTGATCTCGGATTTACTGGTCGTGTTGTATGTTCTATAGTGCGCCGCATACCCGCCTTGCTGCACCTGCCATAGTCCTTGCAGCGACGTTGCAGATGTGAGATGAAGACAGAGCATATTTACCATACAACAGAGAGCGTCGGATCGAGGTGTGGTTCACTAGTCACAGGACTGGGATTCATGATCATACTGGGAGCCAGCAATCTGCGCAGCCGGACCTGATTCCTGCGGCAGCGCGAAGCGATATTCTAGCAGACTATCGCAATCAGGGCAGCGCCCAGACACATTCTACCAGCTCCGAAATCCGGAAAGAAGTGCGTTGCGGACGAATTGCTCAGGTCTCGACACCGCACCTGTCCCAGCAGAGGCACATGAAGCACCGGCCTGGCAGACCCGTCCTGCTCGCTGGATCTTCTGCCTAAAAAATGTAAACTTTCGAAAATACGGAAAACCATTCCCCCAATCAATGCCAACCGTAGAGACGGAAAGAAATTCTGATCTCGTTGCTAGGTAGCATTTCGTTTCTGTGCTCTCGACGCAGAATGCTTCATGGCGTTTGAATCTGTTCAGGGCCGGTACACAGCGCTTCTCTCTGTGATGGTGTGACGATAGTGACGCTTCGATCCAGGATCTCCTGGAATCGAGGCTGGCGTACCAAGTGCATGTGGTTGAACGCACTGATCATGAGTCATGAAAAACGTGCGCTGGCAAGAACTTGCGCCCGAAAGGATATCTAGGTAAATACTTCGATGGTCCACCAAGTACAGAGATGCTCGTCCCTGTTCACGGGATAAATTGTGCGCGCATGGCGGGAAACCTGCAGCTTTAAATTCACGGATACATCGAAAGCAAAACAGGCAAGGAGAGTCTCTTCGGAAACTCTTCTCGAAACACAGGCGCGGTCTCGGAGAGATGCAGGAACGCCTTTTTGTGCAGCGGGAGCCTGGCTGCGTGAACGAGTGCTCATTCGTGGCTTTCTGAATGCAAAGCGTCCCCGCTGTGCATCGAAGAATGCGTCGATGGCAGCCCGCTTAGGACCAGAGCCGCGCGCATCCGTTTACGAAGTTTCGAATGCAGTGCTCCAGCAAACTCACGTGCGGCGCTTGCTCCGAATCAACCATGAGACGATGCAGCCTATCACTGGGGCCGTGTTCATTCAGGCTTCCTCATTCGGCATATTCGTGGCAAGTTGACGGACTCTGTGCATGCCAATTCGCAGTGCACACCAGACGGCGACGAACAGCGTGCCCTCTGGGAAAGAGGTCGTTAGGGTCAAACGATGCCTCTGGTGGACCTGATGTCTCGCGCTGCACTGCGTATCGAATCCGGGGAGGTGAGAACGCTGCAACTTGCGTCCAGGGAATCGATAAAAGGCGTCCGATTGGAGAAGTTGTGGCTACTCGTGAAGTAGACGCGGGCCAGATACTCATTTTCCTCGAGAATGCATGCAGCGCAGTCGCCTTGCCCGAGGACAATGGCACCTGTTTCAGGCGTGTATCCAGAACACGACGATCATGATGTTTTCCGGAGACCGCCTGTTGCGACAGGAAATCACGCTGTGAAGAAGACCCAAAGCCATGAATCCATGGAGGACGGCATAACGCACCAGAATCGTCATCGATTGACGAATCTTGCATCCGCTCGGTCTTTCGAAAGCATCGTTTGCATTCATTATAAATCTTGTTGCTCTGCTGAAGGAACAGCAACCATAGTGCGTGTAGCTGGTCTGCTATGACGTGAAGCAAACTGCCGTTGAGAATCTGTTCATCGCTCGCGAGTAGCGGTGTTCAACACGCCACGCCCAGCGGACAGCGCTGTTGGCATGTAGTCTACGCCCATGTCAGAGTAGAAATGAAGCCGGCCCTGCGATTCGGGCGTGGATCCTAAACTCTTGGTAAATGTTCACCAGCAGATCGCAGCCTTTGCCTCTCGCTTATCTCCACTTGTGAACACGCCGTTGTCCTCTGTCCTTCTAGTTCCATTCTCAGCAGTCGAAGGATGTTGATGGCAGCGTTCATGTCCCTATTTCAGTGCATCCAGCTCTTGTCGATACATTTCATGCACAAGCAATGGTTGCAATCGAAGCCTCGCAGATCATGTTGATCTTCTCTAAATACAGCCTCGATGGGGTCTGTCACAGCAATGAAAGTCGATTGTGGTGGTGTGTTTCGTATACGTCAACAGCACCTCCTCATCCTGCTCCTGTGGCCGCCGCCCGCCGTGAGGCCCGAACGCTTGCTTCCTCGCTCCGTAAATACCGTTGTCGGGTGCAGAAGACTCTCCTCGATGCTCCTTTCCGTTTCCACGCTCGGTGCTGTACCCTTAGACCAAGGGCTTCTTCTGGGCGATCCGCTCTATGTGTCTGCTGTCCGCTATGTGCGAAAGCGAAATCTGCTGCATTCAAGAAAGGATTTACCGAACAGGATGATGCGCCGGATAGGACAAGTACCGGAAATACAATCCAGATACGTAGAAGACGAGAACTTTCGATCCATTTACGCTCTCAGCTGTGGAAAAAGAGAAATCGAACGGTTCACTGCAAGCAATCGTTGCGATGACGAAACCTCGAGTCCAAGACCAGTATCTACGCAAACAAAAGAAACACGATCAACCGGAGGCGTGTGTCACGAAAGGTATGCTGGCGTTGTGGAGCCCCGTTTCGTCAACAGCTCCAGATACAGCAGCATCTGCATTTGAAACGAAATCGCACATTTAGGATGGTAGGTACAGTGAACATTCGGCATGAGCTTGCGAACAAGTCATCAAGGATCGAAACCGAGTTGTTTCGCATCAATCCATTAGTGCGAAGTATTCTGCCAATGATATGGGTTGAATCAGAGAGAGATCGATCACATGAAGAACGCAGGATATGGGCATGCCACAAGGAAGGAAATTCGAGGAGCGGACGCTCGTACACTTGCATCGAATAATGATATCGTTTATTGGACGAAAAACAGTTCGAGGTTGTCGCGAATCATCTGCATTCCAGTGACGTATCGAATTCCAGCGGCAGCAGGTCAAAGCAGCCAATCGGAAACGACGACCGAGCATCCTGGCGTTCTGTGAGAATCCACAAGCCCGTATGACAGCACTTTCAGTGTCGAAGCTTAGCATCCGAATAAAATTTCCAAAAGAAAATCGACAAACACGAACCGAGTAAACAGTTTATTTTTCCATTTTCATTGGACACAAGTCTAGAGAACGAGGTCTCGACGCTGCTGCTGCTGCTGCTGCTGCCGCCGCCGCCGCCGCCGTATGCCACGCATCTGAGCAATCACGAGAGTATCATCTTCAGCAGGGAAAATCGAAAACGAATGACCTACTTCGTTTCATTCATGAGTCAGCAGACTCGCTCGGCTGCGCATCTGAACGCGCACCCAGAACATATGCGCAACCTCTATCAGGTATGTTTGGAAGCATCTCGAGGTGCAGCGATCCCGAGGAGGCTGTAGCCGTTCCGAGGCTCGTTGACCGAACCGGTGGTAGTTTCCGGAAGCGTCCAATACGGTGTCGAATTCCGAGGCATGTCATCATCGTGCAAATCCATGCACCAAGAGTTTCCGCGCACTGAACTGAAAACTAGGCAGCGTCGATCAGCAGTCAAGCGTCAGATGCGATAGCGGGAACACTGCTTGCGGTTTGCCTGCGGAGAGCACCAGGCGTCGCACTAAGGCGCTGGCGCCACCGCGTCCGCTTTCGAACGGAAACAAATGCACTCACCGGCATATCGACTGCGACATTACCGGATGCGAATGGCATCGCGTTTTCGCGAACAGCGCATCATTCGAATGCTGCAGCACTCACAACGACACCAGGGGCAACAACAAGGTCCATTCACGGTAGTCTATTGTGTCATTGAGAACGCATGCTAGGCCGAGGTTATCGACCCTCTCTTTGCCCATGTGCGAACAGCGACGTGCACCGCAGTGTCGACACGGTTCCACCGCAGCCGAGACACACGTCAGCGTCGCTTGCCAGACGCTCATACGCATCTCGGAACGCAGTGTGCATTCCTCAAGCATGGTTCAAAGCTATTCGGGGCCAGCAGCGAGCTGCTTCTGCAGGAACTCCACGACCAACAGACGTCGCGAAAGCGCTCTGCTCAGGCTCTATCCATACTACCATGAATGCAGCGTGCTGAGTCTGCATTCGAATCGCAGAGCGGACGTAGACACCCGAGAGCCGCACCTGCTTGCTCATCCATTTGCAAGGTTAGCGCACGAACGTTTCGCCTTGATCATGGTGCAACCGAATCGGTCGTTTCGCAGAAGCGCCTTGCGGCATCTGCAACCACACAACATGTTCTCCAGGTTCCTCCGATCCAAGCGTCATCAAGCACGCTACATCGCTGACCAGGAATCCCCAGATGCACCTGTGACCTTTGCAAGTTCCATGAGCATGCTTGGCGTGATCATATTCCCGCCACAAACAACAACAACAATATTGCCTGTTTGACCGATATGCTCATGCAAAAAAGCGCGTCCCCGCGGGGAGGTCACAAGCGTCAGTGCGGCGCCACAGGCCGGCTCGACGAGCATGCGGTGCAGGGTCGCGAAAGCAAGCATCGCCTCAACCGCCTCCTGGTCTGTACACACATATGAATAGAGCGGGTGCGCTCGGCTGCGGATGAGCTCCGCACAGGCCTCGGATACTTGCAATGCACCGAGACTTTTCGCGACAGTATCGATCGTGGGAATGCGCTGCAAAACACCGTTTGCGTTGAAGGTGGCCGCGAAGCTTGCCGCTCCCACGGTTTCAGCAGCTACGACCGGCACATCCGTCCAGCCGCGACGTTGCAGACCTTGGACGACTCCAAGCAGGAGACCACCGCCACCGACGCTCAAGACGATGGCGGCTGGACGCTGGTCGAGTTCATCGACGAGTGTGCTGTGCCCCGTCCAGATCAGCGGATGATCAAAAGGGTGCACATAAAGTGCACCACTTGATCGCTCAACTACTTCGAGGGCCTTTCTGTTGGTCTCGTCCCATACTTTGCCGTGAACGTGCACCGTTGCACCTTCCGAGCGAAGACGTGCTCGCATGTACGCCGGCGTTGTCTCCGGCACATAGACTTGAACAGGAAGACCTAACGCTGAAGCCGCTGCTGCTGCTGCGAGACCAGCGTTCCCACCAGATGAACAAATAATCTCAGTGCAGTGCTGGAGGCGAAGCGACTCGGAGCAGAGCAATCCGATGCCGCGGATCTTGAACGATCCACTCCGTTGCAGGTTTTCGAGCTTCAACCACACACGCTGACTCCCGATGCACCGCGAAAACTCTCTCGATTCAATACAAGGCGTTGCAATGTGCAGTCGGTTTACACCCATTCAGGTGATATGGACTCGCAGCTTGTTAAGGAAGCGCTTTCGGTTTCGTTGAAAGCACCCGAGCGCTGCTGCTGTTGCTGCCACGTTTCCTAATCCAACTGGCTGTTCATCAGATGGCTCGCCAAGGCCGATGCGATCTGGGGCAGGCGACGACAGACGCCCTCAAGCAGACGCACTCATATGGACATGCTCAAGGCAGTCTGTCTCCATATGGTGTCCGAAGTGGAGCTTTAGGCTCGACACAGGGAGAATCTTGCGAACGAATCATGATCCTAAAAGGCAAGCTTGGTTGATGATGTTTGGCGGAATTTCATGCTGTGCTGCGGCACGAAAGATGCTTCAAGGGGCGCTGATACCCATCACACACTCGCAGTGTCCTGGTTAGGTAGAACGATCATAACCCAACAAGGGTGGTAGCCGCTGCTGCGCCTCGGTGGCGATCACCGGGGCGATAGCACCGCCAGCGTACAGCGATATCCTGCAGTTGCGCGGTGCCTGCAGAGTCGTCGAGCTTTCATCTTGAGCTGAAACCCATACAGAGGTGCTACAGAGCGGTGCGGTGTCTACCTTGTGCAGCAGCAGCTGCAGCAGCAGCAGCAGCTGCTGCTGCTGCTGCGATGGCGAATCTAACATCGCATCAGACACCTATCGCAGGCTCAGGATACACATTGTATACTCATTTTCGTTGCAAGGATCGAACCATTATCCCATTCGGAATTCCGGTACTAGACTGGTGAGATATTGAGGCGAGTGGGCAAATACGGTAGCCACTTTCCTGAAATGCCGATCGTCATTGGGTGTGTGGGCGATTCCGGTTCGAGGCATCGATCTGACACCAGCGAACAGAAAGCGATGAAATCGTTCCTTTCTAGGCATTTGCTGCTCATTTTGTCACAAGGAGCTTGGCACGCACGTAAACATCACAGCTATCGTCGCACGAGTCTCGAGATTTGTCAGGGTAAAATGTACATGAGTCTAACCAGGTATCCCGGATGGACGTATGCGGCCAATGATCATCTTTGAGACCTCAGTTCGTTCGCAGTCGCCTTTTCCTTCTAACATGCCGAACAGCGGTCTCATACAGAGAAGAGCCTTCATCGATCCAGAAACCGACTGGATACAAAGTTCAGTGCCTGCGCCATAAGGCTACAAGGCGGCCCTGCGATGCCTCCACGAGCATCGACTCAAGAGTCGACACGAAGCAATCGGTCAACCGGTGAACTCGCCTCGCCCAGCGAGGGTATTCAGCATCGCTGCATCCGGGAGGGCAGGCATTCGTGTCGAGCGCAATACCTGCATCAACGCGCTGAGCTCGAGTCTCGCATCGGAGGCAACGCAGGCGCTGCGGAGCGTCTGCTCGAGCCGGTGTCGCACAGCGTGTCGTTCAGCGTATCGATCGAATGCTCGCAAGAAAAGCGTCGACCCGGATTCGTCTCCCGACCGAGACGAGATGCACAACAAGTAGCGTATGAATGTGATGGAGCGACGAACGAAGCGGTTCATATCTGCTCGTTCATGGACTGCAGCCGTGCACAACTTCGAGCAGATTTCCAACGCTTCTTCAAAGATCCGCAGGGCGGAATCCGTGGTACTTTCGCAGTAGTCATGGCGGTAATTTTCAACCATAGCCAGCGCGGCATGTAGGCAAGCACTTCGAACAGGCAACCATTCAGTGGAGTCAGCGGCATGCCGCAGCAGCTCCGGTGCCGTTGGCCGCACGAACTGCTGGAACTCGTAGTGGTTCTGAGATGCTGATGCGAGCACATAGGCTGCCTCGCGGCGTATAAGCGCATTCGGATCCTCAAGTGCTTGTGTGATCAGGGGTATTGCCCCCAGATTCCCGAGACGGAGTGCGTGCTGCCATGCGTGACAGAGTTCCCGCAGCGTTCGTAAAGCGTGCAGACGTTGTCCGAGTCTCTCCGCTTGCGAAAAACGCAACAGGTACAGGGAGGCGTAGAGTAGCGCGCGATCAAGATGCTCTTGCTGTTCCGCCTCAAGGCGTTGTAGCGCGCGTTCGTACTCGAGGCTGCCCGAGTCTAACGCGGGCGCCCTGGTTCCCCAAAGACCGCAGGTGCTCTCCCCGACGGAGCTTCGGTCGATACGTGCTTTCTCAAAAACTCGCTTTACCACAGTTTCACAACGCTCTGTGTTCCCCCAAGCCGAGACCACATCGTTCGGGTTGGCAGGTGCCTCGACGGGGCCCTCCGAAGCTCGCGCAAGCGTGCTCACGGAGACGCGTACCGGCAGCGGCAACCGTGACGCCCGCGGTACTGCAGAGAGCGCTGCAGAGCTCGCAATAGCCGGTGCTAACGCTAACGTGGTTTGCTTCTCACGTACATATCCCAGTAACAAGCAAATGACGCCGATGAAAACGACCACCGACGGAAGAAGGACTCGTACGCGATTCCATGCGTTCATGATCCGTTTCTAGCCAAAATAAAAACGACACCTAGTACCGCTGCATCTGGAGATATCTGGAACGATGGCGCACTGGACACGTTGCGCAGGGCACAGCACGCGAGCCTCGCTTCGAGGGCGCCTCGGCAGATTCTTTTGCTTTTGTTCGACAAAACGTTTCCATTGAGCAGGGATTCCAGTTTGGGGGATGGATTATGGCAATCGAGCAAGTGTCCATCATGATGAACCCTAACTTCATGTTTCATGACCCATACTTCCTTTAGGATATACTGGTCGTTCCATATATTCTATCGTGCACCGAGTGCCTGCCGCGCCTACTCCCGATAGCGCTCACACCGCTGGTGCAGATGCAACACGGAGAAAGAACGGCTTTGACGTACCGCTGAGGGCGTCGGCTAGAGCGCCTCGGCGGATGTCCCGCGTGAGCGTTTTCACTCAAGTCGTTCACCTCAATGGTGTTCCGCATCCGGGTGCGTGTTATCAAATGCATGTTCGCGGCTTGTAGCAGATGTGTTCGAAATGTGTCCGTTTGAAGAAATGAAGAATCCAAGGGAAAAGTATGGACATGAATGTCGGGGATCCAGGAGGGGTCAACGTCGCCGAATGCCGGTAAAAATAAGGAAAAACGCTCTTCTCGCCGAGCATCGAGCGATGAAGAGCTAGTGCCGAAGACGAAGAAGAAGCGGGCGGACAGGCAAGAAATGGTGTTTGCCCCACTGGGCGATAACGAGACTGTAGTCGCACAGAGCGCGCGAGTTCTAGCAATCCTCGCATTGATGCGTTCAACCAGCGGCAATGCGCACAAGGAGTTCGTGATCCGAGACTCCGACATTGCCATCAATATCACACGATTTTTCGGTGCTGAAGACGAGTGCTGAAGGAATTAGGCAATCTAATGTTATGGGGCAGCCTCTGATGCTCGTATGGTGCCTGGATAAACCAAAACTGACCACTGGCTTCCGGTCGAAAAAAGCTGGGAGGCGTCTGCACATAGGTTAATACTCAAACCTCCACGGTTTAAGTACGTTTCCGTTTCACTCACCGTACCAATACTTGCACGATCTTTGGGGCTGAGGCTTTATCCAGATTCGGGGTTGGGTCGTGCGAGAGCATGTACGGCGTCGTGGCGCTCTTGACTTTTTCTGCTTTAAAACATACGGTTGGAAATCTGCTAGTGCTTGATTACTGCTCTAAAAAGATCGCTCTTATCTGTTCTTGTCTTGCGTTGGCTTCCATGCTTGGAAATCTGCTAGTGCTTGATTACTGCTCTAAAAAGATCGCTCTTATCTGTTCTTGTCTTGCGTTGGCTTCCATGCTTGGAAATCTGCTCGAATTCTTTTTTTGCTCGCATATGATGATCGGCTGAACGCTGCGCCCCTATCCATATCATTGAGGTAGCTCGCGCGTGTCTCATATACCTTCGGGCGAGTCTATGCATAGTCGAGCATATCCCGTCCGACACAGACAGAAATTGCCTCTGGTGTTCGAATCGGGAAGATCTGCTTTCATCCGGGCGTCCAGCGGAGCGATTAGGATCCCTGTGATCAGTTGATGAGCAGATACTCACACGCCGTATGCGGGTGTCCAGCAACGAGCTGGCGTACCCTCATGGTGTACAAAACCTGAGTCCGACAGACGCCCGCGGGTGAACGAATGGTTCCAGCAATCGGCGAATGGAGGTCCTCTGCTCGTATGGAGTTTCCAAGCGCTACCACCTGCACAACAGTACTCACCATGGGAAGCGTTGCTCGGCAGATCCAGCGTAGCCTCCTATAGCGGACATACAGCACAGCTTGTGAGTGGAAGCGAGACCAGTTTGGGACTCCTTGGCGCGCAGGTGCTCTGGAGCCAGCAGCTTTGAGCGGCAATCGCATGGACATGAACATAAATACGCACATTTAGGTGAATTTTCGAGGACTCCTGGCGAGTCCGTTCACACGCTTGGATTCAGTCCCAAGGGCATCGAAGGATATGTAGGCATCGATTGGAATGACTGCTGTGCAGTGCAAGATACCAACTGGGATCTTCAAAACGGTCAGGGCGTGGTCTAAAGACATTGGCCGAAAACGTCGGAGCCAGCGCAGCGCGAGCACGTGAAAAGAAGTCTGAACGTTTCGAGCATTTGAGCAGCATCAGCAGCATCTGTGTGCTCCAGAGCGCCAAGATTGCTCCATCGCATAGGTGCACAGCGGTTGCCCAAAAATGTCTCTTCTACGAAAATGATTGCTTGGAACCTCCCGTAACTATGGACGTCGAACCGAGCGCCACTGTTGATTCATGTACTGCAGAGCAATCTTGCAGCTGCTTGATAATATTCCGCGCTTCGTTCTCAACACGTTGATGGATCTTTTTCTGAGGCATCCGATCTCTCACTTTGACTGGCGTTCCCCGAGCTCGCCATTGCTACTGACGTCGATTTCAGTACCCACGATTCCGCTCCCAGCTCCAGTGTTCCGGAAGCCACAACCAGGCTTACCATCGAGGAACTTGGCATCTTATGCAAATCCTCCGGATGACGATCCACCAGTTTGCATTTATGACGGTGCCGAAAGCGCCGCTGCGGACATCGTCAAGAGAGAGAGAGCCCACCACCTGCTCTGTTCTTGCTGGCGCCGACTAGAGATGTCGCTGCCCGCAGCCGCGAAACAACCCGTTTTCCATCGTTTGCATTTCAGCGAGCATGAGTCACGTGGCGCTACGCAGTGTCCTTAGCTTGAGACTTAAGTCATAGAGCCTACGCTCATACGGCTTCCTTGCAGTTGTTGCAGGTCAGGAGCACGCTGCATACCCCGTATGGCGAAACGCTGATGACTTCCGCACGCAACCGAAGCGGAAACGTTTCTGCCAGAGGTCGCGAACGCTTCGCAACAGCGAGCACCTGCCAGCGTCACAGCCACCGAGTTTTGGCTCCACTGACCCAACGCGCGGACTGGGATTGCGGCATCACATGTGTAGAAAACGTTTTCCGATACTTTTGTCGTCCTGTCCCAGAGCGATCCAGACTCGAGGAGCTCGCCGGCTCGAGGTCTACGTGGACGATCGACCTCGTTCTCCTGCTGCACAAGACTGGCTTCCTCAACGTAGCCTTCTGGACTACTTTCGCAGGCATTAATCCGACCTTTAAAGACTGGCCTTTCTATCGTAAAGCGATTGAGTCGGATGCGGCTCGTGTTCAAAGCCGTTTTGTGCTCGCACAGCGACTCGGGATACCGGTTTTCTCGACGCTGTTGCCGACAATGGCGCTCATCCCTGCTGCGTATCGGGCACCACATCCAGACTGCGGCTATAAAGCCCCATCTTTGACCGTCTCGAAGGCTAGCGTCAGGCCCGGTAGCAGTCCTGTGTGGATTGTTCTCGTCGACAGGCGGCACTTGAGGTACAGCTGTTCGTTACCGGTTCGATGGTCATCCAAGGTGCTCACATGGATTCGGGAGCAACTATTTCATGCGTTTCGGAGTTTAGATGATTCCAATTTCCAAGGTCACTATGTCTTAGTCCTGGAATACTGTCCGGAAATCGATGCGTTCCTCGTTATGGATCCAGCGGAGCCGCGTGCAGGCCTGCACGTGGAGCGCTGCGTCCTCGACAAGGCGCGACTGGCGCCGGGCACCGACGCAGACATCATCAGGGTGATGCCCGAGTTCTCCGCGAACCTCCAAGCATTCGGAACGTTTGGGGCGTGCCATGAACGCGAAGAAAGCGAGCATACGTTGTCGTAAAGTAGACACAGTGGTAGAGGTCCGTTTTCGTAAACCAGGGAGCGACATGAATCTCATGGGTCTCCAGAAAGTTAGATATATTTTCGAGGTCGAAGGAATGCTCGCTGATCTTGCTGTCCACTAAACTTTTGCATACCTTGACATGATTTCAAGCGACGAGCCCCGATGCGCATGTTCAGTTGGCTGCTGCACAGCCTCCGTCGAGCGATACCCGTCAAAACCGAGCATCACAGCGTTGCAAACGCCAGAGCGAGACAACCAGCTGCTTCAGTGCTGCGTACGCGTGTGTGCGCCCTGCTTTCGTGGGGAATGTCGGCGCGCGTCGACCCGGGTAGTGCCTGGAGAGACTTCCCACCGGTTCCTATGAGCGCCTTTTGTTCTTGGCTGCTGAAGTGATATCGAATTATCCTTACGATAAAGGCAGGGCACGACGAGGGCAGGCAACCTCGTTACCCCGTGGCAGTTTGCAGCCTGAAAGCAAGCGGCAGTTGCGCTCGCCGAGGTAGCAGTGCGAGAGGCGTACGCCCCCTGGGTAGGCTTCTTCCGCAGTAGAAGGCGTTCAGGCCGTAGCGCACCTGATTAAAGCCCAAGCCCGGCAAACTCTAGGGAAGATGCTGCTGCATAGGAAAGGTAGCTCGGCGAGGCGTCGTGTGCGTGTGCGCAACGTTTAGACCAGGAGACGTTGAATACTCGTCCAAGTCGCAGCGTCCTGATCCTTGGGAAAACGCACTTCAACCTGACAAAGCTGCCTCCTGGCTTTCACACGGGGAATTCTAGTACTCAACACCGCCATCACCGACAACAAACGCCTTTCAAAAGACAAACGTTGCGGACAGAGGTGTAGAGTAGTGGCGAGAAACTCGCCATAGACAAGACGTCTCTTAGTGACGTGCAGACGCCTTGCAGTCTTTTTGGACCGGCCGCATACTACTGATTCCAACTTTTTCTCATATAATTCCACTTTGAGAGGTTGCCCCACAAAATTCTCCCATGTCAACTCTGGAGGTCTCGTCTCCATCACCGCACATTTCCTTATATTGATAGCGGCATTAAAGACTCTGTTCACGAATTCCATACGTTTCTTGCCATCACTGGTTGTACTTACTAATGCAAGTAGTCCTCGAAGTCGCGCCCTCCTCTCCATTTGCTCTTCCGTTAGCGCTCCGTACGTTTTTATATCCTCATGGCTCCGCTGGAACTTTTCCATCTCCACTCTTTGGAGTGTACACCCCAGTTCATGGTGTGTATAAAATGTTCGAAACTCATCTATTGGTATCGTAACGAAACGCCTTGCACATTCCTTGTACGTTCTCATCGTTGGTGCTAGCATAGTCACTTTTTGGTCTTCCAGCGCCCTGCTTCGCACGCTGCACCGAGCCTCTGAATTTCATCCTCCTTCGAGGCGCTCAACTGATTGAAAAAGTTTGCGAACGCCCGCTGCCTCCCACCGTATAGATTCATACGCAAACGAGCCCACCGGGGCTTTGCATACTCATTCCACAGCGCATCCCAATGAGCAACGCGAACTTCCATGAATTCCTGAAAGCTTGAAAGTCTGCTCCGCGGCTCGTCATCTGGTTCATAGCTTCAAGGTGCTCTTGCATTCCTGCATTTCATGTCTCATTTTTCCCTCGCATTAAGTACTCCCGACTCTCGGTGATATCTCGCTCGTGAGAGGTTTAACTGATGCATGTCTTTCTGGCATAAATTGCGATCGTTACCATCCTCCGCACGCTTGGGTACTGCGATGGTTATGATATTCGTATTCCCAGGGTCCGCGCCAACGACAAAGTCAGTATCCTCTACCTCCTGCGTGGCTGGGTCCGCCTCCTACTCATCGTCGTAATTCGTCACGGACGAAGCGGAGGACGGAACTGGACGATCTGCCTTCAATCGCCGACAGTGTACACACATGGCTACCCCATCTGTTTCGATCATCCGAGCGAATTTCTTTCCCTTGTTTGTTTTGAGACGCTTGAAATCGAAGATATTCTTCCAGTGCGTTGTCCGGTTTTCACTGGTGAACGCTGTCTTCCTTACATTGAACTCCGGACAGATCTCCTTCATGATGCCGTAGCGAACGCCGGAATCGATAGTCACAAAATGTGGCTTGATGGTGCACAACGGTACAGCGTTGAAGCGCTTCTCCAGCAGCACAGCCTTCTGTCTCTCCCACTCTCCATTTTTCCCACACCCAGCTCCATCTCCGCCTTGCGTTCGGGTTCTCGGTTCAGGAACACGAAATAGCGTAGGATGAGGAGATGACATCCTTCTTCATCTTTTCTCGTATCTGATACTTTTCTGCTTGATTGATCAGCCCCAAGACCGCACGGCGCTCTTGAATAGCCGCACGCATTACAGAAGCTTCATTCGTACTCCTGTGCTATGTCCTTTCGTCGACGAATTCGATCTCCTGTTCATGCTGGCGATCGTTTGTCATCCCATTGATGATGCTCTCTATTCATTTGCGAGATAGGCCCGGGTAGAGCGTAAAGATGGAGCGTATCATGAAACGTTTGAGGTTCACGATCATACGATTCTTTAGGTTCGGGAGGTACTCTATCGCTCTGTATTCGTAAATACGCATGTCAACCCTGTATCGAGTACCGTTGAAGCGGTATTCAGCGTGATTCTCGTGGAGGTCATACACTCGCTCATTCCTCCTCGACGCTTCCCTGGCGCCATTCATCACGTGCCGAATAAAGGTCCTGTTGAATAATTCTTCCGGAACCTCGAATGTTTTGATATCCTTCGCGTCGCGATACGTCTTCCTTACTAAATGCATCAGCCCTAAGAAAACGTAGCGAAAACTGCTCGAACACGAATCGGCACGCTTTCTGATAGCCTCTCGCATTTTGGGCTCGTACGCGTCCCAAATATGGCCTCGAAGATATGATTTCATTACAATCTGGTATTAGTGTCGTTTCTCCCGAAGCTCTCGACGTTTGACCTGCCCCCTTCGCTTCTTCGTCTCCTTTCGTTCCTCTGGGCTCGAAACTGTTTATTCATATTTTTCCGGAACCCGGAGATGAAGGCCCTCCAGGATCCCCAAAGTCCATGTTCACACCTTTCTCATAGTGTATTTCTTCCTTCAAATGAACCTACTTCGAAAGCATCCGTAATAAACCGCGAAAACGCTTTTGATTACATGCACCTCGCAGTGGAATACATGTAAGTTAAAACGCTAGGATAATCAACCCAGGAGACTCCAGAACGCGCGCCTCCGCAGCAATCGATCGTTTTCGCGGCAAGCGCAAACGCGCCAGCAACGCGCGAAACGCATCGCATGCAGATGCATGCTTCGTGACGCCCTGCACGCAAAGCACGCATAGCGCTTCAGACGCAAGGCGTCAAAGAGTCTCCTATTGATTAATGCCGTCATCGACAACTCTGGACAATATCCAGGAATTGATGCAACAGGGACCAGAAGGCTTCTGTCCCGAAAAGTACTGGCAGGTGCTTGTAGAAGCAGCGCAGACGCTCTGTAACTGCGCCCAGGTTGCGTCTGCGGGCCTGCGTGGGAACGTTGCTGCGAGTGAAGGAGGCGTTACGCTGCAATCTCTTTTTGAAGCAGCGGAGTTGCTTCTGCAGCGTTTGGCGCGGTGGGTCAAGGAAGGTCTACTTCAGAGTCACGAGTGTTTGCCGCTGTTGCAGCGGCTGCGGGGGTTTGTCGCAAGCAGTCTCGCTGACGACCCTACATGCCAAGCTCCCGCTTCCAGTTCACAACTGAAGCTTCCAGACGGCAGTGAGCGTTGTCACCCAAAGCTCACCTCCAAGCTGAACTCTGAGGCACACCGTCTGAGAATATGCCTGTACACCTGCTGCCTGCGCACCATGTGCTTGGCGAGCGCAGAGTGGATAAACCGAATCCTGAGTGACTCACCACGCTACTTGTTGTGTTTCCCGTGGATCGGTGACACCGCCCTGCCGATGCTGCAGATATACATGGAGCTACGGGAGCGATGGCTTCTCTGCAACGATCCAACTTCGATTCGGGAGCAGGTCACTACGACCGAGCGACAAGTCCAGAGCAAGCTCATGCAGGACGCCGTGTGGTCATGTGACGGCGCTACGCTGACAGCACTCTCGCAGCTGTTGGTACGCATTCTGCAGCAAGTGCTCCGCATTGACTGGTGGTGGCAATCAGCTGGCTACGATCTGGAGACGGCACGGGACTGGTCTTGCGTCCTTCGTTTCGTTCTGGCAGCGGCACCAGAGCAAGCGCTCCCAGATATCCTCTGTATTGTCGAGATGGAGGCTCATGCTGAGCCTGCGCTCGGCGAGGCGCTGCTCGCTTCGATTGCCACGGAGGTGAATGCCCTGATACCGGGAACGTTATCACGAGCGGCTCGCTTGAGCATTGATCTTCATCTCTGTTTCCATTTGGCAGAAATCGAAGCCATCGCAGATCTCGCCCGGGAGCAGGCAGCTGCACTGCTCTGGAGACATGAAGAGGAAACTGCGATCGCGGAAGCTCCCGAAAATGCTCCACCGAGCACATCCGCGTGCTCGGCGGAGGCGATTCTCTCTCGGATCATCAGGCTTCCGGGGCTCGAGCACGCTGCGCCAGTGATCGCAGAGCTCGCGTTCCAGTGGATGCAACTGACCCCAGCTCAGAAGATTCGCAACTTTTCCGAGCGCCTGAGGAGCGGCAACAGCTGCCCCCAGACGGGACGCCCGGATCGACCTTTGGCCATTCGTCGACGTGGACGCCGTCGTACGCACGAGCAAATCTCGTCGCGGTCATTCTTCCTGCAGCGGTGCGCGGTCCACGTGCTCACGGAGCTCTTTGGACACCACAGCAGTGCACGGAAGGAGATTCTTTCAGCATGTCTGTCGGCCATCGCAGAATCGCAGCATCTGCTCGCCACCAGAGCAGCATACTGTACTGTAATCGAACGCATCGCGAGCTCACCCGCATACCGCGTGCATCTTCGAGATCTGAGCGAAAGCGTTCTCGTCTGGTTACGTGAGCTCATGATCGAGTTTCCGATATCTCTCGCAAAGCGCATTCTAGCGGCATTGGCACCGCTGGGAGCGCTCTGGCAGCCTATGGGTGACGGATTGCTCATCTTTCTCCGTAAGCTGGCTTGTTCGCGGGCCATTCGTGCACGACGCATCGCTGCGCATGGACTCGCCTGTTTTCTTGTGTCTCCGTATCTGACAGAGTCTGCGGAAATCGAGACCAGCCAGCTCCTCCAGAGGACGTTGAATATGGCGCCGGAGCCGCTGCGAGCTGAAATATTGTTAGCCATTGGCAGCGCCCTGCGAGGTCGAGTGCTTCGCCACGCTACCATCAGTGTCTGGAGGGAATCTCTTGCCCGATGCATCGAGGCAGTGTCCACGGAAACGCCCCGGGGATCAACTTTGGTCTCGACACCGCATCTGGATCTTCATCGATGCTTCCACGCAGCTGGTGTCGCAACGGAGGCGCTGCCTGAACTCCTGCGTTGCATCCATGCAGTGCCATTGACCGGATATGCTTCGGAAGCCGGTGATGCGGCATGTACACCCGCCATGACATCGCAACAGGCCGCGACTTCATTCCAGGCCGACGTTTCCACAAATTTCCTGCGTTCCTTTCTGAGCACCCTCGTCAGTGATCTATCAAATGCGCCGACAGTTTTGCGGATGCTGGCTCTCGACCTCCTCTTGGAACGGAAGGCATCTACCGAGCAATGGCTCGCTCCACTGACACGAATTCAAGTCGCGGATAGTCGCTTGAAAATGCTCGCCACATGCTACGAAACCTTGCTGGACGTCGGCCGCTCATCGCAGACAGAACAGCAGACTCTGCTCGAGACTTATGGTCAGCTGATGCACTTGTGTGAGGCCATATTGCCCATTCTCGCGAACGCTGTCACGCGTCAACGTCAGCAGCATGTCGTTCCAGAAACCGATCATGAACCAACCGCGGGAGAGGATTACGTCACTGGCGCTCGTTCGGTCGCTCGAGAGGTTCTTCAAGATCCCCGTCGGATCGTGCTGTGGACACCGGCCACGGTGAGTGCAGCCGAGGCAGCCTCTGACCTAGCCTATGCCTCTTCCCGACAAGACGGTGAAGCTGGAGGTTTTATGCATGATATGCTCGCTTGGGTACGTATTGTGCCGGCGCTGAGCGCAGCTCGAGCGATTCAGTTGCTTCAGGTATGCAGGTCTGCGCACGGCGCTGCATCGCTCTTTCGAATCCTTCGGCGTCATCTGGACATTGAAACATACTTCTGGGATCTTCGCGGTACAGGTGACTACTTTGTGAACAATCGTGTCTGGCCTAGCTGGTTATACCAGGGAATCGTGGAGGCATTGCGCAGGCTCGTTATCGCTCCCGCCAATGCGTCCGATGAAGTGCCAGCAGGAAAAACCTCCCTGCAGTGTGCGTTCCTGTCGCTCGATCTCGCGTGCTCCTCAGTAGTTCGCGATTCGATTGAACTTCAGTGTCGTCCGGCGTCTGCAGAGCTCTGGCTCAAAACGCACGCCTTGGACTTTATCGCTGCGATTTTGCCCAAATGGCCTGTCCATCAGGTCGCCGCGTTCCTGGCGGTACCGCAGGTACAAAGTCAATTGCGGCTGATGCTCACGAACAACTTCTCCGAACTGTACGCGATCCAGGACAGCACCAAGTTGACGCAGGCGCCAGGCCTGGAATGGCTTGCCGCCTACCTGACGCGTCGCCTCCGGGCAGACTTTCATCGCGGTCTCACGGTGAAACTCGTTTCCATCTATGCGGACTTGATCGCCCATCTGATTTGTCAGTCGCGAGAATGGTCCCAGGCATCCGCGAGCAGCGGTGTCGAAGACAACTCGCAGTCGCAGGCGCTCCAGTACATCGAGAACGAGCTCCTTGGTATTTTATTCGATTTCGATATTCCACAGGTTAGCGTTCATCGGCTGCTTTTGCGACCGTTGCTGCTGGTGCTAGGCTCGAAGCGCGCGCTCCATCTGTGCACCAACCTGATCCTGCAGTGTCGTTCGTCGGCCGATCCGTCAAGTGAAGCGCCCAACGAAGACACGCCCGCATTGCTGCGACTGCTGGCTCAGGCGTCAAAGGAAACCAGAATGGCTGCACTCTGGGCTGTGGTTGAGTTTGGTGCCGATCATTTACCTCGCGTTCGCGTCAAAACGCAAGTTGCTCGCGCATCCACGATTAACGACCAGGAGCTGCGGTCTGTGCAACAACTTGTAACGCTTTTGGAGTCGTTTTTCGCGCCAGGCACGGTAGCGGTACCGCTGGCGCTTTTCATGCGCCTTGCATCTGTTTCGCAACAGGCGCTTCACTATCTCCAGGGCGTGAGCGAAATGATCCGCAGACAACTCGATCGTATCGTGAAGCAACGCGGCAAGCGGCCTCGCGGAGACGAGACCCCCGAAATGGAGTCGTTCACGGACGCTGACCAAGCGCCCCCACTTGTCCAGTGGGCGTCGGCTCTGGAGTTCCTCCAGCGAACCCGAGCATCCGCACAACGAGTTGCCCGCCTGATACGCCCTGACGCCATACGCGAGGCACTGCCGGCCCGTTGCGCCTCGGCGCGATCCGTGAACCAGGCCTGTGCCCGCTTCGTCTACTGCTTGGAGAAATTTGAATCCGAGTGTCGCCAGCTAGACGCCAGTCTCGCGAGGTTGCAGCAGAAACTTCAAGACGTGCCCAAGGCGCTCCAGGACGCGGTTTGTGGCTGGCTCGCAAACCACGCACCGACGCAAAAATCGACACCACCGCCAGCTCCTGGGCTAGTTACCGGCGAGCTGAAGATCATCTTTACCGACTGGGAGCAGGCACCTGTAGCATGCACCAAAGCCAGAGCGTCGACCCGTCGCGTATGTTATCTGCGCAGTCGCAACGCGTACATTGATCAAGTGCTCCGACAAGAGGGTGCTGATGAACCATACGCAGATCTAGAGGACTTCATTGCAGCGGACGATGCACTGAGTTTTACGGAGCGTCGACACGCACCGGCAACTACCTAACAGCAAGGCTAGTGGTGTTCGTCCCGTGTCCGAGGACGGCAACGTTTGGTGAACGGTGCACCCAGCGCACCCGCTCCGCGCATACGAAAAGCACTCGGGCGTCAGACACGAATGCGCGATCAGTTCCCATGTCTATTGCGTCTGGGTTTTCACACTGTGCGTCCTTGTGTGTGTGTGCATGGTTGAACGTAACCTCGCGACGACATCAACGATTCTGCCGTCGTCACGCAGCGCATCGAACGCTGGTGAACCGATTTGCACGCGAGTCCCAATACAACAGACTCGAGCTGACTCTGCGTCTTGTCGATACCTCTCCTTCGACCGCGCTCCCGTTTCAATACTCAGGCCTGGAAGCAACACGCGCTACGCACGGGTCAGGCACGGCGAGCATCACTGATGATTCAGTGCCGCTTCTGCTGCAACGATGACGATCAGTGTGTATATTGACTGGTGAACCCGAGGGCGTCTGCCGTGTAAGACCTATCCTCGTCAACATCATGGCGGCATGGAGTCGAACAGGTGCATGCAGCGGACTCGGGTGTATGCGCATCATAGTTTGCGTTCGGTGTCAAGGACGTCAACATAGACCATTGGGGGCATTCTTTTCTGCGAATCCGTCTTTGTGCCCTCTGTTATTTCGGGCTTTCAAGGCACAGGTGTCTGGTGTCACCGCAGATCCCTGCCAGCAGTCGAAGGGTACCGACGGATACGTCCAAGTCACGATTTCGCTGCTTCCGCATGTTGTCCATACATTTTCTAAAAAAGAGACGAACGTTGCGATCGACGCTTCATTTGCCATTTGCATGATCTTGACGCACAGCCACGGGGCGTCCGTCTTTTGCACAAATAACATATCACGGTAGGCTGGAGTTGCGATAAATCCACCATATATCTCGTCATTCACGAGACGTCCTGTGGCTCGTGAACGCTTGCTTCAGTCACCCGATCGATGCTGTTGAGCGGCGTTGAAGTTTCTCCTCGATGCCGTGCTTCGTTGTCGGCGCCCGATGTCGTACCTGGGGATCACGGACTTGTTCCAGACACGCTCATATTCAACGGGCTCGACTGCTGCAAAGGCAAGCATAGGCGGTTCCATGCGACGAATAACTTTTTGACGGCGATGTTGCTCATCATGAAACAGGGTTCGGAACGAGAATCCAGACCGAAGATGCAGTCGAGAAACTTGTCTTTTTACGTCCACGATCCCTTGGTACAAACGGTTGACGCACGCTCCACTGTTCGTGGTCGTTGCGATGACTCAAGTCCGAGTCCAAGAACGTTTTCGTTTTTCCATGGAAATCAGAAGAGAGGGCGAGCCTCTGGGCATCTATCTCCTCTGAGAGGTATCATGCTGCTGTTGAATGCTTTTCCGTGGATGGCAACACAGAAATTAGGATTTATATTTCGATCAGGATCAATGATTAGTTTTCGTGAGAGAAATTCAGAGGAGTAGCGGTATGAGTACGTGATTGAGTCGCCAAGGGACAAGGTCGACGTTCTTTTTTTTCATTCATCATCAATCCAGCGGCACCAATGGATGCGTCCACGAGTTGCCCACGAGGACAGCGACCGAAAACCTGAAGCATGCGTCATACAAGACGTAGCTCTCCGTCGACCAGTGACGACGGGCAACAACAAGCGTGCATGTTCTGCGAGCACATCGCCTCGGAACCGACATCCCGGAGGACAAGTTGTTTTCTTTTTTCGTGATTACAGGTCGCGAGTATTCGGATGCCCCTCAGGCGGACTCACCAGCAAAACGACGCCAAGTCTCGGTGAATACTTTTAGACTCGAGTTTTCGTTTTCTAGCTCGGTACTACCGCCAACGGTGACTCCTGCCGCCCACTCGGAAGCTCCAGAGCATAACGGCCGCGCAGCTGGTGATCCCAAGAACCCCGCGACGAGCGATCACGTTCGTCCCTGGGTACCGAGATGCACGAAATCTCGGAAAGTTCGCACTGGACTTGTTGTCGGTCGGCGAGTTGCAACATCCATGGCGAGCACGCAACCACAACAGGGCAGAAGTGTGCGGACGTCTAAACAGGATTTTAGGTATGCCTAGCTGAGGGTGGCGGTGGTGGCACCATGCCCTGTCCATCGATCCGCAAGAGCTGCTTCAGGTACAGGGACATCTCGTCAGCCACTTGTGCACGATGTGGCGACGAAGCGCTCTGACCGACGACAGCTCCATGCACTTGGCTGTCAGCCGACACCGGAATAGAGAGCGTTGCGGTACTGGCACCGGCACCTGACATGTGTGTATGCCCTGCGGGTGTTGCGCGGTGTGCGTCCTGCCTACTTGGAAGAGGTCCTTGCGGTCGCGTTCGGAAGCGTCCAGTGTCAGCGGCTCGCTTACCGTCACCCTGGTGCGACGATCGCACTTCGTGGGGCTCGCGTCGACCAGCACGACGCCGAGTTGTATCTTTCGACCTACCCGTCGATGTATTCAGTGACTGCCGGTGATGCGCATCGACCGTAGCACGTGACGTACCCGGTAACAAGTCGGCAGTGCGCATTCCAGCATTACCACGAACTTTGACGCGTTCGTGGCTCTTCTCTGAGTGTGTGCGCTCCGAAGGAGGCGCTCGCGGCATCTTCCGCAACGGAGCATCACGCTGTCGCGCTACGGGCACCGGGTGTGCGCTCTTTGTAGGTTGACTTGAGCGATGCTCGCTTGGTAGGCGCGAGAGGTTCAGCAGCGTAGTCTCCGCATCAAGTGTCTTACCCGCGCATCCTCTACATCTTCCCTGCAGATCGCTTCCGCCTATAAAATCCTGATCGAAAACAACATCCACTTCTCTGCTTGGTGGATGAATACCAACAACGACACCTCGAGCGCCAAACGGAACAGCACCACTACGTCCTACATAAAGAACGCGATCGCCGAGCTCGTAAGCTGAAAAGGGTGTCACCAAGCCGGACGTTGACGTCGCCACTGCCGGAAAACCCGGCAACACCTCCGAACGCAGACACACGAGCGTTGGAGCAGTGGGTGGCGTTGCGGCTTCCACCGGTGGGGTTTCGGCGGGAAACGATGCAGAGCGTTCGCTGGCAATACGCTGGATCTGCGTCTGAATATCGGTGACAATGTCCTGAGTGAGCACTCGCGACGTCACGCGCACTAGGGGCAAACGCGCGCTCTCCAGCGACCGCAGGAAGGTCTGGATGCGAGCAACCATATCGGGCCATTGGGCTGTACCAAAGAGCTCCACTGCCTTCAGCACCAGGTCGCCGTCACCGCGCTTTGTAACAATCTCGTCCATTCTTTCCAACAATCCCGGAAACGTTTCGTGGTACGAACGCAAGAGTCGCGCAGTCGGCTCGGGTGCAAAGAGAAAGGTGCCCTCGCTGGCCTGTGGGGCGTTTCCGGCGGTGGTACCGCCCGCGGGCCTCTCCTGCACTGGGCGATACACGACATAGCCGAGCACAACAAGCTTTTCCCGCTTGAAACGGAGACCTAGTCCCAGATTGACTTCGAGCAAATCACCGAATCGTTCGTGTTTGGGAATCCGACAGCGCACCTTGCCCGTGAGCATGCCGGCAAAACGCAGAGAAATGACGCCTTCCAATCCAGCACGTCGCAATGCGACAGGCAACGGTGCGTACTGTACGGCATCGTTCCGAGCCACGATTTCTTTCAGGGCCGGAATCGGCACTAAAGGAGACTCCAACACGCGAATCACCACCTGCGTATCCACTTGGTCCTCTGAGGCCTGTTTGCGCTTGCGAGCGAGTTTTGCAGCGCGTATCGCGACAACCTGAGCCCGGCAACCAAAGTAGCGAGCATTCTCTCCATGTCGCCTGCCGACGTATATGACAGTGTCTCCGGGCTTGAGCTCCGTTGACGAACTCGCTTCGTTTCCTTCCTTCGAATCGATAGCTTCGATCAGCTCCAGCGGGAATGACTCCGCGGTAGCGGCATCGGTGACACCGCCACCCGCAGCGATCTCAACAATGCGTCGAACTCGACCGTGCAGGCTATTCTTATCCAGGCAGATACCTCGTCGCTGCAGTAGTTCGGCCAACAAAGTTGTATCCGTCTGACGGAAACGCTGCGGGTCATTTCTCTCGATGATCAGCGCTTTGTTGGCGTCCCAGGTCACTCGTTCGGTGGCGCTTTCCACCGCTTCCAGCAGTGCTGGACTCTGCCAGGGGAAACCCATATGCACCGGTACCATGAGGCCGGTTCGGCTCTGGTCAAGACTACTAACAGCAGCACCAGCATCAGCTACCCCGGATAAGAAAGCGTTCGCACAGGCTTGCGCAGCGTGTGCCTCATGCCACGCCTGCGGGGTCTCCATGCATATGATGCAGCTTTCCAGTCTGCTCGGTACGCCGAACACGTCAATCGCAACATTCTCGAAACAATGCGTAACGTCGCGCCGCAGTAACGACGGATGACCAACTGCCTTGTCTGCTGCTGGCCTGGTGCCCGGCGGTAACCGCGGAACGAATCCTCGCTCGTGTTGCAGAGAAAGCGACTCCATTTGGACGCAGGCGCTCAGAGAACGGGCCATGCGACTCGGGAACGGGGAACTCCCTATACCTGATGCGGCAGACAGCACAGCGTCCGTGTGCTCGTTACTGGTGCCTTCCTGCGGCCGATATCGAAGAAGAATACAGGATCCCAGATGGTTCCGTTCCTGTTCCGTAGGCGTTAGCGCGTCAGGCGGTACACTGGCCAATGCCGCGAACAGTCGATTTTCGTCCATAAATGGAAGCAGTACGATCCCTTCCCATTCGTTTCGCTTGCCCTGCATGTCAATGGCCACCTGCGACGGGTACAGATCCGCCAGCGGTGACGACGTGTCGGTCATGAGCTTCGCGTAGGCGGGGGGCAAGCACCAAGCACTCCGCGGCGGCAGGACTGCCAACAATTGTTGCAGAGGAAGAAACGGTGTCCCTTGCTCCAAACGAATTTCTTGAGCAAGCGCTTGTAGACCAACCATGTCGCTGCAGAATGGTGCATAATGATAGGGATAGAACCATCGCCACGATGCCACACCGTTCAAGTAGTATTCCAGGGTCCAGACAATCGCCTCCAGGTACGAACGGCAAATGCGGCGTACAGCAGCGGCGTCGTGATCGTAATCGATACCAAGCTTTTCGCGATAATAGCGACGCTTGTACGAAAGCATGCGTTGCAGCTTCTGAGCGTCAGCTGCGTCCTCCAGCGCAACCGCCAGTGCCTCCTCATCCCAGAGAGGTATCTCGGGCTCCAGCTCTGCTGCATCGCCGTTACCCGGGGAGCGCTCGGGTGCAACGGATGCTGCAGCGTCTGCTGGCGAACTGCTAGGTGCTTCCGAATCCGGATCCGGGTTGTTTGCATGGGCAAGACTTGCTCGCGTAGGATCTGTGGTACATGACGGGCTTCGCTGCTTCTTCGATGCCGTCGCTGCTGCAGTCGGCTCACTGGAAAACCCCCAGATCGCCGTATGATCGTTCGGACTGTCGGTGCCCCAGATAAAGGCGGTGCCGCGGGTGCCAACTGTCGCCCGCTTCTCGAGAATGTACGACTCAAGCAGGCCCAGTTTCGACAACAGAATCTCAACGCGATCAAAGTTGATCAAGTTTGGGTTCCTAGCCTTGCCGGTTGCCTCCGTCAGATAGCCTCCAAAGCGCGGCAACAATTCCTTATAAAGAAAAAGAATCGAGTTCAGTGCACCTTCGCGAATCTCCAGTGTAGGCGAATGCGGCATAAAATCATTGCCCACTAGAAAGGCCACAAACACAAAGTCATCGATGATGCGCTCCAGATTGTAAACGCCGGCCGGTAGTCTCTTTTCGAGATACGCGAACTCGAGACTGAGGTACTCGCGCAGGATCCCCAAACTCAGCAGTTCGAAATCGCCACGAATATCGCGATCCATTTTCGTTGCCGTGACCTTCTCAAACCGCACCTTACGAAAAGCAGCTTGAAAGTCTATTTTCTCTCTGAGGAGGAAAAAATGAGGCTCATGGGTCACCAGTCCCAGGAAGATGAGATCAGCGTCGAGCCCATAGATGCAGTGACGCGTGTTCAGCGGCATGCGCTTCTGCTCCTTGAGTTGGCGTATGTATTCCATGATCTTATGTTCACCTTCACCGGGGACCTCAGCACCACTAACGATCACTTCAAGATCCTGCCAGGAGCGGTCGCTCTCAAGTTTAACTGCTACGTAGTACAGGAGCGCCCGCGACAAGCCGTGCATAAAAGTGGTACCCGGCGTGATGCAGTTGGAGTCGAACACTCGATCTGGCCCGGCCTCTGACTCTGTACGCAGCCGCTGGGTCGTGTTGCCACGTTGGTGGCTCGTCTCAGCCACTTTCTCTAGCGCGGTTGCTGCCCGGTAGCGACGTGCGCGCTGTTGGTTCATCTTAGCCCGCGGAGCAACACCGTCAACTGCAAGAAACAGAAGACGCTTGGGTTGAATGAGCGTGACCAGCATATCAATGTAGTTGCAAGACTCCCAGTAGATGTCCTCGTCCGAGCGTCCACCGAGCGGGTTCTCTGTAGAGCGAGCGCAGTTATGCAGGATGCCGTTCATGTCCAGGTAGAAGTTGTCGACTGGCGGCGCGTTTGACCGTGAGACGGGGCCGTTAATCAGCGGGTAGCGCTCTGAAAGCCATCTGTAGAAACGCGGTACACCCATGTTGCGCCTTAACTAGAAGCAACCCTGGAACAAGTATCCCGACTAAGCAAAAACGACGTTCGGCACTCGTCGAGAGAGCAGTATTGTACTCGGCGTCAGCGAAACGGGAACAGGCATCGACAGGTTGCTGTCTCAACAGGTGGTGCAGACTGCGCCTGAACTTGGTTTTTCACAGGTTCGGATCACGCGGACGACGAGTAGTTGGACGTGAAACCGAGCTAATATGGAGATCCTGATAGGTTTCAGAAAGTGAACGAACGTGGTACCTGCGGCCTCACGGAAACGCCACCCAGAGGCACACAGTTCGAGCTGCCGCAGTGCCTCGGTGTCGGCTTTTGTGTACGTGTGTGGCAATGTAGATGCAGGCGGTGAAAAAATTCCGGTCTGTGAGAACCAATTTGGGTGTTAGGATACGTGTTCAAGTGCGTGGCAAAACAGTTGCGTAAGCGCGTTGATAGTGCACGGAGCTGTGCTCGACACACCTTGCAGCGTCGTGCGGAGTCTGGTGTAACGTACCACCGCTTAGGTCAACAAAAAAAATTGCAGGCCGCTTCGAGTTCAATTGCTATGTGACGAAAATAGTCTCTGAGTTCTAAACAATTTACACGGATACAAGTGTGCCAGATGCGGCACCTGGCGGACCCTCGGCGCCAACCGATTCCTGCTTTGTTTCTCGTCAAGAACCCGAGCAGGTCACTCGCCTGCACCAGAGCACTTGCTCCAGATGCTGTGCCCTGACCACCAGCTACCGCAGGCCAGGTGCACGCTTCACGCATTGGCTTGTGTCAACGGCATACGGAAAACGATTTTCAGCAGTGTGCAACGCGGCGAGCGCTCCAAGCCTCATGTATACTGCTGCGCTAGAGCTGAGCAATCCTGCATAAGCGCAAGCGGCTTCTGTACAAACGAATTCGGCATGTAGAGTCTCACATATACGTTGATACTACTGGAGAAATGAGTGCAGGCATGTACGCATTTCCATGGAGATGCGGATGCTGCGCGCGTACCCTGTCGGTACGATTAGAATCCGGAGGGATACACAAGTTGGAAGGAAACACCGACTCTTCCGAGCTACCGAAGACGCTAGTGCTGGGAGACAGGCGCGCGCTCAGGACTAGCTCAGTGCGCACCATCTCCGTTGCCTACTGCATTGCGCTCCAGAATGCAGTCTCTTAGCACCTGGCGGTGATGATGTGGTTGCGGCATACACTGGCGGGCGATCGTCCTTGCGAGTCTGCAGCTTGAGCACTGGCACAAGTCTCTGAGCGCCTCATGGTCACACGAGTGCAGAATATGCTGGGGTATAACCGTTACGAGTTTGGGGCTTGAGCTCTGGTTGAGGAGGTTTCGTATAGGAGCACCGGCTTCAACGCGTCCTCGTTGCCGCCAGCAATGTTGCCGTTTGGTCGTGCCGGCGAGCGATCCTGGAAGCCTTCCAGCGCTACAAGCAACTCCAAGACAATATGTGAAAGAATAAGCCAGCCGTCTGGATCCGTCGCATACAACGATATGCCGTGCGCGTCATCACGAAAGGCCAAGTGTCTGCTTCTGCAAAAAGGTTCCGCAGCGATCCGCAGACGGTCGACGGTTTGTGCTCCAAAGCGCTCCTGCAATGCATCCAACGAGAGGCCCTCTTGTGTGCGAAGACGCAGCATGAGCCATTCATCGAGTGTGTCGCCGGCGACCTCGTCAAACGGTAAACATCCGGAATAAACCCATTCCAGATACTCCTTAAGCTGCCGATGCCGGTCGAAGCGTTTGCCATGCACATACGAACTTGCACTTAATCCAAATCCAAAGTACTCGCCTCCACGCCAGTAGATTTGGTTATGCCGCGAGCGCAGCGCTGGTTCCCTTGCATAGTTGCTGACCTCGTAGTGATCGAAGCCGTACGTTTCCCGCAACGTTATCATGGCTTCCCTGAGCATCTCTGCAGCTTCATCTTCCAAGGGTAATTGGAGCAGCCCGTCTCGCAACCACGCCGCAAATCGAGTCCCTGACTCAATGCTGAGATCATAGATCGAAACATGCGGAGGCTTCCAGGTTCCAATCCTTGCTAGGGTTTCGCTCCAAGCGCCTGGGCTCAGGTTTGGTAAGCCGCAGATCAGGTCGAGAGAGTAGGCATCACCAAAGCCACAGCGATGAAGATCATCGAGTGCGCGCTCAATATCTCTCACCGTGTGGCTGCGGCCGCAGGCTCGCAGCACCTCATCCGACAGGGCTTGCACACCGACCGAGACTCGTGTGATGCCCAGGTCACGGTACTGATGCAAACGCACCGCATCAAATGTGCCCGGGTCCAGTTCCATGGTGACTTCAGTGTGTCCGCTACGAGGCAAGACACTCAGGAGCCGCGCCAACTCGTCTACATGTAGAAGCGACGGCGTCCCGCCTCCGATATAAATCGTATCGAGCTCCGGCAGCGAGCTCGGCCGACCAGGAAGCCGCTCAAGAGTCTGCGAGACTTCACTTATGACGGCATCGACATAAACTCGGTCTAGCGTGCGGTCCGAGGACGTCGACGGTGCAGTGAGCGCGTGCTGCGAACGTCCCTGTGCGCTCAGCTTCTGGAGCTGCTCCCAAAGTCGCTGCGATACTTCGCGCGTCGAGTGCCCAACCGGCAAAACGGCAAAGTCACAATAGTAACAACGTCGTCGGCAAAACGGTATATGAATATAGACGGAGCGAGGTAACGAGGTCACAGCGCGCAACCACATGTCAGCGGCAGCGCTCGTATACCTTCAGTGCCGCTCGCTGTGGACAAGGTGACGCTGGCGCTGGTAGGGCGCCCTGAACCAGCTACCGTCGAACGCAGCACCGAGGTGACGAGTCAACTGACCCTTGCGCCGGTACGATGTATCAGAAACCTCAACTGAGGCCTCGCGGTATTCAGTACAGTGCGGTATCCGGGGACCCCAGGTCTCTTTTGTCTCTATAGACGCGTTTACCGGTACGCGTGGTACCCGACTGTGTTCGGCAGCCGCTCAGCGGCCGCCTACGACGCCAAGGCAGTATTCCGCTGAGAAGGCACTGGAATGAATGCTTCAGAAAAGTGTAGAGGCAGGTGCTAGCATTTGCGATTCACATAGGAGGCCTAGGTAAACCGAGCTGTGCGAGAATTGTTGCGTTTACGCGGGATGGATGCACGACGTTGCTTGTTGGAATGGATGCTTCAGAAAAGTGTAGAGGCAGGTGCTAGCATTTGCGATTCACATAGGAGGCCTAGGTAAACCGAGCTGTGCGAGAAGTGTTGCGTTTACGCGGGATGGATGCACGAAATTCCCTCCTCACAGAGATTCCGGCGGTGTTACCTCCAGGTTAAGGTCCAGTCCAGAGGTTCGTCGGTGCCTTCGCCAGAGCACTTCCGCCAGTGCGTTGGGTCCCCGCTCCCTCGGCAGAGTTGCCGGCTGCATCGACGACCACTGCGAGAGCAGTGCCTGCCGTTGCTGCGTAGTTCGCCACGCAGGCGACGCCCAAATGGCTCGACTCGAGCTGTTGTCTGCGTTCGTTCCCACGCCTGTTGCTGGGTTATCACCCCGAGAGCCTATCTCTTCAGCGCCTGGAGGTACATCCGGTCCGGTTTCAGGCTGCAAACCACGCCAGTCACCGGCGAGCGCTGCAAGCTCCTCTGTTTCTGCGGCGTCCCAGGTATACTCGGCATCTTCCGAAATGATCGGTGCCAGATCCTCGAAGAGCTGGTCATCGTCAGCGAGTATAGTGCCAACCGGGAGCGGGACCGGTTCCAGCGGGAGCGCGTCGCGGCGCCAACGGTCATCGACGAGGTCGGCTAGTACGCCAGCCTTGTGAACTGGGGCCAAGTAGACGCCGTCCCGCAACACGTGGTAAGTGGGCATACGTCTGGTGTCGAGCTTAGCGGCTGCGGTTGATTGAACCCTTTCCAGCAAGTCCAAACACTACGCAACGTAAACCAGACCTCAGGGTTGACGCCTTACCAAGGCGAGCGAAAAAATACGAGGATACCGGGAGGAGCACGAATAGATAGTACGCCTTGGGATGCGCATTTGGAGCAGTGAAGTCGAGAAGTATTACGTATTTAGAGGTTTCTACATGGTATCCATGAAACAACACACTGATTCCGTTCGGAGCAGTGAAGTCCAAAAATATACCTTATTCCGAGGTGTCTACATCGTGTCCATAACACTATAAACTGATTCCGTTTGGGAGCGACATTCCTATTAGTGATGGTGAAGGCGGCTACGCCGGGCTCAGCGCAACGCTCCGAGAATGTCTTCCACAGAAATCCTGGCATTGTTCGTTAAATGACCCTCTACGTGGACCAGTCAAAACTGGATAACATCTCAAAAGGCGTCTTTGCCGCTCGCACCGCACAAGTTCGAACACGAGCGTCTCCAGCGCCGCTTGCGACGCCTGCAGTCTTGCGATGCTCGTCTAGCGGGTACCCGAGTCGCTTCGCTGCGATCGTTGCAAGGTACCTCGATTTGCTTTCAGCGACAACATCATCCACGCTCTAAAGACAACGCTGCTGTAGACTTCCACTGTCCATAAAGAAAGAAAGCCATCTCGTATCCGGGACAACACACCGTTCCGGAGCATCGCGTCCGACTACGCTAATTCGGGATTCCGCTCCACCGTTCCATCACCGACGGTACCAGATGTTATCCAACTGATGTCCAACGACACCCAGGACCATGTCGCTACTCGACAGCGAGCCGTTTCGTGGAATCGCTCCAGCAGCATTCTTTGGAAGCGATACGAAGCACATGACTGGCGAACGCTGAGCCCGCATCCAGCGCAACACTACGCTGCGAGGCTGTGCCCGGGCCCCATGAACCCGAGCGCGGTATGCAGCGTCATTTGCAGACACGACACACCTATGACACTCTGAAGCCACGAAGGCAGCTATATTGCAGTGCAGGCGTCACCGCTACGCATAAGCGAACCCCGCCAAGCACCTCATCCCAGCAGCAGGCGATGTTATTCTGATGCGAATATCACAATAATGTATGCGATGCCCAGTGAGCATCCTGCACGTCGCACGTGAACTAGTGCAGATGCGATCTGCGTCCGGGAGCACAGGCCTCTGCACTCCGTTAACACCGGTGGACTTGTTCGGCTCGTAGCCGTTTGATTGTTGCACCAGAGATGGATCAAAGGATTGCGGCTTCGAGAACGAGCGCTTTTGCTCTACAGACACTTCGTTACACTCGTGGACGTTTCGCGCTGGGAGGAGCAGCAACCTGCTGTGCACCGTTTGGACGACGGCAACGTGCTGCTGCTGCTGCCGTTCGGGTGAGACCTCGTTCGGCGCGCCTTCGGTGCGCTCAGAACGAAGGAGAACGTGACGACGAACGGCTTATCGAGTCTGGGAAGCGTACTGAAAACACAAACGGCGCCCGAAGAACGAACGAGCACGCTGAAACTGCCCGGGAGACGCGGGCGTCGACGAGCGCAGCCGTTGCAAACCCGGGTGAAGGTGAAGCGCTGTTTCCCTGGATCTCGAACCACGTTGACAAGGTCGTCGATCAAGTGCCAAAACAAACTCCTAATGAGCAGTGGGACGCACGAATCGAGCGAGAAGTGGCTTTCATGCGGCGAGTGAAGTTGCGGGAGACGTCGGGTCTGCCGGCGTGGATAGTGTTCCTGTTGGACCTTGCCGACGAGTTCCGGATGATCGAGTGGCCCTCGCCGAAACGAACACTGCGGATTCTTGTGATATCTGTCATCTTCTTAGTCTTGTCTGTTAGTTACATATACGTGCTCGATAGCGTTTTCGGCTGGCTGTCGAGCATTTTCTTCGAAAGTTAGACAGTTTACAGGGGGGCGAATGCGAAGCACGGTACCCCGGTAGCGTACTCGGGTGGATTGGTTGAGCGTCGTGCTTGGATTCAGCAGTCCTGGCTCCTGTGTCGGAGAGGATGATGGTCATTCCGGAAGCCATGGCCGAAAGTTTGTCCGCTATGGGCAGTGCAGTGCATCATGGTACAGGTCGCTACTTTGAAAAGCGCGGCGGTGCTGATTCATCGAAAAAGTATCGGCATGCCGCCCCGCAAGTAACTCGATCAGAGCCGATTACTCGACAATGAACGTATCGAGTATGCGCTGCTTCGCAACCGCAGAATCATGGTGCCTTTCATAGTCGAGTTTACCCTCAACAGCTTCGACTCTCGAGGCACACAGGAGAGCATACAAACGATGCATGTCTAGCGGAAGCGTTCCACAGAAGCTATGCAGACCTTGGTACACGCCAGCCGCCCCGGATCGCATGGAGCTTCGGTCGCTGTGGAGAAATCAGGAGGAGAATCTGGAACAGTGGGACAGCGACTAGGCGGGAATCGAGGTCAGCAGTGAGCACCGATGAACGGGCATCGAAATCTAATGGTCATGTTCGCAGATTTTGAACCCCGATTGGAGTTCGTATTGACGGCTTCACGAGTTGCTATGTGGGCTCCAGTTATGTAGCTGGACACTCGACAGCTATGGAGTTGTTCCACGCGCGTTTTACGGCGAGCAGAAAGCGTGCGTTTCGGTCGTGGGTCATCACACCCCGGTTTGATAAACGACGGAAGGCTCTAGTCCTTGGGTGTTTTCGATACGAAGCGGTCGGTGCATGTTTGCGTACATGTACCCGAAATTCTGGACGGTCCCGCGTCTGTATGTGCATATCCGTCTCTCGCTGGTTACGTGGTCACTGCGTGAATGCAGCGTCCATGAGCGTGCAGCTTGTGCTGCCAGGCGCTGCTTTTTTCTCAGTTCATCTGAATGCTTGCGTTTCTGTGGACCCTAGTAGCGCCAAACCAAATGAATACGATCGGACGCTTTGAGGCGCTTGACCGCATAGCGCTAGCTGTGGTTTGGAGAAGCGTCCAGGGCATGGATAGAAAGAAGCGTGCATGACTCGAGGAGCAGGACACCGCATAACGCATTCGAACGCCGACCGCAACATTGACGCGGAACCTTGTCAAGCTGCATATTGTGCGACCATTCTAAAATGCATCGCCTTCCCAGCGACCCTGGAATGTCGTCAGGGCAATTGCTTCAATGTACGAACACTGCATGTTCTTAGCCAGCGCTCCGAGAAGCGGTAATCCGACGCCGTACTCGAGCAATCGAACCAGGCGGCATGACAGAGTTGTACACTGTAATTTGGCCTGATAAGGCAACGGAAAGCGTCTGCTCCATAGCCGGCCAAGTGTATCGGTCAATCGGGTTCCGGACTGCGTCCGTGTTTCTCGAGAGGCTGATAAGACTTGCGCCTGAGATACCCAGTGACATGGAAAACTGGAGTGCCATGGTCATACGCTAATGACGACGAAAAAGCGTTCCGAGATGTTGTATACGGCGCCATAGCCTATCTACATTGCTGAACCGTACGATATTCTAGTGGTATGCTCCAGCCGGGATTCCAATGCGCTCGCTTCTGGCCTCCGAGTCTTTCATGGAAAGTATCCTGCATTTCAGCAACATATCTGCACGACGTACGCAACGATTCCTTCGAGCGTGCGTTCGATACAGAACCAGTAGACGCTTTGGAAACAGACGATATTTCCGAAGGTTGATTGAGGCGTTCAGATCTCGGTAAAGACGATATTTCCGAAGGTTGATTGAGGCGTTCAGATCTCGGTAAGGAAAGTGCTTGCGCGCTTGGTTGCTGCTGGTGGCAGCAGACGCTAGCGAGCCGCTCACTTTCGATTTTTCGCGCCATTCGACTTTCGGTTAACGGTTCGTGCACCAATCTCGGACATCTGTCTCTGTTTCACGCACTGCTTACCGAGTTGTTTCAAGGTGGAAACCTGCCCATGATTCGTGGACGGCACCCTCAACGCATCGACGGGAATCGTGTAAAATCGATGACTGCACTTGTTGGATACGCGCTTATCAGAGAATCAGGAGTGCTGGCTCTGCGCGCTCCAGCATGTCCAGCGCCATCAGCTACGATGGGAGAACGCGAGTTATCAGCGATCTCCGTTTCCAACTCGAAGAATCATTTCGTGAGCACGCGCTCCTTGACGCGATGCTACCGAAAATCGTCGACGACCGCAGCGCGGTCTCATGGACGCACCCTGAATACAGCGCAGAAAGACTCGCTTCTCTTAGATACTGTGCTGAGAGCGTCGATATGGATGCGGAAGTCGGTATTCCATTCACTGGCATGCCGCCGGACGCCCGAAGATAACGAGCCCCGGAAGAATTGAGCAGATCCGATTACTTTCCATCCAGGCGTTGGATCTCTCCTCCGGATGAAGAGGTACAGCGTTGGCCACGGGGAACCGGCCGTACCTGGAATCGACGATCACCACTGGTCGAAGCACGATTTGCGGAATACCGGTGTTCGGGATGCGAAGTGCTCGTGCATTGATCCGTGAACGCAAACATGACATTTGATCACCACGAAGACGCCTCTGACTTGACCGACGCAGGGAGCATAGGCAGGCACGAGGAGCGGCTCAACGCCAGTCTCAGCTGCGTAGTTCGTGACCGCTTTTGAATGAGAGAAGCCGACGTTGTGAAAGAGCACGGCTGACGAATGCGTTGCGGACAAGCCGCAAACGTGCCTCGACCAAGGATGTCGTATCGAATGATCCTGTTCGTTTTTTTTTTTGGATTCGTCAGCGAGCACACCACTGACCCACTGAATCCGC
>Ga0080006_1251284_pt1 | contig 52541 bp, 47 predicted proteins | sample RS3BMetagenome_FD_69209 | JGI IMG/M metagenome (GOLD analysis project Ga0080006, IMG submission 69209) | Ferric oxide microbial mat and aquatic microbial communities from Rainbow Spring, Yellowstone National Park, USA - RS3B (SPADES... ... | reverse complement strand
GCAGAGCTGGATCGCTGGGGCATGAGCACCTCCAATCTGTAGCTAGTTCACCTACAGATGAAAGCACAATCCTCACCCCCTTTGCTGAACTGGACCTGAGATCGGTCCCCATCTGGCCGCTTCCCAGCTCTACGAGGCCAGGCAGCGACGGTCAGTCGGGCGCCAAGACTGCCCGGATCTCTGCCGCTGCCACTATCAGCCCCGTCCCTTCAAAAGAGCCGCACCCGAATGTATTGAGGACCAGCGTCCAGCTCCTGGAGCTCGAAGCCGCCAAAGACTGAGCTCCCCCGCACGGCAAGGCCCGGTCCACCCAGGGGTCAGCTGGGAACCGCTGCCATCGGTGGGCGTGAGTTGCCGACTCGAACGCGGGCACAAGCGGTGGCTCGTGCGGTGGTTCCCAGCTTGCACAAAACTGATTTCGGTGCTTGATAGGCGTGGGGCCACCATCCCGAAGTTGCCCGCAGCAGCCGCTGCACGCGGGACGCGACCCCGGCCACGATCCTTTGTGCGAGCGAGATCGTGCCGCAGGGTCGAAGCAGCAGCCACCACCAGGCATGTTCTCCGCTCCACTGACAAGCCAACGGCTCCTCTGGACCGGTGGCTATGGTGGTCGCCGGCCCCGGCCCTCCTCTGCGCGATCGGGTGATCACCGGCTCGCGCACCCCCGCGTCTCAGCCCCGGAGGCGGCACCATGGCGTGGCCCCAAGGACCAGGACAACCAGTCAGCCCCGAGGGGCCGCACCGTCCCCAGTCGGCTCAGCGACCGTGATTGCACCATGGCGCAGCATCCGAAAGATCCCGATGGCCGCCCAGCGGCCGGTCAGGAACGAGCGGGGCGGCGCGACCGAAGACGCCAGGTCAGGCCCAGGCCAGCCACCATCACAGCCAGTCCGCCCAGGACAAGAAGCGCTCCGCCCGGCTGACTCCCCACGTCGGCGCCAGTATTTGGAACCAGGATCCCCGGTGTGGGAGTCGCGGTCGGCGTGGAAGTTGCAACTGGAGCCGTGCAGGTCGTGGGTGCGGTTATCTGATTGTCGTCCAAGGTCACCGCGCCGGTTTGAGCCAGCGCTCGGCCGTCGAGGATGTTGGCGCCGGTGTCCAAGGAGATGCTGGTAGAGGCCATCAGGGTCCCTTGGAACTGCGTGGTTGTCCCCAACGTGGCCGAGCTGGCGACCTGCCAGAACACATTGCACGCCTGGGCGCCGTTGACGAGCAGAACGGTGGCACCACTCGCGGTGGTGAGCGTGCTGCCGATCTGGAAGATGAACACCCCATTGCCGCTCAGAGTGAGGGGGCCAGTCAGCTGCGCCGAGGAAGAGAAGGTATAGACGCCAGGGCTCAAATTCTTATTGCCCAAGTCCTGACCGGTCAGGTTGGAGGTCGACGCGGCCGACGCGGCCGAGTTGTAGGCGGTGGTCAGGTCGCTCTTGGCCTGGACCGCGGCAGCATTGTCCACATCCACCGCTCCGTTCACTGTGGGCGAGCCGGTGATGGAACTGCCTGGGCTCAACCCCACGTCCCCCGTGATGGTGGTGGCGCCGGTGTTGCTGATCCCGGTTCCGGCCAACACCGCGAACGGAGCGGCGGTTCCCAGCCCAATCGGTGCCTGGGCGGCCGAGACCGCGGCGGCGCCTCCGAAGATCAGCAGGCAGAGCACGAGCCCCGGCGCCAAGGCGGCAAGGCGAGGCCGACTCAAAGTCCAGGCATGGGTGGTCCGGGTAGTGGTCATGGCATCGCTCTCCAATATGGGGCCCAGTTCGCCCGAAGCGATACCCAGCCGCAAGGTCTACCCCCCCACTATAGTCTATCTCTCCCAAATTTGAGCCAGTGAGAATGTGAATCACTAACGAATCGCTTCTCTCAGTGATCGTTGAGGCAGGCCGACTCCACATGGCACGAGACCTATAAGCCCAGGGGAGCCAGATCTCGATGGGAGTCCCGTGCCGCGCCCTGACCCGGCCCAAGCCGGGCGCCTCAGCGAGATCATCGCCAACCTGGCAGCCCGACCGGCCGCGGCACACCGGGCCGGCATCCCAGTCGTGCCGCAGCGCATCGGAAGCCGGCCGCGATGGGCCGCGCGGCTGCCCGGCCCGCAGGTTCAGCTCGCAGCGGAACACCCGTTTACCAATGACTGGCATCTGAGCTCCGATTGGATCCAGAACGCAGGCCCTGCTAAGCCTCTGCCGGTTGGGGATGGGTCCACTTGTCGCGGCGGGCGGGCAGCGCTGTGGCACAATCCCGCAGTGGAATTCAGCGACAGGGATCTCTCCGGAGTCCGGTTCGTGCGCTGCCTCCTGCGGGACGCGGTCATTCGCGGATCGGACGTCACCGGGATGGAGATAGACGACCATGACCTTCACCACGGTTGCCTGTGGGTCAACGGCGTTGACGTTTCCCCGTATGTGGAGACCGAGCTCAACCGCCGAATGCCCGGTCGTGGGCTGCGGACCGCGACGACGCCCGCTGGTCTCCGCTCCGCCTGGACGGCCGTCGAGCAGGCGTGGGCCGGCGTCCTGCCCACCGCCTCCGGCCGCGAGGACATCTCCGTCGACGGCGAGTGGAGTTTCTCCCAAACGCTCCGCCACCTCGTGTTGGCCACCAACGCCTGGCTGCACGGAGCGATCCTGGGCCGGGACAAACCGTTCCACTGGATCGGGCAGCCGTTCGCTGAGTACGAGCTGGCGGGAGGCGACACGACGATCTTCCGGGAGCCGAAGACGTACGGTGAGGTCCTCGCTGTTCGCGCGGAGCACCAGGGGATGGTGCGGGACTACCTCGCCACCGTCACCGATGAAGTCCTCGCCGAGACCCGCCCTGATCCGTGGGCGCCCGAGCACCGGGTCCAGGTCCTGCACTGCCTGCACGTGATCCTCAACGAGGAGTGGGAGCACCAGCGGTACGCCGTCCGGGACCTTCGTAAGGCGGCCGGCGGTTAGCAGCGGGCGGCTGGCGGCGTTCGTGGCAGCCGCGGCGCAGAGTTCCAGCGCGACCTCGGTCGGCGGTGCGGCATCCCCTGCTTTACCCGGGGGAGGAGCCTGCAGCGGGAAGGGCCGGGGCACAAGCGGGGCGAGGGAGTTCGCATAGGCGGCCCGGTGTACTCTTCGCGCTGGGGCCTCATCCGCAACAGCCGCCCACCTCAGCCGGTTACGTCGTGGAACCATGCAATCCGCCGCGGCGACCGGGCGCTCCGCCTGGCAGTGGCGCGACGGCCCCGCTGCCGGGGCCGGCTGCGTGCACGCCGCCTCTGTCCTGCCGCCCCGCGGCTGGAGACGGTTGGTCACCGTTCTTTCTGAACCTGGCGCGCAGGTGCAGGGCATGGCCAGCGCTGTTTGAGCCGCCATGCGCCCGATTGGCTGCCGGCCCTAGCGAAGACGGCACGGGCGCGATCTAGCCGCTGGCCGGCCGTCCGTCCCGGGATATCCGGTCACCGAGCAATCCTCGCGGTGGGGCCCATCAACCGAAGGCTCTGGTGGCGCGTGGTCCGAAACCGAGAAAGGGGAAGCCCTGCGCGGATAGGCTGTGCAGCGGTGCCCCTTGGCGATCTCACCCACCCCGCGGCGCCTTCCAAGAGGAGATTTGCGATGTCCGAGGCCAAGACAGGCAATTCCGGTGACCCGCGCCCCGCCACGGGAGGATCCCGGGGCTTTTCCGCGGCCGAGCGGGCGGCGATGAGGGAACGTGCCCGAGAGCTCAAGGTGGAGGCGTCCCGAGCGAGCGGCGAGGCGGATCTGGCGGCCGCGATAGAGAAGATGCGGGAACCGGATCGCACGATCGCCAATCGGGTCCATGATGTGATCAGGGCGGCAGCCCCGGAGCTGGCATCGAAGACCTGGTACGGGATGCCGGCCTACGTCAAGGACGGCAACGTGATCTGCTTCTTCCAGAACGCCGGGAAGTTCGGAGCTCGGTATCAGACCCTGGGCTTCAATGACAGGGCCCATCTCGACGACGGCTCGATGTGGCCCACCGCCTTCGCCATCCAGGAACTGTCTCCCAAGGAGGAGGCGCGAATCACAGCGCTGATCAAAAAAGCGGTTAGCTGACCACTTTTGGGTTGCCCAGCCCGCGCCTGGCGTGGGTTTGCCGCTCGGCCCCGCACGCTCGCACGGCACAGCCCGGGGGGAGGGGATCCAGCCAGGAGTTGGCCATCGCGGCCCCCCTGTCCCTACCGCCACGTCCGTTCAGGGCGTCGAGGGATCTGAGCGCGGCCCTTGAATCGACGCCGCAGACCTCTCTCTGCCAGTGAGAACTACGAGTGCATCTCGATTGGCCTGAACCTGGCGTGCGCCATCTAGGTCACCCGCTCAAGACGACTGGGGGAGCTTGGGGGCGCGGCGGAGAGCCGGTGGTTCCGGCCAGCGCATTGGGGCGCGCAGTCGGAGCATGACCCGGGTGAGCAGGAGGATCGCCGGCAGCTCAACCACCGGTCCAACCAGGATTGCCACCAGCACCAACGGATGGCCCGCAAACGCCACCCCACCGCCCCGATGACCGACTCCCAGCTGCGGGCTGTGGCCGTGAACACGAGGGTGGCAGTGTGCTTGTAGCCGAGCCGGAAGCGGCGACCAGGACGCAGGGCTTGGCCTCATCGCGGACGGTCGGGGAATTACAACGGTGGGCCTGGTTCGCCCTCTCATGGTCAGGGCTCAAGCGCAGCAGCTGGAGCCGGATCAGGTGGCTTTCGGCACTGCCTTAGAGGGGGCGCCCCTGCCCAGCGACACCCCGGTTCGCAGCGCCCCCACCCCGAAGCTCAATCCGGGGCGGGTAGCGCCCACTGGAGCGCCCCACCCCATCCACCGCAATTGCGGAGACGCTGTCGCGACCCTGCTGAGTCCGTCCGCAGGGCCCTCGGGATCGGGGGCTAAAGTTCCTGGTCGCGGGGCCAGACGGTACCCGGTAACCTCCAACCCCCGCCGGAAGGCCACTGCAGGTCGCTGATCAGCGACTCCCGACCGGGCTCGGCACCCGCCCGCCAGCCGCGCCCGAACAACACGCGGCTGCAGCAAACACCTCGACCTTGGTCATGACTTGAACTCCCGGCGTGAACGGCCGGCTGGCAACTGTGACATGGCGTGCTTCATCCTCCCTATCGTCCCAGGGCCAGTGCCGGCTCGGCGGCGACCAGCGAGAGGAGCCCGTCGGAACCCACGGGGGGCGACGTCTGCCAGGCGACCAGAGCCACCTGGCCGCCGATTTTGGCGGCCTCGTCGATCCAGCGCGACTCGTGCTGCGCCAGAGTGGCAAGCATGGGATCCGTGGTCCCGGTGGCCAGCAGACTCTGGTTGACCACCCACGACGCGGGCCGGATCCCGGCCCGGAGCAAGTCCTCCTGGAGGTCCTCGGCTTCGTGAACCGGAGTTGGCTCCGCCAGCGTCACCACCAGGATGCGCGTGAACTCGGGGTCCACCAGACGATCGAGCAACGTCTCGACTTCGGGCGGAACCTCAGCCGATTGGCGGGTGACCTCCCGCTGAAAGCTGCGGGCGGCATCCAGGAGCAGCAGCGTGTGCCCGCTGGGAGCGGTGTCGAGGACCACCACGCTGTCCTGGGCCCGGGCCACGGTGGCCGCGAACTCTCGAAACACAGCGATCTCCTCCGTGCATGGGGAGCGGAGATCCTCGACCAGGACGTCGTGAGCGGAGGCATCCAATCCCGCTCCCGCACGGGCGAGCACCTCTGTGGTGTAGGCGGCAGTGGCTGCGACCGGGTCGATGCGCTCGACCCTGAGATTTGTCGGCAGGGAGGTGGCGTCGCCCAAGACCCGACTCAGATGGGCGGCGGGATCGGTGGTGGACAGGATGACGGGCACACCTTGCCGTGCCACCGCGACTGCGATCGATGCGGCGATGGTGGTCTTGCCCACCCCGCCCTTGCCCATGGTCATCACCAGGCCCCGCCGCTTGCCGACAATTGAGTCGACCAGAGACCTTAAACCGGGCTCCGGTTTGGCGCTCGGGTTCTGGCGGAGGCTGGACCCCGCAGCGGCCGTCGCCCGCCGCGGCTGCAGCAGGCGGCGGAGGCCATCGACCCCCAGCGGGGGGGTGTCCATGAGGGCCACCGAGTCGCGGCTGAGCTCTTCCAGGTTTTCGGGAATCGCGGCCAGGGCGCCGGCCTGCTGGTTCGCGAAGGCGGCCGCGATCGGGTCGGCCAAGGTACCGAGCGAGCTGCTCGGGTACACGGCGTTCACCACCAGAAGCTGGTTGCGCAGGCCGGTGTCCGCCAGCTCGGCGCTGGCCCGGGATGCCTCCGCGAGCGCCCCTTGGTCGGGCCGGGTGACCAGCACCAAGGTGGCCTGGGCCGGGTCGGACAGAACGTTGAGAGCCTCCCGGTAGCGGGCGCGCTGCTGAGTGAGCCCTGACAGGGGCCCGACGCAGGTCACCCCGACCTCGTTGGTGTCCAGGTAGCTGGTCCAAGCTCCGGGCAGGGCGAGCATCCGCAGCGTGTGGCCCGTGGGAGCGGTGTCGAAGATGATGTGATCGAAGTCGGCGGGGTCGGCCAGCAGGCCGGTGAACTGATCGAAGGCAGCGATCTCAACCGTGCACGATCCGGACAGCTGTTCCTCGATTCCCGCCACCACCTGGTCCGGCAGGACCCCGCGATAGGGACCGACCACCCGCTGGCGGTAGGCGGCCGCGGCCGCCATGGGATCGATGTCCAGCGCCCAGAGTCGCGCCACCCCGGGCACCTCCTGGGCTTCGTTTCCCAGCTCAGTCCCGAGCACCTCACTCAGATTCGAGGCCGGGTCGGTGCTCACCAGCAGCACCTTGGCCCCCCGATCGGCCAGGGTCACCGCCACCGCGCAGGAGAGGGACGTCTTGCCCACGCCGCCCTTGCCGGTGAAGAAGAGAAATCGCGTGGGTCGGTCCAGAATCGTGTTCAGCACCAGTTTCCCCTCAGCAGCAACTGGACTGGGCGGACGAATCACCGCCGCAGCAAGCCTGGGCCGGCGCGGACGACACCGCCACCGGAACTCGGGGCTCCACCGCGGCGCGCTCTCCTGCGGCGACCGCACCCCCGGGGACGCCTGCCCACTGGGCCAGCTCCGACCGCGATGGGTAGCGGCCCGAGGACTTCACCTCGCCCTCGACCATGACCGCCGGCAGTGCCCCCTCGCCGGAGACCTTGAGCAGCTCGCTGATGGCGGGGGAGGCCACGAAGGCTCCGGGCTCCTGGCTGAGGTTGAACCTGGTGACCTCGGCGCCCTGCTGGCCCAACCACTCGAGATCGCTCGCAAAACGAGCCAGGGCCGGGTCCACCTTGGGTCCGCACACCCCAGTTGAGCAGCACATCGCAGGGTCGAAAACCTTAACTTCCACTATCTGACTCCTGAAATCGCACCTTGGTCCATAGAGACCCTGTCCGGAGTATATCGCAAATCGACGATGTGCGATTTATGTGCATTCGATAGGGCGCCCGTCCGAGCACGACAGGGCGGCACGTTCAGATTGAGCTCAATCTCGGATCAACCGCTCGCCGCGGGGGCATCGGGCCCGCGGCTCCATCCGCGGCACCGGCAAGTCGCCTGCTGAGCGCCTGCGGCCGTGGCCGCCGGCTGGCCCATGTGCCACCGGGAGCCAAACCACACCTTCCCCGCCAGGCGGGGTGCCACCGCGCCCCTTCAAACCGAGCCAGACGACACCGGGGCATGGGCCCGAGACCCAGCTGCGGCAGGTGCCGCAGCGGACGAGCCGAGCAACTCGTCTGGAGTCATCGAGAGGAGCCGGGCGGCGAGCTCGATCATGGAGCGCGCCGGAGCATCCTTGACTTGCTGGGCCAGTCGGACCGCCGCCACCACGCTATCCGGAGGGATTCCCAGCCGGCGACTCTGGTCGTAGTGGAACTTGAGGCAAGGCTCGCAGTTCGCCCCGATCGCGGCCCCCAGCACCACCAGCTCGCTGGTGGCGGGGTCCAGAGCTGGGCGATCGTCGGCACGGGTGGTCCGATCTGCCAGCTCCTGGCGACTCGGGTAGCGCCCCGAGGACAAAATCTCACCCTCGACCAGGATCAATGGCAGCGCCTCTTCCCCCTGCCGTTCCAAGAGCTCCTGGACCATGGCCTGGGCGGCGAAGGCCTGGGCGGCGAAGGCCTGCGGCTCCTGGGCAAGATTGTGCCTCTGGATCGCAGCTCCCCGCCCTTCAAGCCAGGCCAGGTCCGCGGCGAATATGGCCAGGGCGGGGTCAACGGCGGGACCGCAGACACCGGTTGGACAGCACATGGGGGGGTCGAAAACCTGCAGTTCGATGGTCATCGTGGCTGCTCCTGACAGCTTTGGACCCTGCCCCTGGCCGCGGCCGACCGAGCAGTGTTTTATCGTACATCGACGATGTCAGATGGTGACCATCGCTGCCACCTTCCTGGAATGCGGCCGAACAGGATTAGCCCGCGGTCAACGCAATACGAGGTACGGGGTCCTTCGATATCTCGCCGGCGCCATCCCGCCTCGTGGAGCACCGGAAGATGCTCCGATATGGTGGACCGGGCGAGGGGGGAGTTCCGCCACCATTTCGCGAGTCATGGTGGAAGGCAGCTGCCGCCCGCCAATATGGCGCCGGGCCGATTTCCGAGCAGGACCCGGGTCGCATGTCACAGCAGGAGGCCCTGTCTCGTCTTGCCAGTGAGTGACCAGGATGGGGCATCCGGAGGTGAGCCCAATGCGCATATTTGTGGCGGGCGGCAGCGGAGTTCTGGGGCGTCGGCTCATTCCCCAGCTGGTTGCCAGGGGGCACCGGGTCACAGCCTCATCCACCTCCTCGGACAGGGCGGCGCTGCTGGCCGGGCTCGGGGCGCAACCTTGCGTGATGGACGGTCTTGACGAAGGGTCGGTCGCGGAGGCGGTGGCCCGCGCCAAACCCGAGGCGATCATCCACCAGATGACCGCGATCTCGCCAAAACATGCTGGTAGGCCAGATTTGAAGCATGCGGACCGCTGGTTCGCGAAGACCAACCAGCTGCGCACGAGGGGGACGGATCACCTCCTGGCCGCGGCGGAGGCAGCGAGGGTGCCCCAGATGGTGGCGCAGGGCTATGCCAGCTGGAACGGAATCCGCAGCGGAGGATGGGTGAAGACGGAGGAGGACCCGCTCGATCCCATGCTCGGCACCTCGGCCCAGGCGAATATGGCAGCGCTGCGATACTGTGAAGCGGCGGCGATCAAGGCTGGCGGCGCGATCCTGCGCTACGGCGCCTTCTACGGGCCCGGGGCGATCGACGACCAGATTGAGCTGGTGCGCAAACGCCAATATCCCCTGGTGGGCCGTGCCACGGGTTACAGTTCCTGGATCCATCTCGACGATGCGGCCGCGGCCACGGTCCTGGCGGTGGAGCGAGGGGCCCGGGGTGTCTTCAACATAGTCGACGACGAACCCGCACCCGCTGGCGAGTGGCTGCCATATCTCGCCCGCTGTGCACGAGCCAAACCCCCGCGCAGAGTACCCACCTGGCTGGCCCGCGTCGCGGCCGGGGATCAGGCGGTCGTGATGATGACCGAGGGACGCGCGTTCTCCAACTCCCGAGCCAAGAGGGAACTCGGCTGGGACCTGAAATACCCATCTTGGCGCCAGGGTTTTGCGGCGGAGGTCGGGTTCTCGTGAGGGACGGGCAGGCTGAGGAGTTCGAGCGGCTGAGGCCCCTTCTGTTCTCCATCGCCTACCGGATTCTGGGCAGCGTGAGCGACGCCCAGGATGCCCTCCAGGACGCCTGGCTGCGCTATCAGGCGAGCCCATCGCCGCCCGACTCCGCAAGGGCCTACCTCTCGACGGTGGTGACTCGTATCGCCATCGACATGCTGCGGTCAGCGCGCGCACGCCGGGAGCAGTACGTTGGCCTATGGTTTCCAGAGCCGTTGCTGGAAGACCCATATCAGGACCCCGAACGTGCGGCGGTTCTTGCCGACTCCTTGTCGATGGCGGCGCTTCTGTTGCTGGAGCGGCTCAGCCCGGTCGAGAGGGCGGTGTTCGTGCTGCGAGATGTGTTTGGGTTCAGCTTCGCGGAAATCGCCCGCGCGGTGGGGAGGTCTGAGGCTTCCTGTCGCCAGCACGCGCTGCGTGCCCGCCGCCACATGGAAGCCAACCAGCCGCGTTTCGAAGCCGACCCCAGGAAGCGAGAGGAGCTTGCCCGTCGCTTCTTCACCGCCTTCGCGGACGGCGATGTCCAAGGGTTGCACGAGCTTCTGGCCAGTGACGCGCAACTGATCAGCGACAGTGGTGGCAGGGCCCCGCAATGGGGGGAGGGTGTGGCCGGAGCGGAGAAGGTGGCGCGGCTGCTGGCGTCGCTCGGCGGACCATTCGATCAAGCCGGCGGGGTGGTGGTGCCGCATCAGGTGAACGGCCAGCCGGGGGCGATCTTCCGATCCCGAGAGGGCAAGGTCATCAACACCTGGACCCTGGAGATTGGCGAAGCCGGTGTGCAGGTGATCCGTACAGTTCTGAATCCTGAGAAGCTGAGGCATATGGGAGAGGTTGCGGATGCCGCGGCCGTCCTGCGGGACACCCTGCGGACGCGCCAGCAATCAAGGGACAAGGCATCGCGTTGAGCGGGGACCACCGGTGCCAGGAGGCCGTGGATCCCTGCCGCCCGTGGCCGTCATGCTCCGCTTACCACTTGGCCCTGGCTCCCGAGCGGGTCCGAATCGACGATACTGCACCCCGTGACCGATGAGACACCGGGTCTGGACCCCTCATTGCCGCAGCGTCAATTCGGGTGGCGCAACATGTTCCTAGCGCCGGAGAAGGATCCCCGCTCCTCCACGCCGACGTTCGGCGAACTGGCAACTCTGACCGGGTATCTGGAGGCTTATCGGCAGACGCTGGAGCTCAAGTGCCAGGGGCTGGACCCAGAACAGCTGGCATGCCGGTCGGTGCCGCCGTCAGACCTTTCGCTGCTCGGTCTCGTGCGCCACATGGCCGATGTGGAGCGGTACTGGTTTCGGCAGGTCCTTGCCGGCCTGCAGTCGGCACGTCACTTCGACGCCGGAGACGACGGGGATGCCGCCTTCCGGGATGCCGTCCCCACTGCTGCGGCGGTCGAGCAGGCGTGGTCCCTCTGGCGAGGTGAGATCGAGTTCGCTCGCGGACTGCTGACCGGCCCACCCGACCTCGACCGGAAGGGGACGATGCGCGACGGCCAGTCCGTCGAGTGGCGCGAGGTCCTCGTCCACATGATCGAGGAGTATGCCCGCCACTGCGGACACGCGGACCTTCTCAGGGAACGCATCGATGGGAGGGTGGGGCAGTAGGGGAGAGGATGAACCGCCGGTGGAGGGAGCTGGCGGATCTCCTCAAGAGGGTTCCGACGGCAACGTCTGTGTCCCCGCGCACGAGAGGGGACGGGAAATCTGCGGTCCGCCACCGTTTCCGGGTCCCAGGGACCGGTCCCGGCTGGGCCCTCTGTCAGGGGATGCCGACCCAGGAGGGACAAGCAGAGGGATACCTTTCGTTGTCAATCGCCCCCTGACCCTGGTCGGATCTCTGGCCACGATGGCCTTCGACAGTGACGGGCAGCTTCCAGCAGAGTTCGGCAACTGCCCAGAGCTCGGACCGAGTGCCCGGGTGCTTATCGTCAGATCACGAGACCGCCAGGCTGGCAGCGCCTGCCTCGAGGCGGTTCCGACAACCCTCCCGCCGTGTTGGGAGGCGGGTCAGAGCCTGGGCGGGAGAGGAATTGGCGCGGGAGCCCCCGCCGGCCCTGTTGCCCAAGTGGATCCGCGGCTGGCGCCACGGTGCCCGGCGGCGTCCTTGGGAGTGCTACCGTTCCCACTTGTGAGCGGGATTCTGGGGTTGGTTTCGAAGGCGACTCGGGGCAGCGATCGATTGCAGGAAGGCCGGCGGGCCCGACGGAGGCGGGGCTCATGAATTCCCCCAAGAGGCCGGCCCGCCGTTGGCTGGTGGTGGCCACCATCCTCACCGCCGTCGAGGCCGCGGTCGTCAGCCGCCGGCGGGGAGCGTTCCTCGCCCTGGATACGGTGGTGCGCTGCCGCAGCGAGCACCTCTTCACCACCTGGTGGATCCCCGCCGTATCGCTGGAGTCGATCCGTTTTGGCTGGTGGCGCTTCCAATGGTGCCCGGTGGGCAGGCACTGGAGTCTGGTTTCACCCGTCCTGCGGGAGTCGCTATTCCCGGATGAGCTGCGGGCCGCGGCCCGGTACCACGACCTGCGCCTCCCCTAGCCCGGGGCCGCGTGCGCCCAGTCGGCCAAGCTCGGTTCCCGCCGAAATGGCGCCGGGGAGGATCTGCTCGGCTGCCGACGCGAGAGGAGACCCGCGCCCCGAGCCCACCCGGGCTGGGGCTAGCTGCAACACACGGGACCGCCCACCGGGGGAGCCCGCTGCCCGCGACAGCCGCCTGCCGCGCGAGCCCTGTCTCTTCGTCGGAAACCCACCCGTCGCCCCCGGCGTTCTGCATGTGAGACAGGCGGTGGTGCCGGAAGCGGGCGGGTCCCGGCGGCCTGGGATATACCATTCAGAGTGCAGGCGAGGTAGTGGGGTTCGTGGTTTCCCCGCCGATTTCATCACGGCTTCAGGAGCATCCGTGAGGCGAAGGGTTATGGCGATCGCCACGTGCCTTGGGCTGCTGGTCGGCCTGGGAGCGGTGGTCGCCTGGCGGACTGCCTCAGGAAGACCTCCGAGCGCGAGCCGACAGCTGCGGCCCGCGGCGGCGAAAGGCCCGGCCCCGGACTCCTTCCCGTCACCACCTCCCGCAGATCCCTTCGAGCTTCCCGCGGTGGTCGCCTACCTTAAATCCAGGCAGGGGAACATCTCTGCCGCCATCTGCAACGAGGAATCCCACGAGGTGTTTCTCTACCGCCCCGCCGACCAACAGGACACCGCCAGCATCGTCAAGGTCGACATCCTGGCGACCCTTCTGTACCAGGCGCAGCAGCGTGGCAGCGGTCTCAGCGAGGAGGATCGGGAGTTGGCGACGGCCATGATAGAGGACAGCGACGACGACGATGCCGACGACCTGTGGATTGCGGAAGGCAGAGCGGCCGCCGTCGACGTGGTCAACAAGCAGTTGGGGATGACTCAGACGGACCTCAATGGCGGCTATCACTGGGGACTGAGCAAGACCACCCCGGCGGACCAGATCAAGCTGTTGAACGCTCTGGCGCTTCCCAGTCAGGTTCTCGACCCGAGCTCGCAGCGCTACGAGCTGTCCTTGATGGAGAACGTGGTGGGTTATCAGGCGTGGGGGGTCTCGACGGGGCTTCCCAGGGGAGCCACCCTCGCCATCAAGAACGGCTGGCTCCCGCTCTCCCCCGGCGACTGGCAGATCAACAGCATCGGCATCGCCTCCGACCTCGCTCACACCTATGCCATAGCGGTCATGACCACCGAGGACCCGACCGAGGCCTACGGAATCGACACCATTGATGGCCTGGCCCGTCGCCTATGGGCTCACCTCATGCCCCCCGATCTGGCGCCGCCGCAGGCCCGCGGCTGACCGTCGGCAGACCAGCGACCACGAACGACTCCCGGGCCGCTCCCCGGTCACCCCGCCAGGAAGCTGAAGCGCACGGTTCGGCGATTGTTCTCCTGGTTGGTGTCCACCAAGACCAGAGACTGCCAGGTGCCAAGGAGCGGGAGCCCCTGGCTGACCGGGACCGTCACCGAGCTGCCGAGCAGGGCGGGCAGCAGGTGGTCCGCTCCGTGGCCGACAGACCCATGGCGGTGGTGGTACACGTCTCGGCGGGGCAGGCTGCGCTCCAGCCAGCTGACCAGATCAAGGTCGCTGCCCGCCCCAACCTCCATGAGGACCAGGGCGGCGGTGGCATGGGGGCAGAAGGCGTGCGCGAGCCCGTCCCCGTGATCGGAGCAGAAAGCGACCAGCTCCCCCGTCAGGTCGGTCAGCACCCGGCTGTGGTTGTCCACGACTACTTCCCGGATGATCATCTCTGCCCCACCACCATACGACCTTGACTTCTTTGGTTGGCCGCGCCGATCCTAGCCCGCTTCGACCATGACCAGGGGTCGCCGCCGCCGCGGTCGCCGGGGCGAGGGACTGGCGCGGATCGGTTCCCGTACCGGACAGAGGGGACCGGCAGAGCGAGCCTAGGCGCTTCTCCTCGCCCGCACGTTGGCGGCGGCGGCATGCTCGTGGACGCGATGGGTCTCCCGGATCTCAACGTCGCTGAACCCAGCCGCCTCGAGTGCCAGGAGGTATTCCGCCCTGGTGAGGGCCCCTGCGATGCAGCCGGTCAGCAGCTGCATGTCGGAGCGGGTGGTCTCGTCCATGTCAGGGTCGGCCACCACGTCGGAGACGGCCAGGCGGCCCCCGGGCCGAAGCACCCGCGCCGCCTCGCGCAGGACCACTTGCTTGTCCGCCGCCAAATTGATGACGCAGTTGGAGATAACCACGTCGACGGAGTTGTCGGCCAGGGGCAGAGCCTCCAGGTATCCCTCCAGGAACTCGACGTTGGTCACCCCCGCGACGGTGGCGTTGCGCCGGGCCAGTTCCAGCATCTCCTGGGTCATGTCTATGCCTATGGCCTTGCCGCTTGGCCCCACCCGCCGGGCCGAGATCAGGACGTCGGCCCCCGCGCCGGATCCCAGATCCAGGACCACCTCCCCCTCCTTCAGGTCGGCAACCGCCGTGGGCACCCCGCAGCCCAACGAAGCCTCCAGAGCAGCACCCAGGCCGACCTCCTCGGTGTTGGCGTAGAGGGAGGCGCCGAACACTTCGGCGCCGCTGGAGTCATGCACCAGAGCTTGGGCCCCCGAACAACATGACCCCGTTCCCGGTTGCGGAGATTCGGAATCAGTCGTCGCGAATTGGCGGGCGGCCGTCGCGTAGCGGCTCCTCACGCGCTCTCTGAGCTCTGCTTCTTGTGTCATCGCACTTCCACCCCGTACCGCCGTCATCTTTGGAGGGCCTGAAGCGCCGCTCGGGCTGGCCCTGGCAACTCATCCTGCCACCACGAGCATACGGTCAATCAGGAAGCAGCCTGCCCTTCAGCAACCCATCTCTTGCGCCACCCTCGTGAAGACCGCCAGGGAAGGGGCGTCGAAGAGGACAAACTCGACCACCCGAAGGCTGTCGCCGCGGGCGAGCGCGCTGCGGGCCTCCGCCAGGGCCAGTGGGGCCGCGAGCGCGACCGGGTACCCGAAGGCCCCGGTGCTCAAAGAGGGGCTGGCCACCGATTGGCAGCGGAGCTGCTCAGCCAGCAAGAAGGCCCGGCGATAGGCGCTGCGCAGGAGGTCTGCTTCTCCCCGGTCGCCGCCGCGCCAGACGGGCCCGACGGCATGGATCAGGAAGTGTGCCGGGATGGCGAAGGCCTTCGTCACCACCGCGTTCCCCGGCGGGCATCCTCCGGGATAGGTCCGGAGCAGAACCGATTGGAGGTCCGGACCAGCGGCCCGATGAATGGCAGCGTCCACCCCTCCGCCACGCTCCAGCCTGGAGTTGGCGGCATTGATGATGGCGTCGCAGCGGGACTGGACGACATCTCCCTGGCGCAGAACTATGCCCGACACCTGCCGCCTGAGGCCGTCCCGCCTAGAGCCTGAGCATGCCGGTCAGGGCGAGGCCGGCCAGCGTCTTGGCGTCCCTGAGCAGTCCCTCACGCGCCAGCTCCGCGATCTCCTCGGGCGTGAACATCCTGGCCTCCAGCACCTCGTCGGGATCCAGATGGTGACCCTCCACCGGCGTCAACCCCGTGGCCCGGAAGTACCAGAGCAGCTCGGTGCTGTAGCCGGGAGCCAGAAACGTCGCGCCGACTCCGAGCCACGCCTCGGCCCCGAACCCGGTCTCCTCGGCCAGTTCGCGGCGCGCGGTCTCGAGGGCGGACTCACCCTCCTCGCGCCCCCCGGCGGGAATCTCCCAGAGCAGCTCCCCGGCCGGGTGCCGGTACTGGCGCACCAGAAGCACGGACCCATCGTCGGCGATGGCCACGACACCCACCCCGCCGGGATGATGAACCACCTCGCGCCGCGCCTCAACCCCCGAGCTCACCCGAACCAGATCCACGGTGAGACGCAGGAGGCTTCCGGAGAAGTGCTCCTCAGACTCCAGCAGAAGGTCGGGGCTCAGCTCTTCTGGTTCCACTACGCTTCTGAGCATAAGCGCCGTGGCTGTGGTGGGTATTATGGCCGCCATGTCCGCCGATGCCGCCGCCTTCAACCCGTACGAGCTGACCGCTCTCCAGATCGCCGCGGCCAGGGCCCAGGACGCCTTTCGGTCTCGCCACAGGCGCCCAGCTCGGCAACGGCTGGCGACATCTGATGAGCTGATCGACTGGGTGGAACGCTGCCGGCTGCAGTCGCTGCGCCTGGTCCCCTCGGCCCTGTGGCAACACGCGGTCTTCCTCACCGCGACGGTGGACCCGGCGCTGCGCCGGCGCCTTGGCAGTGACCGCAGGCCCGACCATGTGAGCGAGATCCTCTTCGACTGCCAGGCCCGCATTTTGGATCAGATCCGCTGTGACCGCGACCGTGGAAGAGCAACTGTCATCCCCCTCTTCTCGCCCCACTGAGCCCGCCTCCGGAGCAGAAGGACCCTGGTCGGTCACCGTCGCTGGGACAATCGGCTTCGACGACCTCACGACCCCGGCCGGATCCGTCGCCCAGGTGCCGGGAGGCTCGGCCCTTTACTTCACCCTGGCGACCCTCGGGCTAAGCGCGGCAAGGCCGGTGGCCGCGGTGGGTGGGGATGGGCATCAGCTCCTCGACCTCCTGCGCGGGGCGGGCGTGGATGGGGCCGGCGTGGTGACGATGGCGGGACCAAGCTACCGCTGGAAGGCTGTTCATGGGAACGGCCCGGTGCCCGAATCGGAGGTCCAGAACCTCGGCGTCTATACCGAGTGGTCGCCGCGGGTGCCGGAAACCCACCGAGAGAGCGAGATCCTGTTTCTGGGGTCGATGCCACCGCGGCTGCAGCTGTCGGTGATGGGACAGGTCTCGGGCGCCAACCTGGTCGCGATCGACACCATGCGGGACTTCATTGCCAGCGACCGCCAGCTGCTGCTCGACCTGATCACCTCCGCCGACTTGTTCTTCGCCAACCGGGCCGAGCTCGCCGCGCTGATGGGGGACGACACGCCCCCTCTACTCCTTGCTCGCAGCCTGCTCGAGGACAACCGGCTGCGGGCGGTGGTGGTCAAGGAGGGGCCGGCTGGAGCGACTTTGGTCACCAGGTCCGGTCACCGCCTGGTTCCGGCACACCCGGTGAATTCCGTGGTGGACCCGACCGGGGCTGGGGACGCCCTGGCCGGAGGGATGCTGGGGACGATTGCAAGGCTTCGAGCGTCCGATGAGGACGCCCTGGCACAGGCGCTGGAGGAGGGCGTTCGTCGAGCCGCGCTAGCCATCTCGGCGTTCGGTGTCGAGGGGCTGCTGAGAAAGGCTGGGCGCTGAACGCTCAGTCGAATTCCCTGAGCCAGTTCTCCAATGTTTCCATGTACGCGGCGCGCTCCTCCCAGAAGGGCATGTGCGAAGAGGCCTCAAAGATGACTTGGCGGCTTCCCGCTATCCCCCTTCGGAGGGTCTCCTGCAGGGCTGGTGTCGCCTCGTCATGGCGCCCCGACAGCAGCAGGGTCGGGACCCTGATGGCTTCCAGGCGGGACTCCGACTCCCAGTCCCGGATGGAGCCGATCACATGGAACTCGGAGGGCCCGTTCATCGTGTGGTACACGGTCGGGTCCTTGGCAATCCAGGCAAAGCTCGCGGTGATCTCCTCTGGCCAGGGGTCCAGCCGGCAGAGGTGGCGGAGGTAGAAGACCTGACACGCCGCCTCGTACTCGGGGTCGTCGGTGGTTCCTGCCTCCTCATGCCTGCGCAGGGTTGCCTCGACCTCGACCGGGAGGTCGCGGCGCAGGCGGTTGGCCTCGTCCACGAAGGCGGGAAAGGATGCCGCGGTGTTGGAGAGGATCAGGGATCGAAGCCCCTGGGGATGCTCAAGCGCGTGCTCCTGGGCCAGAAAGCCACCCCAGGACTGGCCCAGAAGGTGGTATCGAGCGGCAATTCCCAGGTGCTCCAAGAGGGAGTCCAACTGCGCCTGAAATAGGTCTACGGTCCAGAAATCCGCCCCTCTGTCGGGGAGGTGGGTCGACCCCCCGTTGCCCAGCTGGTCGTAGAAGATCACCGCTCTCCCCGAGGTGGCCAGGTCTGCCATGGAGAGCAGATAGTCGTGGGTGGCGCCGGGACCACCGTGCAGGGTCATGAGGGGGGCGGGCTCACCGGCCGAAGTGGGCAGCCGGCCCGCGACTCGGTAGTAGGTCTCGAACCCACGGAACGGGGCGCGCCCCTCACTCCAAGCCATCGCCAGATCCTAGCAGCCAACCCGATCCGGCGACATCACTAGCTGTCCGGCGTCAGCTCCCGGTCCTGATAGCCACTGTAGTCAGGCACCAGGCGTTGATACCCAGACTTGATCAACGGCGAGGAGATGATGAGGTCGGCGGTCGCGCGATTGGTGGCGATGGGAATGTTCCAAACCGTCGCGATCCGCAGCAGCGCCCGCACGTCCGGGTCGTGGGGCTGGGGTTCCAGAGGATCCCAGAAGAAGATGAGCAGGTCGATGGTGCCATCGGCGATGAGGGCTCCCATCTGCTGGTCTCCTCCCAGCGGGCCGCTGAGAAGACGGTGCACCTTAAGATCCAGCTCGCGCTGCAGCAGGGAGCCGGTGGTCCCGGTGGCGTAGAGGCGGTGGGAGACCAGGCTCAAGCGGTTGAATCGAGCCCACTCGACCAGATCGCGCTTCTTGTGGTCGTGCGCCACCAGGGCCATGCTCAGAACAGGCTTCACCAGCTCGGCGGCTCCGCCCTGCTCGGGCAGCTCGAGCGGCGGGCCGGTGGCGCCACTGGAGCCCCGCCCCTCAGCGGGCTGGTCGCTGGTCATTGCTCGAAGGGATGCACCGGATCCAGGGTGCGGACCTCGACGGGAGCGGACTCGCTGGCGAAGAGAGCGGCGTCATCCCGGCTTCCCACCACAAAGCCGTAGTGCATGGGGACGGCCAGCTTTGGCCGCATCGCCAACACCAGCTCCGCGGCCTCCTGGTGGCCCATGGTGTAGGTGCCTCCGATCGGGACGAACGCCACCTCCGTCCGCAGCCGTTCCAGCTCGGGCAGGTGGTCGGTGTCGCCGGCGTGGTAGTAGGTGTGACCGCCGAGGGTCATCAGGTAACCGACCCACTTGTTGGCCTTGGGGTGAGCCTCCAACCGCTCCTCGACGATGTTGTAGGCGGGGACTGTCTCCAGATGGACCCCGGCCGCCTCCAGCGCCTGTCCGGGGACCACCGCGCGCACGTTGCCGCCCAGCTCGGCGGCGATGTCCTCTGGTGCCACGATCACGGTGTCCGGGCCCGTCAACCGTTCCAGGTCCGGCCTTGAGTAGTGGTCGAAGTGAGCGTGGGTGAGCAGAATGAGGTCGGCCACATCCTCGGTGGTCACCTCCCAGGGATCGATGTAGAGGTTGAGTCCGTCCTGCTGCCAGCGATATGCGGCCTGCTTGAACCACGTGAATCCGTCTAGCAACGCCATCCCTCCAAATCGCCCGACCTCAACTCTGGTCAGGATACCGTTGTTTTCGGGGGTGAACCGCTGCCACCCTCGCCTCGTCGTCACGGCAGCCCCTGCGTGCGTCCTGCCCACATCGGATTGAACCTCCGCGTTCCTGGCACGCCAGGCGTGCCGACAGCAAGGAATCGAGAGGATTGCGTTAGGACCGTTCCCGGATGATGCGAGAGCATGGGCCCGCAGCCGATGCGCTTGCCCTGGCCACACTTGCCCCGCGGAGAACGGGCCAGCGTCTGCTCGACATCCTCCAGCTCGACCTCGGAACACCGGGGCCAAGCCTCGGACCCGTGTCGCCACCGGCAGCCAGACTCGTTGCAGGCAGATCTAGATGCCGTCACGGGGGCAGCACTCAGCAAGGAAATTTTCTTGACGGGTGGATTCCCGACGGGTCCCCTATGCCGGAATATGCCGACATATGGCCTCCGACGGTACACTGTCGGCAAATGCAGACATCGGCGCGTGACGATGGCGAGGCTCGGTCTTTCCGCGTCTATGGGGCGGGTGACCTTGGGGTCGCCGTGCGTCAGTTCCGTTTGCAAGCTGGGCTCTCTCAAGCCAGGCTCGCCGAGCTGAGTGCAGGCCATTGGACATGTAGGGTTAAGCGGTGCGCTCGGAATGGTGCACCGCGACGTGGTAGGTGACCGGCAGGTCGGTGCCAGGGAAGGTGGCTCCCAACTGGCTCAGGTCGGCACAGAGACCCCGTAGGGCGCGGCGGTAGATCGGGGTGTCGGGGGGATCGAGGGTGACCACCATCCCCTGAGCGGTACGACGGATCTCGCCGGACAGCTCGGCGAAGGAGCGCAGCAGGAGCCGGATGTCGTCGGAGTTGGAGTAGTGGGGTGCGAGGCGCTCCAGGAGCCACTCCTCGGCGTTGTAGGCGGTCATCTTGACGCGGTCGATGATGGCCTTCTGCTCCAAGCGCATGACGTCGCGGCCGCCGACTTCGCTCAGGGGCACGTGCGCAGCCAGAGCAGAGCGCTGCTGCAGCAGTGCCGCTACCTCTGCCTCCAATTGCCGGATCTGCTGCACCTGCCCGTTCTGGGCGGTCTTCAGCCCGTGGGTGCTCCGGGAGGAATCCCGCGGTTCGTCCAGCACCACCTGCCCCAGCAGGGAGCGCAGTTTGGTCAGCTGCTGGCGCTTCTCCTTGAGCGTACGTTCCACCTCTTGGCGTTTGGGGTTGGGGACCAGCTGGCGGCCATCGGCGTCCCGGTAGGCGTAGCCCAGCAGCTGGTCCAAGCCCATGTGCTCTCCGGTGTACTTGAAGAAGTTCTCCTGTCGCCAGCGGGCGAACATCAGCACCGCCACCTTGGCCGCGGGCAGCTCCGTCAAGTTCGTCAAAATTGGCGTCTGGTGACCGTTCTTGGTGCGTACCACGATCCGTCTCCAGGGACCGCTGCCGGCCACCTCCACCTGGTCCTCGGCGATCCACAGGCGCACCTTCTTGCCTTCGAACCTGGTTTCATGACGGGAGAACCGCTCTCGGGGTAGCTGTGGATCTCCTTGCTGGTAGGTGATGAAGCCGATTCTTTCCTGGTGCAGCCAGCTGAACAGCTTGCCGTCATAGCCGCCGCGGTCGAAGATCACCGTGAAGGAACGGTCCCCCAAGACGGTGCGGATCGCCTTGACCACCTTGGGCATCGCCTTGGCCAGGGTGACGTTGGCCTCCTCGGTCACAAACAAGAGCGGCCGGCCGTGGATGTCGTTGACGAAGTGGGTCAGCATCCCCGGCAAGGGCCGCTGCCGCTGGGTGTTCCAGCACTCCGCCAGCTTGCGCTTGCCGGAGTACATCTTCATGTGCCCATCCACGTACAGGTAGGCGGTGGCCACCACGGCCTGGTCCACCCAGCGCTTGACCAGCAGTTCCTGGAAGCGGCCCGTGCCATTCTGCTGCACCAGCTCTGCCAACTTGCGCCGTAGTGTCTTCACCGCCGGAGCCCGTCCGGCCCCGATCACTGGCCCGAACTCGAAGCGGCGCAGATGCTTGGCCGCCTCCACCGTGGTCTGGCTGAGCAGGGTGAGGAAGAACAGGGTCAGCATCACCGCCCGTACCCCGAAGAGCTCGGACCGAGGCAGTCGGAAGCACTTCCGGGCCGCATCCACCAGCCCCAGCACCTCCAGCGCCGGGTAGTAGAGGGCGGTGCCCATGTACCGGCCCCGCGCCACCTCCGGCACCACCGCCGAGGGCTCAACTGCGGGCTCCCCTTCAGATTGGGCCCGGGCTGGCTCGACCGAGGTCGCATCATTGGGAACAACCGGAGCCGCTTCCCTCTCGACTACAGCAGTCCCATCTGCGACTCTGGGCTCCGACGCCACCGCGTCCAGCGCCAGTTGCTCGGTACTCGCTGCTGCCGCCTCCCGCCGTAGGCGGCTCAGGTGAGTCAGAGAGATCTGGAGGCCGGTAACTCTCTGCACCTCGGCCCTCAACTCTCCAATCCGCATCTCCTGGTTTACCGCAACTACCTGCAGCACGGCGGCTGTCACTCGGTGGCGACGCTTCGGCCCCTTCCGGCTGGCGGCTACCACCGCTGCCATCTGTCCCTCCTGCAACCGCCGTTCGATACGAGCCACGGTGTTGCGGTGGTGCCCAAAGCCGCGGGCTAGACCTTGGTGACTGGTCAACCCCGCCTTCGCCAGCAGGGCAATGGTGGCTGCCTCTGCACCGCGATCTGCCACGTCGAAACTGGCGATCGGGACCCCATCGACGAAAACGGCCCGCTGGCCGTCGTTGGCGACCAGCCGCAACCGTCCCCCCAAGCTCACCCCTGGGAGTGGCCGAACCTCCAGTAGCTCAGGAAACTCGACTTGGTCAAGGCTGCCATCCACCCCCAAATTGTGTCACAATGCACCACTATTATAGTGCCACATCCACACCTTCATGTCCAATGGTCTGGAGTGGGGTTCACCGTTCCTACCTCTCTGAGTTGGAGCGGGGGAAGACCACAGAGCAGCTCTAGCGCCTCATCGAGATCCTGGGGATTCTCGGGGTTGAGGTTCAGCTTCGAGGGCCCGGAGGCTCGTGATGGCTCGTCAGGCCTTGGCGGTGTGGATTTACGGTGTCAGGGTCGCCCTGCTGGAGCGAGCCAGAGCTGAGATGCGGTTGACGTACACCAGGGAGGCCCTTGACCGCTTCCCGTTGAATACACCGCTGCTATCCGTGGCGATGCCTCTGGCGGCGACGCCCTACCGTATTGCCCGCGATGACTGCCACGGCGATTGGAACTATGTCATTTCCCCAAATCCCTGAAGGTCTAGGTTATTGGCTTGCGGCGCCTTACTCACCGAGTGAGGTCTGCATCCACCTTCCCCAGGTTCTCCGCAGGGGACGCTGGCAGACTTTGCCTCAGCGGGCCAGCGCCAGTTGCCCGATCTTCACGGCCAGAAGAACCACCGCCAGCACCAGATAGCCACGCAGCACGAGCATGCCGAGGCGCTGGCCCCTTGACCAGACTGGAGGCTTGAGCTCTGATAGAGGGGGCATCCGCCAGACGCGACGGTCGCCCCGCACCGCGCGCTCCCTCTCCTGATCACGCCCGCGGCGCTGCCGTGCCGCCAGCCCCATCCAGCTGAGCCCGGCGACAGCCACGATGGTCACCGAGGCGGTGAAGGGTGCCAGGGGCAGCTGGGGAATGACGGTAGTCACCGTGAGGATCAGGGAGAGCAGGACCAGGACCGCCACGATGATCGTGGCGACCACGTTCTGCCGGGCGGAGTTCACCCATGGCCCCAGGACCTGGGCGTCGTTGCAGAGGAGAAGCAGGAAGACGATTGCGGACGGCAGCAGGACTCCCGCCAGCACCTGGACCCCGGTGGTGATGAGTCCCAGGGGTGCTCCGGGAATGAGCACCACCCCGGCCGCCAGGGCGATGAGGCCTGCGAAGGACAGGTAGAAGCCCTTGGCGTCGCCCACCTTGCGGTGCAGCGAGTGCTTCAGCCCGAAGCTGTCACCGAGGGCGTACGAGGTGGAGAGGGTCACCGCCGAGGCCCCGATCACGGAGGCGTTGACCAGGACCACGGCGAAGATCGCTCCCGACGCGGATCCGACGTGGCGGCTCAACCCCTCGGCGACTGTGAGCCCGGATCCGAACTGCCCGGCCAGGCCAGTGTGGGCGAAGGCGAAGGCCGTTGCCAGCATGATCGCGCCTCCCCCGGCGGTGGTGACCACCGCTCCGATCGAGGTGTCAGCCAGCTCGTACTTCAACCATCTGGTCGTGATCCGCTTGTCGATCACGTTGGACTGCTGAAAGAAGAGTTGCCAGGGAGCGATGGTGGTTCCCACCACGGCGATGATGAACAGCACCGAGGTGGAGGTGAACCCACCCTGGACGGTGGGGACGAACAGCCCCCTGAGCACCGGCGCTGGGGTGGGATGGGAGAGCAGGGCCAGGGGAAACATCAGGAGGCTCGTGACGATGAACACGAACATGAAGCGCTCCCAGAGCTGAAAGCTGCCCGTGGTGACCATTGCCAGCAGCCCGATCGCGACGATGGGGACCGACGCGAGCGGGGTGATTCCGAAGTAGCGCAGGCTGAGATTGACGCCGATGAACTCGGTCACCAAGGTCAGGAAGTTCAGCAAGAACAGATCTCCGACCGAGAACGCCGCCCAGAACTTCCCGAAGCGCTCCTTGATCAGGCGGGCATGCCCGACACCTGTCACCGCTCCCAGCCGGACCACCATCTCCTGAGCCACGATGAGGGTCGGGATGCAGAGGAGAAGGACCCAGAGCAAGGTCGTGCCGTAGTCCTGGCCAGCCTGAGCATAGGTGGACACGCCCCCGGCATCGTTGTCTCCGATCATCACGATCAGGCCCGGACCCATGATCGCCGCCAGGGTCAGGAGCCTTCGCGACCAGGGCCGGCCCCGGTCGGAACGGGGGATCGAGCCCAGGGCGCCACGGATCTCACCCTCGTGGGCGGGATCGAGCACCGCTGACCGCTTGGCGGCGGCCGGGCGCAACTCCTCTGACATCCTGGACCTCCTGGCGTTCTTGCGACTGGGGCTTTTCGCAGGCGCACGCCGGGAGGTCGGCCGGAGACTGCGGCCTAAGCGTTCACGGCGTGCACAAGGGGCTGCTGACTTGGCGGTTTACTTGAACCGTCCATGCTCACCTCCATGGCTCACCAATCGATACCAGCCCACATCTCAAGGAGGGGTTAAGGCCAGCACCGGAAACTGCGCCGCGGCGCCTCTATATGCTACCAGCGTGAACTTGCGCTCAGGCAGGGCTGGCCAAGACGGCGACCCTTTGGGCACTGCGTAGATGCCCACCCTGCCGACCCGACCCCCGGCCCGGGCCAGACGCCGTCGCCGCCTGCTCGCGACCAGGGCGGTGCAGGCTTCGCTGGTCCCGCTGTCGCGCCTGCGCACCATCAACCCGGTGGACGAACAGGGCCGGGGCGCCGGGCGATTGGCTGACGTGGTGGTGCGCTGGAACGGCAGCGATGCCTATCCCCCGGTCACCGGGCTCGTGCTTCAACGCGGAGAGCAGCAGGTATTCCAGCCGATCGCTGACGTCATCCGCCTCGACGCCCAGCGTGTGCTGGTCAGGGATCAGGGGGACCAGGCCGCCGGCTTCGTCAGGCGCGAGGGTGAGTTGCGGCTGGTGTCCGACGTGATCGGGCGTCAGCTGGTGGACGTCGACGGGGTCAAGGTGCTGCGCGCCGAGGACCTCTTCCTCGCGCCGGTCCTCGGCCGGCTGAGGCTGGTCGCCGTCGCTGGGTCGCCACGCTCGTTGTGGTCACGAGTCGTCTCCACCTGGCAGCCGGACAGCGGTCGCCTGGTCGACTGGTCCGCCGTCCATCCCTTCGGCGACCCGGGCTCGGAGCTGCGCCTCCAGGTGCCCCATGAGGGGTTGCAGCACCTTCATCCAGGGGAGCTCGCCGACCTCCTCGAGGAACTGGACCAGCCGGCCCGGGATGAGCTGACCACGGCCCTCGACCCCGGAGCGGTGGCCGACGCCCTGGAGGAGATGGAGCCCGAGAGGATCGAGGACATCCTGCGGGACTCCTCCCCAGAGCGCGCCGCCCAGATGGTGGCGGCCATGGAGCCCGACGAGGCGGTGGATGTGCTGCGGGACATGGACCGCCAGGAGGCGGACGCGATCCTGGCCCACGTCCCGCCTGAGGTCGCGCGCCAGCTCACCGAACTTCTCGGGTATCCCGAGACCATGGCCGGTGGGTTCATGACCACGACCCTGGCGCGGGTGCCGGTGGGGGAGACGGTCGGTCAGGTGCGGGATCGGCTGCGTGAGCAACGCGACCACGGCGCCGATATCGACTCCATCGCCGTGGTGGATGAGCAGGGCAGGCTGCTGGCCGATCTTCCCCTGTTCGACCTGCTGGCGGCCGACGACGCCACCCCCATCTCCGATCTGCTGACGGACACGACTCCGGTCACGATTCACCCGGAAGCCTTCCTCGATGAGGTGGTGGATCGGCTGACGGAGGCCCGGGCCTCCTCGGTGGTGGTGGTCGACCCCAGCGGGCACCCCATGGGCCGGGTGCTGGCGGACGACGTCATCGACGCGCTCAAGGAGGGCGGGCTGCGCTTGAAGCTGCCCTGGCTCTTCCACTGAGCGTGTGAGCGTGGCCGCCGTCACCGGGAAGGCCCCTACCGTTTCTCCTGCAGCACCCCGAGGCGCGATAGCTTTGGTCGGGGGCAGGTTTCTCAGGAGCCGGTCGGGACACATTCCGGGGCATGGGCGCAGACCAGTCGCCTGACGCCCGGGACCTGATTCGGGGTCCGGCGTCGGCCGTTCGCCCGGTTGCTTGCATTGGCTGAGGCCCTGGTCAGCCTGAGAGTGGACGTTGCCGCCTCAGGAAGTACCCCGGCGCGGTCGGGGCTCGACCGCTCCTTGGGTCGGTCGGCCGGGATGGTCGGGATGTCTCATTCGATGCCTGCGAGGCTGGGGTCGCAAACGCGCTCCGGGGTCCGGCGCTTCGTGCCTTGGTGCTGCCCTCAAATGGCTGGCGATGGCAGGGGGCGCGCTTCGGTGTCGTCAGGCTCAGGCGGGTGGCTTCACCGGCAAACTCAAGCATTGTGGAGCGCATTTTTGGCCAGCTCCCGCACTGCTTGGTTTGCACCCTGAGCATCGGTAGGCAAGCCGGGCCCATCCGAGTGACGGTGGGGCACGCCAGCACAGTCGTCGAGGTGGAGGCCGCCGCAACTCTGCGGAAACGGCACCACAGCCGCGTCGGGGAGAAACAGCTAGCATGCTGCGCGCTCCCGCTGGTCGCGAACCCCACCGCCTGAGTGGAGCACCCAGGGGCCAATTTGGACCCGGGCGCGAGCGAAGGCTTGAGTCGCCTGCGGGAGGCCACACCGAGGGAGTCCCCAGAGCGCCTCGCCCGAGTGCTGTTTGGAACAGGCGCCTGCCCAGAGGCTCACCCCGTCGGGGGATTGTAAACCCGTCGGGCGGGTGATACCATCCCCGGAAACTTGCGTCAGCTTCGGCGGCAAATTGAGGATGAGACCATGCTTTGGCACCTCCGGTCCGGGTCGTGGCGGATGGCGGCGCTGGTGGCGCTTGCGGGAGTCCTCCTGGCTGCCTGTGGCAACTCAACTTCCTCGCACACCTCCAAAGGTGGCGTGGTGACCTTTGCGGAACTCCCCTCGGATACCCCGACATACATCTTTCCGATGATGCCGGGGGCCTATTTTGGCAACCAGAATCTCTACCAATTCTCCAACGAGTTCTTCCTCCCGCTGTACTGGTTCGGCCAAAACGGGCAGCCGGTCTTGAATCGCGCCTTGAGCATCGGTAACCTTCCCACCTTCACCGATGGGAACACGGTGGTGAACATCACCCTCAAGCACTGGGAGTGGTCAACCGGGCATCCGATCACCGCCCGCGACGTCATCATGTGGATGAACCTGTTGAGCGCGGCCACTGATCCCAAAGCCCCGGTGATCGGTAGCACCACGTCTCCCGGTCCCGGGTGGGGAGCGTCGGTGGCGGGCGGGTTTCCTCAGAACGTGGTGTCGTACGCGGCGACGGGGACATACAGCTTGACCATGAAGCTGAACTCGTCATATAACCCGACTTGGTTTTTGTACAACGAGCTGAGTCAGGTGTTTCCCCTGCCCCGGTTCGCCTGGGATAAGCTCGCAGAAAATGGCACGGTCGGAAACTACGATGCGTCGGCTGAGTCCCGTGCGCTAGCGCCCGCTTCCGCCGGTCTGCCCGCGAACTCATACCTGCCGGTCAATCCAGGCACGGCCACCAGCGGGGCCCTGGGGGTAGCCCAGTTTTTGAACAGCCAGTCTGAAAACTCCGCGAGCTATGCCACCAATCCATTGTGGCAGATCGTGGATGGCCCCTTCCGCCTGAGCCAGTACACCGCCTCGGGCTACGTGAAGATGGTGCCGAACAAAAACTACTCTGGCACACCCAAGCCCAGGATCTCAGCTTTCGAGGAGGAGCCGTTCACGAGCGACACGGCGGAGTTCGATGCCCTGCGCACCGGCAGCTTGACGATCGGTTATGTGCCGGTCCCAGACCTGCCCCAACGGACCTCGCTGGAGAAGAGCCAAGGGTACTCCTTCGCACCTTGGTATGGTTTCGGATTCGTCTACCTGCCACTGAACTTCACCAATCCCACCACGGGGCCGTTGCTGCGGCAGCTCTACTTCCGCCAAGCCCTGCAGTCTTTGATCAACCAGCCGCAGGACGTCAAAGATTTCGATGCTGGCTACGGCAACCTTGAGAACGGTCCCGTGCCCACATATCCTCCCCGTAATGCGGACGAGAGTTCGCTCGAGGCCAAGGGCCTGATCTACCCTTACGATCCCAGCAATGCGGTCTCCCTGCTCAGGAAGAACGGTTGGACCGTGGCGCCTGGTGGCACCAGCTATTGCTCACATCCAGGGACGGCGGCCGGCGAATGCGGGGCCGGGGTGGCTGCCCATCAAGCCGCGACCTTGCCCCTTTTGGTCACCAGTGGCAGCGTCACCACCACCAATGAAATGGAGGCGCTGCAGTCCACCATGAAGCAGAAGGCGGGAGTGGACGTCACCATATCGGAGGAGCCTTTCAATCAGGTGATCAGCACCATGTTCAACAGCTGCAGTTATTCGAATCCGTGTGGGGCATGGACGATGGTGGCTGGCATTTCCTGGACCTATTCCCCTGATTACCTGCCGACCGGCGGGGAACTGTTCGCGACGGGTTCGTCCAGCAACAGCGGTGACTACTCCAGCTCCACGAACGACTCCAACATCCGCCAGACCCATGTGGCGAGAACACCTGCGGCCGAGACCAGTGCCCTGTTCACGTATCAGGACTATCTGGCGCGCAACCTGCCGGTGCTCTTTCTCCCCGACACGCCGTTGCAGTTCACCTTGTACAAGAGCAATCTCAAGGGCCTGGTCCCTCAGGATGTGTTCGACATCATCTACCCCCAGGATTACTACTTTTCTGGCTGAGCAAAGCCGCCTCCGATCAGTGGGTTAGCGGCACCTTGTCCCCGCCGTGGGCTGGGGTTCCGGTGCCATCTGGCCGCGAGCTCTGGGCCGAGGTCCGGGCGATCCGCAGGGGGCGCGAGCGGTGCCGCCACGGTGGTGGTGGCACCGCTCCCCTCCGCCCTCGCTGGCTGGCAAGGAGACCTCCGTCAGCCTGGCCAGGCTGGAGCGGACGGCTCGGCCCCCGATCCGGCCCGGCTCAGACCTCATGCCGATTCAGCGGGCACCCACTTGGGCATCTGGAGGGGAGGGGAGCCACCGCCGGTAACGTGGCGTTTGTGAGCCGCGCTCCAGCCCCCGTCTATTCGCCGCCCAGCAAGTAGCCGAAGTCCTGGCCCCTGACGGACCTCTCCAGAGTCCGCAGCACCTGGGCCGGGTCGTCGTAGGGTCCCTGGGTGTAGAACGGTCGACCCTCGTAGCCAAACTGAATCGAGTAGGACTGGGGCGGATCGCCCAGGGCACCCTTCACCTTGTCGAAATCCGGATGGGGCGAAAATCCCAGGTCACGGGCATAGGCGGCAGCCCCGAAGACGAGTTCGCGCGCGAGTTCCAGGGATATCTCGACCGGCTCCTGGTCCCAACTTCCGAACAGGCGGCCGAGAAACTCGGCGACCATCGTCTTGGGCATGATCCTGGGGCCCACGGCGTCCTTGACCCCGAGGCAGTGAACGTCCAGCAGAAAGCCGCTGACGCTCGACTTGTGAGGATCACGGTGGGGCTCAACCAGGGCCACGACAACCAGCCCGAACTTCCCGGTGGCGAGCTCGCGGTCGGGCCAGCCCCTGTCGGCGGGAGCGTCCACCGCAGCGCTCCACCCAGGGCTCACCAGACATCGCAGGCTGCGCTTGCCAGTCGAAGCTGGAGCCTCCGCGGCGGCCACCCGGCGCAGCATCGCGGCGGCATCGGCGGGCCGCAGCCCGAGTGCCCTGGCGATCGCCTTGGGTGGCTTCCCCTGAGCTCGAAGCTCCGAGACCGAGCGGAGGAGCGCCTGCGAGTCCCCCTTGTCGCTGTCGTTCTTGAGCGAGGTCTCCTGCACCACCGGTAGTATCCCAGCGGTACCTGTGCCACAGCATTCGGTAGAGACGCCCTTCGGCCGAGGCTGTCCTGGCCGCTGCTCCCGAACGGCTCGGACCACGACCGAATGGGACTTCGCAAGCGGGCCTCGCGCCCGCAACCCGTCCCGGCTCTTGGGCGCTGGCCCAGCCTGGCCCAGGGTGACTCCGTATCCTGGGAGGTGAGCATGAGTGAATTGGATCTGGACAAAGTAGCGCGTGCCCTGGTCATTGTGGCCCATCCCGACGACGCCGAGTTCGGGTGTGCCGGGACGGTCGCCGCTTGGACTTCTCGCGGAATTCGAGTGGACTATGTGCTGTGCACCGACGGCGCCCAGGGGTCCGCGGATACCTCCATTCCGGCCTTGGAGCTGAGGTCCATCCGCGAGCGGGAGCAACGGGCGGCAGCTCAGGTGTTGGGGGTTTCATCAGTGACATTCCTGGGACATCCAGACGGTGGCCTGGTCCCGGACATGAACCTGCGCAAGGAGCTGAGCCGGGAGATCCGCCGCTCCCGACCGGATGTGGTCATCTGTCAGAACGCCGTACGGCACTACGGCAACCTGGGAGGCAACCATCCCGATCACCTGGCGGCGGGCCAGGCCGCGATAGAGGCGATCTACCCCGCCGCCCGCAATCCGTACGCGTTCCCGGAGCTGCTGGCGGAAGGACTTGAGCCACACACCGTCAACGAGGTTCTGGTGACCGGCACGCCGGACCCCGATTATTTTGTGGATGTGACCGCCACCCTGGACCGCAAGCTCGAGGCGCTGCGGTGCCACGCCAGCCAGCATCGCCAGGACCCCGGGGAGAGGGTGGCCGCCAGGCTGGCCGAGGCGGGACGAGCCCACGGCCTGGAGTATGCGGAATCGTTTCGCCGGGTCTCCGCCTGGTAGTGGCACAGCCCCTTCGTTCGATCACCATCCTGCATGGGGACCAGACCGGCGAGGAGCTGCTCCAGGAGGCTCTCCGGATTCTGGCATCTCCGGCGGTGAGCAGCCTGGTCCATCTGGAGCATGTCGACCTGAGCCTCGAGGCCCGGCGCTCGTCGGACAATGAGGTGGTCCATCAGGCCGCTCGCCTGATGCGCCAGAGCGGACTCGGTCTCAAGGCTGCGACGGTGACCCCGGAGCGGGCCGGCGACGTCGGCAGTCCCAACGCCATCCTTCGCCAGGAGGTGGGCGGTGACGTGATCGTGCGCACCGGCCGCCGAATCCCGGGGGTCGCTCCCCTCGGCGGTGTCTACTCGCCGATAACGGTCGTGAGGATGGCGGTGGAGGACGCCTACGGGGCCAAGGAGTGGCGCGAGGGACAGGGGAGAGAGGAGATCGCCTTCCGGACGACCCAGGTCAGCCGCGAGCACTGCCGCCGGGTCGCGGAGTACGCCTTCTCGTATGCCCAGCGGACTGGGGCGAAGGTGTTCGGCGGCCCCAAGTACACGGTCTCGCCCGTATATGAGGGGCTCCTCAAGGAGGAGATGGACGAGGCCGCCAGGCGCTTCCCCGAGGTGGGTTACGAGCCCCAGCTCATAGATGCCACGTTCGCCCTGGTTCTGACCCGTGACGACGCGCTGGTCATCCCGGCCCTGAACCGGGATGGCGACATCCTCTCCGACATGGTGCTGGCGCTCTATGGCACCTTGGCCGGGAGCGAGTCCCTGATGATCGGCTTCGACGACTCCGGGGAGCAGAGCGTGGTCATGGCGGAGGCGCCCCACGGCACAGCGCCGGCCCTGGAGGGACGCCATGTCGCCAACCCGATGTCCATGATCCTGGCGGTCGCTGCTCTGCTCGAGCAGGTTCCGCATCCCCTGCTGTCGGAGTACGGAGTTAGGATCCGAGAGGCGACCATGGAGGTATGTGCCGCGGGAACCAGAACAGCCGACCTCGGTGGGACGTCAAGGACCGAGGAGTTCACCTCAGCGGTGCTGGACCGGCTCGCCTGAGCCCTCGGCGGCCCAGTTTGGCCCCTGGATTTATACTCAAAGCAGGAACTGTTATGGACATACTCACGCTGCTACGTCAACACGCCGGCGACTACCGTTGCCCCGTCTGTCGCCGCTCCCTGGCCGACTGCAAGATGCGCCAGCTCACCCACCGGGGTCAGCAGTACACGATAGAGGTCACCTGCCGCAAGTGCGACATGGCCTTCGTTGTGGCGCTGGAGGTGCAGGGTGGTGAGGAGATGGTGACCGCGGGCCCCGCGATGGATGGAGATGCGCTGCCCCCGATCTCGACGGATGAGCTGCTGGAGGTGCACCGGGCCCTGGTCGGCTACCACGGGCCACTGACGGCCCTGCTGGAGCCGGGGCGCGGTGAGGAATCCTGAGGCCCCCCACGGCGCCCCTCTGATCTATCTGGACCATGCCGCCACGACTCCGGTCAGGGCGGAGGTCCGCGAGGCTATGCGGCCAGCTTTGGAGGAGGTGTTCGGCAACCCCTCCAGCGTGCATGCCGCCGGGCGCGCCGCCAGGGCGCTGGTTGACAATGCCCGCGACCAGCTGGCGGAGGTTTTGGGCTGCAGCCGTCGCGAGATAGTGTTCACGGGTGGCGGAAGTGAGTCCGACAACCTGGCCCTGCGAGGGGTGGCCACGGCGCTGCGCCCGGCGGGTGGTCACATCATTGTCTCCTCGATAGAGCACGAGGCCGTGCTGGAGACGGCGAGGTCGCTGGAGCAGTCGGGCTTCTCCTTAACCGTTCTGCCCGTGGACGGGCTGGGGCTGGTCGACCCAGAGGCGCTCGCCCGGGAGCTGCGCCCGGACACCGTCTTGGTCTCGGTGATGATGGCCAACAACGAGGTGGGAACGGTTCAGGCGATAGCCGAACTGGTCCAGGTGGTCCGCGCCCGATCACGGGCGGCCTTTCACAGCGACGCCACCCAGGCTCTGGGCAAGCTGCCCATCGACGTCGGCAAGCTCGGGGTGGACCTGCTGACGGTTTCCGCCCACAAGGTTTACGGGCCCAAGGGAGTGGGGGCCCTCTACGTCAAGCATGGAACTCCACTGGCCCCCCAGGTGACCGGCGGGGGTCAGGAGCGGGCCAGGCGATCAGGGACGGAGAACGTCCCCGGGATCGTCGGCCTGGGAACGGCCGCGGCCCTGGCCGATCGGGAGCGGGCGACGGAGTCCCCGCGCTTGGCCGAGCTCTCCAGCCTTCTGCAGCAGCGAATCCTGCAACTGGTCCCCGACGCGATTCCGACGGGGGCCCCCTCGCCAAGGCGTCTGCCCAACTTCTGCACCCTGGCCTTCCCCGAGGTGGAGGGTGAGCTGCTCCTGCTCCGCCTCGACCGGGCGGGGGTCTGCGCATCGGCGGGGTCAGCCTGCACCAGCGGGTCCCTGGCCCCGTCCCATGTCCTGCTGGCGATGGGCCTAACCCCTGAACTGGCGTCGGCACATCTGCGGCTCACCCTGGGCAGGGGAACGACCAGAGCGCAGATCGAGGAGGCGGCAGAGATAGTGGCGGCCCAGGTTGCCGCCCTGCGAGGGGGCCGCGTGCCCGCTTGAGGCGGCCATGGGCCCAAGGCGCCGCAGCCACCTCTCCGCCGGTCCCGTGGGCCATGTGCCTGCGGCACTCGAACCAGGGGCCATCCGCTGAGTCAAGCGTCGGCGCTGGTGACCGGTCGTGGAACGCTCTTCATGGGACGCTCCGGCCCAGAGCCCGGTCCCCTGCTGGTGGCTCCGAGAGCTGGTGCGACCGACGGCGGAAGCAAGCCCGGGTTTGCGGCCGTCCGGCTGAGGCGAGGGGACGTCAGCGCCGATGACCGCACTGGTTTCGAAGAGCCCCCATTCCCAGGGCCAGAGGTGTTGCCCTCACTCCCCGGTGGTCCCCGTGGTTCTTGCCGCCGTCACCTCGTATCGGGCCTACCGAGCGCCCACGAGCAGGACCTGGTCGTGGAGGACCGTTCTGCCCCCGGTGTTGCTCACGGGCACTCAGACATAGGTTCACGAGTCAGCGCCTCAACCGCTGCGGCTTGCTCCGGGGCGGATTGCCCGTCAGCGACCGCAGCTGGCGCTGAGCATTTCCCTGAAGCTGCGCCTGCGCCATCGGGTGTGGGAAGCTCCTCCGGGGTGGCGTGGCCGCTGCTCCCCGCGCCCTGTCGACCCCACGTTCAGCACGACGGGGGGTGCCATAACGGAGCAGCACACCCCCAACCCTGGGCGGAGACCCCCACCCGATCGCCATGCGCTTCTGACGGCGGGCGTCTCAGCGACGAGCCAGTCGACGCTCTCCCGTCGCGCCAGGTAGGTACTCCAGATGGTAGTGCTCGAACACCGTCCCCTCGTCCGCGGCCTCCAAACCACCGTCGGTATCGATGGCAGGAGCATCCTGCACCAGCTTCTTGGCGTAGGCCACCTTGAGGTAGCCGGGGCCGACCTTGGCATCTGCAAGTGGGACGAACACCAGCCGGTGCGAGAGAAGACCCACCTTCACAGTGGCGAAAGAGGGCTCATCAGAGGCCGTGTCGTAGTAAATGGCCTCGAACTCGCCAATCTTGTCGCCGCTCTCGTCGACGACGTCGTGCCCAAGCCAGTCGCGAATGTCATCCGCTTCGAACACCTGACCCTCCTGAGACAAGAGTAACACCCCACAATAGACCTGACCGATCCCCGCCCGGACCTTTCGACCACGCTTGCTGGAGGGACGTCTTCGGTTGCTGACCGGGATGCCCCAGGAAATGGCCGTAGGGGTCCGTGCCGTGCCACCGTCGCGGGTCCGGCCGGGACTCAGCCAAAGGGGGGCGGGAACTCAGCCCAGGCCGGCGTTGCCTCGCCACTCGCGGCGCCTCCTGGCGGCCGCTCGGTAGTAGCATGTGCCCATGCTGGGGTCGCGGATGCGGAACCCTGGAACTGTCAAGCGAGCGGTTCAGCAGCGCCTGCGGCATTGTGTCCGGGGCAGAGTCTGGCATCGGCTGGCGTACGCGTACGGGCCGGAGGTCAGTGCTGGCCGCCGCGAACTCGGACGCCGGCGGTCGGCCTTTTTTCCAACAGGGCGGATCATGTTGCTGGCGGTCGGGGCTGGTGTTCTGGTCGTGGGCTGCAGTGTCGCACCCTCCCAGGCGATAGGGGTGCAACCCAGCCCCAGGGCCACTAGCCACCCCGCTCCAGACCTCCCCGCCCCCACCAGCTTCGCAATCAGCGAGGCCTACGGCAACGCGGAGCTGCTGCCGCGAGCGGTGCGGGTCAGGTGCAGCGATGACAACAGCAGAGTGGAGATTTCCGGTTCCGTGCAGGGCTCCGACGTCGTGGTGGTCATCTCCAACCTGCACCCCGGTCAGGACCTGACCGATCCTCCCATCGTGGGTGGATTCCCAGACCGGATATCCATGAAGGTGACCCCGGCGGGTTCACAGCCGCCCCTGGTGTATGTCGGCGGAGACCAGGATGGGACGTACCAGGGGGAGGGCACGCTCACGGTGGCCAAGAGCGGAGCGGGCGGCACGATCAACATCAGCTTTGGGGCGCCGGTGGGACAGTCTCCGTCCCAGGATGTCTCAGGTAACCAGGTGACCTTCGGGGCCAACGAAGGGAGCGTCTTCGGCACCTGGAGCTGTGGCTGAGGTGAACTTTCATCCAACCGCCGGCCGTCGAACCTCGCTTACACGGCGAGGTTATGGTCGGTCCCACCGGGCTTCCAGATCCCCTGGCGCAGCCATCAGGTTGAGTGGGGCGGTCATGCGGTGTCAGGCAGCTCGCCACCCGCCTTCTCTGCCCGCCGACCATCCCGCTTTCGCGGGATCGATGACAGATCGGGTGTGAACGCGGTGAGAGGTTGCTCCCGCATACATGCCGCTCCCGACTTCGCCCTGGGTCGCACGGCCCGGTCTGCCTCGGACCTCCGCGGCCGATGAGTTGACAGGCAAGGGCGCTCGGAGGCACCAACCTGCAGGGGTCCCGCGATCCGCTATCGCCGGCGGAGATGGCCATCGCCCGCTACCAAGCGAGGGCACGGTCCGTGAGCAGCTGTGCTCAGCCGTGGGGGCAAGTTCCTCACGATTGCATCCAGGGCCAGGCTCAGGTCCCGCGTCCACCGCAGCCTTGACCTGCAGGGTTGCGGATGAGGCCGGGCGGGTAGATCTGGCAGGTGAAACGGGCCCCGTCCCTTCGGCGCACAGGGCACCGGTGGACTCCCGCCCCGGGAGCACGCGAACACAGAATCGGCCAATCACCCGAAGCAATCGCGGAGGCGGGTGGCGCGCATGGTCAGCAGGGGGCACCCGTCCCTGCCGGCGCCCGCAAGCATCACCCGGGCGGGAGGAGCGGTCCTGCTGGACCGGGACGACGCCCCAGGCCGCCATCGCCCAACCCGGATCTCATCTGGTGAGGGGGTCGGGCTGGCTCCGGCAGCGCGCGGCTGCGCTACTCTGGTGCTCAAGCTCGCCCCTGAAGGTGGCCCAAATTGGTGGGGTTCCAAGCGGGCGAGGCGGCCCGCGTGGGGGTTGGCGGGAGCCCCGCGCGTTGGTTCCGGCGATGCTCACTGGAGGCCCATCATGACGTCTGAGGCGACCAATCTCGAGGAGGCGCTGGCAGCCGTGGAAGCGGACGCTGACGCCACCATCAAAGCGCTCGCCGCGGCCACCAAGGCCGCCAGGCGGGTCAAGGCGGCGGCAGCAGTCGGCCAGATCAGGGAGCTGGAGCAGTTTCTGGCCAACGCTTCGGGGCTGGCCGAGGCGGCCTCCGAGGCCGTTGGCGTCATGGAGCGGGCTTGGCAGTTTGACGTGCGCGAGTGGTTTGCCTCCGGGGACTACGCTCGCGAGCTGCTGGCCGCCGCCGCCGCTGGAGGGGTCAGCGCCTACCAGTCGGACGACCGCATCCTCTCTTACCCGGCGATCGTTCAGGTGCTGGCCGACGCGACCCTCTCGGTGGACAGGCAGAAGGATCGCAGGGTGCGCCCGTCGGTGGCTGTGCGCCACCTGGCCGCGCTCCAGCAGCGGCCTCCCAAATTCAAACCGGAAGCCTTCATCGAGAGCCTGGCCGGAGCCTACGACTACGTCGTCGGAGCCAAGGGGCTGCGACCGGGGGCGCCCGCCAAGCTGGTCGACCTGCACCGCGTCCTGACCTTGCTCCCGGGCACCGCCCGCGACTACACTCGCCAGGAGTTCGCGAGGGATTTGTACCTCTTGGACCAGAGCGAGGTGGTGGAGGTCAAGGATGGTCGGCGCATGAGTCTACCGGCCAGCGCGTTGACCAGGGGGAGCGGGATCCTGACCACGGTGACGCGTGGCGGACAGACCAAGATCTACGTCGGCATTTCCTTCCAGGGGTAGCCAAGTGATCCCGGCATCCGAGTACATCCCATTCTTGGAAGAGCAATACCTCAGCGGATATGTGGATCAGGGAGGCGCCGCCGTCAAGTTCGTGGTGCCCGAGGACGACGACTCGGCCCTGGCCTTCATGGACTCCTTCGAGGCTGGCGCTGGCACGCGCGGATACGCCGTCTGCCGGGTGGACGCGGCCGTGACCCGGGTTCACCTGCTGGAGCAGGTGTTCTTCGCCGTCGCCCGCCAGATGGACTGGGACGAGCTGGCAGCGGTGGCCGCGCGCCAGGCGCTTCGCCAAGCCAGCTATCCCGATCCGCAGGATGGCGGGGTCAGCATCGATCGGCTGGCGGCGCACTACCGGGTGGAGCCGGGGGAGCTCAAGCGCGATGTGGATCGGCAGCTGCAGCGGCTGGTCTATCACGACTACGCCATGGTCAACGAGTTCCGCACCGCCATGCTGCGGTTGTGCCAGGCGCAGCTCGGCAGCGGCCAGGTGGTCGGTGCTGAGCATGCGGCTGTCCTCGACTGGCTTCGCGGCGACCTGCGCCGGATATCGGTCCTGAGGTCGGCTCTGATATTTCGGCGGATCGACCGGCACAACGCCCGCCACCTGCTCTTCTCGCTGGCCCACTGGCTCTCAGTCAACCAACGTTCCGGCCTGGCGATCACCCTGGACATTCGCAGACTGGGACTCGCCCGCCGCCCCAGTGCCTCCGAGCGCTCAGGGCACTACTACACCAGGGCGGCGCTTCTCGACGCCTACGAGGTCCTCCGGCAGCTGGTGGACAACACGGACGAGATGGCACATTGCGTGGTGGTGGTGGTGGCGGCCCCCGCTTTCCTCACAGACACTCCCCGGGGCCTCGACGCCTACCAGGCGCTGAAGCTGCGCATCTTCGACGAGGTGCGCGACCTGCATCGGGACAACCCCTTTTCGTCGCTGGTGCGGCTGGGGGCGGCTTGACCTCGCCCACTGCGGTGGAGCGGAGGAGGGCGCTGGAAGCGCTCCGCGCCGGGGTGCCCAACCGGGACGCGGTCAGCGCGCTGGGGTCGATGCAGCAGGGCGTCGAAGACCGCTTCAGCCAGCTGCTGGCGGCCCTAGTGGCCCTGCCCGACGGCCAGGCCCCCGGGGGAATTCTGATCGGGGGAGGATTCGGCTCTGGCAAGAGCCACATCCTCGAGCACGTCGCTCACATGGCTTTGTCCAAAGGCTTCGTGGTGTCCAAGGTTGTCATCTCCAAGGAGACGCCCCTGCACGACCCGGCCAAGGTGTACCGGGCGGCGATCGACTCAGCCGAGGTCCCCGGCCGACCGGGGTCGGCCCTCGATGAGATCGCGGGAGGCCTCCGGGTGGACTCGTCCCAGTACGCCGACCTCTACCGTTGGGCCCACCGGCCCGAGTCCCCGGTCGACAGCCGCTTTGCCGCCACCCTCTTTCTTCACGAGTACGGGCGGGGCGACGAGGAGTTCGTCGACCGGATCGTTCGCTTCTGGGCCGGGGACCCCCTGCCGGTCTCCGACCTCAGGCGCAGGCTGCGTGAGACCGGGGCCGCCGCGACCTACCGGCTGGGCCCGATCAGGGAGAAAGAGCTGTATCGGCAGCGGTTCCGCTTCGTCTCCCGGCTGATGCGGGCCGCTGGACACGCTGGTTGGATCGTTCTCCTAGACGAGGTGGAGCTCATCGGACGCTACGCCTTCCTCCAGCGCGCCAGGTCCTACGCCGAGGTGGCCCGCTGGATACGGGGCGAGCGCGAGGACCAGGAGGCCCCCTTGGGAGCGGTGCTCACCACCGTCGACGACTTCGAGGCTCAGGTTTTGGTGGGCAAGAACGATGTCGAGCTCGTGCCCAAGCGGCTGCGGGTCAGGGGCACCGCGGAGGCGGAGTCGCTGGCTCGCCAGGCCGAGATCGGGATGCGCATCCTGGAGCGGGAGCAGGTGCCCCTGCAGCCTCCGACCAGAGAGGACCTGGATCGCACCTATGCCCAGCTCAAGCAGATTCACGCCCAGGCCTACTCGTGGCAGCCCCCGGATGTGACGGGGCTGGAGCGCCTTCCCTCCAACCGCATGCGTCAGTACGTCCGCAGCTGGATCAATGCCTGGGACCTGCGCCGGCTGTACCCGACCTACGAGCCGCAGATGACCATCGCGGAGGTGGAGATCGACCTGCGGACCGACCCCGGACTTGAGGGGTCCCCGGGGGAAGACTGAGAGTGCTCGCTGACGACATCGGCTCCCTGCTGGCTCCGGAGCGCGGCGAGGGACTCACCGCAGCCGAGCTGGCGAGGCTGCTGGAGGTGCCGGAGAGCCAGGTGGAGTTCACCCTTCTCAGCTCCCATGGCCGGTTTCGCAGCGACCGAGGATCGCCCTCGCGGTGGTGGCCGGCCCGGGCCACCGTCAGCCAGAGCAGAGGTGAGGCACCGACCCAGAGCCACGGCTCGGGCCTGAACCTCTTTCCGTGGCAGCGGGACGCCCTTGAGGCCTGGCAGAGGCGCGGTGGGCGGGGGGTGGTGGAGGCGGTCACCGGGACCGGTAAGACCAGGGTGGGCGTGGCCGCCGTGCTGGACGAGCTGAACCAAAGAGGCCAGGCCGTGGTGCTGGTGCCGACGCTGGAGCTGCAGAACCAGTGGCTCGGACAGCTCGAGGCACTCCTGCCGGCCTCCCGGTCGGCGGGCCGAATGGGCTCCGGCGGTGGCGACGACCTCGCCTCCCATGACGTCGTGGTCGCGGTCGTCAACAGCGCTCGCTCGATGGATCTGCGCCCGATCCGTCAGGGCGGGCTTCTGGTGGCCGACGAGTGTCACCGCTACGGCAGCTCCATGAACCGACTGGCGCTGGACCAGCGCTTCCGCCACCGCCTGGGACTGAGCGCCACCTACGCTCGGGAGGACGACGGGAACCGGACGTGGTTGGATCCCTACTTCGGAGGGACCTGCTTTCGCCTCGGCTACGCCAGGGCCAAGGCCGAGGGGATCACGGCCAGGTTCACGGTGAGCCTGGTCGGCGTCGCCTTCTCGCCCGAGGAGCGGGCCTGGTACGACGAGCTGACCGAGAGGCTCGGCGCTCTGGGGGCGCTCCTGGTCAAGCGGTATCGGGTCCCGGCCGATCCCTTCACAGCGTTCCTCTTGGGGGTTCGGGACCTGGCCGAGGCGGGCGGCGAGGGCAGCGGCATGGCTCGCACCTATCTGCAGGCGATGCGCGAGCGGCGTCAGCTGCTCGCCGAGACGCCCGCCAAGGATGAGGCACTGCGGCTGGTCGCGCCAGGGCTCCTCTCTGCCCAGAGGTCCATCGTGTTCACCCAGAGCATCGCCGTCGCCGAGCGGGCCTGCCGGACCCTGAGCGCCACCGGCCTGCGGGTGGCGGCGATCCACTCTCATCTTGCTGGGCCGCTGCGGCGTCAGACCCTGGCGGCGTTCGCGGCAGGGGAGCTGGACGTGATAACAGCTCCCAGGGTCCTGGACGAGGGAATAGACGTGCCCGCCGCCGACCTGGCCGTGATCGTGGGGGCCAGTCGCTCGCGACGCCAGATGGTGCAGAGAATGGGCCGCATCCTTCGCCGCAAGCCGGACGGCCGCCGGGCGCGTTTTGTCGTCCTCTTCGTCGAAGGCACGGTTGAAGACCCCAGAGGGGGGGCCCACGAGGCATTCTTGGAAGAGATTGTCGACGTGGCCGACGAGGTCCTCTGCTTCACCCCGGGGATCCTGGCCGGCGGCCAGGATGAGCTGCTGCAGGCGTTGCGTCCCTGAGAGGGGTGGGGCCGAGTCGGAGGGCTGGCGTCCCGCGAGGCTTCCGCTTGCTCCGGTGGGCTGCAGCGGCTGGCCGCAGATGGGTACGACCAAGCTCACGCGGGTCTGCTTAAAATAGGTGGATGCCAGTCGGATTTAGCGGCCAAGCTCCGGTCGCCATGCGCATCTCGTCGCGAGCCCACTACGGCCTTCGCATGATGACCGAGCTCGCCAAGGCCCACGGCGGGCCACCCCTCAGTCTGGCCGAGATAGCCAAGACCGAGTATCTGCCCCTGGCATATCTCGAACAGCTGGTGGCTCCGCTGCGCCGGGCCGGACTGGTGGAGGGCACCAGGGGCCTGCACGGCGGCTATCGCCTGAGCCGCCCTCCGGCCACGGTGACGGTGCTGGAGATAGTCGAACTGATGGAGGGTCCGGTCGCACCGGTCGAGTGCCTGGCGGAGGGCTACCGCCAGGGCGACTGCCGGCGCGAGCCGGAATGTCTTAGCCGGCCTCTCTGGGGCCGGCTGCAGCAGGCGGTGAAGCAGGTTCTGGGTGGAACGACCCTCCAGGATCTGCTGTACGACCCGATGATCGCGGAGCCCTGGTGCCCCGGCGAGGGTCTTCCCGCCGCAATCAAGGAGGGCGTCCATGCCTGAATCAAAAGTCCCGACCCTAGACATCCGCGATCTGAAGGTGGCGGTCGACGGCAAGGAGATCCTCCGCGGTGTGAACCTTGAGGTCCCCAAGGGCCAGGTGCACGCCCTCATGGGGCCGAACGGGGCGGGGAAGACGAGCCTCGGCTATGCCGTGATGGGCCACCCGAAGTATCAGGTGACGCAGGGGGAGATCATCTGGGCTGGGGAGAGCGTCCTCGGCAAGCCGCCGGAGGAGCGCTCCAGGAGGGGCCTCTTCCTGAGCCTGCAGTATCCGACGGCCATCCCCGGGGTCACCACCACCAACTTCTTGAGGGCGGCTCTCAAGGGCCAGGGGAAGGAGCTCCCGGCCCGCGACTTCCTCAAGCTGATCCGGGAGGAGGTGGCGGCGCTCAAGATGGACCAGTCCTTCATGTCCCGCTACATCAACGACAACTTCTCGGGAGGCGAGAAGAAGCGGATGGAGATCGTCCAGATGGCGGTGCTGAAGCCGGAGATGGCCATCCTCGATGAGACCGACAGCGGCCTGGACGTGGACGCTCTGAGGACCGTTGCCGAAGGCGTCAACCGGGTGCGGGGGGACGGGATGGGCATCCTCATCATCACCCACTACCAGCGCATCCTCGACTACATCACCCCTGATCGGGTGCACGTGATGGCGGCGGGCCGGGTGATCGCCTCCGGAGGTGCCGAGCTGGTCAAGGAGATAGAGGCCTCGGGATACGACCCGATGCTGCGGGAGGCGGGGATCGAGGATGAGGCCGCCGCCGCGGTCTCGGTCTAGAATACTTAGTAGTTGAGTCGGATTTTCCCCTCGGTGGGGTTGAGAGGCAAGCCGATATGACAGTGGCCGCGAAAGACCTGACCAAGGATTACAAGTACGGCTTCAATGACGGTGACGAGTTCGTCTTCCGGGCTCAGAAGGGTCTCACCAAGGAGGTTGTGGCGGACATCTCCCGTCGCAAGCAGGAGCCCAGCTGGATGTTGGAGTTTCGGCTGAAGGCGCTGGAGCACTTCCGTCAGCGCGCGATGCCCAGCTGGGGAGCGGATCTGAGCGGCATCGACTTCGACGACATCTACTACTACGTGCGCCCCGCCGACGAGCAGGGGAGGACCTGGGAGGATGTCCCCGAGGGGATCAAGAAGACCTTCGACAGGCTGGGCATTCCCGAGGCTGAGCGCAAGTTCCTGGGCGGGGTCTCCGCCCAGTACGAGAGCGAGGTCGTCTACCACTCGATTCGCAAGGACCTGGAGAAGCTCGGGGTCCTGTTCTCGGACTGCGACACCGGGCTGCGCGAGCATCCTGAGATCTTCCGCAAGTACTTCGGCACCGTGATCCCGGCCAACGACAACAAGTTCGCCGCCCTCAACTCTGCCGTCTGGTCGGGTGGCTCATTCGTGTACGTGCCCAAGGGGGTTCGCGTGGAGGTGCCTCTGCAGGCCTACTTCCGCATCAACACGGAGAGCATGGGACAGTTCGAGCGGACCCTGATCATCGCCGAGGAGGGCAGCTTCGTCCATTACATCGAGGGCTGCACCGCCCCGACCTACAGCAAGGACTCTCTGCACTCGGCGGTGGTGGAGATCCTGGCCATGCCGGGGGCGCACGTGCGCTACACCACGATCCAGAACTGGTCCAACAACGTCTACAACCTGGTCACCAAGCGGGCCATCGCCCGAGAGCGGGCGGTGGTGGAGTGGATCGACGGGAATCTGGGCTCAAAGGTGACGATGAAGTATCCCAGCATCTACCTCATGGGCGAGGGTGCCCATGGGGAGGTCCTCTCCGTGGCCTTCGCCGGTGACGGGCAGCATCAGGACGCGGGAGCCAAGGTCATCCACGTGGCCCCCAACACCACCTCTACGATCGTGAGCAAGTCGGTGAGCAAGGGGACCGGGCGCACCTCCTACAGAGGCCACCTCAAGGTGTACCCGAAGGCCCATGGGGTCAAGTCCAGCGTGCGCTGCGACGCCCTGCTGCTGGATGAGACGTCGAGGTCCGACACCTATCCCTACATGGATGTGGAGGCCCAGGACGTTCAGATCGGCCACGAGGCCAGCGTGAGCAAGGTGGGGGACGAGCAGCTCTTCTACCTGCAATCGCGGGGGATCACGGAGGCCGAGGCGACGGCCATGATCGTGAACGGATTCATCGAGCCCTTCGTGAAGGAGCTTCCCATGGAGTACGCCCTGGAGCTGAACCGGCTCATCGCGCTCCAGATGGAGGGCAGCGTCGGATGACGGGGCCCGGGCACTGTAGTCGCTTTGCCGACGGGGCCTTCGGTTCATGACCGAGTTGGTCGCAACCGGTTCGCTGACAAGAGAGGACGCGCCCCTGGCGGAGCTGCCGGGCGGAGAGCCGCGTTTTCTCAGATCCCTGCGCGAGGCTGCGCGCAGCGCATATCGGGAGGCTCCCTGGCCGTCCTCCTCCCGCGATGAGGACTGGCGCAGGACCCCGCAGATCGACAGGCTGGACCCCGGCGCATACTCCCTGCCAGGCGGCGGCGCCGCCTCAGCTCAAGAGATCCCCGAGCACCTGAAGCGGGTGCTGGATGGCCCCATGGCCGCTCTGGCCAACGGCCGCACCATGGCGACCGACCAGCGGGGCAACCTGCCCCTTCCCGGCGTGGGGGAGGAGTTCGAGGCCCTCGCCCTCAGGCAGGCGCTGACGCGGCATCCCGAGGTCTGGGAGCAGGTCATGGGCCGGCTGGCCCAGCCCGGGTTGCGCAAGTTCGTGTCTTTGAACACGATCCTCCTGCGGGGAGGGGCGGCCGTGCGCATTCCGGCGGGCGTGGAGGCTGCCCCCATCAGGCTGGTCCACTCGGTCGACCAAGGCAGCGCCGCCTTCCCCAGGACCCTGGTCCTGGTGGAGGAGGGCGCCAGCGTCACCCTGGTGGAGGAGTGGGTCTCCCCGGATGACGACCCGAGCCTGATGGCGCCGGTGGTGGAGGTGCTGCTGCGGCCCTCGGCTCACCTGACCCATGTGGTGGAGCAGAGCTGCGGCAACGCAACCGTGGTTCAGTCCACGATCCGGGTCAGGGCCGAACGCGACGCGCGCTACGATCTGCGCTTCCTGCTTCTCGGCGGCAGCTGGCAGAAGACCTACTTCGACATCGACATGGAGGGCCCCGGTTCCGAGGCCAAGTCGAACGGCCTCTGCATCGGCCGCCGCAACCAGCACTTCGACGTGCAGACCCTGCAGGACCACATAGCCGGCAACGCGGTGAGCGACCTGCTATACCGGGTGGCCGTGGCGGAGCGGGCCCGCTCGGTGTTCGCGGGCCTGATCCGGGTCGAGGAGGGGGCGCAGAAGACCAACGCCTACGTCCAGAACCGCAATCTTCTGCTGAGCCGCGAGGCGAAGGCCGACAGCAACCCGACCCTGGAGATCCTGGCCAACGACGTGCGCTGCACCCACGGCTCGACGGCGGGCAGGATCGACGACGACCAGCTCTTCTACTGCGAGTCCCGGGGCATTCCCCGTGAGCAGGCGAGGCGGCTGGTCATCGAGGGATTCTTCGCCGATGTGATCGACTCCTTTCCGGAGGGAACCGTGCGCGAGGCGGCCGACTCCTTGGTCCAGGAAGCCATGGAGGAGCTGACGCTCTCGGGAGCCCTGGTCGCGGACAGCAGCTCGGCCTGATGGCGGAATGGGTCAGGGTCTGCGAGGCGGAGGCGATCCCGGAGGGGCATGCCGCCCGGGTCGAGGTCGGCGACCTGCCGATCGCGATGTTCAACGTGGGGGGCCGGTTCCACTGCCTGGACGACACCTGCAGCCACGCCCTGGCATCCCTCTCCGAGGGGGAGCTGCATGAGGACGACTGCACCGTCGAGTGCCCTCTGCACGGCAGTCAGTTCGACCTGGTCACCGGGGAACCCGTCTCGTTCCCGGCGGTCGAGCCGGTGAGCGTGCATCCGATCGAAGTGCGCGACGGAGACCTCTGGGTCTGCCTCGAGGAGGCCTGAGTTGACCGGGCTGGCAGCCGAGATGGGCCAGGTCCTGGATGTGGCCCGGATCCGCCAGGACTTCCCGATCCTGGGCGAGCGGGTCAACGGACACCCCCTGGTGTATCTGGACAGCGCCGCCACCTCCCAGAAGCCCGAGCGGGTGATCCAGGCTATCTCCGACTACTACCGTCTGGCGAACGCCAACGTGCATCGGGGGGTGCATGCCCTGGGCGAGCGCGCCACCGAAGTCTTCGAGGGCGCCCGCCTGGATGTCGCCCGCTTCATAGGCGCGGATCCCAGGGGCGTGGTCTTCGTGCGCAACACCACCGAGGGGCTTAACCTGGTGGCGCAGGCATACGCCCGCAACCGGCTGTCGTCCGGGGACAGGATCGTGGCGACGGTCATGGAGCACCACTCCAATTTGGTGCCCTGGCAGCAGGTCCGGGACCAGACGGGCTGCCAGCTCGAGCTGATCACCCTCACCAAGGAGGGGAGGCTTGACCAGGACTCGGTGGAGAGGTTGCTGCGCCCGCCGACCAAGCTGCTGGCGATAGCCCACGTCAGCAACGTGCTGGGGACCATAAACCCCATCAGGGAGCTGGTGCAGAGAGCCCATCAGGAGGGGATTCTGGTCTGCGTGGACGGCGCCCAGGCGGTTCCCCACATGCCCGTGGACGTAGGGGCGCTGGGGGCTGACTTCTACTCGTTCTCAGGTCACAAGATGCTCGGGCCCACCGGGACGGGCGTTCTCTACGCCAGGCCGGAACTGCTGGATGCGATGCCCCCATTTTTGACCGGCGGTTCGATGATTTCGGTGGTGACCCTGGAGCGCACGACCTGGAACGAGATCCCCCACCGATTCGAGGCGGGCACCCCTGACATAGCGGGGGCCGCCGGCATGAGGGCCGCGATCTCGTATCTGGAGGGGGTCGGTATGGAGGCGATCCAGCGTCACTCGGCCGAGCTGACCGGCTACGCCGAGGAGGCGCTGTCCGAAGTCCCCGGTCTCATCCAGTACGGGCCTCGCGGCGAGGATCGCACCGGGATGGTCTCGTTCAATCTGAAGGGCGTGCATCCCCATGACGTCGGCACCATCCTCGATCGGGAGGGGGTGGCGGTGAGGGCTGGGCATCATTGCTGCCAGCCTCTCATGCGAGATCTGGGAGTGGCCGCGACCAGCCGGGCCAGCTTCTACCTCTACAACACCCGCGAGGAGGTCGACCTCCTGGTCAGGGCCCTGGGCGAGGTCAGGCGCATCTTCGGAGAGTGATCGCTCCGGACCAGGGTCGCCGCCACCGGTGATGGTTCCCGGCATGGCTCACCCTGGCCCTGGCATCCCGGCGATCGGGGCTGGCACGGCCCGGCGCCGTCATCCGCGCCGGGGGTGGTGCCGAGATCGCAGCAGGGCTGGCGCGATTCGGTAACGACCATTGCGGGGGGCCGGCCCATGGTGCAAGCTGGCCGCTGTGCGGGGAGCCGGGAGTCCTTTGCACCTGGCAAACCAGCACTTGGGAACTGACCATGCATTCGATCTCACTACGCTCTATCGCCGTTTCCGTGGCCCTGCTGGCGATCGGTGTGACCGGGGTGGCCCTGGTCGCCCACAGCTCCCATGGCACCTCTCGACCGAGGCCAGGAGCAACCAAGACGGTGCAGCACACAGGGGCGATCCCGACCTCGTCCGAGCCGGGCCAACCACAGGCGGAACCGACTCAGACCTCCTCTGCGTCGCCCGCCACCCCCGCCCCATCCGCGGGCAAGGGCGGCCAGGTGACCCCGCCACCGGCGGCGGGCGGACCGTACCCATTCCCCCTGGATGCCGGGTCGACCGTGGTGGAGGGCCAGCTGAAGATCGATCCGACCAGCGTGACCGGCGGTTCCACCGTGACCGTGTCGGTCAGCGCACCGAGCGGAGGGTGGCTCGCGGGGCAGGCGATCTTCTTGTACGTGGGCCATTCCTATCAACTGCAGCTGGCCGGGCCAGGAGACACCGCAACCCTGACGCTCCCCGCCAGTGCCTTGGTGTCGCCCGCCGTCGAGGTGAGTGCGTTTCAGTTCCCGGGTGACAGTCCGGCCGAACCCATCGACGGCTATGCCACGGTCGAGCTCGGAGTCCAGAATTGATGGGCTCGAAGCTCGCCAGCGCGATCCGGCAGAGGCGGGCGGCCGTCGGCGTCAGGGGGCGCTGGCGTCTCAACCTGGCCCTGGTCGCGACGAGTCTCTCCCTGCTGTCCCTGCTGGCGGTCCCCATCGCTGTGCGCGCCACCTCGCAATCGAGTTCGAGCACGAATGGACCGGTGGTGCCGCTCTACGGGCAGCAGTGGGATCCCTGGGGCCCCCAGGATCTGGGGACCAGTTCGAGCTCAATAGCCAACGAGGGATGTGCCCTGACCGCCTCCGCCATGCTCCTGGCCGCGTATGGGGTCAACACCAATCCCGGTGCCCTCAACCAGTGGCTGATCAGCAACGGTGGATATGTGGACCAGGACCTGCTGGTGTGGGGTGCCGTGGCCCAGTTCGCGCAGGCGCAGGGCGTGGATGTCAGCTTCGTGAGCACCCAGGGGTACAACCTGGCCGCCATCGACAGTTCCCTGGCTGCCGGGAACCCCGTGATCGCCCAGGTGACACTCGACGGCAACATGCACTTTGTCCTCATAACCGGGACCGGGCCCGACGGCACCCTGTGGATGAACGATCCCTGGACCGGTGACCACACCACGTTTCAATCGCGGTACGGCAGCCCCGCCACAGGGATAGACTCCATTCGGATCTACTCCGGGCCGCCGGCGGCGTCTGCGTCCATGACAGCGATGAGCGCGGGCGCTTCCGAGACCATCACGGTTCCCGCTGGGGGCCTGGGCACAAGTGGCAACCAGGTTCTGATCGTTCCATACTCCATGCCCACAGCCAATTGGTTGGAAGGCACCATCGCAAGTGTGGTCAGCGAAGCGAACAACGAGATTCAATTTACGGCCCCGACCCCTCTCAGCGCGGGATATGTCATCTTGGAGACGGGCTACGGCGAGCCCAACTATTGGTTCCCCTTCACGGCCACAGGCGTGGCGCCAGTAACGGTTTCAGCACTCAGTCCGAATTCGGGTCCAGCCGTCGGCGGGGTCTCGGTGACCATTGGTGGAACTGGGTTCGTGGCGCCCGTGTCGGTGACGTTCGGAGGAGTGCCCGCCACGTCCGTGGTGCTCGATACCAGCACCCAATTGCAGGCGCTGTGCCCACCCGGCAGTGGTGGGCAGGATGTCCAGGTCGGCGACTGGATGGGCTCTGATACCCCCGGCCCTCAGACCAACTTCTCCTACTCGGCTGTGTCGTTGCCGGCGGTAGGCAGCGTGAGCCCGAGTGGCGGTAGTGGAGCGGGTGGGGAGGAGGTGGTGATAGACGGGAGCAACTTTGTGGGGGTGAGCGGGGTACTGTTCGGAGCGACTCCCGCGGAGGGGTACCAAGTTGAGTCAAGCAGTGTGATCGATGCGGTAGCCCCTCCGGACCCGACCGGGGTGGTGCCGGTGACGGTGGAGACGGCAGTTGGTAGCAGTGGGGCCACGGCAGGCTCTGACTTCACGTACACAGACCCCAACGGTCACGCCGCAGTGGCTCAGGGCGATGGGGTGGTTGACGTCTTCGGGCAGGGGGAGAGTGGTGGGCTTGAGCACTACTGGTACTTGCCCGGTGGTTCGTGGGCGGGGGCACAGCAGCTTGGTAGTGGACTGAGTTCGGTGCCGTCTGCAACCACATCAAGCAGTGGAGTGGTCAGCGCGTTCTGGCAGGGGACGGATGGGGGCCTGTGGTACGCGCAGTACACCCCTGGGACCGGGTGGCAGCCCGCGGTGGCCCTGGCCATGGGGACCCTGGGCGGTGCTCCACAGGTGGTGGGTCAGCCGAGCGGGACCATCGACGTGTTCTGGCGGGGTGCCAACAACCAGCTCTGGCATGCTTGGCAGAACCCGGGTGGACCGTGGGAGGGCCCCCAGGATCTCGGAGGGAGCATGGCCTCTGACCCATCGCCGACGGTGAGCGCACCTGGTCAGGTGGATGTCCTCTGGAAGGGCTCTGACGGCAACCTGTGGCTCACCGCCTACCAGCCGGGGGCCGGCTGGATGGCTCCCAACGACTTGGGCTTTGGTCCCTTGGGCGGGGGCCCGCAGGCGGTGGGTCAGTCGAGTGGGACCATCGATGTCTTCTGGGACGGGGCATCCGGGCAACTGTGGCACGCCTGGTACAACCCGGGGAGCGCATGGGCCGGACCCCAGGATCTTGGGGGGACGCTCGCGTCCGACCCATCGCCGACGGTTACCTCTGCCGGTCACGTAGATGTCTTCTGGAAGGGTTCGGACGGGAATCTGTGGGAGGCCTACTACCAACCTGGTGGAAGCTGGGTGTCCCCGGTTGACCTGGGCTTCGGCCCACTCGGCGGGGGCCCGCATGCAGCGGGTCAGCCCAGCGGCACGGTGGATGTCTTCTGGCTGGGGTATGGCAACGCCGAGCTCTGGCATGCCTGGAGCCTGAATGGCTCCACTTGGGCTGGACCCCAGAACCTCGGGGGATCCCTCTCAGGACTGTGACGAGAGCCGACAACTTGGTGGTGCCCCCACAGGGCCTCCGGGTTGTACCGGAGGCCCTTCGTCGCCTGTCAAATCAGACTGGCTGCGTCAGATGCGACCTCGGGTCTTGAATTGCGGCGACGTCAGCATTCCCAAGCGGCCGTCGCCCAGCGTCGGAAGTGGAACGTCGCTTCCCCGACCGTCCCGTTGGGGCCTGCGGCGAACGATGTGTCCCGTTCCGGAATGGGCAGCTCCGGCGTGCTGCCGGGAGGATCTACTACTGAGGATTGTGTAATAGCCTGAGTACGAGTCACAAAGAAAGACCGGTGTGGTCGAGGAAGGCGAATGCCAGTTGTTGTGGGTGGAAGCGGTTGACGCCAAAGTGATCGGCTGCTACCAGGGCCTCGACTGTGGACTCGGGGCGGTTAGGGAACTCACTTCCCTTGAGGCTGGACCAGAGCACCTCCACGGGGTTGAGCTCGCTAGCATAGGCGGGAAGTCGCTTGGGTCATCTCGCCGGGCATCCAGCGAGTGGTACACTGGCCACATGTGTCGGCACCAGCCAATTATCGGCCCACAGCTCCCGGTTGCCAGGCCTGGGATGAAGTGAGGCTTGGGCGGCCCATGACGGGAGGGGGAGGCCCAGCCACCGCTCCCACCTTGCCCCATGTTTGTGTATGGTTAGTCGCACTGTGAAACTGCTTGCGAGTTTCGGAGTGGGGATGGCTTTGGCGCCGGTCTTGGCGGGGTGTGCCCGCACCACTCCCGCGGGCACTCTCTCGTTGCGGTCGGCAGCACTACCCCCGGGGATGGTCGCCGCGGTGACGATTGATGGATCCGGGCACTCATGGCGGGTGAGCGAGCTACCTCATGCTTTACGGCTACCTCCCGGGCGATATGAGGTTGTGGCCGCTCCCGCTAGGAGCAGCGGATGGGACTACCGGCCGACGAAACTGCGTCTGAACGTCGAGGTGCGGTCGGGTGCGGTGACCAAGTTGGCCGAGACGTATCAGATCTGGCCTGCCGCAGAACCGCCGGGAGCGGCCTGGTCCCAGGTGAGCGCCCGAAGCCCAGACAGCGGCAAGTTGCAGGTCGGCGAGCTTGCCTGTGCGACTGAGAAATTCTGTATGGCAATAGGATGGGACACAGCTGACCAGACCGGATCCGACCTCTACCAGTGGATCTGGAACGGGGCGTCCTGGTCATCCGCCCGGGACACCGGCCTTGGGTACACCGAGGTGAACGGGCTGAGTTGTCCGAGCACCAATTTCTGCGTCATGGGAACCGGCAGCCCGCAGTACGCCGCCCCGGCTGCGGTGGATGTCTGGGGCGGGGCGAGCTGGGTCAGCCAGCATCCGGCAAAGCCCTCCAAGGGGTCGGTCATCCTGTACACGGCCGCATGTTCAAGTGCAGTCAGCTGTCTCGCCATTGCAGAGGTCGGCGGGGCCATCGGTCCCGATCTGGCTGAGCAGTGGAATGGTCAACAGTGGACCTCGGTAGCCGCACCCCCCAGGATGTCGACCGGCGGGGTAAGCTTGGTTCCCTGGAGCCTGTCCTGCCCGTTCGACGGCACCGCCAATCTCTGCATGCTGGTGAGCATTGGAGATGGTGCAGGCGCGTCACCCGTCTCTCTTGGCGGTAGTGTGGCGATCTGGCGATCAGGCAGATGGCAAGTGCAGACGGCCGTTCAAGAGGGCCAGATGGTCGGGTGCCGTGGTCCCTCCAACTGCTTGGTCATGGGGTCGTCAGGGACCTCCAACGCCACACAGGCCGAAACCACCTACGTGTGGGACGGCCAAGGATGGAACGCCCACGCCGCCGCCAATGGCCCCGTAGCCTTAGACGACCCGCCCCAGTGTGTGAGCACAACCGTCTGCTATGTCGGTGGGACCCTGCCGTCCACCTCTCCTGCCTACGTGACTCAACTGCTCCAGGGGGACGGCAGGTCTTGGCGGTCTGTGGGGAGCGCGATGAACTCGACCGGGCCAGCAATTTCACCAGATCCAAACCTAGTGGCTTGCGCTCCTGACGACTATTGTCTCGACCTCGGCTCCGCGGGCACGTTTGCGATTCCCTGATCACCCGATTCCCAGCGGTCCTCGCGTCGGCTCTCGTCTCCGGGGCGGCTGACTGACGTTCGCGCGCCCCCGGCCGGAGCCTCTTCCGCCTGATGGAGGCATAGACGGGGTGGCTTCGACGGAGTTCCCGGGCGGGCTTGGTGACCGTCGGCCCGGGGCGCGTTCTTCGTGTCATCAGGACCTGATTCACACTTCCAGGAGCCCAAGAGACTGAACCGCCCTGGGTTTAGTGGAGGCTCCGCACCTTGGAGAATGTGGAGCCATGGAAGAGACCAAGACGAGTCCTTATGCGCGACGGTACCCGGAGGAGCT
>Ga0080006_1169294_pt1 | contig 52542 bp, 53 predicted proteins | sample RS3BMetagenome_FD_69209 | JGI IMG/M metagenome (GOLD analysis project Ga0080006, IMG submission 69209) | Ferric oxide microbial mat and aquatic microbial communities from Rainbow Spring, Yellowstone National Park, USA - RS3B (SPADES... ... | reverse complement strand
CCGGACCCCGCCGACATCTGCCCGAACATCGTGGTGCCCATCGCCTCGAGCCGGTTGAACTCCTCGAGGGTCGCCCACTTGCCCACGAGGTTCGCGTTCGCGATCAGCACCCGCGGCGCCTCGGGCTGCGTGCGGAACACCGCCACCGGCTTGCCCGACTGCACCAAGAGGGTCTCGTCGTTCTCGAGCCCCTTCAAGGTCGCGACGATCGCGTCGAACGCCTGCCACGAACGCGCCGCGCGCCCCCGCCCGCCGTACACGATCAGCTCGTCCGGCTTCTCGCCCACCCGCCGGTCCAGGTTGTTCATCAGCATCCGCATCGCCGCTTCCTGCGGCCAGCCCTTGCATGTCCGCTCGGCCCCCGTCGGTGCCTGGATCTGCCTTGCCTCGGACAAGATCGACAGCCTCCCTGACTAGATGTTCCCGAACTCCGACATTTCCCCGAGCCGGCCGAGGATGCCCTCGATGCGCGCCGCGCTCGCCCGCAGCAGCGGCAGCACCTTGGAAACCTTGTCCTCCGTGAAGCGGAACGCGGGTCCGGTGACGGAGAGGGCCGCACGCGCGAACCCGCGTCCGTCCGGCCTGAGCGGCACCGCGAGTGCCCGCACGTCCACGTCCATCTCGCCGAGCGAGTGCGCGTAGCCCTGCCTGCGCACGTCGGCGAGGTTCGCGCGCAAGGCGCCCGGGTCCGAGATCGTGACCTCGGTGTACGGCGTCAGGCCCGCGGCGATCACCGCCTCCAGCACGTCGTCCGGCAGGAAGGCCAGGAGGGCCCGCACCGTCGCGCCGGCGTAGAGCGGCTCCATGCGGCCCTTGGCGAACGAGAGGCGAACGGGTTCCTGGCTCTCGACGCGCTCGACGCAGATGCCGAAGATGCCCGCAGGCGCCACGAGCAGGACCGTCTCGGAGGTCAGGCGGCTCAGCTCGCGCATGACGGGGCGCGCGAGGTCAGGCAGCGGATCGCGCAGCTGCAGCCGGCGCGCCAGGGCCTCCACCCGCTCGCCGAGACGGACGGTCCCGCCGCCAGCGCTTTCGAGGTAGCCTGCGTCGCGCAGCCCCTGGATGTAGCGGTAGGCGGTCGAGGGTGGCAGCCCGGCCGCCCTTGCCAAGTCGGCAACGGCGAGTTCGGTCTCGTCTGACGTCGCGAAGACGGCCAAAAGACGCAGCCCACGCTCGAGGCTCGAACCGCTGCGACGCGCCAACTGCGATGGCCCCCTTTGGCATTCTCGTAAAGTGAGAACTTTCTCGTAGAATGCTGCAAAGCAATTCGCGCGACACCGGTCGCTTCCTGCTGTGTCCCCCAAGGGGCACATGGTCCAAATGTCGCGAGTTGGCGGTCTCAAGGCCTAGGTCGGCGGTGGTCCTTTGGCCGACGAACGTACGGCGATGGCGGCGACCGCCCCGCCCTAGGACCCGAGGCCTACAACCGCAGCCAGACGCGCGGGCCGCGGCGAGCCGGTACGCTCCCCTTGAACGCTGTTGCAGGGGAGGGCCTCACATGACGACATCTGCCGAGTGGCGCGGGCAGCCGCCCGTTCTGCTCGTCACGGGTGCTTCGAAGGGACTAGGTCTTGCGGTGAGCCGCGCCTGGGCGGCGCAAGGCATGCCTCTCGCGATTGCGGCGCGCGGCCCGGGCCGCCTTGAGGGCGTGCGCCGGGAACTCGCGGCGATGGGCGCAAAGGTGCTGGCCATCGCCGGGGACGTCGGCGAGGCCGGCTTTGCCGAATATCTCGTGGCGGAGACGATGCGGTCCCTCGGCCCCGTGAGCCACCTCGTCACCTGCGCGTCGTCGCTCGGCCCCCTGCCGCTCGGTCCCCTCGCGGACATCAGCGACGCCGGCTGGGACGAGGTCCTGCGCACCAATGTACTCGGCACCGTGCGGCTTTGGCGCCAGGTGCTGCCGGCCATGGAGGGGGACCTGGGCGGTGGGCGCATCGTCCACCTCTCCTCGGACGCGGCCGTCGAAGCGTACCCGCACTGGGGAGCGTACGGCGCAACCAAGGCGGCGGTGGACCACCTCGTGCGCATCCTGGCGGCCGAGCTTCTGGCGCACGCCCATGCGGGAGTCCTGGTCTACGCGCTCGATCCCGGCGATATGGACACCGACATGCATCGCAAGGCCGTCCCGGACGAGGACCCGGCCGGCCTCGCGCGTCCCGAGGAGGTCGCACCGGCCGTCATGGAGCTCCTGCTCCGCATGCCGGCGCTCCCGTCGGGCCGCTACCGCGCGACCGAGATCGCCGTGGCCGGAGGCGCGCGATGAACGCCGCCGTCCGGGCATGGACGCCCGAACCGGACCTCGAACTGGGCATTGACGAGGAGCGCCTGCTCCCCGCGAGTGCGCCCGCCGAAGTGCGCGGCGACGGGCGGGACGACGTACGTCTGCTGCTCCAGGAACGCTGTAGCGGCCGCTTTGCGCACCGCCACTTCCGCGACCTCCCAGAGATCCTGGCGCCAGGCGATCTGCTCGTCGTCAACCGCTCGGCGACCGTGCCCGCCTCCCTGCCCGCGCTGGACGAGGCGGGACGGTCCATGCGCCTGCACGTCGCGCAGCGGCTCGGGCCCGGCATCTATCGCGTCGAGGGCCGCAGTGCGGACGGGCTCCGGCCGGCAGCGCGGATGCCCGCGGCGGGAGAGCGGCTGGCCGTCGTGGACGGCAGAGGCGGGCGCCTCGACCTCAAGGTCCTGGATCGCGCCAGCTCCATGTCGCGTCAGGTGGTGGTGGCCACCCAAGGACGTCGGAGCCTCGGCCCATGGCAGATGGAGATCGGTCAGCCGATTCGTTACGCCTACGTGCCGCGCCGTTGGTCGCTCGAGTTCTACCAGACCGTCTTCGCCGGGCCGCCCGGATCGGCGGAGATGCCTTCGGCGGCCAGGCCGTTCACCAGCGGGACGCTTGCGGCGCTCCGCCGGCGCGGGGTGCGGATCGCCTTCCTGACCCTGCACTGCGGTCTGTCGAGCGAGGAGGTCGAAGGAAGCTTCGCCGAGCACTACCTGCCGCCGGAGCCATACCGGCTGCCTGCCGGGACGGTGCGGGACATCATGCGCGCGAGAGCCCGCGGCGGTCGGGTCATCGCCGTCGGGACGACGGTCGTGCGCGCGCTCGTCAGCGCCTCGCGCGAGGGCCGGCTCACGGCCGGTCACGGTCTCGCGGACGCCGTGGTGCGGCCCGGAGTGGACGTGCAGATGATCGACGGCCTGCTCACTGGCCTGCACGCGCCGCGCAGCTCGCACCTGGCCCTCCTCGAGACCTTCGCGCCGCCGGAGCACCTGCGGAGCGCGTACGAGGCGGCTTTGGCGCAAGGCTATCTCTGGCACGAGTTCGGCGACGTGCACCTCATCCTGCCCGGCGTCCAGACGGCCTGATGCGGTACTCTGGAAGCGGGAGGTGACGGTGGGTGGGCACGACGCCCCTCGGGCGCAGCGAGGCCCTTCGGCGTGTGGCCGAAGCCCTCAACGAGACGCTCGACGCCGACGCGGCCATCGCCGCCCTGCTGCCGGAGCTCGAGGGGGTGCTCGGCCTGCGCACGGCCTGGGCCTTCCGTTACCGGCCCGAGCGCGGCGACTTCGTCAAGATCGCCGCCACGGGTCTGCCTCCAGCCCTCGCCGCCGATCACCAGCGGGCGCTCGAGGCGGCGGGCTGCGAGTGCCAGCGCCGCCTCCATGCCGGCCAGCTCACCGGGGCCGTGAACATGGTGACGTGCTCGCGCCTGCGTGACGCCATGGGCGACAAGGAGGGCCTCATGCTGCACGCCAGCGTGCCCTTGCGGCGCGGCGAGCACACCCTCGGCATCCTGAACGTGGCAGCGCCGGGCCAGGCCCACTTCGACCAGGAATCGCTGGCGCTCCTGTCCGCTGTCGGCAACCAGTTCGCGGTGGCGCTCGGCCGCGCGGAGTCCCAGGCGGCAGCGGAGCGGCGCGCCGGCCAGCTCGCAGCCCTCGCGGACGTGGCGACGGCGCTGGCGGCCGAAGGCGATCCGCCGGCCATCCTGCGTCTGGCGGTCTCGCTAGGGGTCTCGCGGCTCGACATCCCGTGCCTCGCGGTCCTGCGCGAACCCGGCGGCGAGGTCCTGGCCAGAGCCGCGCGCAGCCCGGCGGCAAGGCCGTCCCTGCGCACGGCGGACGGCCTTGCACGCCTGTTGCCGGGCAGCCGTGCCGCCGTGCGGCACGCGGTTTCTGAGCAGGAGGACCTCCTTGCGGGGACGCCGGAGCCGCGCTTCGATCCCGCGGATCTTGCGGTCCTCGAAGCGTTCGCGGCCCTGCTGCGCAGCGTGCTCGCGGCGGCGCGCCGGCAGGAGGACCTGCGCCGGGCCGCGGTCGTCGACGAAAGGCAGCGCATCGCCGCGGACCTGCATGACGCCGTGAGCCAGCGGCTGTTCGCGGCCATCCTCGGCCTGCGTACGGCACGGCTCGCCGCGGGGAAGAGTCCCGACGCGTCGCTGCGCCAGCTCGAGACGGCCGAAGAGCAACTGCGCACGGCGCAGGCCGAACTGCGCACCCTGGCGCACACCCTTCTCTGGCAGGCCCCACGGGATTTGGGCGCCGCCCTGCGCGATCTCGTCCACGCGTTCTCGGTCGGCGGCGGACCGAAGCTGACCGCGCGCATCGGAGCCGTGCCCGAGCTCTCGCCCCAGGCCGCGCAGGCGGTGCTGCGCATTGCCCAGGAGGCCCTGCACAACGCCGTCCGGCATGCCGGCGCCGCGCATATCCGCCTGAGCCTCGTCCTCCGCCGCGGCGAGGTCGTGCTCAGGGTGCAGGACGACGGGTGCGGCCTTCCCGCGCATGTGGAGCGCGGCGCGGGCTTCGGCTCGATGCAGGCGAGGGCGGACGCGGCCGGCGGGCGCCTCACGATCCATGGCGCGGCCGCACAGGGCGTGCTCGTGGAACTGCGGCTCACCCCGGCGCAAGGAGGTGGCGGAACGTGACAGGCGAGGCGGTCACGGTGATGATCGTCGACGACCATCCCATGGTGCGCCAGGGGCTCGCCGCCTTTCTCGGGCTGGCGGAGGATCTCCGCCTGGTCGGCGAGGCGGGCGATCTCGCCGGCGCAGCCGAGGCTGTCCGCCGGCTGGAGCCCGACATCGTGCTGCTCGACCTCGTGCTGCCCGGCGCCAGAGGCGCCGACGCCGTGGCAGCGATCCGCGCGGCGTCGGCCCGCGCGCGGATCCTGGTGCTCACGTCCTTCGCGGAACCGGAACGCGTGATGGCGGCGCTCTCGGCCGGCGCCGACGGCTACCTCTCCAAGACCGTGGCGCCGGAGGATCTCCTGACGGCGGTGCGCCAGGTGGCCAGGGGGCGTTCGGTGCTGGACGAGGGCGCTCTCCTGGCGGCATCGCGGCGCAGCGCCGCCAGGTTGCCCACGGGCGAGCGCCTCACCGGCCGCGAGATGGAAGTCCTGGGGCTGATGTCCGAGGGCTTGGCCAACCGCGAGATCGCCCTGCAGCTCGGCATCGCGGAGAAGACGGTCAAGGTGCACGCCGGCCGCATCTACGCGAAGCTCGGCGCGCAGAGCAGGGCGCAGGCGCTTGTCCTGGCCGCCCGTCTCGGGCTCGTATCCCTCGCGCCGCAGGAGACGGGACGGCCGGGCCTGGGAGACGGCGGATAGCCGACCTAGAGATCCCGGGCCAAGGCTTCGAGCTCGCCGCGGACCAGGTCGCGCACGCGCCTGAAGACCGCGAGCCGCTCCTCCTCCGACCCCAAAGCCTTCGCCGGGTCCGGCAGGCCCCAGTGCATGCGCTGCACCTGCGGCGGCGTGACGGGGCAGCGCTCCTCCGCATCGCCGCAGAGCGTCACCGCGAGACGGGCCTCCCGCAGCCGCTCGGGATCGATCGGCTTGCTGAATTGCTCAGAGATGTCGAGGCCGACCTCCGCCATGGCCTTTACCGCCAGCGGGTGCAGGGCCGAGGGTTCGAGCCCGCCGCTCAGGATCTCGAAGCGATCGCCGAACAGCCGCCGCGCAAAGCCCTCAGCCATCTGGCTGCGCGCGGAGTTGCCGGTGCAGATGAAGTAGATCAAGGGTTTCATGCTGTCCCTCCAGTGCACGGACGACCTTCGCCTAGGCACATCCTGCACCGCAAACGCTAAACCGGGCGCCGGAACGGGGCAAATGAAGATTGTGTTACGGACGCGCCTAGCTGCGCACTGGGGTCCGTCTCGGGACGGGGCGCAGTCCGCGCACTGCGGAACGATCTCCTCCATCGCGTACGTTCTGTCGGCGGTGCAGGCAGGAAAAGTGGAGCGTTCTGGCCGAGGCGTGGGCATGTGGCGGCGCTGCCGGCGCTGCGCGCCATGACGGGCACCGATCGGCCTTGGCGTCATCGGCTTGCGTCCGTTGCGGCTGTGGCTCGCCGCGGAGCAGTGCGTGCCGGACGTATAAGAGCCGCTGACCAGTTGCCGTCCTTCCGCAGGAGCTTTAGCTCCTGCCAGAATCCGATGAGGTGGCGTTTTGCCGAATCGCGGTCCGCGTGCAGGCCTCGGGTGAAAGCGTAGCGCAACGCAGGCCGGGGATGTCCCCGGCCTGCAGTGCTTCCCAAGCTACTTCGTGCTGGGGCCTTTGCCACGCATCTTGCCCGATTGGCTGCGGGCGGTCCCTCCGTGCGGCGTCTTGGCGTGCTTCGTGCCGGAGGTCCGGCCCGTTCTCGTGCCGATCGGCCGGTGCGTCATCGGCTTGCCCGTCATGTGGCCCTTGCGGGTGTGGCTGGCGGCGGCGCCCGAGGTGCTGCTCGTGCTGCCGCTGCCTGTCGCGGCGTTGCCGTTCTGCGTGAGGAGTTCCTGCCAGTAGGCTTGGTTCTCGTAGCCGACCTTCCAGATCGCGATGCCCGCCAGCTTGTACTGCCGCGCGATCGCGACCTTGTCCGCGAGCGCCTGACGGCCGCCGTAGTAGATGACGTGCTTCACGCCGTTCTTGGTGTACGTCACCTTGGTCTCCTTGGTCGTGGCGCTGTAGCTCTTCCGGGACTTCGGCATCGTCGAGGCCTGCGCCTGGCCGACGGTCGTGCCGGTGCCGGTGGAGAGGTTCCAGCTGTAGCCGTAGCTGTTGACGCCGAGGATGATCTTGCTTGCCGGCACCCCGGACTGCAGGGCGTGCTTCACGGCCGAGACGACCCAGTTGTGCGGGGAGACGGGGCCGGGAGAGCTCGTGTTGTCGTGCCGGTCGTACGTCATCAGCACCAGCTGGTCGGCGTAGTGGCTGAGCGTCACCTCGTCGTAGGCGCCGTGGGCTCCGGTCTGCGCCTGGGTGGGGATGATGTCCACCGCCAAGGTCTTGTTCATGGCGTGCAGGTTGTGCGCGAGCTCGTCGACGAACGCGTTGAGCCCCGTGCGCGCCTGGAACGGCAGGCCCTGGAAGTCGACATTGAGGCCGGCGTAGTTGTTCTTCTGGACAAGCGTCGTGAGGTTCTGGATCGCCGTGTGCATCGCCGTGTTGTCCTCGAGCACCTTGTACTCGCCGCCGTTCGTCACGAGGGGGACGAGCGGCACCTTGTGCGAGTAGGCCCAGGCGCGGGTGGCCGCCGTCGAGGTGTCCTTGATGCTGCCGTCGGAGTTCACGGTGTACCACCATGGCGAGAGGTCGGAGAGCGCCTTCGGATCCCGGCCGATGGCGACGAGCCCCTTCTTGGACGCGTCCTCCGTGAAGAAGCCGATCACCCGCAGCGGCTTCCTGGCGGTCGTGCCAGCCGCGCCGAACAGGTTGCCCATGCGCTTCGTCCTGGTGCTGCTGGCGCCGGTCAGGCCGCGCAGGCCGGTCATGCCCGTGGTGCCGGTGCGGCTCGAGGCGCCCATCCTGGTCGTCTTGGGTCCGACGCCGCCGGTCGCAAGGCCGGTACCGGAGTGGCCCATCCTGGTGCTTGACGCTCCGAACGCGCCACCGGTGACGCCGGTCCTGGTTCCGCCCTTGCCGGTCACCGGCGTGGGATAGGTGCCGCGGGTCATGCCCACGCCGAGCCGCGTGCCGGTCGACCCGGTGCCGCCGGGGGTGGCGCGGTTCGGTCCCCAAAGTCCCGAGAACCAACTTCCGACACCGCCCGAGCCGCGCCCTGTCGCACCGCGGATCACACGATCCGTGCCGCGCGTGACGCGCGACGTGGCGTTGCGCACCGGCTCCGCTGCCGTACCCTTCTTCTTCGGCGCGGCCGTCGTCGAGCATCCGGCCAGCGTGATCACGAGCAGCCCCAGGGCCGCCGCCTTCGTCCATCGCCCTGACATGCCGTCACTCCTCCCTAGTTGCGATCGGAGTTACGGTCTGCCGAGGCTTGCTGCGCTAGACAAGCGATTGCTGGCACCTGAGGCGCGATGCGGCAAGTGGCCGCGCGGCGTCAGGCGTGGCGGCGGCCCTCATCCTCGTGCTCCTCATAGACGAAGCGCCCGCCGCGCAGCCAGGACGCACCGGCGGCAATGAGGCACATGACGATCGCGAAGCTGAGCGTGACGACGAGACCGCTGTGGAACGGACCGGAGATGAGCGCAGGGAAGAAGGACCGGCCGACGAGGCGCATGGCCGAAGCCGCTGGCAGGGCGTGCAGCAGCCTTCGTCCCAGGAGGCTCTTGAGCGGGTTCTCTCCGAGGAACGCGGCGAACAGGTAGCTGACGGGCGGAAGGTGCGCAAGCCGTGTCGCGAGGGCGACGGGCACGCCCTGCCGCGTCAGGCCGCGCAGCATCGCGGACGGCACGTGGGCGCTCAGGCCGACGATCATGAACGAGAAGAAGACGCCGATCGACAGCGGCATGCCCGTGTTCTGGAAGGTCGCGCGCATGCCGGAGGCGGCGCCGCGGTAGCGGGCGGGCACGCTGTTCATGATGCCCGTCGTGTTCGGAGCGCCGAACAGGCCGAAGCTGACGCCGTTCAGGAACAGCACGAGCGCGAACAGCGGGTAGGCGAAGTTCGCGGGCAGGATCATCAGCAGGCCGAACGAGACCGCCGCGAGGAGCATGCCGCCCGTGGCGAACGGGCGGGCGCCGTAGCGGTCCGAGAGCCATCCCGACAGGGGGCCGGCGATGATGAAGCCGAGCGTCAGCGGCAGCATGTAGATGCCTGCCCAGAGCGGCGTCTCGGCGAAGTCGTACCCGTGCATCGGCAGCCAGATGCCCTGCAGCCAGATGATCAGCATGAACTGCAGGCCGCCGCGGCCGATCGAGGAGGTGAGCCCTGCGATGTTGCCCGCCGAGAACGCGCGGATGCCGAAGAGATGCATCTCGAACATCGGCTGCGCAACCTTGTGCTCGATGAAGATGAACAGGATGAGCAGCACGAGGCCGGAGCCGATCGTCGCCAGCACGAACGGGCTCAGCCAGGCCATGCTCGACTGGCCGTAGGGGCGGATGCCGTAGGTGACGCCCACCAGCAGCAGCGTCAGGCCGGCCGCGAACGCGAGGTTTCCCCACCAGTCGATGCGCCCCGGGTGGCGCCCTCCGGTCTCCCTGAGCTGCACGTAGGCCCAGATCGTGCCGAAGAGGCCGATGGGCACGTTGATCAGGAAGACCCAGCGCCAGTCGACCGTGACCAGCAGGCCGCCCAGGATCAGGCCGGCGAACTGGCCCGCCAGGCCTGCCATCTGGTTGATGCCCATCGCCATGCCGCGCTGGTCGGTGGGGAAGGCGTCGGTGAGGATGGCCGCAGAGTTTGCCATCAGCAGCGCGCCGCCCATGGCCTGCACCATGCGGAAGACGATGAGTTCCATGGCCCCCGCCGCACCCTGGCTCCAGGTGACCGAAAGCAGGATGGAGGCTGCGGTGAAGATGGCGAAGCCGAGGTTGTACATGCGCACCCGTCCGAACATGTCGCCGATGCGCCCGAAGCTGACGACGAACACCGCCGTGACGAGCATGTAGCCCATCAGGATCCAGAGCAGGTAGTCGAAGTTGCCTGCGTCGAGCGGGTTCAGGTGGATGGCGCGGAACACGGCCGGCAGGGCGATGATCAGGCTCGATGCGTTGAGCATCGACATGAAGATGCCGAGCGTGGTGTTGGAGAGCGCGATCCACTTGTAGCGCGGCCCCGGCTGGGCCGCCGCGGCGGACCTGGTCATCGATGCATCCTCCCGTGCGAGATCTCGCGGCAGCCCGCGCGACGCGGGCTAGTCCGATCTGCGGCGCATGCCCTCGGCGGAGCGGCGCAGCTTGCCGAGCAGCAGCGCCAGCTGCTGCCGTTCGGAGGCGGCGAGCGGCTCCAGCACGTCCCCGATCAGCCTGCGCCGCGCGGCGAGCCAGGCTTCAATCTGCCCCTGCCCGGCGTCCGTGAGCGCGACCAGCACCACGCGCTCGTCGTCCGCGAGGCGCGTGCGCGTCAAAAGCCCCTGCCGCGCGAGGCGCTGACACGCCGTGGTGGCGGCGCTCTGGCCGATGCCGAGCTCTGTCGCCACCTCCGTGACGCGCTTTGGGCCGTCGCAGTACAGGAGCCGCAGGAGCCAGTACTGCTGCGCCGTGATCTCGCCGCGCCGGACAGGGTTCGTCAGCTGGCGCAGCACCCGCAGCACGGCGATGAGCTCGTCGACGAGCGGTTCGTCGGCCATGTCGCCCACTCCCTTGCCCTGCATTCCGCCATCAATATATCGCCATGCAATGTAGGTTGCGATGGGCCCGGCCGCCGTCGCATCGGCCGCCGCCCCGCGGGTCAGACTGTGGTCGACGGTGGTGGCCGCGAGGGAGGAATTGCGGTGCTTCTCATACCGGTGACGGCCGGTGGGAGTGAGGAGTTTGACCGCTTCGTCGGATCACATGTGCACGGCGACCCGCTGCAGGGCGCGTGCTTCGGCGACCTGCAGGCGGAGCGGGGGCGCACTGTCCACCGCTTCTATCTCGTGGAACACGGGCACGCAGTCGGGAGCCTGAGCCTGATCGCGGCCGAGGTGGGCAGGCTCGGCCAGCTCCTCTACGCTCCGCGCGGCCCGGTGCTCGACCCCGGTCAGCGCGTGGCCTGGCGCAGCCTGGCCTGGGAGCTCAGGCACCATTTCCCTCGGGCGTTCGCCTTCACTTGCGCGCCGCGGATCGACGAGCGCCAGCCTCGCCCGCCCGGCTATTTCCCGCGGCGGGGGGTACCCCTCGACCCTGGGCTCTCGCTGGCTGCGGTCGAGCTGCCGCTCAGCGGAGATCCCGAGCGGGACTTCGCACGCCTGCACAGGCGCTGCCGCGTCCAGCTGCGCCGGGCCCCGGCGCACGGTGTATCGGTGCGCGAGGCGCGTCGCGACGAGGTGCGCCTCGCGCTCGGCCTGATGCGGCGAGGCCCGGCGGTCATCGCCCCGGACCCGGCGGCCCTGGCCGACGCCCTGGCGGCGTTCCGCGCCCGCGGGCAGGCGGCACTCTTCCTGGCCGAGGAGGCGGGAGCGGTGCGCGCGGCAAGCGTCGTGATCCGTCTCGGCCGTCACGCCCTCTGCCAGCACCTGGGGCAGGACGATGGCGGCCGCCACCGCGCGGCCGGCTACGCCGCGCAGTGGGCGGCGATCGCCTGGGCCGAAGGGCAGGGCGCGGAACGGTGCGACATCACAGGATTCCGGGCACCGGGCGACCCGACGCTCGCGGACGTCGCGCGGCGCTATGGCGGGATCGAACACCGCTATGCCCTGCTCGAGGTTCCGATGCGCCTGGGGCCTTACCTCGCCTACCGGCTGCTGCCGGCGGCGCGGGTACGCAAGGGCCTTGGCGCGGGCGCGGCCGCACCAGCGCACTAGACGTCCCAGGCGGCCGCGTCCCATGGCGTCCCGGCGACGCCCGGCGCCCATGCTGCGCCGGGCCCAAGCATGTCCGGCCAGGCACAGGCCGCCCGTGCCAGGAACACCACCCCTGATCGTGATAAGATCGATTCAGAAGCTTATCGGCGTTTCCGATCAGGGGGGTTCGAGATGGATCTGCGCGTCCTGCGCACGTTTCAGGCGGCGGCGCACCTCGAGAACTTCCGAGAGACGGCGGAGCGGCTCGGCCTGAGCCAGCCGACCGTCTCCGCGCAGGTGCGCGAGCTCGAGATCGAGCTCGGCGAGGCGCTCTTCGACCGCACCGGCCGGCGCGTGCGCCTCAACCAGGCGGGCCAGGTCTTCCTGCCGCATGCGGAGGAGGCCCTGCGCGCGTACGACCTCGGCCGCCAGGCGGTGCGCGCGCATCAGAAGATCGCGGCGGACCGCCTCGCCGTCGCCATATCGCCGGAGCCGGCGCGCACCCTCCTGCCGGCCGCCCTGCACCGCTACTGCGACCTGCATCCCAGGGCGCGCGTGTCGGTCGAGGTGGTGCCCTCGGTGCAGCTCGCCGCCCTCGTCGAGAGCGGCTCCGCCGATCTCGGCATCGGACAGATCGCCGCGGACCCGGAGCGCTACGCCGTGCACTGCCGCGAGCTCCTGCACGACCGGGTCGTCCTGGTGGCGCGCCACGACGGCCTGGATCACGATCAGGTTCCTGCCGACTGGCGCAGCCTGCTGCAGGAGCAGCGCCTCCTGAGCTACGGCCACCCCGCCTACTGGCCGGATCTCCTCCAGGCCCTGGAGCATCTCGGCGTGCGTCCGCGCATGCTGCGCGTGACGCAGGTCGAGCTGACGAAGCGCTTCGTCGAGGAGGGCATCGGCGTCTCGTTCCTGCCGGAGCGCTCGGTGCGGCGCGAACTGCTCGAAGGACGGCTGATGGAGGTGGCGACGCCGGGACTGCCGATGCCGGCGGCGCCGACGTTCCTGATCGTGTCACAGGAACCGCTCGCCGAGCCGGCGCGGGAATTTCTCGAAGCCCTGCGCATGACGCTGCAACTCGGCGAACCCCTCGTCTGATTCGTCCCCGCCGGTTGCGGCCCGTCAGCCGCGCATGGCCCGGCGCGCCTGCCGCAGGGCATCCTCGGCTGCCTGCAGCTGAAGGGGCCCGGGCGGTCGGTTGCCGTAGTGCGCCGCTTCCAGCACCTCGAGCGCGGGCCAGGCGGCGGCCTGTGCCGCCTGCGGCAGCGCCAGGACCTCTTCGCGCCACGTCGGACGCCCTGCGCTGCGTCCCTTGGACAGCCGCGCGAGCTGCCGCTCGATCCGGCCGAGCCGATACCCCGTGCTGCGGCGCTGACGCGCGTAGCGCAACGCAAGGGCCAGGGCGATGAGGCCCAGGAGCACAGGCGCGGCCGCCTGCGCCGGCATGCGGCCGCGCGCGGGTTTCGCGGCCGGAAGGGGCTGCCCTCGCCCTTTCGGTGCGGCGGCGGACCCGGGCGTCGGGTCCAGCTGGACCCAGCCGTAAGGGGCGACATCCACCTGCGCCCAGGAATGCGCGTCTTCCGCGCGCAAGGTCTCGGTCCGCGCAGCGGCATCCCAGACGCCTGGCGCGAAGCCGACGACCCACCTGGCCGGCAGGCCGTCCAACCGCGCAAGCATCACGAAGGCCGTCGAGAACTGGTCGCAGTAGCCCTCATGGCTGCGCAGGAGAAAGCGCCCGATCGGGTCGCCGTGACGGCTTGGCACGAACGCCGGGTTGTAGACCTCGTGCCTGTCGAGGTAGTCCGCGATGCGGGTCGCGAGAGCCCAGGGCCCGCCTCCGCCGCGCTTCAGGCGGCCCGCCAGGGGGCCCAGTTCCCGCCGCAGCCGCATGGGCACCTCGAGGTCCTTCGCAGGCGCCTCTCGCCTCGGCAGGAAAGTCGCGGTCACGAGCAGGCTCTCGGGCTGCGACGGCACCACGAGCTGCCAGGTGTAGCTCGGCGTGCCGGGCAGCAGCAGGGCGTGGGCGGCGGGCAGGAAGGTGCCGCCGGCATCGGTCGCCTCGGCGGTGAGGCCGACCGGCGTGCCGGTGTAGACGAGCGGCGTGATGCTGCCCGGCAGCACCTCCTGCATCGTGACGTGCCAGGAGCTCACCGGCAGACCGCGGCTTTCGGGCGGCCAGAGCGGCGACGGCAGGGGCCTTGCGCCGAGCGCCAGACGGGGTCCCGGCGGCTCGAGCCAGTCGACGCCGTTGAACGTGTCGAAGGTGGCCTCCTGCCAGTAGGCGGGGTGGGGCGCGCCGCGCACGACCAGCAGCGGGGCGGGCAACAGCGTGACGGGCTCGTTGACGTCCACCCGGCGCGGCAGGGAGGTGCCGCTGACCGCGACGCGCAGGCCGGCAAGTCCCCGCGCGACGCTGGCGGGCGTCGGTGTGGTCGGGGACGGCGCCTGCGGCCAGACGGCGGCGAGCGCGAGCCCCAGCAGGGGCAGCGCCCCGAGCGGCACCGCCGTCCAGGGCACCGCCTCGTCGTCTCCGCCGATCGCGAGCAGCAGCACTCCCAGCGCGAGGAAAAGGAGTGTGGGCAGGTCGGCGCCGACGGCCCAGATGCGCCGGTTGAGCGCCAGCACGAGGGTGCCCATCAGCCAGAGCCAGATCAGGCGTCCACGGGAGGTCGCCTCGCCGAACACCTGCCAGCCGAGCAGCGACGTGAGCCAGAGCAGCAGGCCTGTGACGGTGACGGCGATGGCGTGCGGCCCGCCCGTCAGCAGGCTCTGCCGCAGCGTAGGCGGCATCAGGGAAGGCAGCGCGGCCGAGAGGCCGAGACCCAGTGCCGCGGCCCAGCGCGCCAGGTAGCGGGGCAGGCCGCGCCCGGCCAGCGTGGCGAGAAGCGGCGGCAGGATTGCGAGCAGGAGCGGGCGGGGCATGCCGCTGGCCACGGCGTAGGGCCAGACGAGCAGACCGAGCCAGATGCCGCGCAGGATGAGCAGGCTGCGGCTGCGGCTCATGACTCGAGTCTCCCTGCCCAGGCGGCGAGGTCGCCGAGGCTCCTGACCGCGTCGCCCCGAAGCTCCGCACCGACGCGCAGCACGACGCCGGCGAAGGGCTGCTCTGAACGCAGGGCGGCGCTGCCGGCCACGATGAGCCAGGGATCGCCATGGCCGTCCGGCAGCGTCGGCGGCTCCGCGGCCGACGTGAGGCGCGGGCCCGCGGCCTGCGCAAGCTCCGTCAGGATACGTCCAAGCTGGTCCTGGCCGCGCCCGGGTGCAAGGCTTGCGCCCTGGAGACTCAGGCCCACGGCGAAGCCGGCGGCGAGCAGGGCCTCGCAGAGCGATGCGGCGGCGGAGATGGCGAGTTCGACATCCTGCAAGGAAGCCTCCGGGCAGTGGAGCCGGAGCGTGCGGGACTGCTGGGGAGGCGGTGTCGATTCCCGCACCTGCGGGTAACCGCGCTGGGCCGTGCGGGCCGCGTGCAGGCGGCTCGGGCGGTCGCCTGGCAGGAAGTCCCGCGTGCCGCGCGCCACCTCCTCGTCGCCCCAGGACTGCGAGTGCATCCCACCCAGCGCGACCTGGGCGCGCTGCGGGTAGACGAGCAGCTCGTCCGGCAGCGGAATCGCCACGCTGCGCTGCACAAGCCCCAGGCCGTCGCGCAGGGTCGCCCGGCAGCCCGTGAAGCGGTAGAGGCCGCGCGGCACCGCCCTGAGCGTGTACTCCGCATGCAGATGGCCGCCGAGCCGCCACGGTCCGCTCGCGCCGCGCAGGGGCTCCGGCGCGTCGTCCTCCAGGCGCGCGAGCACGATCGGCCATCCGAGGCGTATCTGCCCCTCGACCGCCACGGGCACATCGTCGCCGGCGGTGACCGGCTGCCGGGGAAGGCGGCGGCGCAGGCTGGCACGCGGGCTGCGTCCAGGGGAGATCGCGGCTCCGACGGCCAGGAGGCCCGCAAGCAGGGCGACGGCGACGATCGCCGCACCGAGCCGGCCGCCCGCCAGCATGCCGGCCGCGAACAGCGCGAGCCAGGGCCAGACGCCGGCACCCTGCAGGCGCAGAGACTTCACGGCTGTGCGCTGCGCGGCAGGGGCAGGGCGGCGATGATCTCCCCAAGACACGCATCGGGCGTACCGGTGCGACAGCGGAGCCGGTGGCCGAGCACCCAGGGGCTCAACGCCCGCACGTCGTCGGGCAGGACGTGGCCGCGACCGTGCAGGAAGGCCCAGACCCGCGCCGAGCGCAGGAGCGCCACGCCTGCACGCGGGCTTGCGCCCAGGAGGACGTCCGGATGCACGCGCGTCGCGCGCACGATCCCCTGCACATAGCCGCGCACGGACGGCGCGACGTGCGTCGCGAGCGCGGCGCGGCGCAGCTCCAGGATCCCGCCCCTCTCGAGCACGGGCCGCAGCGCCTGTGGCCGGATCTCGCCGGCCATGCGCTCGAGCAGCCGGTCCTCCTCTTCCGGCGTCGGGTAGTCGAGATGGATGCGGAAGAGAAAGCGGTCGAGCTCGGAGAGCGGCAGCGGGAAGGTGCCCTCATGCTCCGCGGGGTTCTGCGTCGCGAGCACGGTGAACGGCTCCGGCAGCGGGTAGGAGTGGCCCTCGACGGTGACCTGCCCCTCCTCCATGGCTTCGAGCAAGGCCGACTGCGCGCGCGGCGAGGCGCGGTTGAGCTCGTCGACGAGCAGGAGTTCGGCGAAGATGGGACCAGGCCGGAATGCGAACGAGCGCTGCTCCGGATCGTAGATGTGCACGCCGACGACGTCGGCCGGCAAGAGATCCGACGTGGCCTGGACGCGGTGGAACCTGAGGTCGAGCGCTTCGGCGACGCTCTTCGCGAGCAGCGTCTTGCCGACACCCGGCACATCCTCGATCAGGATGTGCCCGCCGGCCAGGACGGCGCAGACGATGGCCAGGGCGGCGTTCTCCTTGCCGACGACGCGCCGCCCCACCTCCTGGAGCACCGCTGCGATGCGCGGATCAAAGCCCCGCGCGGCGACGATGGGTCGTTCGCTCATGATGCCTCCAAAGGACATGTGCTGGTTTCGACGATAGCATAGCCCGCCCGTCGGCGCATGCCGCGCAACCACCGGCCGGCGCCGGGCGTTCTACCGGGTGGCGGAGTGCTGAAGGCGCGGAGGGACGTACGTGCACGAGAATCGCGAAGAGGAGTTCGAACGCTTCTACCGCAGCGAGGAGCGCCGCGTGCTGCGCCTCTGCTACGGCGTGCTGGGCGACAGCGAACTCGCGCGCGACGCGGCCCAGGAGGCCTGGCTCCGCTACCTGCGCTATATCGAGGGCGAACGGCCGGAATACTCGGTGCCGCTGCTCGTGACGATCGCCTTGAACGCCGCGCGCGATTGGCAGCGACGGCGCAGGCGGCGGCCCGAGGACCTGCAGAGCGACTTGCCGGGGCAGGCCGCGGCGCCCGCCGCGGAGAGGGACCCCGATCTCCTGGATGCGGTGCGCAGCCTGCCGGATCCTGAACGCGAGGCCATCCTGCTGCACTACGGCCTTGATCTGCCGCTCGTCGACATCGCGCGCGTGCTGCAAAAGCGGACGGGCGCCGTCAAGAGCATCCTGCACCGCGGCCGCGCGCGTCTCAGGTCGCTGCTCGAGGCTGAGGAGGGGATCTCGCATGGACGCTAGGGACGAGCGCTTCGAGGAGCGCCTGCAGAGCCTTGGCGCGGCGCTCGACGGCAAGGTCGGCCCGAGCGACCCCGAACTGCTTGGGCGGCTGTTGGGCCTGCGCGGGGGTGCCGCGTCGAAGGGCCGCACGCGCCGCGCGGCCCCGCACGGCCAGCGACGCTGGTATTACTGGGCTGCGGTGCTGCTCGCGATCCTCGTCGCCGTGCCGTACGTCGCGCACCTTGCGGGCAGACCGCAGCAGACGACGCATCACCCGAGGCGTGAGACCGTGCTGCGCCGGACAGGCAGCGGCAAGCCGATCGTCCTCGGCAGCATCGAGGCCGTCGATTTCGTCACGCCCAAGGCGGGCTGGGTGGCGGCCGCGACCGGCGCCTACGGCTCGCGCAACGCCGTGCTCGAGACCAGCGACGGCGGCAGGACGTGGGTCGAGCGGATGCTGCCGCAGGGCTACACGGCGCTTGCCATCCACGTTGCGGGCGATCGCCAGGGGACCGGATACGTGCTCGCGCAGCGGACGGGTCTCGGCCAGACCGGTGCCGCCGGGCAGACCGTTCCCGTCGCGATCCTCACGACACAGGACGGCGGCCGCACATGGCATGTCGCCTGGAGCGAGCAGGGTCCGCAGGCGCTCGACAACGCGACGGTGCTGATGCGCGTCGGCTTCCAGTTCTTTGGCGGCCAGGGCTACGCGTACGTCGGCGACAGGATCCTGACGTCGCAGGACGGTGTCAAGGCCTGGTCCGCCCTCAGCCTGCCGCAGGGCTTCGAGCCTGTGCACATGGACTTCCTGACGCCGCGCGTCGGCTTCGTCGCGGGCCAGACCTGCCAGTCGCCGCCGCAGGCCGGAACGTCCGGTGGCGCTGGCTGCCAAGCCGAGCTGATCGCGACGACGGACGGCGGCCAGAGCTGGCAGACGTCCTTCAGGGCGCCGCAGGCGACCTACTGGAACTACTCCGACGCCGTGAGTTTCGCCACGGCCGAGGACGGCTGGTTCTTCCTCAAGGACGGTGCCAGCTTCCAGAGCTACCTCTACGAGACGACGGACGGCGGCCAGACGTGGACGCTCGAACAGCCGAGCTTCGCGCAGGGCCGCACGGTCTACGGCCCACCGACCTTCGTGACGCCGCAGGTGGGCTGGCTGCCGGTCAACACAGGCGCCGCGCCCTATCCGGGCGGCCTCCTGATCACCAGCGACGGCGGCAAGACCTGGACGCAGGTGGGGTCGGACCGCAACTGGAGCTTGAACGGCATCTCGCTCCTGTCGCCCAAGGTAGGGTATGCCGCCGGCAGCGGCGGATCGGCCCAGGCTGGCTTCCTCGTCAAGACGACGGACGGGGGCCGCAGCTGGACGCAGATCCTGCCGTCGCTCACGCCGACGGCGCAGGTGGACTTCGCGACGGCCACCCAAGGCTTCGGCGTCGGCGTGACCTCCGACCCGCAGGCCATCCTGCGGACGACGGACGGCGGAGCCACCTGGCGGGAGGTCGCGCGGGCGCCAGGGCAGGTGCAGGCGATCTCGTTCGTGGACCAGAGGCTCGGCTACATGCTGACGACGACGGCGAGCGGCCAATCCGTCGCGCTGCGCAGGACGACCGACGGCGGCAGCCGCTGGCAGGTCGTGAGCGAGCTGCCAGCGCTGAGCGGGGCTCTGGTCGGGCCGAACCAGTACCTGCACTTCTTCGGCAGCCGGCAGGGCATCGTCCAGACGGAGACCTACCCGGACGTGGTGCTCGAGGCGACGTCGGACGGGGGCAGGTCCTGGACCAAGATCCACGAGCAGCCCGCCGTGTCCGGCACGGTGCAGCAGTTCGCCTTCACGTCGCTCACGGACGGCTACATGCTCACGACGGTGCCGGCTGCGAACGCGTCCCAGCCGAGTACGGTCACCCTTGCCGCCACGACAGACGGCGGGGGACACTTCAGGACAGTCCAGACATGGCAGGGCAGCGGCCAAGGTGCGGGGCTCTACTTCCTCAGTCCCGATCAGGGCTGGGTGGCCATGCAGCGCAATCCGTACAGCGAGAACGCCTCGACAGAGGTCCTCGCGACGCGGGACGGCGGTAGGACCTGGGCTCCCTCCACCACGCCGATGACGCTGGAGAACAGCTACACGAGCCTCATACTCCAGTTCCCGACGGCGCGGGACGGCTGGCTCATGGGGCTGACGAGCCTCTACCGCACCCGAGACGGCGGCCAGACCTGGCAAGCGATGCCCTGAAGCCGTCATGCAAGGGCTCCCGGCGCAGACGAGCTGCTGCGGCGGGAGCCTTCGCTCGCATAAAGTGCAGCCAAAGACAGCTCACGAATCCCGGACAAGCCGGGCGAGATCACGCCAGGGACCTTCCTGGAAGCCGGCGTTGGCGCGACTCGTCGACGGCAACACGGCGATGGGCGTCAGGCCGATCGTCTCGGGCTGCAGGCCGTAGTCCGCCTTGCGGCCGAGGAAGGCCTGCGCCGGTCGCTTTCCGTTGAACGCGAGGCAGCCCGGGGAGCAGGCGAGGATGCGTCGCCTGAGGGACGCCGGCTCGTCGCTGCCCTTGGGCAGTCGGCGGTCGGGCCCGAAGACGCCTTTGGCGAGATCCGTCAGTCCGATGCGGTAGGCGAGCACCTCCAGGTACTCCTCGGGACGCAGGAGGCGCGGCGTCAGGCCGAGCTCTGAGAGCAGCGGCCAAAAGCGGTTGCCCGGCCCCGCGTAGTAGGCCTGGCGCTGGGCCGAACGCGCACCTGCGGCGCTGCCGCAGAATACTACGCGCAGTCCCGGAGCCAGGACGTCCGGCAGGATCGGCGACCCGTCCATTGGGCGCACCTCCGCGAAACTTGCTTTGATGCTAAAGGTACTGCGGGGACGATGGCGAACGCCAAAGCCATATCACCCGCGTGCATGGGTGAAGGAGGCAAGTCCAATGGTGAAGCTGGACAATGCCGGTGATGTCCCGGGCGAGCTCCGCTGCGGCAGGATGCTGCCGCAAGCCGATGTCCCTGGCGGCGCGAGCGCGCCCGGACCGAGAATGCTTGTGCTGCTGGGCTGCACCAGGCAGAAGGCGGAGACGCCCGAGGGCCCCCTGACGTGGCAGGACTTCCTCGACCCGGAGCGCCTGACGCGCCGCACCGACGAACTCAAGGGCCACCGCAGGCCCGCCCGTGACATGTTCACGTCGCCGCTCTTCCTCGAGGCACTCGAAGCCGTGGCGGCCCTCCGTACGACGTTTGGCCAGGACGCTGTCGGCGTCCTGATCGTTTCTGCCGCATACGGCGCCATCCCGGAAGACAGGGAGATCGCACCGTACGACGTCTCGTTCGGGGACGTGAGCCTCGAGGAGGCCCGCTGGCGGGGGGAGCACCTCGGCTTGCCGGCTGCCGTCCGCCAGGCCAGCGAGGGCTACCCGCTCGTGCTGTCGCTGCTGGGCAAGGCGTATCGTTCCGCGACCGACCTGCCGGGGGACGAGCCGCTGCCGGGCAAGCGCATCTACCTCACCGGCACGTCCGGTCTCGGTTGGCTGCCCGAGGGTTCCAGCCAGGTGCGCCTCGGCGCCGCCGAGATGGAGGCGTTCGGCGCGGGCCCGATGACCGTGAAGGCAAAGGTGCTGCAGCACTTCGCCACGGGCCTTGCGCGCGGCGGCCCTGAGGCGTTCGCCGACGTGCTCGCCCATCATGGCGCGGAGGGCTTCCTGAGGGTGGCCCTGACCGGACGCGACATCTAGACACTGCCGGAAAGGTGACCGGGCACGGCCTGCGCCGTGCCCGGTTCGGTCACTTCTTGAAGTAGTCGCGGTTCAGCGCGATGTAGGACTCCCACTGTGGCGGCAGCATGCCCTCTTCGAAGATGGCCTGCACCGGACAGACCGCCTCGCAGGCGCCGCAGTTGATGCACTCGTCCGGGTCGATGTAAAGCTGCGGTTCGTCGTCCTTGCCGTGAATGCAGTCGACAGGGCAGACGTCGACGCAGGACTTGTCCTTGGTGCCGATGCAGGGTTCCGCGATCACGTAGGCCATCGGGCGATCCCTCCTGCGACAAGGTTATCGGACGGCGGGCGGTACGCCAAGGTTTTCACGCACAGTGGCGTGCAGGTGGACGAACGCCGCGAACGCCATGGCCTTCGCGGCGGGCTGAGGCGGCAGGATGAGAAAGATGCGGCGACGCAGCGGGACGCCCTTGATGCGCAGCGGGAAGAGCCCGTCCGCCGCTGCGCCCTGCAGACTCGCGAGAGAGACGAAGCCGCAGCCGACGCCGGCGCGCACGGACGCCAGCAGAGCCTGGGCCGAGGAGACCGTCAGTACGATCCGTCGCGCGGCGAACTCCGGCGCCACAGGGCTCAACGCTTCCTCCACCGTGCGCCGCGTGCCGGAGCCCTCGCCGCGCTCGACAAAGCTCTGACGGCAGAGCACCTGGGGCGGCATCTCACCGCGGTCGTGCCATGGGTGGTCCTGTCCGACCACCAGCACGAGCTCGTCCTCACCCACAGCTTGCGCCCGCAACAGGCCGGGAGCCGGCGGATGGCCGGTGAATCCCGCGTCGCAGTGCCCGAGCAGCACGCATTCCTCCACGGCGCGGGAGTCCATGATGTGCAGCAGGGTGCGCAGTTCGGGCTGGCCACCGGCAAAGCCCGCCAGAAGACCCGGCACGAATCCCTCGCCAGGCGTCGTGCTGGCGGCGACATGGAGATCGCCGCGCAGCAGCCACGGGCGCCGGATCTTGGCGCGCAACTCCGCCTCAGCGCCCAGCGCGGTCTCGGCGAAGTGCAGAAACGCGAGGCCGGCCGGCGTTGGGCTCACGGTGCGTGAGCCCCGCACGAGGAGAGGCGTGCCCAGCTCGGCCTCGACGCTCTGGATGCGGCGGGACACCGTCGGCTGGGAGCAGTGCGCCTCGCGGGCCGCTTGGCTGAGGCTGCCGCTGCGCACCGCAGCGGTGAAGAGCCGCAGGTCCTGCAGGTCCAAATGTGGCCTCCTCATGCACGGAGGGTATGGGAGGGACGCGAGTGCGTCACTCAACATGTATGGTACCTCGTCGCAGGGGCATGCGGGAGTGGAAGGATGCGGCCGCCTCTTCGGCCGGCGACCCGCCGTGCATCGCTGATCGCCTGAAGGGCGTGCGGCACGCCGCGTACACCGGCGAAGGCGGCAGGCCAAAAGCCTTGATACCGTGCCGCGCACGGGCGTCCCGCGAGCATCGCACCGCCGCTTGAGGCAAGCGACGGCCAAGGTGCGATGTGGTCAGCCAATCCGGCTGCAGGTTGTGGCGCGCGACGGCTCCATGGTTCGCCACGCGATGCAAAAACGAGATGCTGCTTGGCAGCCAGGGGCGCAAAGGCGAGCGGATGCCGACTATTGCCGTGGCAAAATGGACTGGCTTTGGCGGGTGCTTTGCGCAGCGTCCCGGTCGCGTGCAGATCCCGACGGCGCCGTCCCTTGTCGCATGTCACGCTGTTGATGACAGCGATAGCTCCAAGAGAGGTCCCCGCCTTCATGACACCATGCGACCTTCTGCCAATTGGCCGGTGTGTGTAGAGCGCACCGACGAAGCCCCAAAATACCGCATTGGATGTATCAGTAAAGCAGTCAACTATTAGCTGATTATCTGCTGCGGGGCATTGGCACGGCAACCGCAGTACAGCAATGCCGCGCGTTTTTGGGGCAAGCGCTCAACGTTCCCACACATCTGGCCGTGTGATACACTGTCGGGTGGACTGCGAACGGTGGGGGTGGGCGCATGCTCTCGCAATACTTCCCGATCGCTTTGTACATCGCCGTCGCGCTGGTGGTAACGGCGGGTGTCCTGGGCGCGTCCCGCATGCTGGGACCGCGCAAGCCGTCGCCCAGGAAGCAGGCGACGTACGAGTGCGGCATCATTCCTGAGACATCGGTGGGCCCAAGATTCTCCGTCAAGTTCTATCTCGTCGCGATGCTATTCATGATTTTCGATGTCGAAGCCGTTTCGTTTTACCCTTGGGCAGTCCTGATGCACAAGCTGCGCCTCTTCGGACTCATGGAGATGGTTCTCTTCGTGCTCGTGTTGGCCATCGGCTACGCGTATGTATGGAAGAGAGGAGGATTCCAGTGGCAGGAGTAGAGGATCGCCCCATCCTTTTTGCGAGCGTCAAGAAGCTCGCGCAGTGGGCACAGTCCGGGTCTCTTTGGCCGGCTCAGTTCGGCCTTGCATGCTGCGCCATCGAGATGATGGCGACAGCCGCATCCCGCTTCGACCTGTCGCGGTTCGGCGCCGAGGTGATGCGGGCCTCGCCTAGGCAGGCGGACGTCATGATCGTCGCGGGCCGCGTGTCGCAGAAGATGGCTCCGATCGTGCGCGAGCTCTACGACCAGATGCCTGAGCCGAAGTGGGTCATCGCGATGGGCGCCTGCGCATCGGTCGGGGGCGTCTTCAACAACTACGCCATCGTGCAGGGCGTTGACCGGGTCGTGCCGGTGGACGTCTATGTGCCTGGCTGCCCGCCGACTCCGGAAGGGCTCTTGGAGGCCGTGATGCAGTTGCAGAAGAAGATCCGCATGGGCGGACGCCCCATGGCGCCGGCGATGCCGTCGCCCGAGGAGGTGGCCCACGCATGAAGCAGATTCTGAGTGCCCTCGAAGAGTCGTTCGGCGATCGCGCCACGGTGTCGGAGTCACTCGGCCAGACCGTGGTCCAGTTGCCGGCGGCCGAGATCGTGAGCGTTGTCACATTCCTGAAGTCCCAGGGCTTCAACATGCTGATCGACATCAGCGCGGTAGACCGTCTGGGGCGCGAACCGCGCTTCGACGTCGTCTACCATCTTTATCACCTGGAGCTCAAGGACTGGCTCAGGCTCAAGGTGCAGGTGGGCGGCGACGCGCCCAGCGTCCCGAGCATCGCGCACGTCTTCGCGTCGGCTAACTGGGCTGAACGCGAATGCTATGACATGTTCGGCATCCGCTTCCGCGGCCACCCCGACCTGAAGCGGATCCTGATGCCCGAAGACTGGAAGGGACACCCGCTGCGCAAGGACTACCCCCTCACGGGGCTCGACCCCTTGCCGCCGCTGGTGCATGAGTAAGGGGGGAATCGGCATGGCGGAACCAGAGACGACTTTCGGCCAGGTCGACCCCGAGACCGGCCTCAAGCCCATGGTCATCAACCTCGGACCGCAGCACCCCGCAACGCACGGCGTGCTGCGCGTGCGTGTGGCCCTGGACGGCGAACAGGTGCGGGCGTGCGAGCCGATCATCGGCTACCTGCACACGGGGATCGAGAAGAACTTCGAGGACCTGACGTTCAACCAGGCGATCACGCTCACGGATCGCATGGACTACCTTTCGCCGATCACCAACAACTTTGGCTACGTGCTCGGCGTCGAGAAGCTGCTCGGCGTCGAGGTGCCCAAGCGCTGCCAGTACATCCGCGTCATGTTCGCGGAGCTGTCGCGCATCGCGAGCCACCTCGTGTGGCTCGGCACGAGCGCCATGGACATGGGCGCGATGTCGCCGTTCTTCTACACGATGCAGCAGCGCGAGCAGATCCTCGACTTGATCGAGATGTCGGCCGGGACGCGCATGAACCCAAGCTACTTCCGCGTCGGCGGGCTCCTGAACGACCTGCCGCCGGGATTCGCGGAGAAGCTCCACGCGTTCCTGGACGGCTTCCCGCACTGGCTGCACGAGTACTACGCACTCCTCGACCGCAACCCGATCTGGGTGGAGCGGCTCAAGGGTACCGCCCCGATCACCAAGGAGCAGGCGCTCGACTACGGCTGGACAGGGCCGCTGCTGCGGGCATGCGGCGTCGATCGCGACCTGCGCAAGACGAACCCGTACTCCTCCTACGAGGAGTTCGAGTTCGACGTCCCGACCGAGACGGCGGGCGACGTCTACGCCCGCTACCACGTGCGCATGCGCGAAATGCAGGAGAGCCTGAAGATCGTCCGGCAGGCGATCGACAACCTGCCCGAGGGCGACTGGCACGTCCCGGGCTGGAAGGTCTATCCCCCGAACAAGGCGGAGATCGGGCGCAACATGGAGGCGCTGATCTACCACTTCAAGCTGTTCACCGAAGGCATCCGGGTTCCGGCCGGAGAGGTCTACTCCGCCGTCGAGGGACCGAAGGGCGAGATCGGTTACTTCATCGTGTCGGACGGTTCCGGCAAGCCGTACCGCGTCCGGGTGCGCGGACCTTCGTTCTACAACGTGCAGGCGCTGCCCGTACTCGTGCAGGACAAGATCCTCGCGGACGTCGTCGCGGCGATCGGCTCCATCGACATCGTTCTGGGGGAGGTGGACCGATGAACGCGGAAAACCTCCAGCAGGCGCACGAGCTGCTGCACCGCTTCCCCAAGAAGTCTTCGGCGCTTATCCCGATGCTCCACCTCGTGGAGGACGAGTTCGGCTACATTCCCGAGGCCGAAGTGCAGGTCGTGGCGGACCTCATGGGCGTGACGCCGGCCTACGTCGAATCGGTGCTCACGTTCTACACGCTCTTTCACCGCCAACCGACCGGCAAGTACCTGATTCAGGTCTGCCGGGGCCTCAGCTGCCAGATCAACGGCGCGGACGACCTCTCGCGCTTTCTCTACGACGAGCTCGGCGTGCAGCGCAACGGGACGACGGCGGACGGTCTGTTCACCGTCGAGGAGGTCGAGTGCATCGCGCTCTGCAAGGATGCGCCCGCGGTGCAGATCAACCTGGACTTCTACCCGCACATGACGAAGGAACAGCTGCGTTCCTTCCTGGACAAGGCCGCGAAGGAGGTCCGGAGCGGTGCCTGAGATGCGGCTTCTCTTCAAGAACATCGATGTCCCGGGCATCGACGGCATCGAGGTCTACGAGCAGCACGGCGGCTACCGGTCGCTGCGTAAGGCCGTCCTCGACATGACGCCGGACGCGGTCCTGCAGGAGGTCCTGACGTCGAACCTGCGCGGCCGCGGCGGCGCGGGATTCCCGACGGGACGCAAGTGGAGCTTCCTGCCGAAGGACGGCCGCACGCGCTACCTCGTCTGCAACGCGGACGAGTCGGAGCCGGGCACGTGCAAGGACCAGGAAATCATCTACCGCATCCCGCACCTTCTGATCGAGGGCGTGCTCGCGAGCGCCTACGCGATCGGCGCGGAAGACGCGTTCATCTACCTGCGCGGCGAGTTCAAGACCGGTTACCGCATTCTCGAGCGCGCGATCGCCGAGGCGCGGCAGAAGGGCTATGTGGGCGAGAACGTGCTGGGCTCCGGCCGGCGCGTCGAGATCACGCTCTACCTGGGCGCCGGCGCGTACATCTGCGGCGAGGAGACGGCCCTGCTCGAGAGTCTCGAGGGCAAGCGCGGCAATCCGCGCCTCAAGCCGCCCTTCCCCGCCACGGCGGGTCTTTACAGCATGCCGACGGTGGTGAACAACGTCGAGACGCTCTCGGCAGTCGTGCCGATCATCGAGATGGGCGGCGCCGAGTACGCCAAGCTCGGCACCGAGCGCAGCGCGGGCACCAAGCTCTTCTCGGTCTCCGGCAACGTCGCGAGACCGGGCAACTATGAGGTGGAACTCGGCAAGGTGACGCTGCGCGAACTGCTCTACGACATCGCGGGCGGTCCGCCCGCGGGGCACGAGTTCAAGGCCGTCATCCCTGGTGGCTCGTCCGTGCCGTTCCTGACGCCTGACAAGTTCGACACGCCGCTCGACTACGAGTCGCTGCAGGCGGCCGGGACCATGCTCGGATCCGGCGGCGTCATCGTGCTGGACGAGCGGGCGTGCATCGTCAAGTCCACCCTGCGCCTCATGGAGTTCTACCGGCACGAGTCGTGCGGCAAGTGTACCCCTTGCCGGGAAGGCACCATGTGGCTCAACCAGGTGCTCGCGCGCATTGAGGCGGGCGAAGGCCGCCCGGGAGACCTCGAGACGCTGGCGGACCTATGCAGCAACATCGACGGTCAGACGTTCTGCCCGCTCGGCGACGCGGCCATCGGCGCGCTCGCCTCGGGCCTCAGGCTCTTCCATGACGAATACGAGGCGCACATCACCAAGGGCGGCTGCCCGCTGGGGGAGGTAGTGCGTTGATTACCCTCACGATCGACGGCCGCGAGGTACAGGTCGAACCGGGGACCTTGATCCTCGACGCCGCCAAGCAGGCGGGCATCGACATTCCCGTCTTCTGCTACCATCCGCGCATGGATCCGGTGGCGGCCTGCCGCATGTGTCTCGTGCGCATCGAGAAGATGCCGAAGCTCCAGCCGGCATGTGCGACGCCGGTCGCGGAAGGCATGGTCGTCCACACCGACACGGACGAGGTCAGGAAGTCCCACGCCGGCGTGCTCGAGTTCCTGCTCGCCAACCACCCGCTCGACTGCCCGGTCTGCGACAAGGGCGGGGAGTGCGAGCTGCAGGACAACTCGATCCGGTACGGACCGAACCTGACCCGCTTCGCCGACCACAAACGCCACCTCGACAAGGCCCGTCCGCTTGGGCCGATCGTCGAGCTCGACCAGGAGCGCTGCATCCAGTGCATGCGCTGCGTGCGCTTCATGCAGGACGTCGCGGGCGACGCGGTGCTGACGCTGCACGACCGCGGCGGACACGCCGTCGTCGACGTCGCGGAGGGCCGTACGTTCGACTCGATCTTCTCCGGCAACACCATCGAGATCTGCCCCGTCGGCGCGCTGACGTCGCGGCCGTTCAGGTTCAAGGCCAGGCCGTGGGACCTCGACGAGGTGGAATCCGTCTGCCCGCACTGCCCGGTCGGGTGCAACATCCGGCTGTCGCTGCGCCACGGCGAGGTCAAGCGCATCCTCTCGCGCGACAACGAGGAGATCGACTGGGGATGGCTCTGCGACCGGGGCCGTTTCGGCTACGGCTTCGTGCACGAGGGAGAGCGTGTTACGCAGCCGCTCGTCCGCCGCGGCACGGAGCTCGCCCCCGCGAGCTGGCCCGAGGCGATCGCCGCGCTCAAGGCCGGCATGCGCGGGCGCGTCGGAGCACTCGGCGGCGGCCGCAGCTCGCTCGAGGCCCAGGTCCTCATGCGGCGCTGGCTGCGCGAGCAGCTGGGATCCGAGAACGTGGACCACCGCGTGCTGCCGCTCACGACCGCGATCGCGCCGGGGCCGGTGGGACGCATCGACGACGTGAACGACGCAGACCTCGTGCTGGCGCTCGATGCCGAGATGATCGAGGAGGCTCCTGTGCTCGCGCTGCGGCTGCGCCACTTCGAGCGCAAGGGGCTGCGGATCGTGAGCGTCTCCCGGCGGGCGGGCATGCTCGACATGCCGCACGAGGACCTGGAGACGGACGATGTCGCGGGGACGCTCAGGGGGATCGCGCAGGGCGAGGGCACCTTCGGCGAGGCCTTCCTCAAGGCGAGGAAGGTGCTGATGCTGTGGAGCGGCCGCGGCCATGATGTCGCGACGTCCATCGAGACAGCCGTGCAGGCGCGTGCCGGTGAGACGTACACGATGGTCGTCGGCGGACTTGCGAATTCGTTCGGCGCCCAGGCGGCGGGCCTCGTGCCGGGGCCGCAGGGCCTGGACACGCGCGGCATGCTCGAGGCCGCGAGCCGCGGCGAGCTCGACGGGCTCTTCCTCCTGGCGCAGGACCTCGACGAGTTCCCGGACCAGGAACTGGTCTCGACGGCGCTTGAGCATCTCAAGTTCCTGGCGGTGGCGGGCTGGGTGCCGAGCCGCCTCGCGGAGCGCGCGGCCGTCGTGCTGCCGCTCGCGGCCTGGGCCGAATCGGACGGGCACTTCGTCAACATGGAGGGCCGCGCCCAGCGCTACTTCTCCGGTGCGACGCGGCCGGGCGGCGTCTATGACGATTGGCGGCTGATGGCGCAGCTCCTGGGCCTCGACTGGGGGGAGGAGGAGATCATGGCGGCGGTCAAGGCAGAGCTGCCCGACCTCTTCGACGCACACCGCCGCGAAGGCGGCCCAGTGCCGCAGGGCGGCGCATCCGACGCAGGCGCGGCGTTCCGCGCAAGCATCTACCAGAAGGGTGTAACCCCCGATCCGTTCCTGCGGTCGATCGCACCGCAGACGGCACTCGCTGGGAGGGCGGAGTAGGATGCTCACAGTCATTCTCATCCTCGTCAAGGGCCTGATCACGGCGGTGCTGCTGCTCTCCGCGTTCGGCCTCATGACCTGGGTCGAGCGCAAGGTGCTCGCGCGCTTCCAGTTCCGGCCCGGGCCGAACCGTCTGGGGCCGGCCGGCGTCATGCAGTTCGTAGCGGACGGGCTCAAGCTCGTGTTCAAGGAAGAGATCATCCCGACCGCGGCGGACCGCGTCGTCTACCTGATGGCGCCCTTCATCTCGCTGACGGCGGCCATCGTCGCCTTCGCGGTGATCCCGTGGGGACCGCCGATCCACATCTTCGGCCAGACGGTGTCGATGGAGATCGGCGGGCCGAACATCGGCATCCTGTTCGTCTTCGCGGTGACGTCGCTCGGCGTCTACGGCCTGATCCTCGGCGGCTGGGCGTCGGCGAACAAGTACAGCCTGCTTGGCGGCCTGCGCTCGACGGCGCAGATCATCTCCTACGAGCTGGCGATGGGGCTCGCCGTCACCGGCGTGCTGCTCGCCGCGGGTTCCGCGGACCTCAACACCATCGTCGCGAAGCAGTACCACCTCTGGTTCATCGTGCCGCAGATCGTTGGCTTCATCATCTACCTGATCACCATGGTCGCCGAGACGAACCGCACCCCGTTCGACCTGCCTGAGGCCGAGAACGAGCTGGTGGCGGGCTACCACACGGAATACACCGGCCTCAAGTGGGCCATGTACATGATGGCGGAGTACATCAACATGATTACGGTGTCCGGTCTTGCGACGACCCTCTTCCTCGGCGGCTGGCACGGACCCTGGCTGCCGCCGGAGATCTGGTTCCTGATCAAGGTCGCGGCGTTCATGTACTTCTTCATCTGGCTGCGGGCGACGCTGCCTCGGCTGCGCTACGACCGCCTGATGGCCTTCGGCTGGAAGGTGCTTCTGCCGGTGGCCCTGCTCAACACGCTCGCGACCGCCGTGTGGGTGGCCGTTGCACGCTAAGGGGGCCGGGGCGGTGTGCCCCGGCCTTCTCAAGGGGGTCTTCGGATGCTGAGCACCGTCGTCTTCTGGATCGCAGCCGCGCTGGCCGTCTCGGGTGCCATCGGCGTCGTTGCCACGCGCAATCCGGTGCACACGGCCCTGTCGCTCGTGCTCACGATGCTGTCCCTCGGTGTCCTCTTCCTGCTGCTGCACGCGGAGTTTCTCGCCGTGGTCGAGGTGCTGGTGTATGCAGGGGCCGTCATGGTCCTCTTCCTGTTCGTGGTGACCCTGCTGATGGCAGGCGTCAAGCCTCCCAAGGAGGAGCACCACCTCCGCCTCGCCTATCAGACCCTGATCGCAGGACTCTTCGGTCTCATCCTCTTCGTGCTGGTGCTGCACTCGATGACGGGCGCGGGGTGGGTCGGCACGCTGGCCAGCCCTGGAGCCGGCAGCTTCGGCTCGATCGCGTCGTTCGGCACCGCGCTCTTTACGCGATACCTCCTGCCCTTCGAGCTGACGGCCGTCGTGCTGCTGGTCGCAGTCATCGGCGTCGTCGTGCTCGGACGCGAGCAGGAGTAGGGGAGGGAAGCTCATGGTGCCGATCGGCGACTACCTTGTCCTCTCCGCCGTGCTGTTCGTCATCGGCGGCGTCGGCGTCCTTGTGCGGCGCAACCCGCTGCAGATGTTCATGGCGGTCGAACTGATGTGGAACGCCGTGAACCTCACCTTCGTGGCGTTCGCCCGCCAGTACCTCGACATGGCTGGGCACATCTTCGTGTTCCTGGTGATCACGGTCGCGGCGGCAGAGGTCGCGATCGGCCTGGCGATCATCGTCATGGTCTTCCGCAAGCGCGAGCACGTGGACGTCGACGACCTCTCGCTGATGAAGGGGTAGGACATGCAAGACGCAATCGTTATCCTCCTCCTGCCCGCGCTCGGCAGCCTGATTGCCGCGGTGCTGGGGAAGAGCATCGGCCGCAAGGCCACCGCCTATGTCACGGTGGGGGCCATGGGCGCCGCCTTCCTCTGGGCGTTCTCCGTGTTCTGGCGGCTGCTGCAACTGCCTGCTTCCCAGCGCAGCTTCGATCCCGTGTACTGGCAGTGGATCCAGGCGGGTGCCCTGAACCTGCACTTCGGTCTCCTCATCGACCCGCTCTCCACGACGTTCTTCCTGATCGTCACCTTCGTCGGATTCCTGATCCACCTCTATTCCGTCGGCTACATGCACGACGACGAGAACTTCCAGCGCTTCTTCGCCTACCTGAACCTCTTCGCGCTGGCCATGCTGCTCCTCGTCGGAGCGGACAACTTCGTGTTCCTGCTCGTCGGCTGGGGCGGCGTGGGTCTCGCGTCCTATCTGCTGATCGGCTTCTGGCACCAGCGCCCGAGCGCCGTCGCTGCAGCGCGCAAGGCCCTGGTGCTCAACGTGGCCGGCGACGTCGGCATCATGCTGGCGATCTTCATCCTGGTCACGACCATCGGGCGCCTGAACTACACGGGCGTCTTCAGCCACGTGAGCTCGCTCACGGCCTTCCAGGTGGAGCTCATCGCCTTCCTCCTGTACCTGGGGGCCGCTGCCAAGTCCGCGCAGTTCCCGCTGCACGTCTGGCTGCCGGACGCCATGGAGGGCCCGACACCGGTCTCCGCCCTGATCCACGCGGCGACGATGGTGACCGCCGGCGTCTACCTCGTGGCGCGCGCCTACCCGATCTTCCACGCGGCGCCGGTCGCGGCGGAGTGGATCGCCGGCATCGGCGCCTTCACGGCGCTGTTCGCCGCGACGATCGCCATCACGCAGAACGACATCAAGCGCGTCATCGCCTACTCGACCGTGTCGCAGCTGGGCTACATGTTCCTGGCGGCGGGCATCGGCGCCTACGCCGCGGGCATCTTCCACCTGACGATGCACGCCTTCTTCAAGGCTCTGCTCTTCCTCGCGGCGGGCTCGGTGATCCACGCCGTCAGCGGCGAGCAGGACATGCGCAAGATGGGCGGGCTCAAGAAGCTGCTGCCCATCACCTACTGGACCATGCTGATCGGCGCCGCGTCGAACGCCGGTGTGCCGCTCTTCTCGGGCTTCTTCTCGAAGGACGAGATCCTGGGGCAGGCCCTGGCGTCAGGCCACTTCTGGCTGTGGCTCGTCGGTGTCGTCACCGCGTTCTTCACCGCACTCTACATCTTCCGCCTGATCTTCCTCGTGTTCCACGGCACGTACCGCGGCGACGGCCACCCGCACGAGTCTCCGAAGGTGATGACGATCCCGCTCGTCGTGCTGGCGTTCGGCGCGCTGTTCGGCGGTTACCTCAACGTGCCTGGTGCGTGGAACGTCTTCGACCAGTGGCTCGCGCCTGTGTTCGCGCGCTACCCGGGCGGCGCCATCGCGGCAGCATCCGCCGCGCCGAACTGGGGTGCGATGGCCTTGACGGCCGTGGTGGTCCTGGTGGGCATCTATGTCGCCTGGCTCTTCTTCGGCCGCGGCGAGGTGCGCACGGAGCTGCCCGAAGGCGTCCGCGGGGTGCACAAGGTGCTCTACCACAAGTACTACATCGACGAGCTGGGCCACGCGGCGCTCATCTGGACATCCGACCACCTGGCGATCGTCTTGGACCTCTTCGACCGCGTCGTCATGAACGGCATCGTCATGGGCATCGCAGGACTCGTGAAGGCCTGGGGAGAGGCGCTCGCGCCTCTGCAGGACGGCTTCTTGCGGCGTTACGGCCTCGCGGTGTTGATCGGCGGCGTGGCCATCGTGGCCTACCTCACTCTGGTGCAGTAGGAGGTGCTGGGAATGCTGGAAGTCCTGTTTTTCCTGCCGGTCCTGGGCGCTCTCCTCCTGCTCCTGCTGCCTGCCAAGGCCGCACGCTGGACGGGCTTCGGAGTGGCCGTCCTGACGTTCCTCCTGGCGCTCTACCTGATCCCGTCGGCCTACGGCCACGGTGCGGGCTACGGGACCCTCCTGAGCGTACCGTGGATCGGCGCCTGGGGCGTCAACTGGGCACTCGGGCTGGACGGACTCTCGCTGGTTCTGGTGATCCTGACCACGCTCGTCTCGGCGGTGGCGATCGCCTGGACGCCGGCCCGGGACCGCGCGTACTACGTGCTGTTCCTGCTGCTCGAGGCGACGGCGCTCGGCACCTTCCTCGCCGCGGACCTCTTCGTGTTCTACGTCTTCTGGGAGGCCATGATCATCCCGGCCTACATCCTCATCGCCGGCTACGGCGGGCCGAGACGCCAGAAGGCGGCGATCAAGTTCCTGATCTACTCGCTGGTGCCGAGCCTGCTGATGCTGGCTGCGGTCGTGGTGCTGGGCTACGAGGCGTTCCTGCAGTTCGGGCAGTGGAGCTTCTCGCTCGCGACCCTGAGCCACCTCAGCCTGCCGGTCTCGATGCAGATGTGGCTCTTCGCCGCGTTCGCCTTCGCCTTCCTGGTCAAGATCCCCGCGTTCCCGTTCCACAGCTGGATGCCGGACGCCTACGCCGAGGCACCCGCTCCCGTGACGACGATGCTCTCGTCGGTGCTCTCGAAGACGGCGCTCTACGCCTTCCTGCGCATCGCACTGCCGATCATGCCGACGGCGGCCCAGCGCTTCGCGCCCGTGCTCGCCGTGCTGGCCCTGATCAGCATCCTCTACGGGGCGTTCATCGCCCTGGCGCAGCGTGACGGCAAGCTTGTCATCGGATACTCGTCCCTCTCGCACCTGGGCCTCGTCCTGCTCGGTATCGCCGCCCTGAGCTACACAGGCCTCCAGGGCGCGGTGCTGCAGATGTTCAACCACGGGATCTACGTGGCCGGCCTCTTCCTCCTCTTCGGACTCGTCGAGGAGCGGGTCGGGACGCGTGACCTGGAGGCGATGGGCGGCCTCGAGGCACGCGGACCGATTCTCGCCGGCCTCTTCCTGATCGCCGTGCTGACCGCTCTCGGCCTGCCGGGCCTGCAGGGCTTCGCGGGAGAGATCACACTGCTCACCGGCATCTACATGAGCCACGCGGCCTGGGCCTGGATCGCGGTCATCTCCGTCATCCTCTCCGCGGCGTACTTCATCCGACTGTTCCAGAAGGTGGCGCACGGCACGCCGAGGGCGCCGGCAGGGGCAGCCGGCGAGCGGCCGGAGATCAGAGGCGGGCAGATCGCCCTGATCGCGCCGCTCATGCTGGCGATGGTGCTGTTCGGCCTGTACCCGAAGGCCATCACCAACATCATTGGTCCTGCCCTCACCCATGTATCGCAATCGGTGCGGGCGACGGCGCAGGGGCCGTCCGCCGTGACGTCGGAGGTGCAGGTCAAGTGAACTTCCCTGTCGTCAATCCTCTGAGCGTCCTGCCCGAGCTCGTGCTGCTCGTGACCTCCGTGCTCGTGCTGTTCGTCGCGCTGTTCCTGCGCGCGAAGCACAGCCCGTGGCTCAACTACGTCGGCGCGGTCGGCGTGTTGATCGCCATCGGCACCCTGCCCGTGCTCTGGCAGGGCCACGTGCAGGTCGGCTTCGGCGGTGCCATCGTCGGCGACCACTTCGCGCTCGCCATGGACGCAGCGATCCTCATCTCCGCGCTGGCCGGGCTGCTTCTCGGCCTGCGCGAGGTACAGCCCGGTGCGGACTACGTGGCGCTGGTGCTCTGGGCGGCGATCGGCATGATGGTGCTGACGTCGGCCGTCGAGCTGCTGTCGATCTTCCTCGGCCTCGAGGTGCTGTCGCTGCCGCTCTACATCCTGTCCGGGTTCAGGCGTCATCGCGAGAAGTCCGGCGAGGCGGCGATGAAGTACCTCCTGATCGGCGCCTTCTCGTCCGGCATCTTCCTCTACGGCCTCGCCTTCCTCTACGGCGCGACCGGGTCTGTGACCTTGCAGGGAATCCAGACGGCCCTGCTGCAGAACGTCGGCACGCAGCCGCTGTTCCTCGAGCTTGGCACGGCACTCGTGATGGCGGGTCTCGCCTTCAAGCTCGCCCTGGTGCCGTTCCAGAGCTGGGTGCCGGACGTGTACGAGGGTGCTCCGACCCCGGTGACCGCCTTCATGTCCGTGGGCACCAAGGCCGCCGCCTTCGGCGTGCTGACGCGCCTCCTGACGGTGGCGCTGCCTGCCGCGCTCGTCCACTGGCAGCCCGTCCTGAGCTTCATCGCGGTGCTGACGCTGCTCTACGGCAACCTGGCGGCGCTGCGGCAGACCAACATGAAGCGCATGCTGGCATACTCGGGCATCGCCCAGGCAGGCTACCTCGTCATCGCGATCGTCGCGAACAGCCAGACCGGCATCGGTTCGGGCATGTTCTACATCGTGGCCTACGCCTTCATGAACCTGGGCGCCTTCGCCGTCGTGGCCGCGCTGTCGGGCGAGAACGAGGAAGGGGCGGAGCTCTCCGCCTATCGCGGCCTGTTCTACCGCAGGCCGTGGCTTGCAAGCGCCATGACCTTCTTCCTGCTCTCGCTCGCATCGATTCCGCCGCTGGTCGGGTTCCCGGGCAAGTTCTACATCCTGCGCGCCGCGGTCGAGTCGGGCGGGCTGCTTCTCGCCATTGCGATCCTGGTCGGCACGATGATCAGCCTGTACTACTACCTCAGGCCGATCGCCTACATGTTCCAGCGCGGCGAGGCCGAGGCGCCGGTCGCGCCGAAGGCGCACTGGGCACAGCAGTTCGCGGTGGGTGCGATGCTCGTCGGGACGCTCGTGCTCGGCCTTGTGCCGTCCCTTGTCACGACGGTCCTGCAGCACGCGGTGCACGCCCTCTACGGGCTGTAGACCGAAGCTCCCGGCCGCCGCCCCGATGGGGTGGCGGCCTTCGCCTTGCATACGGCATCGGCCACCGCATGGAATGGAAGCGGGGGTGTCGGCCCGTGGCCTTCTGGCAGGGTACAGGACTTCTGCTCCTCGGAGGCATCCTCAGCCGCCTGCTCGGCCTCTACCGCCTGCTGTTGCCGCGCCTGCTGGGGCCCGAGGGAGTCGGCCTCTACCACATGGCCTATCCCGCCTACGCCCTGACCCTCGCCATCGCCACCGGCGGGCTGCCGGTGGCGGTTTCGCGCCTCGTCGCGCAGAGCGTCGCGCGCGGCAGGCACCAAGAAGCGCTGCGCGTCCTCCGCGTCGCCCAGAACGTGCTGCTGGCCTTGGGCCTGATCGGAGCCACGGGGCTCTACCTGGCGGCCCCGTGGCTCGCCCTGCACGTCGCGCGGGATGCGCGCGCGGCGCCAGCCATCGCGGCGGTCGCGCCGGCGGTGCTGCTGGTTGCTGCGATGTCCGCCTTGCGCGGCTACTTTCAGGGCTATCAGGAGATGGCTCCGACCGCGGTGTCACAGGTGCTGGAGCAGCTGGTGCGCGTCGTGGCGATCGTGGTGCTGGCCTCCCTGCTCCGCCCTCTCGGCATTGCCTGGGCGGCGGCGGGCGTGGCGGGCGCCGCAGGGATCGGCGCCTTGGCCGGCCTGCTTTCGCTGCTCGTCCTGCGCCGGGTGCGCCGCCTGCCGCGCGGTGGCGCGCGGGGCATGCCCGCAAGACAGATCTTGACGACGCTCCTCGGCATCGCCCTGCCGATCACCGTCACGGGACTCGGTGTACCGTTGATGCAGCTTCTGGACCTCGCCGTGGTGCCTGCCGTCCTGCAGCAGATGGGCGTGGCCGCCGGCAGCCGCACGGGCGCCTACGGCGTCCTCAGCGGCTACGCCATGCCGCTCGTGGCCTTGCCCGCGATCCTCAGCGGTGCGATCGCGGTGGCGCTGGTCCCCGCCGTGGCCGCCGCGACATCCAGCCGGGACGGGGTCCAGGCGCGGGCCCTGACGCGCGATGCCCTGGCGGCCGCGTGGCGCTGGCTCCTGCCCGCCGCAGGCGGTCTCCTCCTGCTTGCGAGGCCGATCGTGGTGCTGTTCTTCGGCAGCCCGGACGCCGCCCAAAGCCTCATGGCGCTCGCGCCGAGCGCGCTCCTGTTCGGCTTCGGCCAGGTGGCGGCTTCCGCCCTGCAAGGCTATGGCTACACCTGGCGACCGCTGGCGAATCTCTGCGTCGCGACCCTGGTGAAGCTTGGGTTGAGCCTTGTGTTCGTACGCCAGATGGGCATCGTCGGAGCCGCTCTGGCGACGAGCACGGCGTACGCCGTGTGGGCGGCGCTGAACCTCGCCGCGATCGCAAGGCTGACGCGCCAGCCCGCGCTTGGCGCCTGGGCACTGCCGCCGATCCTGGCCGCCGCGGGCATGGGCATCGTGCTGAAGTTGATGGGCCCGCCCACGTCCGGGAGCGCGACGCTGCTGGCGGTCGCGGCGGGCGGAGCGACCTACCTTGCGCTGCTAGGCATCCAAGGAGGGTTCGGGCAGGCCGAGCGGGAAGCCCTGCGCAGCATCGCGCGGCGCGCGCGGAGCATGCTGGAGGGCAGGAGATGATCGTAGGTTGCGCATCTTCGGCACAGGATTCCCGAGCGAGGTGCCGGAGGCGATCGTGCAGGCGCCGAGCGGGGGTCTCCTGGCGCCGCCCGGACTGCTTTCCCGGGAGGCGCTCAGGCGCCACGGCGTGCGTGTTGCGACGTCCCTGCCGGACGCATCCGAGGCAGGCGACGTCGTGTTTCTGGCGGGTGGGCCCGAGGCCGGCGATCCCTGGCTGCAGCAAGGACTCAGGCAAGGCGCCGAGATACACTGGACGACGCCGCTGGCCGTCGCCTGCGGCCTGCCGCCCGGCACCGCGAGCCGCCACGCCGCCTGCAACGACCCCTGGCCGGCCGGGCAGGGCGTCGTGCTCTACGGTCACGAACGCCTCGCGCTGCCGCAGGCGCTCCTGACGTTGGGCAAAGGGACCCTGATCGGCCGCGGGCGGCGGCGCGAGGGCCTGCTCGCGGAGCTCGCGCCGGAGCGGAGCCCAGACGAGGTGCTCTACGTTCCGCCGATGGGTGCCGCGAGCGCTCTGCCGCTCGCGGCCGCGGCGACGGTGATGGCGATCCTGCGGGCACCGGGCGGCTGCCCCTGGGACCGCGAGCAGACCCACCTGAGCCTGCTGCCCTATCTGCTGGAGGAAGCCTCCGAGGCGTACGACGCGCTCGCCGAGGCCGATCTGCATGGGATTGTGGAAGAACTGGGAGACTTGCTGCTGCAAGTGCTGTTCCACGCCGAACTCGGCGCCGAAGAGGGCAGCTACGACCTCGCGGAGGTGGCGGAAGGGCTCTGGCGCAAGCTGGTGCGCCGCCACCCGCACGTGTTCGGGGAGGAGCACTACGCGAGTGCCAGCGAGTTCCTGCCGCGTTGGGAGCAGCTGAAGGCGGAGGAGGGGACGCGTCGGCAAAGCGAACTTGATGGCATACCCGTGTCACTATCCTCTCTTGCAGCACTTGAAAAGGCCATGCGCAAACTCATGCGCTGCGGCATTGGCCAATTGGGCGAAGGCGGTTACACCGCACTTTTTGAGGAGCGCGTGGCCAGCGGAGAGGATCTCGAGCTAGAGGCGCGCCGGGCGCTCTCCGCGCTCAAGGCGCGCTGCAGGCGAGCGGAGGTCCTGCTCGGGGTCCGGCTGTCCGCAGCGGGGCCGGCAAAGGCTGCGCAAGCGTGGAAAATGGCGCAAACTGCGCAGGTCCTGGGCGAGGAAAGAAGGAATGAGTGGCCAATTGACGAATCATAGGCGTCGACAATCGGCAAAGGGAGGGGTACCTACGAACAAGACCGAGCTGGTCGCGAAGGTCGCCGAGCGCGCCGGGCTGAGCAAGAAGGACGCGGACAAGGCGGTTACCGCCTTCGTGGACACGGTCGAAGAAGCTCTGACCGGCGGTGACAAGGTTTCGCTCGTTGGGTTCGGTACCTTCGAGGTTCGCTCGCGCGCCGCGCGCAAGGGCCTGAACCCGCAGACGAAGAAGGAGATCAAGATTCCGGCGAGCCGCGTTCCGGCGTTCAAGGCGGGCAAGGCTCTGAAGGACTCCGTCGCCAAGTAAGGGCAGGTACGCGGAAAGCCGGGGCGCATCAGCCGATGCGACCCGGCTTTTCCGCCACGTGCGAGGGAGGTGACGGCGTGCGCCTCGACAAGTGGCTCAAGGTGGCCCGCGTGATCAAGCGCCGGACCCTGGCGCACGACGCCGCGGAGACGGGCAGGGTGACCCTGAACGGCAAGGCGGCCAAGCCGTCGGCGGAGGTCAAGGTAGGCGACGAGATGATCGTCGACATCGGCGGCCGCGAGACGGCCCTGCGCGTGCTCGCGGTGCCGGACCGGCCGCTGCCGCGCGGCGCCGGCGAACTCTACGAGGTGCTCTGGGTGCGTCCCAAGGGAGCCGGCGCGGAAGAGTAGCTTCTGTCGGCGGGCGAGGGCCGGGCGGATGGCGCCCGCCCCTCGCCCGCTTCTTGCCATGCATCGGGCGACGGTTCGTTCGGTGACGCTAGATGGCGGAGGGAGGGGAGCGATGGACGAGCTCCTGCGCCGGTGGCGCTACCCCGCGCTGGTCGCGGCGCTCTTTCTTGTGCTGCTGATCCTGGTCTTCGCGCGGCAGGCCAAGTCGCCCAAAAGCACGTCGGTTCCCCGTGCCGCCTTCAGCTTGTTCTGGCGGCCGATGGTGATGGGGTTCCTGGAGAACCAGGGAACCGGTCCCGGCACCTCCTGGGCGTCACTTGTGGCGCACGCCAGGCAGATCCAGATCACGAGCCCGTACTGGTACCGCATCGACGCATCGGGCAACCTGACGAACGACATGGCCATGCCACAGGTGACCAAATTCGCGCATAGCCACCGCAGCTTCGTCTGGCCGCTGATCGGCAACTCAGGCACGGATCCGATGTACAGCGCGGGCACGCGCAGCCGGATGATCTCGACGATCGAGAGCCTGGTGCAGCGCCACGGCTACGACGGTGTCCTCATCGACTTCGAACTCCTTGCGCCCTACTCGCGCGACGACCTCTCCACCTTCCTGAACCAGCTCGGGAAGGGCCTGCACCGCCAGGGCAAGGGCCTTGGCGTCGCGGTGTTCCCGAAGGTGGGCATCACCAAGGACGTCAGCTACCCCTACGACTATCCCGCGCTCGGCAAGGTGACGGACGCCGTGGTGATCATGGCGTACGACCACCATTACCAGGGCGGACCGCCGGGACCGGTGGCGCCTCTCCCCTGGGTGCGCGACAACGTGAGCTTCGCCCTGGGCCACATCCGGAGCGAGCGGATCTATCTGGGCGTCGCGGCGTACGGCTACGACTGGACCGGCAGCGGCCAGACCAACACCGTCACGACGTTGCAGGCGCAGGCCCTCCTGAAGAAGTACGGCATCGCGCCGACATGGGACGCGGTGTCGCAGGAGTACCACTTCCGCTATGTGGACGGCGGCCAGAGCCACGAGATCTGGTATGAGGACCAGCGCTCGTTCGCCCAGAAGCTTGCACTCGCCAAGGCGTCCCGCCTCGGCGGCATCGCGCTCTGGGAGCTTGGCGGCGAGAGCCCCGACATCTGGGCGCAGCTGAGGCACACGAGCATCCTCTGAGTGCGTCAGGCCAGCAGGATCGCACCGATCACGACGAGCGCCGTCCCCGCCCACGCGAGTGGCGTCGGGCGTTCGCGGAGCCTGAGGTAGCCGAGTGCCGCCGCGAGCAGCGGCGCCGTCTGGCGCATCGCGACGGTCGGCGCCAGGGGACCGAGGCGATAGGCGTAGAGCAGCAGAAGGTACGAGGCGAGGCTGAGGGCGCCGAAGATCGGCGTCATGCGGTCGCCCGGTCCGCCTTGCGCCCGCAGCGCGAAGGGCGCCGTGAGCAGTGTCGCGCCGGTGTAGAGCAGGGCGATGTAGAGGAGCGGTGGCGCATACTGGACGCCACGGCTGTCGATGAAGGTGTAGGCGGCGATCAGCAGCGCGATCCAGGCTACCCGCACGAGGTCTCGCGGGCGCTCTGGCCGCCCTGAGACGAGCACGCTGCCGGACAGGACCAGGGCGATCGCGAGCCAGCCCAGGGGACTCGGTCGCTGGCCGAGCAGGACGAGAGCGGCGAGCGATGCCAGAAGCACGCCGCCTGCCCGTGACAGGGTGTAGGCCCAGTGGAGCTCACCCGTGCGGTAGGCGGCGGCCAGCGACGTGAAGTAGAAGGCGTGCACGATCGAGGTCGCCAGAAGGTACGGCCAGAGCGCCTGCCACGCGACGTGCTGCCAGAGACCCGCGGACAGCGCGAGGGCGATGACCGCGGATGATGCGGCCAGCAGCCACATGAACCTGAGGCGCCCGCTCGCCCCGCGCGCCGCGGCGTTCCAGAGAACGTGCAGCACGGCAGAGCCGAGCGCCAGAAGCAGCGCCAGCTGCGACAAAGCCTCACCACCTGCCGCCACGGGGTGCTAGAGCTCGAACTGCGCCGACCAGGCGGCCTCCCGCAGCGGGCTCAAGGTGTCCTGCACGAACCTGCGGTGGCGCGGGTCCTCGATGTAGGACGTGAAGTCGGCGGGCGTCCGGAAGTCCAGCGTGACGGCATAGTCCGCCGGCAGACCGGAGCTTCCGGGGAGCCGCAGCGCCGGTCCGACGCGGCCCGCCGCCACGGCCGGGATCTCGTCGAGTAGCCGGCGGAAGGCCGTGTCCAGGGCGGCGACATCTTCGGGTCGGACGCCCTCCTTGAGCTTCAGCAGCAGCACATGGCGCAGCATGGTGAACCTCCTCAGACGATGATCTCGGGCGACGCCGCCGGTGCCTGGTGGCTGCGGTAGGTGGCGAAGGCCAGGGCCGTCGCGAGCCACAGGACGGCAGGGCTCAGGAGGATGCCGAGGAACTGGCCCGGTGTACCGAGAGCCGCCTCGATCAGGCCGGCCACGAGGTCGAGAGCGATCGTGATGACCAGCAGGAGCAGCCAGTGACCGAGCCGGCCACGGCCGTAGGCTTCACCGAACGCCTGCGAGAAGCCGATGAGGACGGGCACCTGGTCCACGTAGATGATCGCCTGGGCGGCTTGCATGTAGGGGCCGACCAGGAAGACGAGGACGACCAGGATGATCGCGAAGACGCCCATGAGGCGCACGAGGATGCCGGCCGCCTGCAGGCTGCCGAGCGATGCGATCTGGCTCAGCCCCGCGAGAGATCCGGTCGCCCCGAGGATGAGCACGATGATGAATGTCAGGACGATGCCAACGAGCAGGTTGACCGCGAAGAGCCCCAGGGTTCGGCCCCAGAGGCGATAGCCGCGCTGCCAGAAGCCGCTCGAGGTGTCCCCGCGCGCCGCCTCGCCGAGCGCCCCCAGCGCCGCGCCATAGCCGAACGAGACGACCGCCACGACGACCACGATCGCCAGCAGCGCCAGCATGCCGGCGCCCTGACCGGCGCGTGCGGCGGCATCGATAGCGAATAGCACCACAACCACTGCTGCAGCCACGATCGTCAGCAGCAGCTGGACGTAGACGTCCGCCCTGGAGCGCAGGATCTTGCCCCATAGGGCAAAGACCGACGACATGCGACCACTCCTTCACGCCGACAAGGCGTCCCGCAGCCGGCGCTCCGGGACCAACACTCAGTTCGCCCACCCGACGCGCCGCTCCTTCGCGGCTGGCAGCAACGCGCAGGCTGCCGCATAGCATCGAGTAGCGGGGGTGACCAAATGGCCGGTGCGGCCAACGAGAAGCACCATGCCCTTAGCCTGCGCGACCGCCATCTCCTCGAACTCACGGGCGTGACCAAGGTGGAGTCGTTCGACGAGCACGAGATCGCCCTGTCGACCGAACTCGGGGTGCTTTCGGTGAAGGGTGAGAGCCTGCACATCCGGCATCTCGATCTCGAGCGCGGAGACCTGCAGTTGGACGGCACGGTCGTCACGCTCAGCTACCAGCAGGAAAGCCGGCGCAAGGGACGCCTTGGCCGGCTGCTCAGGTGATCGACCTGCCGCTGCCCGAGCAGTTCGACCGCCTGCTCTGGGCGGCAGCCATCGGCATGTGCGTCGTGCCGCTCTGGTACCTCGCCGTGCGGCTTTGCGCCGGGCGGGCTTTCTGGCGTGGCATGACCGAGTTCCTGCTGCTCGGCGTGGTGAGCGTCGCAGCGGCGGCGGCCGTGTTCATCGGCACCCTCGGCGACCTGCGAGCCTACGTGCCGATCGGATTCGCCACGGGAAGCGCTTTGGCGGCCGGGCTCCTGAAGATCCTGCGGGTTCCCTGGCAGGAGACGAGATCCCGGCGCAGAATGTAATGCGACATTCTATCCACAAAATGTGGACAAAATGTGGACAAGCAAGGAGGCGAGGCCTGCGTGCATCTGGAAATCAGAGGGGCGGAGCGCCTCAGCTTCCGCGAGCGTCAGGTCGTCACCCTGAAGGAGACAGGGGTACGGCTCGACGCGATCGCGCGCCAGCTCTCCCTGAGCGAGTCCAGCGTTGCCACCCTGCTCCACCGCGCCAAGACCAAGGGATATCAGGTTGTGATCGTCATCGACGGCGACCCGCTCGCCTTGAATACGAGCACCACGGAGGAGGATGAGGAGCTTGGCGAAGGCAGCTGACGCGATCGGCCTGGCGGTGCTCCGCGCCCCCGCGCCGCAGCGCAGAGCCCCCGTCGAGAAGGAGGAGCGGCAGGCCCGCCCGCGACGCAAGGCCCGTCGCCGCCTGCGCCTGCGGTTCGGCCGCCTGATGTTCGCCGCGGCGATCGCCTACCTGCTCGGCGCCGGCGCGATCGGCGAGCTGCAACTCCTGCACGTTCAGGCGCAGGAGCGTCAGATGCTGCAGCAGCTCCACGCGACCCAGAGCCACGCCGTGCAGCTAAGGAGCGAGCTGCGCCAGCTCAGGACGCAGGCCGGAGAGGCGCAGGCGGTGCGGCAGGTGCTCCACTACGCGCCGATCAGCGGAACGCCCGTCGTGATCACGGTGCAGCACTGACAGCGGCTTGACTGGACGAGCAGAGCCCCGCTAAAATTCGTATCAGAGGTATTGGGCAAAGCGGCCCATGCGGAAAGCGGGGAGACTTTGGCGGAGGAAGAGATCGTCGTCGGGTCCGTGGTCGAGGGCGTGGTGACGGGCATCACGCGCTTCGGCGCATTCGTGTTGCTTCCGGGCGGCAAGACAGGACTCGTCCACATCTCCGAGGTGGCGGACTCCTATGTCAATGACATCAAGGAATTCGTCAAGGAGCAGGACCAGGTCAAGGTGAAGATCCTGTCCTATGACGGGAACCAGAAGATCGCTCTCTCCATCCGCCAAGCAAAGCCCGGTGCCTCGGCTGTGCGCCCGCGCAGCAGCGGCGGCTTCGGAGGCGGCGGCGGCCACGCCCGCGGCCCCGCGCGCCCGCAGAACTTCGAGGACCGCTTGGCGCGGTTCATGAAGGAGAGCGAGGACAAGCAGGCGGACCTGCGCCGCCATCACGATTCGCGGCGCGGTGGCCATCACGGACGAGGCGAGGGCTCGGTCTGATCGGATGCGGCTTTTCGAGGCGTCCCGCGAGGGGCGCCTTTTTTATGCCGTCGGGGCAACTGGCCCTTGCAGGGCAAGGGCGGCGATGGCAAATTATCACTGTGAAAGAATGGTCCGTCGCTGGAGGAAAGGACTCTGGTTCCATGTTGACCAAGGTTCGCGTGGAAGGGCGTACCATACGCATAGCGATGGCGTCAGGCACCGAGCGGACCGTGACGTTTCCCAGCCCGATCGCGCAGCTGGTGGGCTTCGCGCAGGCTGTGGCCGTGCGTCTGGAACCGGATCCGTACATTCTCAAGGACCGCAACGTGTTCGGTGTCACGGACAACACATCCAGCGTCTGGCGGGTGGATTCTGTCATCGCCGGTGCCGTCTGCACGAGTCTCGCGGCGGCTGGTGAGCGCCTCGTCGCCGCGCTCGACGACGGGCGGGAGGTCGCGGTCGACCCGATGACCGGAAGACTTCTGTAACCGCGGCGCTTTGCACGGGCGGCCCCTTCTGGTACGATGTGCACAGAGTTGTGCACATGACGGGAGAGGTGGACCGTTGGAGCGCTTTGCGTTCGTCCTTCATCCGCTGCGCTTCGTCGACTTCACCCGCAAGTTCCCTGCACTCAAGCTTTTGCCCGAGGCCGTCGTCGAGAAGGGGTTCAGCCACCTCGCGCCGTTCAAGGCCTCGCACATCACCGGGCTGCACTCGCCTACCGGCGTGGAGGCGGAGGGCTGGTTCATCGTCGTGCCGGTCTCGGCGAACCTCATGCTCAAGATGCCTTTCCGTGAACAGATCCTGCCGAGGATCGTGCGTGCCGGCCGGCTCGCCGAGGAGCTCGGAGCCGGCATCGTGGGCCTTGGCGCGTTCACCAAGGTCGTGGGCGATCGCGGCGTTTCGGTGGCCAAGGCGCTCTCCATCCCGGTCACGACCGGCAACTCCTACACGACCGCTTCCGCGGTGGATGGCGCCCTGCTCGCGGCGGAACGCATGGGCATCCCGTCCAGCGAGGCGGAGGCCTGCGTCGTCGGGGCTACCGGCGCGATCGGGCGTGCGGCGGCCGCGGCGCTCGCCGGCTCGGTGCGGCGCCTGAGCCTGATCGGCCGGCGTGTCGACAAACTGCAGGCGATCAAGCGGAGCATCGACGACCTCGGGACCCACACGGACGTCGTGGTCGGGACCGATGCACGCATCGCCGCCAAGAGTGCCGACGTCGTCCTCACGGTCTCTTCCGCCACCGGCGTGCTGCTGGAGCCCGAGGACCTGAGACCGGGTTCCGTCGTCTGCGACGTGGCGCGTCCGCGCAACGTCTCTGAGAAGGTCTACGAGCGGCGGCGGGATGTGCTGGTGATCGACGGCGGGGTGATCGCCGTGCCCGGCAAGGTGGAATTCCATTTCGACTTCGGCTTCCCGCCCGGCTACGCCGAGGCGTGCATCGCGGAAACGATGATCCTGGCGCTCGAACGGCGTTACGAGTCCTACACGCTCGGCCTCGACATCCGGCCGGAGCGGGTGCGCGAGATCCGTGAGCTGGCCCGGCGCAACGGTTTCTCGGTCGCGGGGTTCCGCCGCTTCGAGCGGGCGATTCCCGACGAGGAGATCGACGCCATCCGCGAGGAGGCAGAGCGGAGCCGCCGCCGCTCGACGAGCGCCCGGCAGGCCTAGAGAAGCATGCGTCGCGGCGGTCTGCCAGGGCGGGCGGCCGCCTGCTATGCGTTCTTTTGACGGCGCAGCACCTGACGGATGTAGATCTGCTGCCAGATCTCCTGGGCGACGAAGAGGATCACCAGGACGAACGCCACCGGCAGCACGTGGCGCAGCCAGAGGATGATGCCGATCGCCCCGAGAAAGAGCGCGAACCAGGACCAGTAGGCGAGCCGCAGGGCGAAGCGGCGTTCCCTCTCGGGAAGTTCCGACAGCGATGCCAACCGGGTGGCCTCCTTGTTCAGCGACCTTGCACGGCGGTTTGCAGGAATTGGAGGATCTCGCGGTTCGTCTCCTCGCCGAGCTCGTAATGGAAGAGATGCGAGGACAGGGGCCCGTGCAGGAGGTGGAAGCGCGCGCCGGGGACGGCGTCGGCCACCTCCTTGCCGTAATCCCACGGCGTCATCAGATCGCGCTCGCCGGCAAGCACGAGGCAGGGCAGGCGCAGCCGGCCGAGACGCTCCAGCCTGTCCGTGTCGCGGGCGAGCGACAGGTAGCGCGACATCGTCTGGTCGCTGACCGCCCGGCTGCCGCGCAGGCCCAGGCTGCTGCCGTCCGCCGTTCCCAGGCTCGCGATCAGCGGCCGCGAGGCCATGAAGTAGGGGAGGAGTGCGAGGCGCTCCTCCAGGGGTCGGCCCACGATGAGCGCGACGAGGCGGCTGCGCATCTCCAGGAAGGCGTCCTCGCGGCCCCACGTGGCGAGCAGGATCAACGACGCAGCACGGGCCGGATCCAGCATCGCCATCTCCTGCGCGACCGCCGATCCGAGGGACTGGCCGAGCATGTGGCAGCGTGTGACGCCCAGCGCGTCGAGCGTCGCGAAGGCATAGCGCGCCAGCTCCTGGACGTCCTGCGGCAAGGAGCCAGTCGCCAGTCCCAGGCCGGGGTAGTCCAGCGACAAGGCGTGAAAGCCGGCCGCCTGCAGCGCGCGGCCCTGCAGGCCGAGAGCCATGCGGTCGGCGCCGGCCCCCGGCAGCAGCAGCACAACCTCCCCTGCGTGACCGAACTCCTGTACGCTCGCCGTCCTGCCGTCCGGCAGGACGGCCGCGCGATGGCTGCTCAAGAGAGGAAGTCCACCTCCTGGCCGACTCCTTGGGCCTCGGCACGGCGCAGCACCACGGCACCGACCGCCAGATCCCAGGCCGCAATGCCCTGCGAGAGGAAGAGCGTGACGTCGTCCCTGTGCCGCCGGCCGGTGCGACGGCCGGTCAGCACCTCGCCGAGGTTCGGCAGCTCTTCGACATCGATTTCCCCCCGGGCGGAGAGCGGCGACAGGTCGCCGGCCTCGGCCTTGGCCGTCGCGCGCGAATCGACGACGACGGCGGCGGCGCGGAGCACCGCGGGGCCGTCGAGCTCACGCTCGTGCAGGCGGTTCGAGCCGATGGCGTTGATGTGCTGGCCCGGCTCGATCATGTGGCCGAACAGCACCGGCTCCCTGGCCGACGTGGCGGTGACCACGATATCCCTGCCCTCCACCGCCTGCGCGGCGGTCGCGGCCGGCTTGACGGGTACGCCCGTGCGCTCGCCCATGCGCCGGCAGAAGGCCTCGAGTCTCTCGCGGTCGCGCGCGTAGACCAGGGCCTCTGCCAGCGGGCGCACCCTGGCGATGGCCTCGAGCTGGCTTTCCGCCTGGTAGCCGGCGCCGATCATGCCCAGGCGCGTTGCGTCCGGATTGGCGAGCACGTCCGTGGCTACAGCCGACGCCGCACCCGTGCGCAACTGGCCGAGGCGGTCGCCTTCGATCAGCCCGAGCAGGCGCCCGTCCTGCTGCGAGAAGATCTGCACGAGGAAGCGGACGCCACCCTGCTTCGACACCACGTACACCTTGCCCCCGATCAGCGAGAGGGTCGGGTGCTCGGCGAAGAGATCCGAGAGGATCGCCCCGCCGGTCCTCAGGCGCCTGCGCGGCTCCTCCTGGAGCCCCGTCTCGCCCTGGGCCAGGCTGAGTTCGCGCACGGCGGCGATCGCATCGTCCATCGTCAGGAGCGCATCTACTTCGGCTTCCCGTAACAGTCGTGCCAAGAGGACACCCCTCCCATGCCATCCTAGCATTCCGTGCCCGGAAGGGCTTGGCTACCTGGCCACGGGCCCGATCCGGTACAATTAGCCGCGAGGCTGACGAGGCCGGTGAGACTGGAGCGAGGCGGTGAGCCTGATGCGCATTGCGGTGCTCGGTCTTGGGACGGTGGGGCGCCACGTCGTCGAGGCGCTCGACGGCGAGCGCGAGCTCTTCCGCGGTCGGCTGGGCGAGGAGATCGAGGTGACGCGCATCCTCGTGCGCGACCCGCTGAGGGAGCGGCCGCAAGGGGTCCGCGGCCGCATCACCTTCGATGCCGACGAGATCCTGGCGGATCCGGACATCGAAATCGTCGTGGAGCTCCTGGGCGGGCTCGAGCCCGCGCGCAGCTACATCGAAGCCGCGCTCAAGGCGGGAAAATCCGTGGTGACCGCCAACAAGGAGGTCATCGCGAGGTCCGGGCCGGCGCTGTCGCTCTCGGCGCGACCTGGTGCCGACCTGCTGTTCGAAGCCGCCGTCGCCGGCGGCATCCCCATCATCCGCTCGCTCCAGGAGTCGCTCGCGGGCAACCGCCTGAGAGCCATCTACGGTATCGTCAATGGTACGACGAACTTCATCCTCAGCCGCATGCAGCAGGACGGCGGCAGCTTGTCGGACGCGCTCGCGGAGGCAAGCCGCCTGGGTTATGCGGAGGCGGACCCGAGCGACGATCTGGACGCTCTGGACGCGGTGCGCAAGATCTCGATCCTCGCGTCCCTGGCCTTCGGCGGCTGGGTCGACGTCGATGCGGTCGCGAAGGAAGGCATCCGCGCCATCACTGAAGAGGACATGGCGGAGGCGAAGCGGCTCGGCGGCGTGATCAAACTGGTCGCGCGCGCCGAGGCGACCCCGGACGGACTCACCCTGGGCGTCTCGCCGACGCTCATCCCGCTGGGACATCCCCTGGCGGATGTGCAGGGGGCGCAGAACGCGATCTACGTGCGCGGCGAGCCGATCGGCGAGCTGATCTTCCAGGGGCCGGGCGCCGGCGGTCCCGCAACCAGTTCCGCGGTGATCGGCGACATCATCGACGCGGCGCGCTCCCGACGCGCCGGCGGCCGGAGCGTCGCCCTGCCGCGCGAACCGGCGCCGCTCGTGCCGCTCGGTCGGCACGCCCACTCCTACTACCTTCGCCTGCGGCTGCGCGACGAGCCCGGCGCCCTTGCGCTGGTCGCGCAGGCATTCGCCGGCGCGGGCGTCACGTTGCGCTCGGTGCGCCAGCCCATGAGCCAAACCGGGGAGTCCACGATCTCGCTCGTCACCGGCCCGACCAGGAGGGCGCAACTCGAGGAGGCGCGCCTGCGCCTGCGGCACAGCCCCGCAGTGCTGGCCGAGGAGAGCCTGATCCTTGCGGAGCTCGAACCGCCGGTCTCCCATGCGGCGGACGGGCGCTAGCAGGGCTCAGAGAACCCTCAACCACGAAGCGCAGGCCCTCCGACCCGTCGGGTGGCGTAACCCCGACCAGCGACGGGTCAGGGCCAAATGCCGGTCGGTCATGCAGCCGTGCGTGCCTTGGCGGTCCTGCGTCGAGAGGCCGTGTAGGGACGCGCCAGGTCAGGAGCGGGGCGTCCCATATGGCATCGCGCCTTCAGCCTGCCGGCTTGCAGGCCTCCATGAGCGCGCCGGGCGGATGCCTGGTCATGCGCCCCGAGATGGCGCGACACGTCAGGACAGGGATCCGCCCCCCATCGGCGAACTGTCTTGCGTGATTCCAAAGGAGGCATCCCCGTCCGTGCAAAGGCGCTTTGACCCGGTGACGCTCGACGACATCGCCCAACTGCCTGCCCCTGGTTGGGGGCATCCGGGTTCGATCCGTTTCCTGCCGGACGGAAGCGGTATCCTCTATGTCCAGCCACGCCAGGGGGAGCTTGCCCAGGATCTCTGGCTCTACGACATCGCTACGGGTGCGGGGCGCATCCTCGTGGAGGCGCGGGGCCAGTCGCAGCCCACATCGCTCGCGGAGCAGCTGCGGCGCGAGCGCCAACGCCAGGCCTACGTTGGCGTGACCTACTTCGATGTCGCGCAGGACACGCTGCTGGTGCGCCGAGGCGACGAGGTGCTGGTCGGGGCGGTGCGGGGCGACCTGCAGGCGCTGCCAGCGCTGGCGGACGCCGAGGCACCGAAGCTTTTCCCGGACGGGCGGCGCGTGGCCTACGTCGAGCACGGAGACCTCAAGGTGCTGGAGCTCGGCAGCCTCGAAGTGCGTCCGCTGACGCAGGGCGCCGAGCCGGGCCTCTCGTTCGGCCTCGCGGAGTACGCCGCGCAGGAGGAACTCGATCGCAGCGAGGGGTTCTGGATCTCCCCGGAGGGGGACCGCATCGCGCTCTGCCGCGTGGACGAGCGCCACATCCCGCTCTACACCATCGCCCACCAGGCGACGGGGGAGGTTTGGCTCGAGCAGCACCACTACCCCTTCGTCGGGCAGGCGAACGCAAAGGTGGCGCTCGGCGTCGTGCCGTCCGCCGGCGGCGAGATCGTCTGGCTCGAGGGTGCCGGGGAGTACCTCCTGCGGGTGGAGTGGTTCGGGAAGGACATCATGGCCCTCTACTGCGACCGCGAGCAGCAGCGGGCGCACTGGCGTCTCTACCGCCCGGACGACCGGGCCGGCGAGGTCGTCTGGCACGAGGAGCGACTGCCCTGGTTCAACGTCAACGATGCGACCCGCTTCCTGGACGACGGCGCCATCCTGTTCCGGAGCGAGCGCGACGGCTATCCGCGCCTCTACCTGCAGACCGCGCGGGGCGAGACGCAGGTGGTGACGCCAGAGGGCTACCTCGTGTACGACCTCCTGGACTTCGAGCAGTCGAGCGGCGTCTTCCGCTGCATCGGGAGCGCCGAGGATCCCACCGTGCGCCACATCTACGAGGGCAGACTCGGCGAGGTGGGCCTGCGGGCACTGACGTCGGGCGACGCATGTCACGACGCCGTCTTCTCGCCGGATCGCCGCCGCTACGTCCTGCAGACGACGGCTCCAGAGCATCCGGTGCGCACCACCTTGCACGACCTCTCGGGCGACAGTACCATGACGATCCACGAGTTCCCGGGCCTCGACGCGGACGCGTTGGGGCTCCACCCGCCCGAGTTCATCGACGTCCGGCGGCCGGACGGCCTCGTGCTGCACGGGGCGCTCTATCGGCCGCAGGGTGTCGAGGGGCCGCTGCCGCTGGTCGTCTCGGTCTACGGCGGCGCACACGCCCAGATGGTCGTGAAGACCTGGGACAACACGACGGACCTGCGGGTGCAGTATCTGGTGCAGCGGGGCTATCTCGTGCTCAAGCTCGACGGCCGTGGCAGCTCCGGCCGGGGGCTCGCCTTCGAGGCGCCGCTCGACCGGTCGTTCGGTACAGTCGAGCTCGAGGACCAGCTCGTAGGGGTCCGCGAGCTCGTCGCGCGGGGCCTTGCCGATCCCTCCCGCGTGGGCATCTTCGGCTGGAGCTACGGCGGCTACATGACGCTGACCGCCCTCACCAAAGCACCCGACATCTTCAAGGCGGGCGTCGCCGGTGCGCCGGTGACCGACTTCCGCTGGTACGACACAGCGTACACCGAGCGCTACATGGGCACCGACGAGGACAACCACAGGGGCTACGAGGAGGCGAGCGTGCTTACGCACCTCGACGGGTTACGAGGCGATCTCCTGATCGTGCATGGCATGGTGGACGAAAACGTCCACTTCCGGCACACGGCGCAGCTCATCGCCCGCCTGATCGAGATGCGCAAGCCGTTCGACATCGCCACACTGCCGGAGTCCCGGCATATGGTGCGCGGCTTCGAGCAGCGTCGCTTCGTATGGGAGCGCACCCTCGAGTTCCTGCGGCAGAAGGTGTAGACAGGCGCTCTCGGTCGCTGGTCCAGCGCCTGGTGCTATAATCCGGAGTATGCCGGGGTGGCGAAATGGCAGACGCAGGGGACTTAAAATCCTCCGGTGGCGACACCATGCGGGTTCGAGCCCCGCCCCCGGCACCAAGGTTTTGAGGCTTGGTGAAGCGGTTTTGAGCGAAATCGGACGAGTTATCTAGGTTTACCTAGGGCCGTCCGATTTCGCTTTGTGTTGGCAAGGTGCGGGTACATTCCGGGTACATTGCTGCGGTTCACGAAGAGCAGCCCAAGGTCGCACACGTGCAAAACACTCGACTTTTTTCAGAAACCCGCTCTCTCCCTAGTATTACTCCGTTAAGGTCCGCCAGAAAGCGCGATACGGCGCGGAATGGGCCGTTCGCAAATGGGGCACACGCCGGTCCAAAGGGCTAGGATGCGCTGCATGTCCCGGCGGACCCGAG